>ENA-ORTV01000101-ORTV01000101.1-human-gut-metagenome-genome-assembly--contig:-NODE-101-length-99253-cov-7.631031_pt1 | contig 99253 bp, 115 predicted proteins | sample MGYA00241915_ERZ509194 | MGnify/ENA primary metagenome ERZ509194 (study PRJEB26280, sample SAMEA2338810) | human gut metagenome | biome: human gut; feature: human-associated habitat; material: faeces... | reverse complement strand
TCACCAACTCTTTGTATCCCGGAATAGGCGACAGAATTACGGAAGGATATTCGTAGTAGTCAATAGCGTTGCCATCGGTTCCAATAGTGATCATTACAAATATAATGTTGGTAACAATAACGCTGTGAACATGTTTAAGGACGATAAATTCAATTTTTGGTGTCCTATTGGACGTATCGAAAAAGCCACAAACGAAGCGGGAGAACCTGTTATGCGTATTGGTGGTATCGCTTCAACTATGGATCGTGATGCTGATGGTGAATATCTTGACCCTTCGGGATTTGATGTCGAACCGCTGAAAAATTCAGGCATGGTTAATTGGCATCACCAAGCCAAGAACTCTCCAGCTGCTATTATTGGCGAGCCGTCAAAGGTCGAACTTCGTCCTGAGGGGCTTTGGATTGAAAGCGATTTGTACGCTTCATCGCCTATGGCCAATGAAGTTTATGAACTTGCTAAAACCCTTGAGGAAGACAGTAAAACGCGTCGTCTTGGGTATTCCATCGAAGGAAAGGTTCTGAAGCGCGGTTCTAACGACAAGAAATCACCCCTTTACAACAAGATAGTTAAGGCTGTAATAACAGGTGTTGCAGTAACACATATGCCTAAGAATCCGCATACGTTTGTAAATATCATAAAAGGTGAGATTGACGCTGACGGAATAAAGGTGGATTTGGAGGAAGAAGAGGATAATGCCGAAGAGCGCGGTGGCAAAACCGAAAAAAAGGCTGTGAGCACAGAATCCGGTGCGGCGTTAATGCCGGAATCAGTCGATGGTCAGCCGAAAAAAACGTTTTCCAAATCTTCCGTCATGGAAGCTATCTTCCGCGATATTCCAAATATTACAATACCGAACGCGCATGAAGTGTACACACTAATTAAAAATATATCGGTTATGAACAAACGCAAATCCATCACTTCCGAGGACATCGAGAAGGCATATGCCGCTTTGGGGCTTGTGTCCGAAGGCAACGCTTCTGATGCCGAAGACGTGCAGAAAGGTGATGACGCCGACGGTCAGATGGGCAAGGAAGACGAAACCCATGATGACGAGCCGCGTCACAACGCTGCCAACATGCGTAATGCTAAGGCCGGCAAGAAGGAGGAGTCTGAAGAGGAAACTGAAGATGACGACGAAGGCTTTGAGCAGTGCGCCAAGAACGGCGCCAAGATGAAAAAGGGTGACAATACCGACCTCCTGAAAGCTATTCAGGGTGTTGGTAACGACTTCAAGTCGTACATCAAAGCTACGGCCGTCTTGGTGAACGATCTTCGCCAGAAACGCTCTGAGGACGCTAAGCGTATTGCTGAACTGGAGGACGTCATCAAAGGCCAAACCGAGGTTATCGAGGGCTTCGCTACCAAACTGGAACGCTACGGCAGCGAGGTGCCGCGTCCGAAATCGCTGCGCTCGGCTACGGTCATCGACCGTGCGTTTGCTAAGGGCGCCGACAAGGGTGACATCGAAAAGGGTGGTGACACCACTCGTATCTCGTTCCGCGAGAATCCCCGCGCCGTTGCTGCATTGCTCGATCAGGCGTCGTTCGCTAAAGGCTACGACAAGGAGTACGGCGATGCGCTTTTAGCGTTTGAGGCACGCCCCGCTGACGGACTCCCCAAAAATATCATCGCCCGTCTCAAAGCCGAGACCGGGTACGAGGTAGTAGAGTAAACACCCAAACAATTTTCCATAACATAATCAATTCCAAATCATGGACAGACTTTCTATCAATCTTGCCGACTATGGCATCCAAGCGCGTGGTGCTCAGTACGGCTCGTCCAGCCAGGAAGAGGTCGCTATGCTGAACAAAGCCCTCGAAGCAACCGACATCACGGGTCGTCAAACGACGAACTTGACCGATGCTTCGGGTGCTCCGCTGAAGGTGGAGTCGCTGGAGCGTACTCTGAAACACCTGACGTTCCGCGAGAGCGACATCGTTCTCTGGAAGAACCTGCCGAAAAAGGCCGCCTACAACACCGTTGAGGAGTACAACCAGCTGGCATCGTATGGTGCTGACCGCGGTGGCTTCACCAACGAGGGCGAACTCCCCGACGAGGAAGACTCGATCTACATCCGCCGGGCTCAGCTCGTGAAGTATCTCGGCGTTACCAAGTCCGTTACGCACCAGATGACCCTCGTCAACACGATGGTGGGCAACATCATGGAGCGTACCATCAAGGACGGTACGCTGTGGATTCTCCGCAAGCTGAACAAGTCGCTGTACTACGGCAACTCGGACATCATCCCGCAGGAGTTCAACGGTCTGCTGGCTCAGCAGCTGCAGTCGGACGCATGGAGCGGCCTGGACGCTTACCTCAACTCTGAGAACGTGATCGACCTTCGCGGTCGTGGCCTGACCGAGGACCCCATCGAGAGCGCTGCCAACTCGATTGTCGAGAACTACGGCCTCGGAACCGAGCTGTACGCTCCCCCCGCCGTTCTGTCGGACTTTGTCAAGACGTTCTACGGTAACAAGTTCATCCAGCCTAACACCGCCCAGACCAGCGCTGGTATCATGGGTCAGCGCGTTCAGGCGTTCGACTCGCAGTTCGGCCGAATCGGCCTCAACTACGATGTCTTCTTCAAGAAGGCGCCGTTCAAGATGGCTGGCGCTCAGTCCACGCATCCGAAGTCGCCTGCCGCTCCCGCGTGGGATACCAGCACTCCGACTGCAGTTGTGTCCGACGTGACGACCTCGAAGTTCAATTCGGAGGATGCTGGCAACTACGTTTACGCAGTCGCTGCCATCAACCGCCACGGTGAGTCGTCGCTGGTGGTTAACGAGACCCCGGTTGCCGTTACGGCAGGATCGGCTGTCGATCTCAAGTTCTCGATCGTGGACAATGCGCACCCGGCTACGGGCTATCGCATTTACCGCACGAAGAAAGGCGGTACCAAGGACAGCAAGTTCTACCCGATCTTCGACATTTCGGTGGCACAGCTGAAACTTGGCTACGCAGGCGCTGCCGGCGATCTGTGCCGTGACAACAACTACTTCCTGCCCGACTGCGACCAGGCGTTCCTGGTACAGTTCGACAACGAGGTCATCGAGTTCGCTCAGCTGGCTCCGCTGATGAAGATGGACCTGGCGATTCTGTCGCCCGCATACCGCTTCATGGTGCTGCTGTACGGTACGCCGTTCCTGTACGCACCGAAGAAGATGGTTCGTATCATCAACATCGGTCGCGCTTCTAACTAACGCAACAATCGTTCAACCGAGAAACAGGGGTGGGGGTGGCCCCGCTCCTGTTTTTCATTAAATCGTAAACAATGAAACTGAAAACCAGTAATGCGTCCCTTTACGGTTCGCGCCTTACCGTTCCTGTTGACGGTACTATTCAAATCGACCGAAACGGCGAAATCAACGTATCTGAAGCCTGCGCTCACCGTCTGTTGACGCTCCCTGAATGGGCGGTCGTTGGTAAAGCTACAAAGGAAGATGAGGTTCCGGCTGCTGAACCCGCCGAGGACCAGGACAAGACCATCATCGACCAGATTCGTGCCATGTCGCTCGAAGAGATGCTCGAAACTGCCGCCGAGGCTGAGTACCCTGAAGACGAATACAAGAAGTTCAAGAAGAACGCCAAATTGATGGCAGCCTACCTGGTGAAGAAATACAAGGCCGCTGTCGCCGTCGAGGAGTAGTTTCCTCGTCTTACCGTTACGACTCGCAAAACAGACCAAAATGACTCTTCAATTAGATATCCTCTATAACAAGAATGAGGGCCTTGTGATAAGTCCTTCGGAGTTGACTGAAAACTATCTTTTCGGCATTCCGATGTGCTCGCCCGACGGTCAGCGGGTTTCGGAGTCTTCCATCAAGACCCAAATCAAGGTAGCCCAGGCCCGCGTCGAACACCTGCTTTCTATCAAACTCAAGAAGCAGGTTATTGAGGAAAGCCGTGACTACATTCGCGAAGAGTGGAACAATTGGGGTTTCGTCCGTGCGATGTACCCTGTGGTCTGTATTCATTCGTTGTGCGGTTTTATCAACTCTGTAATGCAGACTCGCTACCCCTCGGAGTGGTTATCTATCAAGAAGATTGCTTCAGTAGCCGTGTATCGTAACATTTCGCTGATTCCTAACTCGGGCAGCGGAAAGGGCGCCATTATGACGCAGAATTCGTACGTTTACAACGGTATCGCTCCTAACTTAGGGTGGTTTGGTCAAAAGTACATCCCGAACTACTGGCGGCTGAAATACGTTACTGGATGGGACGAAATACCTGCCGACTTACTGGATTTTATATCAAAGTTGGCTTCGTTGAACGTTCTGGCGGTTCTGGGAGATGTACTGTACGGCGTGGGCATGTCGTCAGTGAGTATTTCGCTTGATGGGGTGTCACAAAACACGCCGTTGACACGTTCGGCGCAGGGCGGCCTTTTCGGCGGCCGCATCAAGCAATACCTCGACGAACTGAACCAACAATTGCCGAATTTGAAGAACCAATACCGCGGAATAGCTTTTGAAGTCCTGTAATGGCTAAGAAACAACCCATATTGAGCGCCTCGCTCATCGATACCCCACCCGTGAGCCTGACCCCCGCGCAACCGGGGCGTCCGGCCGTAGGATGGGATGTCGGGCGTTTCGAACGCCTTATCTACGATCAGGGGTATGACGCCTACATCGACCGCGCTATGCGCTGTCCGTGCGTTGACAAGACCAGCGGTCAGGCATCGTCAACGTGTCAAAATTGTTACGGGCGTGGATGGTTCTTCGTTAATCGCCGCGAGACGCGTCTCATCGCCCAGACCATGGGCAACCGCCGTAAGTACGAAGAGTGGAGCGAACTAAACATCGGTACGGCGGCTATCACCGCTCGCGCCGTGGACCGTATGGGATTCATGGACCGTGTGGTGTTGCTGGATTTGGAGGGCTATTTTTCTGAGATATTGCGGCCTACTATCTACCGTAACGAACTGTTTGCTTATCCGGTGTACGAACCGCTGGAGGTAACGGATATCTTCCTCCACGTGGCTGACGGTGAACCGTTGCAGCCGCTTACCACAGCCGAGTTCCGTTTGGATAAGAACAGGGTCGTTTTCAACAAGGATTTAATCGGCATGGTAGAAAGTAACGACCCGAACGCTAAAGTCGGTAATTTGACTGTTTCCATTCGTTACAAGCACTATCCCGTGTATCATATAATCGACGTTGATCGTGAACTTATGCAAGTGCGCGAGGGAAAACCTTGTGCCACGCGTCGTGAAGCGTTGACGGCGATGCCTGTAAAGGTGGTTGGCCGCAAGGCCGAGTATGTGTTCCCGCCCATGCGCTACGGTGATGTTCCGTACGATAACACCGTGAAATAATGGCACGGCCCATCAACATAGACGTTAGCGGTTTAGGCGCTCAGTTTGGCCTCACGCAGGCTCAGATAGACGATCTAACTGAACTCTGTGTTCAAGCCGTAACGGCTGCTGTGTATGCCAACTGGCAAGCGTTGGCCAAGCAGGGTCTGAACACCCGCCCCGAGTACCTCCAAAATCTTAACATTATCGACCGCGGCCGTTTCGCTAAGTCGATTGTCCTCACAGGGGAGCTGCCTGTGATGTTGGAGGCCGGGGCAACACCTTTCGACCAAAAGGAGTATTTCCAGCGATCATCACGAGTCCGCCACACTGTACCCGTATTACGTAAGGACGGCACGGTACTACGTCCTGGCGGCGATTGGTATTTGACCATTCCGTTCCGTCATGGCACGCCAGGCACAGTAGGTCAAGCAGGCTTTTCTGACGAAATGCCTCAAGAGGTTTATGACGTAGTTCGCAAATTTGTGACTGGGCAGCGGCTACGTGCCTCGCAGATTCCTACGCCGTATAATATCCCAACCGAACGCCGGGCCATTGCCGCAACGGATCGTTCGCCTGCCTACGCGGCATATTTGCGTAAGCACTCCATTTACGAGGGTATTACTAAGCAAACGGGCGTTTATGCGCGTACAACCCAGAATATGTACGTTTCGTTCCGGCGCGCTTCGAAGAACAGTGATCCGCTCAGCTGGATATTCCCGGGACTGGCAGCACGGCGGTTCTCCGACAAGGCCATTGACCAAACGGATGTCGAAACCATAGTACACAACGAATCGGTAAACTTTTTGGAGAACTTATGAAAGTAGATGCACTGATACTCCCCGAGGTGATTATAGCCCGCGTGTTGACGGCCATTGTAAAGATGATACGCGATGACATCGCGTTGACTACACCACAAGAAGTCCGCAACACCATCCTCTTCCAGCTGCTTGGCGAGAACGAAGACGGCCAATCTATCCACATGAACGCCTACAACTATTTCCGTCAGGCGGTGAAAATATTCTCTAACCCAGCGAATTTGGAGGTCCATTTGGGATACAACGCCCAGGTCACGACCGCCTTGGCCGTCCATATTATTTTACCCGGTGAACAAGCTGCTAACGCCCCTCTGGGCGAGGGACAGGAGTGGAACGCTGAAGCCAACCAATTTATGTACACACAGTGGATGGATGCGCAGTACCAAGTTCTCATAACGTCGGATAATGCTTCTGAGGCCATGATAGCTTACAACGTACTCAAAGCCATGTTGCTGATGTACGCCCCGAATCTCGACTTGATCGGGTTACGTATTCCACGGATATCAGGTGGCGATATCATTCTCCAGCAAGATATTATTCCGCCAACTGTATTTCATAAAGCTCTCACGCTGGCATTCAAATACGAGGTCACGGTTCCAACAAGATTACGCTCACAAGTCGTAAAGGCCATCAGCTACAATTATAACATTTGCGATCCGTTTAATGGCGAAGCGATAACCCCTGACGACGGTAAAACCAAATAAAAACCAAATTTTCTAAACATATAACATTATGAGTACTGTGGTAACGATGAATGGCAAAACCTACGTTGAGCCGGGTTCGTACGCGATCACTGTCTATCAGCCTACTTCGGTAGTCAACGTGGCCTCGTTCGGTCGCGTCATGATTATCGACACGGGTCTTTCTCAGGAGAAGGCAGACGACACGACGTACGAGTTCGCTGGTGGCGCAGGTATTGCCGGCGTTGACGCTTCTGGGCGCAAGGCCATTTACGCTTTTGAGAATTTCGAAGACTTCTCAGACTTTATGGGCGGCGGCATGATTACCGATTTGGCGCAAAAACTGTTTACGCCTATTGACGGTTCGCTGGGTACGCCGCGCCTGTACTACACCCGCGCTGCTGCTACTACTCCGGCGAAACTTACCATCGGTAGCGGTAACAACAGCATCGTCCTTACGTGCTTGAATGAGGGCGTTGTTGGTAATGGTATCGCCGAAAGCGACATGAGTGAATTGTCGAACGGAACGCTGGAGAACCTGAAGGTCGGCTATGCTTTAGCTATTAAGGCAGGTGTTGACGATACGTCGAAATTTATTGTTACGATTTATCGCGGTAACTATCGCGGTACGGACGCTGCGGGCGAACCTTATGGCACTTACACATTCGCACAGGCTTACGGCGAGATGGTAGCCCAATCGGGTGAGATTGGCACCTACGATGAACTCTACAATTGGCTCATCACTTCGTCGATGGTTATGACCAATTTCCGTCCTACCAAGGGTTCAGCGTTTGTAGGTACAACGGCCATCGAAGTTATGGAACCGACGGCGTTTGCCGGTGGCACTACTTCTTACCAGGGCTCTAAGGGTGAGAATGAGTACTATCCTGATGTGTTGGAGGCTATCCGCGAGTTGGATGTTACATTCTTCCTTTGTACGGACTACGGCGTGGTTAATGGAACCAAGGCTTCTTCGAACGGTAAACTGTTCACGTTCCTGAAGAACGACGCCAAGTTTGACGAGTTTATGTTCGTGGCTGGCGGCGAGGGTAAGACCGATCTGCTCACTACCAATACCGTTACGCAGACTTCGCAGGCGCTGGCCGTTCACTACAACGACGAAAAGGTAATAATCGTCCACGGTTCGCCGACGGTGGCCCGTAAGGACGGTAACGGAACCAAGAACCTGCCGTCGATTTACCTGGCCGCTGCTATCATGGGTCTGAATGCTGGTATGGCTGCCCAGACGCCCGTTACATTCAAGCGTGTGGGATACGACGCCTACGCCTACGACCTTACGTTCAGCGAGCGTGTTAAGGCGCTTCAGGCAGGTATTATGCACGTTCGCGAAGTTTCGGGTTATTATCGCGTTAATCAAGGTATTACGTCGTTGCAAAACAACAAGCAGACTATTGCCGAAGACGGTCAAACGTTTGAGTTGTCGATTGCTCTCATCAAGGCTCAACTCAACAAGGAGCTGATTCTCGACGGCCAGACGCGCTTCACCGGCAATACGGCAGCACAGGCTTCGCCTAATACCGTGAAGGACTTCACCGAAACCAAACTGACGTCGCTCGTGGCTAAGGTTGGTGACGACAACCTGATTATCTCGTGGAAGAACGTAAATGTTTCGGCTAAGAACGGCGATTACAAGGTCACATATGACTTCGTTCCGAACGTTCCGGTTAACAAGACGTTCTTCGTCGGAAACATGCTCGATTATGTGTTCAACTCGTAATTAAAGAAAGGAGCGATATATGTCGAATAAAAGAGTTATGACTGCGCCGCTTGCGATTATCCGCATCAACAGCGTCGCCGTCGGTAAGATGAAGAACGTTCGCGTGACGGAAACCATCCGCCGCGGGCGCGTTGTCGGCCTCGGTAGCCTCACCCCCAGTGAGGTTCCGGCGGTAGAGTGGAGCGGATCGCTGAGCTGCAGTTCGTACTCCATTAACTTCAATCGTTTGGCCAACGTATCGAAGAAAGGAACTTTCCGCCAGACCACCAGCGTTGAGGAGTGGGCCAACGCCATCCTGCTTCAGGAGGAGGGCCTTGAATTTGCTATTCAGCGTAAGGTGAAGGACGGAGAAATCGACCCCGAAACGGGGCTCGTGAAGGCTACCTATGAAACGTTCGCCCTGGTAAAGGGAGCGTTCGCTACGCGCGAGGGCTTCGACATCCAGGAAGGGCAAATCTCTGGTCGCGATACCGAGTTTGAGTATATCAACCCTATCCTCTTTGACGGCGTAAGCGAGTAAAGCCGCGTTGTGTATCAACACCAAGTATAAAGAGAGTGCTACGAAAGACCCGTGGCGCTCTCTTTATTGTTAAACAAAATAGTCCTAAAAATGGAAGATTACAAGAAACAACTCTCCGAGATGAAAGTGGTAGAGTTCCGGGGTGCAAAACTCAACGTCAAGTTCCCGAACGTCGGCGAGATGATCGACATCGAAAACCTCAAAACTGCGTACTCTGGCGGCCGTTATGGCGTTATGCTGGCCAGCGGCGTGAAGAGTATGATTTATGCCGTGGATGTTATCGACGCCATGGCATTTATCGAAATCAAACTCAAGGCCGTCCGCAATATGCTGAACATCCCTGAGAGCCAGTCGATGATGAGCGTTGATTCGGCGCTGGCGTCGGAACTCACGGCGTGGTACAAGCAGCAGATTGCTCCGTGGTACAACTCGATGATGTCGAAACTATATGAGGCAGGAAACGCTCAGCCGTCTCTCAACGCCAAAGGCGGAGCCGACGCTTAACGACACGTTGGACCAGAACGTCACGCGGTGGCTGACGCGGTTCCCGCTCGACCTTTGGTGGCGAAGAAAACACGGTGTATCCTTCGGGTCGCCGCAACACCGAGCGACGAGTTTCTTTGACCAGTTACATGAGTATCGCGAAGAGGTGCTATTGCAACGTATGGCGCGTGAAAAACAGGAGCGCGAAGCCATGGGCGATGACTACGATTCGCGTGTTTTACAACTGAGCCAAGAAGAAATAGACGAGGACTACGACAGTATCAACTTGGATGACTTTTAACGCAGATAACAATGGCCGAAAGGGACATAACAGTTAATATCAACGGTAAAGGTTCCGGAGGTACGAGCGCACCCGCTACGCCTCCGGAACCGCCTACTGCGGGAGGTGGCGATGCACGGTTGAGTGCGTCGGTTTCAGACCTTGTAAACGAACTCCGTAGCGCGTTATCGCAGGGCGGCGGCCCGATGTTCGGCCAAAGCGGTTTCAAAGGTTATCTCGATGACGTTGGCCGCAGTATCGTTACCCAGCGACAGGCTGAGATCCGGAATCGCTTCGATTTGGAGCGTGAAGTGAACAGCAGTCGCTACATGGATGAAGTGGCTAAACTCGACGCTGAACGTGAAGCGCGGGTTGGTCGCTATTCTTTTGCACCCGATGGCACGCTATTTAACCCCGAGGGAAAACCGCTGCCGTCCGGTAAAACTATCGCCCAGGATCTTGATGCGTGGTATAATCCACGTCTGCAAGCCATAGATCAGCAATACGGAGGAATTGACGATCGTTTAGCTTCCGAAGAAACCAGTGAGCGGGCCGCAGTAGAACGCGAAATGACGGACGCTCTGCGGACCGTTGCGGAGGAGTTACGGAAAGAGTCGCGTGAGAAGTCATCAGGGGACGAAGATAGCTACATTGGGCGGTTACGTCTTCAACGAAAAGAACTCGTTGAAGACATGGAACGCGCTACTTCTGAAGATGACTACACGGCAGCTCGAAAGCGTTTGCAGGAATTCGACCAACGTCAATCAACTGCTGGTAATGGCGATCTCTTCGAAAACATCACTAATGCTCGTCTCGCCACTTCCGGTGCCGGTATGATAACATCGGCTGCCAGTGGAAATCTCACAGGAATGGGCGTGGGGGCTGCTGGTTTAGGAGCCGCCGCATTGGGTATTCCTATCGCAGGTGTTGTCGCTGCGGCGGTTATTGCTGCTGTGGGGCAAATTGCTATGGCTACTACAAACCGCATCGAGTCAATGGGTGATATTGCTTCGATACGCGGTATTTGGGGCGGTAATACCAGTAACGCTGCTTTGCGTAACGCCACGGCCACTGTGATTAACGCTCGTACCCAGGGAGTCTATGGCGAAGAGATAACCCGTAAGCAACTGGGGTTAGAAGACGCCGAGTTCATGCAACGGGCGTTGGCGCTTATGACTACATCCGGCGTGTTAGCCAACTGGGAGAACCGAACGTTCTACAGTTACGCAAACGAAAGCCAGTTCAATCTGCGTGAAGGTAGTATATCTCAGGCCTCTCGTTACGACCGTTACGGATTGGAATCCAATACCGCTATCGCCCGGTTGGCTTACGAATTGGAACGCCTCAACGATGAAGGCATCAATACAGGCATAGGTGGCGATTTGGGGTACATTCGTATGCAGGAACGCTTCGATATTCAACAACAGTTGATGGGGCGTTACTATTCCGTGTACAACCGACCGAGTTACGAAGTCGCCAACGCAACCCAAGCGGCGTATTCGGCCGCTATGGACCCGCGCTTCATTCAGGACGGCCGCCTGGGGGATGTTATCGCTAAGTTAGATTCGGCGCTTGGAAATCCGAGCGGTGAGAATATGCAGGCTATTTCGTTTGACGCCTTGCGTACTTACGGAGCAGAATACGGGTTGGATAAGCTACCGAACCAGCTGTTGACCCACGTTCTTAGGAGCCCACAGAGTTTCGGCCTCAATGAGACGGAACGAAATTCCATGATTATTCGCCGTATAGCGGACATGGCCAATGTACGTGAAGAAGACCGTGGAGATATGAGTGCGTTGATGGGGAATATGGCGTTCATGGATATATTGAACCAGGTATTCCCCGGTATGAGTATCGAGGAGTTGGCCCAAACCATTCCGGGTCTCGCCACAGGCGAAACAACGCGTCAGTATGCCCGCTCACGCCAAACCATGCGTCAAGAGGCTACCGAATCGCACTACCGAATGTTGCGGAACGTAAGCGATTACGCCGGGTTCCGCACGTCGCTTGGTAAACTCTTAACCGCCACCGAAGAGTTCGCTACTCAGTTAGGTAGTACGCTGGCGAACTACAACATAGAAGAAAACGAGGTTCATCCCGGCGAGTAATGGTTAAAGTTACAGGATACATCGACATCATCCACGACCAGAAGAGCGTGGTAACAATGAAGGACTTCATTGCCTTCTATCACATTGACGAGATAACCCCTGAAAAGTTATTCGACGATAATCGTGATAATATATTGGCGGCTATGTCGTTGGCTGATAAGTACACCTACATGTTCGAACACGGGTTGACCGGAGTTTTGGATACACTTACGGCCGATAAACTGGACCCTGAAATGGCGTTACCTCGATTCGCCAAAATACGGGTTTATTACACTAACATCCGCCAGGAGAACGTCATCTACATCAGCAACGTAAAGGCCAAGATAACTAACTACGCTAAGTGGGCTGACGAGCAATTGTTGGCCATAACGGACTCTAACGGATTCCGAAGCGAAGGTAATGTCGTAACGAAGGAATATCGCAAAATGGCTCCTAACATTCGCGTGTGCGGATGGTTTAAGGCATTAGAGTTTGCCAACAACGAGCGTGAAGATGCTGCTAAGACTTCGGCCTTGCGCGATATATCGCGTTTCATCGGTTCGATGTCCGTTAATACTACCAAAAACGGCGGCAACTTTACTTTCAGTGTGCCTCATGTGGCGATTGAAAATGCCGTAAAAAGCGACTACTACAGTACGCGCGGTAACTACGTTGTTGGAGCGGAAATAGAGGACAAATCGTATTATAAAACTACTTTTGCCGACAATTCTGAACGGAACGAAGATGACTATTTTAATTGGCTTATTTCGCCAAACGATTTAATCTTCTTGCGCTTTGAAAAGACGGTTGAAGAAATCAACGACGACCTAAACAACCGTACTGGAGAACCGCAACTCCGGGGCGACGTATGGGATATGATTGGACTGGTGGATTCCGTATCAATATCGACCGACGCCCAGGGGGTATCATCGAATGTTACGGTGAAAGGCCGGGATTTGATGAAACTACTGATTGACGACGGTTCGTTTTTCTTCCCCGTTGCTATGGACTTGGGAGCCCGTGAATTGTTCTCGAATACGTCAGGTATTTCTGTAACTGGCGGAGGTGACGGTCTGGGCGTTATAAATTGCAAGAACGCCGTCAACCGTCTTTTAGGACGAAACGTCAGTGGTGTTATATTACCTTTCATGGGTAATATGTACACGCTGGAATTTGTACTCAAAGAAGTCATCAACTGGCTGTCGAACATAGCCATAGTACCGGACTATATTTTCAACCCCTGGGAAGACGACCGTACTACGATGGTGGACATCGAACCGCCTGCCCCGGAAGACCCTAAAAAGAACGTGAAATGAGTATCGGAACCGGACTTGTACGCAGAGCAGACCAAAAGAAGAACGAGTTCTGGGCCTTTAAGACCTGGGACCCTGAATGGTGTGTGTACGGTCAATCGCCGTCATCACCGCTTCAAATAACATCCATTGTCGGCAACAGAACGTTATCCATCGACGGCAAAAAGACGCGAAAATTCCATCAAGGGTTGGATATATCCATGCCTGAGGGAACCTACATCCGTGCACCGCAGTATTGCAAGTGTGTTCGTATAAGTCGCACCCCCGACGCACCGTCAGGAAACTACGTCTCGATAGTAATTCCAGCGTGGTGGTTTGGTGATTCAGGTCCTTTTGGTCAGTTTCACACCAATAACCTGTTCAACAACGCTCTTTACCGTAACGACTGGGCCGAACAGGCGATAGCTTCCTACGCTTACGCCACGGTGCGTTTTATGCACCTGAGTAGTATAGCCAACATCAACGAGGGTGAATGGTTAGAGCCCGGTCAAATCATAGGCCGCTCAGGGAACACCGGGCGTTCTACAGGACCGCACCTTCATTTGGATTGCGCTGCGTTTGGCGATTGGCTTAACCCTGCGCAGATGATGAGCAAGTGTTATTTTTCGATATCAAAGAAAGAATATGCACCCGCCATCAACCCCTACGACCGACGTCGGTTTACTACCGATGTAGGTTCCAAACCTGTGCCGAATTATCAGTGGATAGGAGACTTCCAGCGGTACAACAAAATCGACGTACCGTTTGACCCCAAGGATACAGAACCTATCGTGCCTGAGGTAAAACTGGAAAACTTACAAGCAAGCCAGCGCCTGGCACCTGGCATATGGCAAATCGTCAAACTAATCATAGACGAAAACGTCGCCAACCGACAGGTATTCGATGGTACTATCACTAACCAAACCGGGTCGCTGCTGAATTGGTTTAACAAGGTATGTCAGGAGCCGTTCGTTGAATTTATGGGCGAAACGTTTGGCGACCAGTATTACTTTATTGCTCGTCGCCCGCCGTTCGACCATTTAAGCGTACTGCGGGCGTATAACTACGCTATCGCCGGCAGTGGTTTGTATCACGTCGTGTCGAAAGAGCAGGTTGTCGAAACCAGTTTCACCCAAAGCGTGTCGAACGCCTATTCATGGTATTATCTACGGCCGCGAGTTTCGTTCGGAGGCAACAGCAATACGACGTATTACATTCCCGCGGTGTTCTTTCCTGAAATGGCGGCGTTGTTCGGCTCAAGGGCTTGTCACGTTCAGAGTAACTACTACAACACCGTGAACGACGGCGAAGCCGATATCGACAACGCCAACGAAAAGATAAGCAAGGGTGCGCGGAGTAACTTTTCGCAATCGTATCTGCAGATGATGCTCGATTTGAAATTCCTAATCGAAACGACCATATATCTGCCGTTCACGCGCCAGGGAACCATCACGCTGTACGGATACCGCCAAATTAAACGCGGTATGTGGATTCACTTTGCGCCGACGGACGAGATGTATTACGTTGACGCCGTGACGAACACATTCCAGAGCGTCGGAAATAGGGTTTTCCGCTCCACCACGCTTCAGGTTTCACGGGGTATGAAAGTATCCCTGATTGATAAGCGGCGCCGACTGATAGCCGGAAGCACGACCCTAACGGACAGAGGTGTTGAGGGTTTCGATTGGAAACGGGCTTCGTACTACGGGTATTTCGGCATTGTAGATTTTGGGGATATATCCGAGGGGCACGACTACCCTGACAAGTGGGATGGCCTGATAGACGGCTCTACTACGTTCAACGAATGTATATCCGACATCAAGATTAACCAAATGGTGTTGAACGAACTCTGTAAAAAGGTGGGATTTTTACCAAACGACACAAACAATGGAAACAAAGGAATTTAGGCGTTCTTCAGCACCTTTTGGCGTACAAATGAACCGTGCCTATATGGGGTCCGGTGGCATTGGTTATATCGTCATACCTGAGGGAGGAGAGAACCGGGAACTGTACATACAGAACTGCATGAGGACCAACACGGTATCTATCCAAGGCGGCCCCGGTCGTTCGATATACAACAACGTACCCATCCCTCCAGCGGTGCTTGAAACGGTTGAATTCCCGATATCAATTGACGAGTTCGGAACACCTATCGTTTGGATTCTCGACGAATATACCCAGTGGCCTATCGTCGTCAATTCGCTTGACCTACGAAAGTTTAACCAACAGCAGTACGGCCAGCGGACGATGCGTAAAGAATCGAACGGCGTTATTGCCGAGGTCAAGACCGATGCTTCTCAGGGTATCATCGACATTTACGTGGACGGAACGGAGGATACTCCAGCAGAAATAAATATTCGCGTTCAGTCAGCGAACGTCGATTCAAAGGTAAATATTATCTCCGATTCCGACATCATCGTTTCTGGCGACAAAAACGTCGAAATAACATCCGCAGCGCGTATTACAGCGCATATCGTAAATGGAGTAGATACCGAGGCTGGAATCGAGGTAGTTCTCCAGGATGATGAACTGCAATATACCACCAAAGGGGCGAAATCAACTTTCACCGTAAAGGGCAACAAGGCTTCGTTCAACGGCGGAGAAAACCGCGGTGTGGTGAATATCGCACAAATCGAATCGTTGGTAAAGGCTCTACAAAAGGACCTGTTGATTGCTTCGTCAGGTTCGAACCTTTCCAGTTGGATGGCCAGCGAAATGCCAAAAATGGAGGACAAAAAATTATCACATTAACGCCATGGGAAAGTTAGGAATTGATCCTAAGATGGTTATTCGTGCTACGTGCAAAAAATACATCGACACGCTACCTACAGACCAAGCAGAAGCCTACGTCGAAGAAATGCAATCATCCGTTGGCGATGCCATACAACAGAAGATAGACGAGGCTGAAACATGGCTCACAGCAGCCGAAATCTCTGCTCAGAACGCCATCGACGCTTGCACCACGTTGGCTGTTCAGGCCGTATGTGCTGATCCTATGGCGGGTGTAGCTTCAGCGGGCGTTATCGCTTCCGCTAAGTCGGGTGCGGCTACGGCTAAGGCCACCGTCGCTACCGGCAACGCCGCAGTTCAACAGGTGATACGAATCGTTGGCGGTTTCATGCTACCGCTACCTGCTCCAGTAACCGCTGCGGCGCAACTACTGGCTTCGGCCGACAAAGCGCTGTCGGCGCTGCCCTTGTGACAAGTATAATTGATGTAAATTTACGACGATGCCGACCATAGCAGGAACAGTTTTGAATAAAGCCAAAGGTGACTTCACCACCGCGGCGAGCGACGCGCTCGTTACGATGGGGCGTGGGTTGGTACACGCCATTGCACCCGACGACTACGAGTACTACATGTGTACGTTGGAGTTGCTTCGTTCAAGTGGAGAAACAGCGGCTTTTATGAACCTGCCTGTGATGCCCAGTAACATCACCGAAAGTCGGACTTCGCTTACTACTATCACCAAAACCAACAACGTGGTAGTGTCGATGATTAATCCGTCGTTTAATCCCGTTGATATTTCATTGCGCGGGACGTTTGGTCGTAAGTTACGTATTTCGTTCGGCCAGCAACAATTTAAGGATCAAGCCGAGGAGGGGGCATCTATTCCGTTCTTCAACATCGGCATGTTTACGGGAGCCGCCGGAGTGGGCGATAACCGCACGATGATAGCCAAAACGGGGTACGGCCTTACCAAGATGATGCAGAAAATCCTCACTGCGGCTACGAAATTGGACCCTAACGGAAAGCCCTATCGGCTGGTGTTCACCAACCATGCCTTCAACACGGCATATTACGTGGAGGTCGTACAGGATAACTATTCGATGGATGAGAACAACAACATGATTTGGAACTACTCCATCGAACTCCGCGCTGTAGCAGCCTATACTACCATCAAATCGGTAAACGACTTCCTGGGGCAGGTTATGAATCAATCGTTGAGTAGAAGTGTAACGCGGGTACTGGGGCAGGTTAGCGACCTGTTGACTTGCGGCGTCATGAATATGTTTTAGCCATGCTTATTCCCGAATACATAATCCGCTTTTCTAACGTCACGAAATATCGCCTGACGGAGTTTCTGGAGCGATATCAGGACTTCTTTGATAACGATTATCCGTCTATAAATCAATACTTTTCTGGTTTAAGCGAAAGTATTGACCATGATCGTTTACGTCGTTTGCAGAAGCTGCTCAACGACTGTCATGAACTTCAAGCCCAGTTTAAGAACTACGATAATCGCTTCGACAATTGCGGGTATTGGTTGTTGATGGAATGGATAGACAACCTGGTTATCCAGGTGGAAAAGGTTACGAAGTTGCCTAAGTTTCGTCGCACTACACTTACGGCCCGTAATTACAAGCCTGTTATCCAAGTGGAATCTACTATTGGCGCACAGCGTACGATGGAGGATTTATCGGCGGCTATCCAGTCTAACGGTATGGACCGCGTTTCATGGGAGCAACTGATGCTGGATAACGACCTGGAAGAAGACCAGTGGGAAATCGACGAGTTGAAACCCGTAACCGCCATGGTGAATAACATAACCCCGGCAGCGGTGAAGACTATTCTCGAACCTCCGATCGGCGAACAGGTCTATGGCAAGGACATCGCCCGGAAGATTACTATCGAGGTAGAAGAGGAAGTGGCAACAAAGGCCGTTTTCCGACGTTCTGGCGACGAAACGACCGTTACCTCGGCCCGGCGTATCGGCGACCTGAAAATCGTTAAATACAAGGAAAATATCGACCAAAAGGTGATGATACTCATGGGCATGAACCGCGGCACGGTTCCCGACAACCCGCTGCTGGGGGTTGACCCTAACCTGACAGCCGGAGTTACCGCAGCCCAGCTGGCCTTACCTACGGTTCGTCGCCAGATGGTGGACACGTTCCTTCAGGACGACCTGTTTGAATCGGTCGATATGACGGCTATTGAACAGAACCAGGATTCGTTGGTTTGTACGCTGGAAATTAAGACAAAGTACAACGATAAGGTGACCAAAAAAGTAAAACTATGATAACGCAGATAACGTCCATCGAGGAGTTGAAGCAGATATGGCTGGAAATACTCCTGAACAAAACCGACAAGATATCCGATGTATCGGCCGAGTCGGTTTTGAACGCCATAGCCTATGCCGATTCAAAGATTGGCCAGAAGATTATGGTGAATCAGGCAGTTATCGAGGGACACATCTTTCCGGATACTGCTGCTGGGGAATACCTCGACGCGCTGGCTGCGTTACGGGGCGTGGCGCCGCGTTTTGGAGCGGCTCCGGCTACTACCTATGTCCGCGTGATTGGCGACCCAGGGACGTTCTACCAGGCGGGAACGATGTTCACCTCGACGACGGGATTAACGTTCGTTTCTACGGAAGATGTCACCATTGGTGGCGTTGACGATACAGATGGTGTGGTAGTAAACTCGCGACTGGCGTATATCCCTGTTCGTTGTACGAAGTCTGGTGCTAATACCAACGTTCCGCCGCTGTCGTTAAACCGCGTTAATCCTACTCCGTCAGGGCATCAAAGTTGTACCAATGAATACCAGGCCACAGGCGGTCGTGATCAGGAAGATGACGAAACGTTCCGTATTCGTATCAAAGAAAGCGTCAATCAACTGTCGATGAACACGCTATCGCAGTTGGAGCAGGTGCTGATGAAAATCAACCCGCGGGTGCTGCGGGTATTGAAAGGCGGATATGGTGAAACGCAGACCACCGGGTCGGCCGCTGAAAGCCGCATCAACCTTACGGTGGTTTCGGTCAACGGTCAGAACTTTACCCAGGAGGAGTTCGACGAAATGTACTCCCGCGCCGAAGAGTATCTATGTTTGACGGATCTGTTGCGCGTTTCTATCGCCGGAGCGCGTTATCCAGCTATCAACTTGCGTAACGTAAACTGGTTGGCCGTGAATGTTGACTTTCGTGTTGATATCGACCCAGCCTACAATACCGACGACGTCCGTACTCAGATTCAACTTCAAATGAACAAATTGTTCGACTACCGCTTCTGGGAGCCGGGCGATAAGGTAGAGTGGGAGGATATGTTGTATGTCGTCAAGAATGTCGAGGGTGTGCGCTACGTTCCCGATACGCATTTCAATCCCAGCTATGACATCAACGTGCCCGAGTACACGTTACCGCGCATACGCAGTTTCGTGATGCGCGACCTGGATGGCAACGTGATTATCGACAACAATGGCGTTCTTTCCGAGGTGTTCTACCCTAACGTCGAAAACGCAAACTATCAAGCAACTGTGTTAATGTCCATCTGATATGAATCTCACCACCTCCATACGTAGCAAAGTCGTTATTTCGCCATCGAACGAGGTAACGATTATGGCCGAGGCCGCAGGTAAACTGCCTGAAATCTACGAGGCAGAGATTCTCCAGGGACCTAAGACCATCAACAATACGAAAGGCGTCCAAGGCGACCTGATGATAAGCCTGGACAAACCGCCCGCCGACGCTTCGCTTACGAGCGATGGGCGGTTGCTGTTGACGGTTACGGATGGTGAAGAAACAAAGTATCGCCGCGACGGATCCGACCTGGTGTACGACCGTACTGAAGACCCCGAACTTAGCAACGTAATGGAAGCCGTGGGCGACCAGCTGTTGGTGGCAATTACGTGTGATATATCGGGCCGAGTATCGTTGACGGAGTTTGTTGACGACTTAACAGGTGGCGATCCTGCGGATGTCGTGCGATTATTCCAGGTGTCGGCTGATGGTATTTTCTGGACCGAGTGGGCAGAACTTACCAATGAGGCTCTCCAAGCACTGGACCCCATCGCGGCCGACGGTACGATGATGATCTCGATACAGTACATACGCCAAGGTGGCGATACGTCTATCGAGTTCAAGTCTGTTATGTTTACAGGCACGGTGGAACCTATCCAGTTTGTGGCCCCTACCATCGACGAGTCAATATTCGCTTCTGTGGCGTCGTCGGAGCAAACTAAGCGCATCGAACGTAACCTGTTCAAGAAGTTATACTACCGCGGTGTGATGGCACAATACGTTACACGTGGTGCTGATCGTAATTACATTGAAGACCGTGATTATGTATCGCTGTTTTCTACAGTGGGGCGTTTCTTCGCCATGATGGTGTCATTCGCCAAACGGTTTGAAAACATTTATAATGACTTCGACCTGTTGCGCGAATACGTTCGCCAAATAGGGTTGTATTTCGATGAAAAGAGCGTTACACTGGAAGAACTCCAATATCTGGCCTCGCACTACTACGACGAAATCCGCAAACGCGGTACGTCGATGGTATTCGCTCGTAAGGGTGACGGCCGCCCCTACAACGGCGAATTTGTGCGGCTGTTCGGTATTGCAGATAGCGACGAGTTGCTAACCGACAACTTGCCTGCCTCGAAGATGGGGTGGTGTTTGGGGCAATCTTCACCTATGTATCGTGGTGTTGGTAATTCTAACCAACTGAACAAAACTCGTGAAACATCACCCGACTTTGAGTCATTAGACGATTTTGTAACTACGGGAAACGTCGCTATCGAAGAAATCGCTGACCAGTACATTGTGGGTTATGATCGCGAAAAGAAAACCCCAGTTTACAAAAACAAGGTTTGTCTGAAGATTACCGGCAGCGGCGGGCTTGGCCGTGGCGATGCTACCCCAGTAGATGATCGCGTGTATTGCGCCGACTGCAACCTTTCATACGAGGTTTCGTTTTGGATGAAGAGTGACGGTAAAGGAACATTGGATTTTGGTATCGAGGGTTTCAACATCTTCAAGACGGCAATCGCTGGAAGTTTCGCTCGCTTGGATTCCATGCAGATAACAGATTATTTTGCTAACGAACTGCCTCTTTCCACCCTAAAGGCCAATACGTGGTATCATGTCCGCGGCATCATCCATGCTTACAGCACGAAGCCTGTGACCGTCAATGCGCCGGGCCTTAATATTGCTCCGCATTTAGGAACCCAGCTGTATTACAACAACTATTCCGTCGAGTACATTCTCCCAAAGATTCAACTCGGCGGTAGCGATGATACGGCCACACTCTACATATGGAACTATAAGATACGCCCGCTGGTTTATGGCCGTAACATCCTTCCGCTGAAGGAAACGCTCCGCGTCGATGCCCGTTCCAACGGTTTCATTCAGTCGCAACGATTATTCTACATCTTCTTGAAGAATAACAACAATACGATGTCCCAAGCCCAGTTGGAACAAATCGTGAATAAGTACTTGATTCCGTATGGATTCCAGCCCGTATTCGTTTATGGTACGACGCCTGTTAATACGTCCACTACGCCGTCTGAATTCACGCCATATCTGGTCTTGACGCCAAATTCAATTATCATAGATGTAAACGGCAATAGCAGCCTTGTGGACCTGAAGACCAACACTAACGTCATTAAAGTCGAATAGATATGTCGAAACTGAAACTGTCACCGAACCTCTTCCTGGAGGTAGCCGAATTGGAGAACTTTCGCCGCCTGATGGTGGACGAAGGCTACAAGGCGGTGTTTAAGTCCATGGTAAAAAATTTCGGAATCGCTCGCGATTCCGACAATAATGCTTTTGAAATTACGGCCACTGGCGAAGCGAATGTTGTCTCGATTGCGCCGGGCGTGGCATGGACTAAGGAATTCGACCGTATCATCAGCCGTGAAGCTGTAACACTTCAGGCCATTCAATCCGAAACTAAAACGTGGGTCATCCTTTCGCGTGCCATCACCAACTACGAAGCTGGGACGGTTTCCGTTACTACTGACGGTACACTCACGGGCGTAGGGACCGAATTTACCAAGGTTCTTCGTGGTGGTGATAATTTCCCGAACGCTGTCAAGTTTATTGACTCCACCAAGAATGTTCTCAATTACGAGGTTATCAATGTAGTTTCTGACACGTCGGCCGTTATTGCTGCTCCGGCTGTGGCTGAAAATAACCTGCGCTATGGCGTTGTGGGCGCGTTCACGCCAGGTTTTGTGCCGTCGTCGGCCAATGAACTCATATACGAATATGACTCGTTCCAGGTACGGATGGTGCAGTCGGATACGATTCCTGAAGTACAAGCAGGCGAAGAATTTATAATCGCCCAATTGAATTGGGAAAGCGGCGAAATGTCTATTGTCGATATGCGTAATTCGTGCACGTTCAATGTAGAGCCAACGGAAGAAATATCTGCAGCCTCTTCCAACATTGTCAGCGTGCTCAACGTGGAGCGTTACGGCAATATGCTACGTATTGCCGTTGAGAACGGCTACACCATTACGGGCTTCGAAGTTAGGGCGTCGGATCTCCAGTTCCGTATCTTGGAGGGAAACAACAACGTCCTGGGTGCAGTATCCAGTACAGGTGGAACTATCCCGTCGTCGGTGTTTGCCGGATGGACGCTATTTAATCGCGCCACTGGGAAGGGCGTAAGAATAGTTGATAACGCCAATACTACCCTTACACTGGCTTCATGGAGCGGTGATATCGCTCTTGGAGAGGGAGACGACTTCGTTATCGTACCTACGGTGGCCGACATTGAATACCAACTAACGGCTTCTGGAGCGACTACGTGGCGCGGCATTCGTACCACAGCTCGCTTCCCGGTAACGGATGTACAGGTTAATATCTTCGTTCCGCTAAATAGCGGTCAAACCTCTCTCTCGTTGCGCTATCGTGATGTTGACGGTCGCAACGCAAGTGCCTTCAAGATGTTTCCGTCGGCAGGATATAAGGACCACATCGACGAAATGTCTAAAATATTGACGAACTCTGTTTTGACCGTTAATCTATGATGCTCTTTCTTACAGGCGCGCCGAACTCATTGCTGACGTCACCTGATGCGCCTCAAAACGATCCTCGAATGAGTCTGGGTGGCTACGTGAGTTCAACCCCGGTTCCTAATTCGGCATTAAACGTGTTGTTCGACCAGGTGTCGTTACTCACACTTCAAAATCGCCCAGCGGAGTGCATGGCGTTCGCGCTTATCAACAAGAATGCACAACCTGCTGCTGACGTTGAAATCAAGATTGTAGGAGCCGACGATGACCTCTGCCAGTTTGAGATAGCTGCTGTGGCAGTGAAGAATCTGCAAATGGAATCGCTGCGTAGTCGCTATCAGTTACCTATCGGTGCCACGTTCTACAACGCCGACTTCCGCCGTGCTGGTGTACAAGTGACCATACAATCGCCTGCAGCGCTCGGCGAGGAGTTTGTACTGGAGCCGTTCAATATTCTCGTCAAATCGCCCGAAACGGCCGATTACGAGGGAACATTTAACGCCGTTAAGGCAGCGTTCGCTGACAGTTCGGTTTGGCAAGTAGTGTACGTGAGTGAAAAGGTCTTTCGCATCGAACGCAAGGACTACGAAGCTATTGATCCGTTCCCTGTTAGTGTCATGGCCGAAGAGGATGGCAAGATACGTTTGGAGTTTGATGGCGAATTTCGTAATGCCATTAACAATACGCTGCTGGTAGCCGAAACGCTGCAGCCTGATGATTGTATTGGACTGTGGATAAAACGTACTATCAAAGAAACAGCGCATAAGACTTGTGAACAGCTGTTCAAAGAGTACGACGAAAAAGTCAAAGAGGAAACTCTGGAACGTATTTCGATCATTGTCAATTATAACCTTGTTGACACTCGTGAATATAGCGACGAGTACAACGAACAAGATTATTCATAGCCATATGCCACTGTCTTATAACGAAGTCCGGAAACTCATCCTTCAAACCCTCGACGAACGGCCGCAGGGGACTAAGGTTGAAGTCCCCAACCAACAAAACTACGAGTTGGCGTTGTTGGATTATGTTCAGCAGCTTGAAACAACAATGAGTACGTCTATTGTTGGTATCGCTGACGCTGAAACGGAACCTATTGAACCGCCTTCGGCTCGTGTTGCATACCTGTCTCAGGTTGGGGTCAATCAAACCGTTACCTACAGAAAGTTCGTCGATGCCCAGTTAAACCCCATAACGGTGACGACTGATGAGACTCACGTGGGTTTCGTTGTACTGTTTTGGAATACCAACTACTGGCAGGTTCAAACGGTAATGATCCCAGCGTATTCGGCTGGTGGCGAGGTGGAGATCGGAGCCGTGCGGTTTGACATCGCACAGGAACTCAAGACCAACGAACAGCAACAAGCACGTGAAAATATCAACGCCGCTTCGCAAGATAGCGTTGATGAATTAGCCAACGTGGTATATACGCAATACACTGACTTAACCTCTCAAGCAATTCCCGATATTTTCGAAGAAAACGTTGAGACGGAGGTCACATTGGCTTGGGAGACTAAGTTTAACGATCAACCCATAACGCCTGATTCGATTGAAGTCCGAAAGGGTGATGCTGTTCTCGTTACTGATCCTGATGTAAAGAGCGTCACTGATAACATCAGTACTACGCAGGAGTATGAAATAACGGCCGTAATAAAGGGCATTGTTAAGACCGTAACGGTTACGGTAAACGCTTACAGGCGTATGTATTTCGATGCTTCACCGAAGGAAAGTATTGAATCAGCAGACGTTCTTGGCATGTATCAGCAACCTATCAAGCCATCTCCCGCCGGAGAAGTTACGGTGGATGTTGGTGCTAACGAATACCTGTGGCTCTGTGTTCCTGATGATATGACTATCAACAGCGTAACGTCGGGTGGTTTTGATGTGCCGATGGCGCTTCCGATAATAGTGACAGTTGAGGGAAAGGGCAATTACAAGTGCTACCGCAGCGCAGGACCGTGGGCAGCAGGTCGTTTTAACGGTATAATCGAATAACCAATATGGCTGAGATCAATATATACGGATTACTTCACTCAAAAACCGCCGATGGGAAATTGGCGAGGTCGGAGCAGATTTTCGATGAAAGTGAACAAAAATTTCAAAACGAAATTAACGCAAAAAGCGTTCGGTCGGAATCAGTACGAGGTGTTGAAGTAGTGACAGAAGCGCCTATGATAAACGACAATATTTTGTACATCGAGGTAAAACTTGACGAAAATGGCCAATAAAAAAATAACAGACTTGATCTTTAACGGTCGCCAGTTAGTGGCGTCTGAAGAAATCAGTCGTGTTGTATTTAATGGCAAAATAATCTGGCCTTATCAAGCTGGTAAGCCGACCATACAGCGGATTGTCTTAAATGGCGAGGTGTTATTTAAGCGCGAACGTCCTTATTTGGAGATCGAGAAGCAGTCCGTTTGGCTTACACAAGAAAACGATTGGTTCGGACAAAATAATATATACACAAATACTTCGTTTAACGTGGAATAATTCCACATGCAAAAAAAAAACTATGGCTGATGTAACAAAAAGCTACGTCATCTGTACCCCGGGTTCAGGTTCAGGCGACACCCAATTAACGCTTAAAGCTAAAACTGCCAACAATGGCAACCGATTGAACCAAACGGATAATTTCACAATTACCGCCCCTGGGGTAAGCCCCAACAAGTCATTCTCGGCCATCTTGCAGGCTGCTGCTGAATTTGTGTCGTTTGACGACGGATCTGAGGCATCAGTCCCCAAGGATGGCGGTTCGGTTGTATTGGACGGTATGTCCAACGCCGACACCATTACATTCTCGAAAGGTGCGGGAGGTATTATTGCCGCCGATATCGCATCGATCAGCTACCAGGCTAATGGTGCCAGCGCTACTTCCGGTGTAGCGATCCCGAGCGATCCGGGCGCAACGAAGAAATTCGCGTTCGTTTTGACGCTTACGGCATCTAAAAACACAACTATCTCGGAGCGTACTCAGCAAATCACTGCCACTACGAAAGGCACTAAAACTGCCACGATCACGCTCAAGCAGGCATCGGGCGATCCTTATCTTACCATCAACAAGGAAAGCGTCAATGTTCCTCAGGATGGTTCGGGCGTAACACTCAATGTAACGACCAACACTACGTTCACTGTATCGTAACGTTACAAAACTGTATCATCCCGGAGGTTAGTTATTTACTGCCTCCGGGAATAATTAAAACTGCGTATGGCTATTCAGAAAACAACAATTGCTTGGGGCGATGGATCCGGCGACAATTTTTATGTGTCGTTTGATCCAGCTAAGTTACCAGGAACAACCTCTGTCGAGGTGACATCAGATCCAAATTATACAGGGTCTCAGCGTCAGAAGACTGTAACTTTCACCACCAATGCACCAAACGTTTCTGCTGACGCACAAGTTTCGCGGCAGTTGAAGGTCATACAGCTAAGCGATAATCTTGTTATTGCTACGTGGGATACAGCTCAGACGGTAGGTCTTTATGAAAATACCAAGGCCGGATTCCCCAAAAGTTAGAAAAACCTTTCATTAACACATTAACAACAAAGTATTATGGCAAACACCGAGAAAATTCAGGCCCTTATCGCCAAAATTCGCGAGAGCCTGCAGATCACTCCCTACGCTACGATGGAGACGGTCAACGATTTGCTTGAGATCGTTGATCTGAAACTGGCCGACGCTTCGACGGGCGGCGGAAGTCAAGTCAACTGGGACGACGTTCAAGGCAAGCCCAGCATGGATGACTACGCCAAAAAGACCGATCTGGCGGCTTACGCTCAAAAAACGGAACTGCTGAAGACCATCACCCTCTCGGGGACGGCCAATGGCAGCGGAACGGTTGAGGGCACTGCCTGCACCATCACTACCACGGCAGGAGCGTAAACTACGATAGAATATGTGGATTATCTTCAACAAGCTAATTCCTGTTAAGGGGTTCTGGATGATGACCTTGTGGTTCATTATCTTCGTTCGTGAAGATACGGCGCATGGGCGCAATATCCCGGAAGCTATTTACCGTCATGAACGTCGTCACTGGCACCAGGTTCTTCAAATCATGATCACCTCTTTTGCGTTGTTTCTTACAACGTGGCTTATATACGATTACAACCCTTGGTGGTGGTTGCTTTGGGTAGTGTCGTATTATGCCGTGTATGTGGTATGCTGGTTGATTGAAATCCTGCTTCCGCCGTACAACATGGCGTATAAGAACATCTGTTTCGAAACTGAATGCCAGTACACCCAGGATGACCCTGATTATTCGCGTCACTTCTGGAATCATTGGTTTGGGTGGGTTAAGTACATTTCGAATAAGAAATACCCTCCTAAGCGGTAACGATAGCAGGTCAGCAAAGAAAGGCCCCGGTTCATGCCGGGGCCTTTCGCGTTGTAGGGCCGAAATTCTCATTGGCAGCGAGTTTTTATTTACGTGCCTATACACGTACCCCATCGAAGTGTTTTGCGTCGCCTAATGTCCTACAACGTTTATGTGGTTACCAAAGCGTGCAACGGTATTCGGGATAAACAGGGGTAAACCACTTCAACGACACGCGACCCATACAGCAAGAAGCCACATTGGCAGTAGGGGGAAAGGGGGTAAACCTCCTTCGCTATATCCCCCACCAGCAAGAGAATGTGGTGTGCGTGCGTAAGGCATGTGATTGTGAAACGAAATTGTTGAAAAGATGACTGTAAATGAATGGCGATTCAAGATATGCGTGAAAGCGCGTGATGAATGGCGAAAGAATCCTCAAAGCTACAACGGTATGTGTCCGTTGTTGATAAATACGATAATCAAAAATGGCTATGAGGAAACTGATGACAAGGAATTCAACAAATTGATGCTCGCGTTGATTCGTCATAGAGGATGCAGTAGGCCAACGGTATCTGAACTCATCCCAGCGTTTGTGCGTCCTGATGACGCCAATTCAGGAGCGTTCCTTTTTTGGTGGATTATTACTGAAAAACAACGTCGCATGGAGTTTCTTGAGTATTTGGTATCTTATTACGCCAACGCCGTTGATAAGGAAAGTTAGTTATGGTATTTCGAAGAACAAAGACCAGTGTCACGGCTTGGAGCGTTATCCGTGAATACATGTCTAAATGCTCGTATGGCAGTTTGGTAACACAGAAAGCTATACGAGCCATATTGGAGGAACGCGCAGAAAATTATCGTAAGTACGGTTCGGTTACCACCATGAATGCCTATTTCAACCTCATGGCTGGTGCAGGGTATATACGCCATTCTCCCCAGCATGGAATTTGGGTGGTTGTTAAACCTGTGCCGAGTGACCTTACAGCGTCAAAGTTAAAGATTCAGTACAGCAACCGCTCACAGCGGCGGGGATATGCATATGGCAGCCTACAGGATAGAAATAGTTCGCGTAAACTTTTTTGAGTACTCATTTGTCGGGTGCGATAGCTTGGGTAAACGTATTGTGGCCAAGGCGCTCACGTATCGTAACCCGAGCCCTTTTGCGTACTCGGACACAATACAGATGTTTGACCGTCGGGCGTTCACGTTTAAGGTCGGGATGTTGCCGACGTTGATTAAAAAACTTTCGTCCGCTGGCCGCGAGTACCGATTGACGGACTACGATTTTAAGCTACCACGCTCGGTGAAGATTGACGAGCGACTGAGTGGAAAGTACATCCACCAGCGGCGGGCTGTAGAGGCGTTTTTCCGGCGACGTATAGGTATTATCGTCGTTCCAACGCGCGGTGGTAAGACCTTTATTGCCGGCGAGTGCATACGTATCTTCTTGAAGACCGAAGCCGTATCGCACAAGGTCCTTTTCTTGGTGGATAGTAAAACCCTATTCCAGCAGGCCATAGATGATTTTACGCGCTATTTTGAACCTTACGGCGGAATCGAGATTGGCGAGATACGTGCTGGACGTGTTGATACCGAAAAGCGTGTAACCGTTGGCATGATACAAACTATCCAATCGACGCTCTCCAAACGCTGTACCGAAACCGGAAAGAAGAACAAACTCAAGAACTTTTTGAAGAGCCTGCGGTTTTTGATTGTGGATGAGATTCACGATAACGCTTCGGCTCCTAAGTTGAGGATATACAAAAGTTGCAAGCACCTCACGCACCAGCTAAGCCTTTCAGCTACGCCGTATCGCGCAGAAGCGTTCGTGGAGAACTTGCATCTTAAAGCCTGGAGTGGCGATGTGGTATATCGTATCAAGGAAGAAACGCTGCGCGAACGCGGCGTATTGACCGAGTACAAGGTATTTCTGCTGGCCTTAGAACAGGATGCCCGCGCTATCAGCGCCGCTACCTACATGGCATATCAAAAGGCGTTGATATTCAACTCTCAGATTCGTGACGCTATCGTCGTTAAAGTCATCGAGATGTGCCGTGACCGCGGGTTTAAGACGCTGGTGATGTTTCAATCCGTGGACCACGGCCGTCATATCAGCGAACTCACCGGGTGTACTTTTATCCATGGCGATACTGACAACGAGGAGCGCGAACGCGTCAAAAACGAGTTTTTGGAGCGTACCGATGGTGGTGTACTTATGGCGTCTAATATCTTCAAGAAAGGCGTTACGCTACCGGAGGTTGAAATACTTTTCAACGTCGATGGAGGTCTTGAAAACGCCAACACAATCCAGCGCAAAGGGCGTGTTCTTGGCGCTACGGAAGCTAAGATGCGTTCGGCCGTCATTGACTTTATAGACATTGATGACGCCTATTTCTCGGAGCACTCATCGACACGGTTAAATACCTACGTTAAGGCCGTCGGCGAGGATGGTATTGGAATACTGGACACGGCGGTTGATAACTGGTTAAATACTCTTGAACGATGGCTGACGATTTGGTTATCCGTAAACCTGCACTCTACCGATACGCCGTGAGGCTGTTGGTGGACGTGTTGTACCAGATGGGGTGCGATATGCGTCAGACATTCCGCGTGAACGATACTGACATCCACGCGTGGAATCACTTCATAGAACGTTACGCCTCCGCTACCGAGGACTTCACCCGGCGTTTCATTCTGTTTCAATTACAATGTCGTTACGGCGAGCGTTCTGGCTTATCACGCAAGACGCTAAGTCGTACACGATTGACGTGGCTGGTCAGTAAGGCGGCCATAAAATCGTGGGAAAAGGTCTATCCGACGTCGGCCGCGCGTTTTGTGGCTAAGGGGCTGAAAAGCCGTTTTGACGTCTCTACGCTCAAGAGCGAGACCGAGTTACCAGCGTTATTAGTTAGGCTTATAGACCGCGAAGAAAAAGCCAAAGCGGCGTTTTACAGCACTAATAAGGGGTTTGCGTGGTGTATCGTGAATACGACGTTATATCACCACCGGAGCCCTTGGTGTGCGACGTGTAAATTCAAGGAACAGTGCAAGAAACTACTGGGTAAAAACTACCCTCTTGCGTACAAAATACGAGGATATGCTTAAAGATAGACTATCGTCCAACCTAATCACCGAGCTGTTTTCGGCAGCTATTCGTAAACGTTCGGTGTTCGATATATTGAATCAATATCTGCGCTTTTCGTATCTTCAGGTTGAGGCTGAAAAGAAAGTGTGGAAAAAGATAACCGAACGTTATTCCAAGACCGGGCGCGTACCGACCATCGGCCAGTTGCAACAGGCTTTTCTGGATGACGAGGGGGTGTTGGAATTAATCGAGAATATACGCGACGTAGATGTTACGGACGAAGACATTCCGTCGTTGATAGCGTCGCTGGAAGCGTACATTCGCCAGATGAAATTTCTCGACGCTAACGACCGTATCGCCGATTCCTACAACATGGGTGATAAGGAAAAGGCATATAATATCCTAATTAAAGCGGCTGAGGAAATATCGCACTTTACTATCCAGGACGCTAAATACGACCGCGTGTTCAGCGACTTCAACCGTCGTCAGTTGGAGCGGCGGAGTACCGACTGGAATTATCGCTTCAAAATTCCTACTTGCATTGACGAACTGGATTACAAGTTAGGCGGTTCTAATGGCGGCCCTGAAACGGGTGAAGCGTGGCTGTGGATGGGTATATCGGGTGCGGGTAAATCGCAAGCACTGGTACACCTCGGCATCGCAGCCTCGCGGCAGGGGTATCGTGTGGTTCATTTTCAGTTGGAGGGTACACGCGAGCAAGCCATGGCCCGTTACGATTCTGCGTGGTTAGGCGGTATATACCAGGATGTAAAGGTTGGTAATATTTCCGACACTAAACTGAAGATGGCGCAACGAGTTGTGGCAAAATTAGGTAAGACCGATATTATTGTCGTGGCGGTGGAAAGTTTTGGTGGCATGACTGTCACTCAAATGCGCCAGGAACTTCAAGACATAGAACGGGCCTACGGTAAGGTGGACATGATATTGTGGGATTATCTTGAATTGGCCGAGTTAGGCGACGGTCATAGTTATTCGATGAACGAGGAGCGTTTCCGGCAGATGAAACTGGCTCAACAGGCTAAGATGATGGCCATGGAGTTCAACGCTGTGGTTCATGTCGCTACCCAGGCTAACGGTATTCCGCCTGAACTCCTCAACGATCCTGACTTTGTTATTACGCGCTACAATCTGGCGGAGGCTAAAGGTAAGGTAAACCCGATGGACGGTTTCGTGACGATGAATTTCACGTCTGACGAGCGCAAGGAAGAAATCATGCGTTTGTATCTTGATAAGGCTCGCGAACACAAGGCCGGGGATATTATCCGTATTTGTAACAACATGACCTATTCGCGTTTCTACGACCGCAAGCGAACACTGGAAATGCCGTGGGAGGATATTGTCGAAGAGCAACACGCTACCAAAACGAAACGCGGACGGCGTAATACGTCGGTGGACGATGACGAATAAATGGGGCATAGACGTTCGTGAGTTGCTTGGTACGGACGGGCGGTTTAACTCACGGCGCACGGAATATATCACCAAGTGCCCTTTTTGTGGGAAAGAATCCCATTTTTATGTTAACGTCCACACCCTACGTTTTTCGTGTAAGAAATGCTGGGAGGAGGGCGGCGTTTACAAGCTACTATCGCAGTTTGATAAGCTGTACCTGTTAGAGGGAGCCACTATCGAGGAACGCGAGGTAATATCCAAAATACGAGATTTGACGACGTCTGCTTCTGAAGACGTAAAACTGGAGCCACTGCCGCCGCGGAAGATGCCTGTGGGCTACAAAGTGTGTTTTCACGATACTTATCTCGAACGCGACCGCGGTCTTACTCCAGATGTTATGAAGCGATACGCCATTGGCCGTACTAAGTTAGTACGGCGGTACGCCGATTATATCCTTATTCCAGTAACTACTGATGGCGTCATCACGGCTTTCCAGGGCCGTTACGCTTCGAAGAAAGTACCGCCCGACGCCCTGCGCTGGCGTAACGATACCGGGGCCGACTTCGCTAAGATGTTGTATGGCTACGACGATATAAAGGCGCCCGGCGCGACGGTGATATTGGTTGAAGGCGTATTTGATAAAATAGCCGTTGATCGTCGGTTACGATTGGACGACTGTGATGATGTCAAGTGCTGTGCCACATTCGGTAAGAAAATAAGCGACTACCAACGCGCCATGCTCCAAAAAAAAGGCGTCCGCGCGGTAGTATTACTTTACGATTTTGACGCCATAAAGGAGATTAAAAAGTATGCATTCGAATTGGATAAGTACTTTTCAACAAATATAGTTTTCACGACCAAGAAAGATATTGACGAGTGTAACGAAGCCGAGACGCTGGAAGTCTTTGAGCGTTTACAGCGTCCGCGCGATTTTGCTTGGAATGTGATAGGAAAACTAAAAAGGTGAGTCATGAATAGTGCAAGGAGCTTGTCGGTAGCGGAGTATTTCCACGTTATACAGCGTGAATATCTGATGGCCGAATTCAGGCGCAAAATATATTTCTCCCCCAAGGATAAGCGATATTTCTCACGCGTGATGGAATTCAAGCGCGAGAAAATATGCGATATCGCTAACCGTAATAAGTTGACTTCTATCTTCACTTCACCTGAGAAGATGCGTGATGTGAGGGCTGAACTGTTCGACCCGCTGAATCGTCCGATGTTCGCCATGAGCCCGAAGGATTGGATGAATTATTATTCGGTCAACAGCGATTTTTCCTACCGGGGTGAAGTGTGGAAACTCGACGCTGTGAAAGGCGATTTTATAACGCTCTACAACGAGCGAAGCCAGGTATATGCCGACAACGTACCTAAGTCAGAAGTGATACGTGTGTTGTAAAAAATTTTGAAAATTTTTGTAAAGTTCTTTGTACATTGGAAATTTTCACCTACCTTCGTGCTGTGGATGTATGTAAAACGTCCACAATCGTAAAACCTAATTGGCATGAAAGCGTCGGAAAAAGCCTACAAAGAATTAGAGTTCCTGGCTGTTAAATACGCCAACAAACTCTACTCTTATGAGGAATTGTCGTTGGAACGCGACGATTTGTTACAAGAGTTTCGCCTAAAAATCTTCACTTCAATAAAGGCGTATGGACGCCGTTGGTTAGCGTATCGACGCGGTACAGCTGCGCGACCTGTTCCGTTGCGGTACTACGTTGAGTGTGCTTGCTCGAATAAGTGTACTGACCTAATGCGTGCTATCCGCAAGGAAAACCACAAACTGAGAATCGACCAAACGGCTTACGATTGCGGCATTGAGGACGTCGTCCAAACTGAGCCGGAGCTGAACCGTTTTGTGATAAATGGCGTTGATGTCCTGGCCAATCTTACAGGAATGAAGCGCGTTATATTTTCTCTCCACATACGGGGACGCAGTAAAGGCATGATGGCGCGTATGTTACGCACACCGCGGGCTGCTGTTGAGGGATACGACCCTAACATGCTCTTCAGTGACGCGTGTACGCTTGTTGACCAAATTATTGCCGAACAGCAAGCCTACTTGTTGGCAAATCACAAGTCAGCGTTATATTATACGCCAACAAGATACGATTATTACCGATTAAACGATGAATAAATCAAAATTGTTTCACTAAAACGTACAAAAATCATGGCAACTAAAATTTCGAAAGTGAACGCCGAACGGCTGAAGAAACTCGGTATTACCGCCAATACCGAGGATGAGGCAAAGAAGATCCTCATTGAGCGTCTTGAGCAGGCTGGAATCCCCGGCATGGACGAGGAGACAATTGACAACCTGATTGACATCGTCGGTTCGTTCGCCGAACTGGAGAGCGATTCGGCTGAAGAGGCCGCTCCGGTTGAAGAACCTACGCCCGCCGAGCAGCAGGCCGACGAGCTGGCTGAGGAAGCCGCCGAAGAGGAAGAAGAGGCTGCTCAGGAGGCTGAAGAGGCCGCTCCGGCTGAACCGGAAGCAGAGCCCGAGCCTGAGGAATCCAAGCCGCAGCCCAAGGCTAAGAAACCCGCCGCCAAGAAAGAGGCCAAGCCCAAGAAAACTAAGACCACTAAAAAGCCTTCGAAGCGCGACGAAAAGGGTATTCGTCTGAAGCCTCAGACGAACCCTGAGCACCTCGACCTGCTCCGCAAGGAACTGAGCAAGTTCTTCCCTGAAAAGGAGTTCCAGTACGTCGCCGTGTCGCAGGGTATCTCCATCAAGTTCGGCGGCGCCAACTCGCATCCGGTGGCCATCATGTTCGAGAACGTGTACTCGAAAGACGGCCAGTTCGCTACGACCAACGTCGTCCTGAATACGTTCCGCAGTCAGGCTTCGCAGGACAAGCTGGCCGAGGATGGTCTTGACTTCGTCATGACGTGGAACAACCTGCCCTGGCTCAAGGGTATCGCCTGGAACGACGCGATGGAGGTTGTAAAGACCTACCTCGACGATATCAAGTCGGCCGTTTCTACCGCCGATACGCGTCTTGGTAAGAACCGCGAAAAGATGGAGGCCGATCTGAAGGCTACGGGCAAGAAAGCTGCCGCTCCGGCCGCTAAGAAACCCGCGCCCGCTACGAAGAAAGTCGCTCCCAAGGCTGAAGCAAATGAACCTGCCGAGGATCCCAAAGCTAAGGCCCGTGCTGCGCTCATGAAAGCGGCGGCCGCTAAGAAAGCCAAGGCCGCCAAGAAATAAACCCGTAAGGGATGATGAGAGAGGTCTTTTGGCCGCCCCGGTCGTCATGGCCGGGGTTTTTCGTACACCCGTCTTCAACGTTATTTACCCCAGATAAAACCGTATTAAGGATATGAAGCAAGAATCAATTTCCCAGGCTGAAACAGGCATTAGCCGTTTCGAGTTTGATTATCGGCGGCGTGTGGTATTTACCGACCCGCGCGGTTCGTTCGCCGAGGTGTATCCGTATATCAACCGCACGATGATGACGACGCTCCCGCTTCAGGATTCTCGTGCTGGTAAGGTACGCGAACTGCTCGATGTCAAGACAATAATCAACAACCCGTATCGCCGCTGTGTAGGCGGCTATGCCCGCAACATCAACATCTTCTTCCTGCTGGCTGAAGCTATGTGGATAGTTACAGGTCGTAAGGACGTCGAGTTCCTGAAAATATTTAACGGCAAGATGGTTGATTTTTCCGATAATGGCGTTACGTTCCATGCCCCTTACGGCTGGCGTTTACGTCATTGGGGTATTTCGTCAGAGGGTGAGTCGATGGACCCGGGCCTGGACCAGGTAAAGGAAGCTGTTCGTCTGTTGAGCAATGACCCGGAAACACGTCAGGTTGTGATGTCGATTTGGAATCCTAAGTTCGACCTCGGTGTGAAATCGAAGGACTTGCCGTGTAACGATATGGTGATGTTGAAAATCCGCGACAGGAAACTCGTTACCACGGTCCAAAATCGTTCGAATGATCTCCACTGGGGCTTACCCACGAACATCTTTCAGTTCTCGTTCCTGACGGAGGTAATGTCCCTCTGCTTGGGGGTAGAGTTAGGTGTTCAGACTCACAACTCGCAGTCGCTCCATATCTACGAATGGAATAATATCGCCGAGCAGATGAGCGAACTTTTCGTGTCCAATAATACGCGCCGCAGCTTGTATTACGAGGGAGCGATGTCGTATATGATGGACTTTAAGTTCGAATCGGAGGTTCCGGTAAACCGCCTGTGTGAAATAACGGCCTTTATAGAAGAGATGATAAATCGTTTGGCGGTGCGATACGCAAAAGGCAATATCTTGGAAGACGAGGCCGGGTTTGAGAACTACGTGTTTGAGAAATCAACCTATTTCTGGGTAGTTTACCAGATGTTGAAGGTGTATGTCTTCTACAAGCGAAATATTGGCGCCTATAAGGATGACCGTGATTCGTTGCTGAAGTCGTGCTGTGTGCTGATGGACCGTATCACAGGGACCGTATCCGTTGAAGAAAAGTGGGACTACTTGATGTTGGCTCGTAATTTCTTCGCGGCAAGGTTTTCTAACGCAGAAATCCATAAACTCCTGTAATATGACTGACTCGCTACGTCGGTGGGCGGAAGATAACTATCTGGCTATCGAAGAAAAGCGCGATGACGAATTGAACATAATCGCCATTGAGGGCGTAGGGGACTTCTTGTATCTACATCCCGACGATAACGGAAAGATAATCGACGAACGATTCTCGTTCGCAGTAACGGCTGCTGAATTCGACGCACTGTACGATGGCGTGGTGAAATACATTCTCTTCGAATTCGGCGGCAAGTTCTACTACTCGAATATCAAAAAGGACCACCTGCGGCTGGATAAAACTGTGGTTTTCCGTCCCGAATTCCGCGACTTCAAATATCTTGGTACAAGCACGGCTGAGGAACTGGTTCCGTTCGTTCACCTGGGTGTTCATAGCGAATACGAGTTCTTGAACGGTTCTTCCAACTGCGAAGAGTGGGCTGCTAAGGCCAAATTCAACCGTATGACGGCTCTGGGCATTTGTGACCGTAATACGTTGGCTGGCACGCTCGCCTTTCAGACCGCTTGTTTAGGTAAGGGGCTGAAACCTATCATCGGCGAAACCGTTACGGTGGCTTGTAACTACGACCCGGCGGCTGACGTTCAGGAAACATTTTCGCTGAAACTCTACGCCATGAATACCCAGGGATGGCGAAATCTGCTGCTGGTTAATAAGGCCATCAACGTCGATTATCAGGGGTTTATACCCGCGGAAGAACTCTACAAGTTAGGACGTGGATTGGTATGTGTAATACCGCCTGACAGCGAATTAAACTATTTCAAGGGGGATGTCGAGCGTTGCAAGCGGTTATTGACAGCCTATCATGCCGCATTTGACTGTGTATATTACCAGATTGACACGGTGGAGTATGCGTCCGAAACCCTATTCCGCGACCACTTGGAAAGTATTGATACCTACATATGCCGTTGCCGCAAAATTAAACTCTACCGCGATACGCTACCGCTCGTTATCAACGACTCGTACTATCTTGATGCCGAAGAGGCTCCTCTGAAGTCGCTCCTGAATAAGGTAGCAGGCGTTGTTAACGCTGAAAGCGCAACCCAGTATTTCAAAAACTCAAAAGAGACGATTCTGGCGTATGAAGAGTGGATGGACGTAGCTGCGCCCCTCTACGAAAAGATAATTGATGGCATGGCTAATTCCACGACGTTGACGGAGAGTATTGACTTTAAGATACCCACCGGAATACGTCACCTGCCGAAATACGAGTTTGTAAAAACTACGGTTGAAGACGCCTTTTTCGAGAAACTGGAAGCGGGCGTACAGGAGCGGCTGGTAGGTAAGGTTGATAACCTCGACCAGTATCTGGCGGAGTTGGAAAAGGAATGCGCCATCATCGTACCGAATGGGCTGTGTGACTACTTTATGATACTTTGGGACATCATGAACTGGTGTCGTGCGCAAGGTATTATGACCGGGTCAGGCCGCGGCTCGGTTTGCGGTTCGTTGATTGCGTATTGTCTGTACATCACGGACGTGGACCCGTTGAAATACAACCTCATGTTCGAACGGTTTCTGAATTCTAATCGCGTAACGGTTCCTAAATTTTGGGATTTGGAAATTGAGGGGTATGGCAAGTTTAGATTGCCCGAAAACGCTAAAATTCCTCTTCGTAATGGCGAGGAAATAGATATAGACTGCGATTTGTCAAATATAGATCTGGACATTGATATTGATAAATTGCGGACTTTATGCAAGGTATAATTTACAAAACGACAAACCTCGTTAATGGAAGAATTTACATAGGCCAACACTGGTGCGATACGGATGAGTTTGATGGTTATTTAGGTAGCGGCGTATCTTTGACGAACGCGATTAAGCGTTACGGCCGAAATAACTTCAAGCGCGAAACACTTCGCGTATGTGACACTCAACTACAATTAGACGCCTGGGAGATGCTCTACATCAAGAAATTCGATTCCGCCAATAAAAAGATTGGCTACAACATATTACCGGGTTCGGCGAATAAGTTTGGAAGCGGTTCGCCCATGTTGATACCAGAGGTTGCGGCTAAAGTTTCACGTTCGCTTAAAAAGACATTCAAGGATCATCCGGAAGTGATGAAAAGAATTCATCAAAAGCGTCAAATGACTTTGGATAATACCGATTACAAGAAAAGAATTTCACAAACCTTAAAAGGTCGATATGCCGGCGAAAAGAATCCAAACTACGGTAATTACTGGACGCCGGAGCAAAAGGCGCAATTATCTGCCAAAATGAAGGGCCGCTATGCAGGTGAGAACAATCCGAATTGGAATAATCGTTGGTCGGCGGAACAACGTCAGGCGTTAAGGGAAAAATTTCGCGTAAAATACGAACAAGGATACACGAATCCTATGCAAGGCAAAGTTAGAATAACTAATGGTGAAATAAATACTGTTATACCGAAGGACAGTCCGCTCCCCGACGGTTTTTGGTATGGAATGAAACCAAGGAAGAAATGAAGATTCTAAAAATAGAAAAAGTCGAAATTGCCCGTCAGGACAGCATGCCGGACGTGGACGCCGATTTCCCTGTTGCATTTCGGGATACAGTGAAGGAATACATGTCCAAACGCTATGGCGTCAATCATGTGTGCTCTGTTGGTACGTACACCCGCATGAAACTCAAGACATGTTTGAAGGATTTCGGCAAGGTCATGGGCGTGCCGTTCGCGGTAATGAACAAACTCACCAAGGACATCGACGACCAAATCGAGTACACGTGGGGTGACTTGTTTAACTACGCAGCTACATCGCGTGAATTGTTCCGTTTTGTGCAGGATCACCCCGAGTTGGTCCATATGACGAAATACGCCCTTACGCAGTGTAAAACGTCGTCAATTCATCCCTCAGCGGTCATTGTTGTACCGCAGGAAGATGAGGATGGAAACCCGATCGACTTGTTTGGTTGGATGCCTATGAAGAAAATGGGCGATGTGCTTGTATCGGAGTGGGAAGGCAAGTATATCGACAAATCAGGCTTCTTGAAGGAGGACATATTAGGTCTTAACCAGCTGGATAAGTTCTCGTCTATCATCAAACTTATCGCCAAGAACCGCCGGGAGCAAATCGACGTTAACACCATTCCGTTCAACGACGAAGAGGTTTACCGTTATTTCCAGCGCGGTTGGTGCGAGGATGTGTTCCAGTTTGGCGCTATGGGGTTGATGAACTACTGCCGCGAGGCCAAACCGCATAGCCTGGACGACCTTATCGCTATGACGGCACTGTTCCGACCAGGCCCGATGGATGTGAAGGCGCACGAAACGTTTGTCGATATAAAGAACGGCCGCAAGAAGCCAAAGTTTGACCCCGGGATGGAGGATATCACGCGTGATACCTATTCGCTGTATACCTACCAAGAACAAATCATGAAGGCGATGGTTGTTGGAGGTTTAACGCCTATCGAATCCGACGAGTGTCGTACGTACATTAAGAAAAAGAATCACACAGCCTTAGCTCAATTCAAGGAAAAGTTCGTTAACGGATATTCCAATTTGATAAAATCAAAAGGAGTTGCGGAAAAACGAGCCATTGAACAAGCCTCTGAAGTTTGGGAGAAGATGCTGGCGTTCGCTTCTTATGGTTTCAACAAGTCGCACGCCGTTGCGTACACGATGATGTCGTACTGGTCGCAGTGGTTTAAGGTGAACTACCCGTTGGAGTTTTGGACGACGTCGCTTCAGTACGCTTCTAAAGAGGCTGATATTCCGTATCGGCTTGTCGAAATGAAGAAGACGGGTGTCGATATTGAGGTGCGTCCACCGGATATCAATTTCTCGGGTGAAACCTTTACGTGCGACCCCAAGACGAACCGTATCTTCTTTTCGCTGGGTAAGGTCAAGGGAGTAGGCGAGCGGGCGTTGACGCTATTGAAAGCCATGAAAGATGAACACGGCGAAGTGTTCTCGTTTGAGGACTTCATAACTTCTGCCCCTAAAGGCATAAACCGTACTGTGGTGTTGCGTCTTATTATGGCTGGAGCGTTCGATCTGGTAGAAGACATACGCAATCCTCGTCAGCGTCTGGACATCGTCAAGCAGTATCTCGAACGCCGCGGTGAACCGCTTTCCGACGAATTCACTTCGCCTGATGCTCACACTAACGCCTGGTGGGTCTTCAAACAGCGTGAATTAACCGGGTACGGCGAGGTGGACTACGAACGTATGATGAACGAATACGGACTCGGAAAACGGATGGTTCGGCTGTACGTTACCGCCGCCGAGTTTGAGCGTAAACACGAGGGCGACGAGGTTTGTATCGTTGGTCGTGTGAATAACGTATTCGAACGTCAAACCAAAGGTGGCGATTCTTACGGTGTACTGCAAGTGGAGGTCAACGACCTCATCATCCAGATTACGTTGTGGCCTGACTTTTGGCTTCATCAGCCGGAAAACGAAGCTACGCTGTTGAACCGTATTGTGGCTGTTTCAGGGCGTGTGAATTATTTCGCTGGAAAGAAGACCGTACAGTCTTCACAATCTACAAGGTTAGAGATATTACAATAGTAAAACAAATCGGTTATGCAAAAGGATGATTTAATCAAACTCTTCAACCGCGATCATCTTGCGCGGTTGGATAACATCAAGCAGTGGTTGGAGTATGACCGCCACCAGCAGGAAAGCGTTTCGCAACATTCGTACAAGGTATCGGTCTTCACGATGTGCCTGCTGGACTATCTCTGGCCTGGAGGGGACGATAATAATACGGTGGCTACGTTCAAGTATCAGACGCTGAAGATGGCGCTGATGCATGACTTCGACGAGGCTATTCTGCGTCGCGATATCACCCACGAACTTAAATATAACGCTTATAACGGGTCGGAACTGCGTAACGTTTTGGACGAGTTTGTCGCTCACCAGGTGGCGGCTGAATTTGGCGACGATTCGGTAGTCTCCAAAACGCTTTCAAAGGATGCACCGTATTACGACGTTGCTCACGCGATTGTAAAGGTTGCTGATTGGATGGCGTTGCTGTATTTCCTGAAGCGCGAACTGACGATGGGGAACCGCTCGTGGCCCTTGAATCTGCTGTCGTACTGTAAGGAAAGCTACCGTAAGGCGGTTTCAACGTTACAAAGTACGTGTGTATCGGCTGATATTTGTGAGCAAGAACGCCTGATGTACGTATGGGTGGGAGCCATTAATGACTTACAAAACGATATTATTTAACATGGACAAGAAGACTCAAGACTCATTGATTGCGCAGGTGTCTTACGACATCGAGCGTATTTGCCAGGCTGAACCTGAAGCCGCCCAGGCCCTGGCGATGACTATCAACCACATCGCCGGAACGTACTCCGATAAGTACGCCGACGGTGAAAAGGTTATCGACACCAAGAAGATGCTGTACGGCATGGACCACGGTGCGGCCATCAACATCTACCAGGTAACGCGCTATCTTCAGCGGTACATCACCGTGGGTCACAACAAGAGCCGTCTGATTCGCGACCTGGAAAAAGCCGTTCACTATCTCATTATCGAAATCACGCGTCGTGTACGTTCGGGCGACGTAAGCCAACAAGAACCTAAAGAATGAAACGGAAACTGCTGATTGGGAAGAACGTCTATGAAATCGAATTTCAGGAATTCGAGGACGAAATCGACGTTGACGAATTGATGACCATCCACTACGAAAATCTGGTTGGTGAAATTATCACTTTCCCGGTTGTCGTAAACCGTCTCGGCCTGCTGCTGGCCGATGCCGAGCGGGCGCTGGCTGAAACGAAACTCAACTGCGAGATTATGGAAGCCAAGGTTCGCGAGGAGATACGCACCGCCCTCAACGATGAAGAGGACCGTAAGAAACCGGCAACCGTCGATGAGGTAAACACGGCGGTCTATCAGAGCCCGGTTTATAAGGCTAACAAACTCAAATTGTTTGAGGCCCAGAAGACGCGTGATTATGTCGCTTCGCTTCTTTTTTCCGCTAAGGATAAGTCGTCGAAACTGGATAAGCTATCGCTGTCGATACCGGCAGGCGATATCGAGGAGCACCTCCTCCAGAGTAAGGCGAATTCGGTTATGAAAGTACGCAAACGCCGCAAACTGATTCCCGACGAAGACGACAGTTAACAACGTTTATATTAACACCTTAACAAAATCAAAGTATTATGGCAAATGATTTGCGCAGTCGTCTTAAGGCGACGCCGATTAAAAAACTCAAGGCTCGCATCGACGAAGACAACTCGATGCTGAACAACGGCAACGCCGAGTTTCTGTCACTTGAGGACGGTAAACTGATGAAGATTCGTATCTTCCCGGCCCATCCTGACCACGACAATTTCTACGTACCCCGGAAATGCTACTGGCTGCCGTTTACTACGGACTCTGGCGACGAGCGCCGCGGTACGGTACTGGATTCGATTTTCCACGGCAAGACCGCTATGGACATCGTCCAGGAATATGTCGCCTATGTGAAGACCCACGGGTCGGAGAATGCCGTGGCCGCCGTTACGGCCCAGCGTGATGGCCTGCTGCCGTCGCTTTCGTGGCTGTGCTACGCCGCTGAGGTCAAGGAGGATGATATGGACCCCAAACTGTGGGAGTTCAAGAAGACCGTTCGCGACGCCATGAACCGTCTGGCCATCACCGAGGAGGAGGACGAACCCATCGAGACCGACCCGTTCACCGACCCGGATGAGGGCCTGCCGCTGTTCGTCAAGTACATCAAGAACCCGAACAAGAAAAAGGGCGAGAACTACTACGACGTGTCGCTCGGCAAGAAGCCCAAGGCATGCCCCCTCACGGACGAGGCCATCGAGAAATTCATGAAACTGAAGCCCATCGAGGAGGTCGCCGGAACGTACACGCTGGAAATGTTCGAACGCGCTTTGGAGGGTCTTCAGAATTTCGACGAGCAGCACGGTATCGACGTCTTCGGCGACGACGAATGGATGGAAATCGTGGAGAAAGTACGCGCCCAGTACAGTGATTCTGACGACGAGCCCAAGAAGAAGGTGACCAAGAAAGCTGCCAAGCGTCGTGACGATGACGAAGAGGATGACGTTCCGGCAGTTCGCACGAAGAAGAACCGCCCCGGTGTCCGCATCCCCGAGCCCGAGGAGCTGGAAGAGGAACCGGACAACGAACCTGAACCGGAGCCTGAGGCAGAAGGCAGCGACGATGGTCTGGACGATATGGACCGCGCCGAACTCAAGGCGTTCATCCACGACAACGATCTCGGCGAAGTGGTTAAGGTTTACAAGTCCACGACCGACGACCAGATTCGCGAGAAGATTCGCGAAGCCCTGGGGTTAAACGGCGGCGACGAAGAGGAAGAGGAAGCTCCGGAACCTGAACCGGAAGAGGAAGACGAGGCACCGGAACCCTCCAGCGCAGCCCGCTCGCTGGCGTCGATTCGCGCCAAACTCGGTAAGAAATAACCCCCGTGATACTTTTCCCGCGGCTGGCTGGCTTTCGTGGTTGGCCAGCCGTTTTTAACTATCTACAATTATGTCGAAAATTTCAAGCGTTTTGAATAAACTCACGGCCCAGTTCAACTCCGAAGACGTCATCACGTTCAAGAAGAAAGACGGTTTTTCGGAAATTAAATCGTGGGCCTATACCGGTAGTCCCGAATTGGACTGGAACCTACGCACGTTCGGTTTGCCGACGGGTATCATCGAGATTGCGGGTCGCAGTCGCAGTGGTAAGACTACCGAGGGTCTGGAGGCTATGAAATACTTTCTGGCTGAGAATCCCGATACCGGGTTGGCGTGTATCCTTTCGTCTGAAAACCGCGACAATAAGGACTACGCCATCCAGCTGGGCGTGGATATTTCTCGCGTGGCTATCATCAAAATTCACTACGTCGAGCAGATGTTCGTGCGCGTTAGTAAGTTCGTAAAGGACGCTCACGCGCTGTTCGAAGAAGCCGATATCAAGGAGAAACCGCGGTTCTTCTTCTTGTGGGACTCGCTTGGCGCAACGCTTTCTAAGGCTGAGTATGACGCCCTGAAAGTGAATACCGAAAACCTCGACAAAGCAGCGGCGAGGGGTGAAGAGTTTGATAAGTTACAAGAACCGAAGATGATGGCGTTTGCCAAGTCGGCTAAAATGTTCGCCAAAGGTCTAATCGGGTTGTGCTATACCAACGTGATTCACTTTGTGATGCTCAACCACCAGTACGAACAAAGTACTATGGGGATTACATCACGCAAAAGTACAGGCGGCGAATGGGTATCTCTTCTTCCGACATTACGCCTCCAGTTCTCCCTCGTCGGACACGAGAAAATAGACGACGAAGAGGTGGCACAGCTGACTGAGGTAAAGGTTGTGAAGAATGATTTTGGAAGTCGCAAGAAGACGATTATCCGTATATTGTTAGGCTACGGAATAATCCTCTCTCAACCGGATATTGACTATGCCGTCGAAAAAGGTATTCTGAAGAAAGTCGGCGCGCGTAAATTATCGTTCTTGAACGGTAAATTGTGCTGGTCTTCAAATCGCGAATTGTTCCAACATTATTACGACCATAATTCATTTCTTGATTTACTGGAGAAGACCATACGGGCGTCTCGGTATAATGACCTGAAAAAATGGCGTAATAAGATGTTTGAACGCGCAGAGGCGACCGAAGAAGAGTAGGTATCAGTTCTACCCAAGTATAAATCCGTAAATCATTACAACATGGCTTACGGATTTATTTACAAAACTACGAACCTCGTCAACGGCAAGATTTACATCGGTCAATCAATTCACTTCAAAAATAAGTCGTATCTTGGGAGCGGTATATCTTTGACGAACGCGGTTAAACGTTATGGTCGAAGGAACTTCAAACGCGAAACGCTTCGCATTTGCGATACCCAGCTACAACTCGACGCTTGGGAGATGCTTTACATCAAGAAATTCAATTCGACCAATAAGAGGATTGGCTACAACATCCTTCCCGGCTCGGCTAATAAGTTTGGCCAAATAAACCCTATGAAAGTTCCCGGTGTTAAAGATAAGATGATAAAAAACCGTCGCGGTAAATGCGCTGGCGAAAAATGTTATTGGTACGGTAAACACCTGTCTGAAGAAACCAAGAGGAAGATATCAGAAAAGGCTAAACAACGTCTTGCCGACCCGAAGAACAATCCACGGTACGGTAAACACTGGTCAGAGGAATTCAAGGCGCATATGTCTAAGAAAATGACGGGGAATACAAATGCACGCGGGAGAAAAGTCAGTGAAATCACTCGCCAGCGTCTTCGAGAGTCGGGTACAGGCATACGGTGGATAACAAATGGCATTGAAACAAAAAGATTACTCCGAGGAGCGCAGATACCTGACGGTTGGTGGATAGGGCGTACAACGTTAAGAAAGTAAAACTTTACAAAATGAAACGGAAATCGAACAAAAGTCCCGTGGCCATCTTAGGTTTCGACCCACACTTGTCGAAAGACAACGTGATGGTGGTACGGGATTTATTCAGTCAGACTTTTGCGTTGGCTGAAGAAATAGGTTGTAATATTGTGATTCTGGGCGGTGACGTATTCACGTCCCGCTCGGCACAACCTTTGGAAGTCCTCGACGCTTGGCGTGAAATTACCGAAGAAGCCGAAGCGCGTGGACTGGAAATCGCGGCTATCCCCGGCAACCACGATAAGACCGACCCGAACTCCGATCGCAGCTACCTCAGCGTGTGCCCGGGAGCGGCTACGGTTGTAAGCCGGGCGTCGGAGTTTGTGTGGAATGGGGTGTCGTTCGTGTTGATACCCTACTATGGCGACGCCAAGTGGTTAGAGGAGAAACTGGCCGTCGATAACGGTTTGGAACGTGAAACGTTTGACGGGCCGCGGTTCATGATAACGCACGTGGCTGTGGAGGGCGTTCGTAATAACGACGGTACGCAGGTTGAAAGTGACATCCGCCCGGATATGTTCCGTAACTACGACGCGGTGTTCGTGGGTCACTACCACAACGCCTCGGACGTGGGCGAAAAGGTCCACTATCTGGGTTCAATGTGCCAGAACAACTTTGGCGAAACGCCCGACGACAAGGGTGTGACCATCGTGTATGACGACGGCACGTGGGAGCACCGCCCGTTACGCTTTCCGCGGTATGTCCATGAAACGGTCTCAGCGACCGATACAGCGACTTTGCGTAACCTCATGGATAAGTACTCCGGCGAGGATTATGATCGCGTCAGAATCGTCGTAACGGGGTCTAAAGCCGATTGCGAAAAACTCAACGCCTCGGAGTTCTCGGCCGTGGGTATCGAAATCAAGTTTCAAGCTGACGAAACTGCCGCAGCCATGGCCACAGCGGCCGACCCTGAGAAGATTGTAACGTTTCGTAAATCAACCATCGTTAAGAATTTCATGGAATTCTGTAAGGAACGCGACATACGTGGCGAGCGCATGAAAGAGGGCCTGGCGATGCTTAAAGAACTGTGATATGTGGTATCCTGTAAAAATAGAATTTGGCGGCTTGTTCGCGTTTCGTGACCGGGCTGAGGTAGTATTCAAGCGCGGCGAATGTACGGTAATATTCGGCGATAACCAGACCGACCGCGGTTCGCTGAATAACGGCTCCGGTAAATCGACGCTGTTCGAAGCGATATCACTGGCGCTTACAGGCGATTTGTTGCCACGCGATACACCTATCACGCGCGATAAGGCCATCAACCGTTCCAGCGACGAAGCGTGGGTGGCAATGCAGTTGGCTAACGACGTTCTTCACCAGACTATGGAGATTCGTCGTCGCTTTTATCGTAAGCGAAGCGCCAAGGCCGCGCTCTTCGAAAACGGCCATGAGAACACTCAGTTGACGTCCGTGGCCGAGGTAGATAAGCGAGTATTGGAGTTGCTGGGACTTAGCCGAGAGGATCTCCTTCGCTACTACATTATTAGCCAAGACCGTCAGTACAACTTTCTGACCGCACCCGATACTACCAAAAAGGAGATTCTGAACCGTATCACCAACGCCGATATGCTCCAGCCCGTTTTGGATGCTATCAAGGCTGACCACAAGGCCGCCGACGAGCGTGTGGCGGAATACGATACAAAGGTGCTCACGCTGAATACCAAGATCGAAACTCTTGAAGAAAACCTGAAGGAGTTGAAAGCCAATAACGCTTCAGCGGCTAATATCAAGGGGATGTGTGACCTGCTTGGCGACTACATTAAGGACGCCGCCGCGCTCGGTATTCAGGCTAAGGATATTCGTCGCGAATTCGAGGACGAAAAGGCTAAGCGTGTGCAATTCGAACAACAGTTGGAAACCGCGCCGAACTTTACGGAAGATATCGCTGCGGCGGAGGATAATATCACCGCCATCAAGAACGAACGCAAGAAGAACCGCCGTGCTAAGGTCGATTTGGAGTTGGCGTTAGAGGGCGTTATCGAATGTCCTAAGTGCGGCGAACAATTCCTCCCCAACAGCGAACTTAGCCTCACTCCGGACCAGATTCGTAAGAATATCGCCCAGCTTGAACGCGCCGACGAACAGTTTGCGCTGGACGTCAAAAAGGCCGAAAAGACGCTTGAAGAACTCGAAGAAAAACAACGGGACTATGAACAGGTGGAAGCCGAACTGGCTCGTGTAAAGCGTAACATGAAGGATATTCGCGACCGGGCCGACAGGTTGAAACGTCAGATGGATGAAATCGACCGCCGTAAGGAAGACCTGGCTAAGCGTATTGAAGCGGCTAAACGGGCCGCTGCCGAAGACGCTTCGATTAAATCTACCGAGAGTAAGATTAAAGCCGCCAAGGCCGAACTCAAGGCCGCCAAGGCCGAACTGGCCGACTTCCGGTATTTAGCTGAGTCGATGGCGTTCTGGGACTTCCACATGGGTAAGAACGGGTTTCTCTCGTTTTTAGCAAACAAATCGTTGAGGGTGTTGGAGGGTATGACGAATCTCTACCTGGAAAAGTTCGGCATGGATGTAACGGTTCTGATTAACGGCTTTACCATGACTAAGGACGGTAACGTGCGCGATAAGATTGATGTGTACATCCAGTCAGACGGCCTGAACGCTGACGTGTACGGTATTCACTCTGGTGCTGAGCGTGGGCGTGTAGCGCTGGCGTCGTTAATAGGGTTGAATCGGTTGATTAATATGGCTACCGATGGTCGCGGGTTGGATATGATACTGCTTGATGAAGCGTTCCACGGTATCGACTCCCTGGGGCAGGAGCACATCATCCGGACGCTCGAAAATGTGGGCATAACGTCTATGATGATTACGCAGAACGTATCACCCGACTTTGCCGCTAAGAATAAATTCATAGTCAGGAAGATAGATAAGGTATCAAGGTACGATTGATTACAACGTTATTATCTTATAGTTTCAAATAAGATATAACGATGAAATCATCTGTAACAACCTACTACAAGGACCGATTGATAATCGGCATAGACCCCGGAGCCGCAGGCGGTATCGGAGTCTATTCAATCGACAAAGGTCGGTTGGTGGCGGCGGTAAAAATGCCCGAAACACCAACTGACCTTTTGGCGTTCTTAAAACTCCATTCGCTGAACTCACGCTGTTTCCTGGAAAAGGTAGGCGGCATACCGGGTAACGGCGCCAACGCGATGTTCAATTTCGGCCGCGGTTACGGCCATTTGGAAATGGCGCTGTTGGCTTGTCGTATTCCTACCGAAACCGTTACTCCCCAGAAATGGCAGAAAGAATTCCAACTCGGCGTTCGTGGTAAGATGACCAAGACCGAGTGGAAGAACAAACTAAAAGCCAAGGCCCAACAGCTATTTCCGCAATTCAACGTAACTTTGGCCACTTGCGACGCGATGCTGATTGCGTTGTACGGTAGCCGTCAATAATCAGCCCTATGGAATTCGTTTGTAAAAACCCCGAATGTCCGCGCTACGACCAGCGCGACTACTATTCATCGGTAAGCGTGGTGATGCGTGACGGTAAGCCGTTCTGTAAGCAATCGCCGTGCCCGGCTTGCGGTAAGATACGTGAAGAAATCAAAAAGGAAACGCCCGCTGACCTGAAAGGTATCTATTTCGGCCGTTTTAGAGCGATGTCCAAGGAGCAGAAGCAGGAATCCCTAAAGCGGCGCTCTCATGAACACTTCAAGAAGAAAATCGCTCCGGAACGCCGCGCAAAGTTGGCTGCCGTTCGTGCTGAAGCTAAGTCGATGTTGAAAAAATAGAAGCGGTTATGCGTAAGTCGGTCGAGCGTCAAATGTTTCGCCAGTCATTCAAATACCGAATCGGGCTGGTGAATAAATGTATTCTCATCATCAGACATTGTGACGACCCGCGCCGGGCGTCTGCGTATCGTAACCTTGTATTCAGGATGATGGAGCATATCGTGTTGAAAAACATCACGAACTACATCAATCTGTTGAACGGTTCTAACGCGCCGGATATCCCCTCACGCGACGAAGCCATTGCCGATTGTTACGCGATGTTTGACAAATGTATAGAAAAGTTTACCATCCTTCCGGGTGCGAATTTCTATTTCTATTTCAACAAATCTATCGCGCGTAATTTCTACACACTCTACAAGAAGAACCTCAAGGCACGTCATGGTGAAATATCGGACGCCGTAGAGTCTTCGCACCCCGATATGCGCACTCCAGGTCATGTCAACGATATGGAAATAACGTTTGACACACTGGGATTTACTGATTTGGAACGAAGGATCACGATGTCGCGATTAGCAGGCCAGCGTAAATCAGAGTTCTTGGCCGATAATCCTGACGTCACCGAAAACCTTTACAGCCGCGCGTTGGTACGCATGAAAAAGCTATTAGAAAACATCAAAAAGGAATATCACAATGGAAAGAAAGATTGAAATCATCACCACCATTTTGGAAAGCGGTTTTGCCGTTTTGGAGGTTTGGATGTACGGTAACGACCCGCTGGTGTTCTTGGTAAACAAGTTTACGCCATCGGTGGAATCCAACGTGGCGTCCATCGACTACTGCGAGGTGACGGGTTACGACATTACAGCGTTTATACGCTTAGAGTCGGTAGAGATGCACCGAGGAAAGGCGGCCGTGCTGTCGAAACTCGAATCCATCGTACAGAACCAAAAGGCGCTGAATTTCCAGTTTCACAAAAGCGTCAAATGGATTTACTGGACATCGACTCGTGGATAGTATCAGTAACAAAATTGTAAAACAAAATCGTCATGGCTTTTCAGCCGTCGCCCTATCAACAGGCAATATATAACGAGGTAGCTACTACAAACCACAATATCAACGTCAATGCCGTGGCTGGTAGTGGTAAGACTACCACCCTACTCGGCTGCTTGGAACGCATACCACGTGGAAAATCCATCATCTTCATGGCCTTCAACAATTCCATCGTGAAGGAATTGCAGGCCCGAAACCGCCGCCCGAATGTCGATATAATGACGTTACATTCCTACGGGTGGCGGTTGTTGTTACGTAGGTACGGCCGTACCGCCCAGATGAACCCGAATAAGTCCATAGCCAAGTTAGAAGTGGTGTTGAAACATCACGCTCGCGACGAGCAGGTACAGGAATTGTTGTTGAGGCGTAAAAAGGGATATCTGTTTTATTTAATTCCGAAGATAGTAGATTTGATGCGGACGTCGCTTTGCCGTCCTGAAATCGGCGAAATTGAGGCATTGTGCGAATATCACGATATCGACTGTGACTTGCTGGAGAAACAACTGGCATTGGAAACGTTTGCCAAGGGAGCTGCTGACCATTCACAGTTTGATTTTACCGATATGTTGTATGTCCCAGTGACGGACCCCAGTATTCGCTTCCGTAAGTATGAGGTGATAATGGTGGACGAGAGCCAGGATATGAGTCTCCTGCAGCACGAATTGATAAAACACGCGCTGGACCGCCGTTCACGGTTGATAACCGTTGGCGATCCACGTCAAGCTATATACGGTTTTGCAGGCGCCGACGCCAACAGTTATTCCCGCTTGGCCGAATTAAACGGCGAAAGCGTGGAAATGCCGTTGTCGGTTTGTTATCGCTGTGGACGCCGTATTGTCGAAGAAGCCGAAAAAATTGTTCCCTATATACGTCCCTACGAACGCGCTCACGAGGGCGAGGTCAGCGTCGGCTCTTTGAACGACATTGAGGACGGTGATTGGATAATATGCCGTAACCTGCGCCCGCTGGTGGAGGTTTACCTGTGGTTGTTGAAAAACAAGATTAAATCACGCGTTCGTGGCAAGGACATCGGCCGCAGTTTGGTGGATTTGGTATCCAAGACAGGAGCCCGTACTATCGACGAGTTAGAGAAGCTACTTTGGAAAGAAGCTGACAAACTGGCTCAAAAATTGCGCGCTAAAGGTTGGAAGAACCCTGATGCGTCGCCGAAGATGGATGAACTATTGGAGAAAATAGAAGTGTTACGCGCGTTGGCTGTTGAAGCCGATACGGTAGCAGAACTGCGTGAAATAATCGAGGGAATTTTTACCGACGACCTTGAGGGAATCATGTTGATGACTATCCACAAATCCAAGGGTCTTGAAAACGACAACGTGTTCTTCCTGGCGCCAGAACTTATTCCGTCACGTTTCGCTACACAGCCGTGGCAGTTGGAACAAGAATCTAACCTTAAATATGTAGCCATTACACGTGCCAAAAATTCACTAATATACGTTTCTTTAAATCAAGCAAGTCATGACACCAGCCGACCATTCAACGGAAGATATCCGATCCAAGGCTCACGAAGATGAGTTTAACAAAGCCGAGGACCGTATCGAGGACTGCAAAGAGGAAAACATCGAGCACCATCAGTCCCGTTACACACCACGCCAACGGACACGAGTCCCGTCGCCCAAAGAAATCGCCAACGTTTTTAAGAAATGAAAACTTTTTAACAACGATGAAAAATTTATACTACCTTTTGAAACGTAATACTGATGATGGGAAGCCCGCTTATCACCAGTGGCTCCGGTCGGGGTTGATAGGCCGAGGGCGCGGCTTTTCGGAATCGTCGGATCCCGACTTCGCGTTTCGCACCAAGGATCCTATCGAAATCCTGGTACATTACGAATACCTCCGCACGGAAATCCAGTCACCCTACGAATGGCAGTTGGTAGCCTACATGATGGACGAAGCTCAACGTTCGTGGGCTGATGAGAGTTCAACTTCTGAATACAAAAACGTACTTCCGGCCACCGAAAATATCGAGGTTTGGAAACGCCGTATGACCTACGATCCAGCTCTAATGGAGGTTTACACTGCCAAATTGGAAGAATTACGTAAAAACTACGCATAATGAAAACTGTTGAAAATTATGTAAATCGCGAATGGTATTATCGTGTTGATAATACTATCGCCCGAGTGTTCACCACAGGCTGTATGCCTGTAGCGGAAACGCCCGGAGAAACGATGGACAAACCCGAAATTATGGTCGTCGTCAAGAACTTTTCTTCGTCCCAAAATTCGGTGTTGATTCCCTTGGAAAAGTTCCGCGAACGTTGTCTGTGTCCCGTAACGCTGTTTCCAGGTGATTTGGTTGCCCGGGTGAATCACGGCTCGGTAATACAGGTGTACCGCGTAGCTGAAGAAGAGCGCTCAGGCGCGGCTCCCTCCTTGGTGGTGGAATATGTGTTGATACCGCTAAATTTCGGCGATCTTACGCCAACAGGTGCACCGCCTGTTAAAAAGGTAGGAGCTGTGGTGAGCGCTGATAACATCATCACGGTGGCAGGCGAAACAAAGACCGCGATGGGTAGTTACTTTCACTACCTCAACGTTTACCAGTTGGGGATGTTAAAATACGACGCTCAACGTGAAAACATCCGCCGAACTGCCGTTAAGATAAGCGACCTTATCAACACGAATAATTGGCGCCAATACACTGCTCAGCAGTCGGCGGCGTTGGATGACGTAGAAGCGCTTATCAAGTCGGCCACTAAGATAATTCGTAAGATCGATGGCGAAGAAGAACGGTAAGGCGCGGTTCTTTCGCGCAGGAAACAGGTATCTGCTACCAGAAGGTACGTCGTTTGTGGTAGTAAAGATACGCCCCGAACAGAACGCAATGAACGTTCAATTTATCGGTCCTGATTGCTCTGCTTCAGACGTAGAAACGGTTAATTTAGTAAACTACAAGAAAGCACTCCAACGAGGAGAAATTGAAGAAATCTAACTACCTATGGGATTTACACCTGAATACATTGACACGCTGCCCGACGACGGCATATTTGTGTTTGGCTCTAATACCGACGGCGACCATTGTGGCGGCGCGGCCCTTGTGGCGTTGAAACGTTTTGGCGCTGTTAACGGTCAAGCCGAGGGTCCTCAAGGCAGAAGTTATGCCATCCCGACGGCGGAATACATCGAGATTGAAGAAGATTACACTAACCGTCCATTATACCAAAAAATACGCGTTTCGCATCAGGCGTTGGTGGAGGCGTGCGACCGCTTCATCCTTTACACCGTTCAACACCCCGAACTACGATTCTACGTGACAAAGATCGGTTGCGGAATCGCTGGTTGGAAGGTGGATGAAGTGGCACAGGCATTCGTCGTGGCATTGGCATCGTTCTTGATACCACTGCCTGATAATATCGTTTGGCCGCGCGAATTCTACGAAATACTGGACAGCCATGGCCTGGTTGGTTAGACACGCCGTGGAGGGTTACATCCTCACCGACCAGCACCCGATTAGGATTAAAGACCATCAGTTGTTCTTTAGCGAGGCCAAGTCCACTCACATAACACCTGAACAAGCTAATGTCTTGTTGGATGGCGCTACACTAAAGAACGGTGAATATGTCCAACTGCGTTCGTCGTCGATGGTAGCTATCAAACCTGGATATTATACCGCCGATGCTGATGGTACGTTTCATTGGTTTGAACGCCGACCGTCATACTACGACGGTCAATGGTACACCACCGATGGTCGTTCGGAATTGGTAGATAAACGTGTGTTGGAAGGACGTCTGCCGCGTATCCCAACCCCAGACGATAAATACCCCTCACAATATGGCCCTAAACAAGCCTATACAGAGTCTTTGATTGGTACTGATGTATTACCTGCTATGGCTTCGGCAGAACTCTTGAAAAGGGGCTTGAAACCGCGAAAGCAATTAGGGTATTTATTACGTCGTGGACACCAATCAGGCACACTGCTCACCACCAATCAACCACGGGCGTTTGAAACCTTACGTTCACACCGTTATCAGCCAGCGTTTACATTGGAGGACGTGTTGATGGAACTGTTGACGTATGGACGTGTTCGCCTTGAATTGTTGGATGATGGACGTGTGTTGATAGAAATCGACCAGTCAAGGAATATGTACGTTGATCGTAATATCGCCATGGCGTCATTTGGCGCCTTATTGTACGCTACAGCGATGTTACAAAAAGAAAGCGCGATATGGAAAAAGAAGCGATGAAATACTACGTCGCGGACGTTGGAACCAAAACCTACGACGAGATATTCTCGTTGGCGTGGAAACGAATACAAGCCCTTAATGCCGCAAGGGCGTTTGTAAAGAGTGTTGGTGGCGTAAGCTATCGTCCAGCTAAATTTCTTTGGGCTGGTGGAATCAGTGCTGTTGAATTCACCATTACTCCACCGCCAGGATGGCAGCGAGATGGTTCACCGTTGGCCAATATGTATCGTCCCGACTTAACACCTGAGGGACGTGCGGTTTACGAACGTATTCAGCGCTTGCCGCGTGTTGGCTGTAACGAGGTTAACGCCTTGGTCGGTTATACGGACTATTTTGGCGGATGTCGTTTAAAGGTAGAAGCCAATATCAAAATCGTTGGCTCTAAATTAGGTTTCGCCGTATCAAATTGGATGGTGGAAACGGGACGCGCCAAAATACCTGCTGACTGCACCGAGGTATCAAAAGAGGCATTTGCCGATCTCACAGGTCAGAATATACGGTTGATGTACAAGAATCGTAAGCGATGATAACACTCAAAAAGGGAGATCCAAGACGATACAAAAGGTCACAACGTAGAAAAGAATATCTCCAACCGTTGTGCTGGATGATGAGAAGTTGGCTAAAATATCGAATCGTTTACGATGGTTGTTGTTTAAGGAACGAGCGAAACGCGACCACCTAACTATCCGATAAATGAAATACGAAATCTATAAAACGCGCGACGGACTCCTGATTCCTGTTCTCTACCCAGAGGACGCGGGTCAGGCGTTTCGCTTAACGGTTCCCGACGCTGTGAAGGTCAGTGAGGGTATAGCACGTAACACTGTCGTTTACGGCATAGTTCCTACACGTATGAAACGCCAACCGTTTCCCGTGCATAACAACATCTGGAAGGACCGTGAATTGCTTGGCGCTTTGAGTGGTGACCACAACCGTTGGGCATTTGTGGATTATCGCAATGAAGTGGCGCCAGCGCTATACCACAACGACGCCAACCGTTCACCACAGCCGTCGCCAATAGTAGATGAATAGCGCCAACAGTTATTATTCCAACGACTCATACACAGTACAACAAAATGGAAAAAGACTTCAAGGACATATTAAACGCCCCGGTGCCTCCGGAAATCGTTGATACAGTGGCGTGGAAGAAATATCTGGTGATGAAAGAGTCGGCCACGTTGAAACGCATCCACGTGTTGGCTTCCGACGGTACGGAAATCAACCTGATGTGGTTCCCGCGTAAGCTACACGACACTATTAAGCACCTCTCTGCCAGCGAACGCGAAGAAATTCTGGAAATGTACACCGAACGCCGTAAGGTCCAGGTGACGGCCAACCGCCTCTTGGCCGTGGCACGGGGTTCGTTCGAATTGGCGCGTAAGCGTAAACAGGCCGAGCGCGAAGAACACAAATCGCTTCATATGAGCGACGTGACGCTGGTAGAGGATATAAAGGAACTCTTGGGGAAGATGTTCACCCCGCGGGAGGTAGTCCGTATATTGGCTGAAAGTCGTGAAATAGAGGTAGAACTGAACTACGTCCAGGACGTATTGAAGCGGTTTATTAACGATATTGAAAAACGTCGCGAGGAATTCCGTAACCGCGTCCAGGACGTGCGCCTGTACTCGAAGCGTCCGCGGTTGGAGGAACTCAGCTGGATGTACACCCAGATGAAAATGCGTTACAAGGCTCTCCGCTCGAACGACGCCTATAATTCGATGCTACGCACTCTGGAACAGATACGTAAAGAGGCCGAAGGTGACCAGATATTCATCAACGGCGCCATAGACGTCAACGTCGAAACAGAGATTCGCCTCCACATCCAGCAAACCATCTACAAATCGGTAAACCTCAAGGAGATAATCCTTGGCCGTGTGGCTGCACGTATGAACTGGGATCTGGCTAAACTGGTAGCCGGGTTGCATAACTCGTATTACGCTAAATTCATGCCCACAAACGATGAATACGACCCCCAAGCTGAGATGGAGTACCCCTCGTCGATGAACTACGACTTCAACCGTATTCAGCACAACCACGCTGTTAATGGCATTGATGAGGTTGAGGACGTTAAGGCACAGCCCCTGACCGACGAAGAACGTACTTCCAGCGAAGCCATAAAACAGCTCTTCCTTCAGCGTATCGCCAAGCAGCGTGAGACCTTGGAAGGGCCTAAACACCGAGCAGAGGCCGAGGTTGATTTTTGGCGTTCAAAGTTTAATAAAACGCCGGACGAGGACCACGAACTAACACGTGAAGAGGGACGCGTACCGCAACACAAGTTCAACAAAAAACAAAAATCTAAATTCAAGAAGTGATGGAAATTCAAGAATTCAAGCAGCGCTGGAATGGCCAGCCCATCGAACTCATCAGCACCGAGGAAGCGTGCGTGTTGGTAAATCTTCAGCGCGAACTGGAGGAGCGTGCGGCGTATGTCGCTCAAAAGGCCGAAGCCATCGGTTGGCAGGCCTCAAAGGTAGTATCCGTCGCCAACGGCTGGGCCGAGCGTACTCGTAACCTGATATTCGTTGGCGACGACGTGGTAGGGAAGCCTGTAACTACCACCACCAAGGTGCGTTCGTTTGGCGAATTTCGACGCGACTTCGAAAATATGATGAGCACGCTGCAGACGCGCGTTGAGGTTTCAGGCTACGTGATGGGCGCCATCCGTTCGCTGGGTTTTGACGTTCGCCCTGATACCGCGGTGGAGAAGATGACCGCGACAGAAATAGCTGCCGTAGCGTCGTCCCGCGAGACAGGTGTAGTTCCAGCGTTCGCCAACACGTCAGCAGCGGTGTATATCTCCCTTGACGAAAGAGACCGTAACGTGCGATTTGTGGCCGTGGCGGGAGCGGGGTGGTACAAGGTAACGTTCGCTGAGCGATAACGAAAATTCAAGAGCACTATGGACGACAAATCGACACTTTTCGCCGCAGCGGTATGTATCGTGGTTATATTAATTGCGATGTGGTATGAATACCGTCCGTCGTTGTTTAAGGTGCGCCAACTGGTAGGACTCGAAACCGTTGACGTTAATACGATGGATTTTGACGAAGTGGTGAATCGTATTACTAAGCGTGCTCTGAATGCGTACTACCATAACCGCGTAGCGTTATCTAACGGCGTATATGCGGAATATATTCCAGGAGCACCGCCAAACGTTGGTGGCACGTATCCGGCTTTTATTAGGCTATACCTAAAGCGTCAAGATATGCGCCAATTCCCGTTGGTAGTGCATATAAGTACGGAACATCCCGTGGGACATATTACAGGTATTGAGTCAACGGCACAATTTGGCGACGCGTATCAGTGGATGATGGAACAAATGGATAAAATGACGTGTTACGAAATAGCTAAGCGGTCGTATGTGTGTGAGCAAAATAGTCTTCGCGGCGACGATGAACGGTTGAAAGTGAGAAAGGAGTACATCCAGTGGATAACACGTAAATTCATCTAACAACCGTTGTATTATCTGTGCCCCCGGTGGACCAACCCGTCTGCTGGGGGTTTCTGTTGGCGATTTACGAAATAATTCACTTTCTTGGAAGATTTTTCGCGATTCTCTTTGAAGTCTTGGAGATTTACACTACCTTCGCTCTTGGAAAATGAAACTAAACTCTGTAAAATGGACAAGAATCGTAAACAGTTGGAAGAACGCGCCGCGTGGATGTTGGTAATAATCGTTGCCGTGATAGCGTTTGTAGGTATCAACCTGATTTGGTACGGCGACGGGTTGGTAAAACTCTTCGGGATGCTCGTTATCGGGTATGGCGCGTATGTGATAGATCGTATTATCGAATACTTAAATCGTAGGTAGCTATGACTCCCGAAGTTCTTATTGCTGCTGCGTATGCCGCTGGGTGGGATGCCGAAACGCCCAGTGTTATTGGAGCCGAAGCCTATTTGGCTGATGCCGTAAGATCGTAAAACTTAAATCGTAAAGCAAAATGGAATATTACTACACCTTCAACAGCGATACTCGTTATATCACTCGCGAAGAATTGGTTCATTTGGAACAGATAATCAATTGGGCATCGGATCTAACCAACCCAAACGTCGTCGTTACCAACACTGATTCAATCAGCGATATCGACGCTAAGCGCTCAGAAGCTATTCAAGAATTAGCGCACCTTAATTTACGTCGTCAACAACTTTTAGAAACGCTTTTGAAATGAAATCCAAGACTCTTAAACAGTTCCTGACCGAGAAGCGTAAGGCTGATGTACAGCGCCCCGAGGCCGTGATGAATACGTTGGACAAGCTTACGTGCGTAAGCGGTAGCTCGTACTACGGTTCGGCTGTAATTATCAACATCACCGACCTCGAAGGAAACGTTCTGGCCGATGCGGCCATCAACGGCGAGCAGTTGGAAGATTTACGTTTGGCTCTCATCGAAGCGTATCGCCAGACGTTGATAGCCAAAGAGGCTTCCGCGCGTTACAACCTCCGCAGAATGCAGAATCTTATTAGTGTTCTTGACCCCGAGGGTCCTAACCAAGCGCAAGAATGAATCCCCTGTATCGTATCGGCACCCGCGTAAAGGTAAAGACGTGGGACGAGATAGCCGCCTACACTGGCGTGGACTTCACCGAAGAAGAATTTCGCGAGTTGTACGGCGTGGTGTACGACGAAGCCAACGACGACCCAATCGGGCTGTTGGATGAAATGTACGACGCTGCTGGTAAGGGTGAAGACGCGTGTCTTATCGTTGGCGGCGATACCGAAGACGAGTTTCCGACCTATCATCTTCGTAACCTACGTACAGGCCAGTTGATAGAACGCGAACCGCGTGCGCCGTACCAGTTCCGCGATTGGATGTTAAAACTGACGCGGTGATGACTAAGGACGAAATAATCCGTCAAATTGAGGATGTCCGTCGCCAACGCGCCAAAGCCGAACGTCAACTGATAACGCGAGGACGCGGTTATCCGGTTCACAACGACGCCGAAGTAGAACTCGTGTTGGAAGAATACCATTACGAAGGTTCTTCGTCGCGCAGCGAGGATCAGTTGTTAGCCCTACTGAACGAAGAACGGGCTAAATACACCACCACCTTAACCTATCTGTGATATGGCTGATTTACGTGATAAACACGCTGTGTTGTGTGAGGGGAGTGAGGCTTTAAAGGAACTCGTAGAAAACTACGCCACTATGGATGTAGAAGCGTTCTGTGCTAAATGGGGATTGGCGATCTCTACAGTTCGTTCTACGGCATCGCGGAGGGGTTTACGCCGTCTTCGTGGGAAAGAGGCTAAAATCGGCACCGCCAACACGGATATGGGCATTAAGCGTCCCTCGCCGCCGAAGCCCGAGCCTGAAACCCCGCTCGTACCAGCCTACGAACCGCCAAAGGATATGATTCCGCCATCGTTACTTAAACAGCTGAGAGGTCGCCATTCACGCGCTTGGAGAACGCCCTCATCGCGTGCCGAACTCAACACGATGCCTGTACCGTATCCGTTCAGCGAAATCGCCGACGCACCCTACAATCGGGGGCTGGATAAAACGCCAGAAGAAACGGGTCGTGTTCTGCAACACACTAAAAACCGATAACGATGGATTACAAAGGACGCATATGTCGCTTGATAGTGGATGAACTGCCCGTTGACGCTTACGGTGTGCGAGTATTATCCACAGCGCGTGACCTGTGGGCCAAGCAGGGTAAGGTTTGTGTTTCAACTGGCCGCGCTCTGGGTGATTCCTTCACGGTGGTACAGATTATCGGTGGTGAACCGATGAACTACCCTCAACGCGTTATTGACGTCATCACCGAACTCCATTCCGCTAACGCCAACGTGCGTGTTAAACTCTTCACCGGGTTTCCCGACGTGGAGGGGTTGTTGAAAGTGGCACCGCTGTGTGACGCTATCGCCGTAACCTTAACCAGCCCTGAGGACGAACACCACTTTCGCGCCGCACGCCTGGGGTTCCGCGATTTTCGTACTACCCGGATGGAGGTACGCTACAACTCCGCCACCGGAGAAGACCCTACAGGTCGCGTGTTTACTCAGTATTGGCGGTTGGTGGATATGGCTAAAGAGGGCGACTATCTGTTGGAATCGACGGCCTGGGTGATGAAATACGCCAACGGAACGTTATTTAACTAAAATCTCGTAAACGATATGAACGAAAAACGTAACTACGACGACCCGCGCCTCAGCGAAGAAATGCGCCGTTATGGGTGTTACACCTTACCCAGCGGCGACCCTGAGCGTCCGCACGACGTTAAGATCTATCTGACACCCGAATTCCTGGCCAACACTAAGGGGTACGCATTCACGATGGATATGGGGTTTGGTAAAGAACGCTGTAATTCGTGGACGCGTAACGCCAACGGTGTATTGGAGTCTCGCCAGTTCCCCGACCGTCTGTACTTGGATGAAACCCCTGGCGAAGGTAAGTACACCGTTGAGGTGACGTTGAGGTGCGAGTGTGGTGAACGAATTGCACTAACACACGATCAGGTGCGCATATTCATACGCGGAGCACTCGAACAACGTTACCTCCCCAAGGTGTTACTTCGCTGTCCTAAGTGTAACAAAATGCTATTCAAACCATGACCGCCGCCGAAAAAAGAGCCGTTATCGCACGTTGGATTACGGCAGCACGAAAAGACTATTTTGAAAAGTCGAAACACGTTTCGCCTCACAGCGGTCTGGGGATGTGTGTAGCGTTCCACGATACGGCGTGGCAGTCGGAAGAATTGACCCTTCAGCTGGCCGATATCTTGCGTGATGAGGGTAAGGGGTACGCCGTTAGACAATTTGTGTATGAAAAGCCGCTATACAACCCCGTGTGGCTCCGTTTGGTGATACCAGAGTTTAACCCCGAATTTCTTGGCGGTGCTCAGACGGACGGTGAGGACTATTGGTGGCCATGGCGCGAAATTGAACCGCGAATTCGCGCGTTTGATAAATTGATGGATAATTATAAGAATTGAACGTGATGAAACTGTTGGCGTATATACTGAGGTTGGTGGTCCGTGTGATCTCCAACCTTCTTTATTTACTGGCGTTTTGTGTTGTTGCGCTACTTTTGGCAATGATGCTATACTCGCTCTGGTGTTGATATGACGAGGGTCTTGGAAAAATCTTCGTAAAAAGAGAAAAATTTTTCAAGATTCTCTTGGCGGTTTCGTAAATTCGCCGTACCTTTGTAGTGGAAAATGAAACTAAAACACTCAAAATTATGAAAGCAACTGTTGAAACTATCCGCGAAATTGTAAAGGTTCTTACCACCGAGGAACAGCAACTCCTGAAAGATACCTTCTTGTTTGGAGCCTGGGGCGATACCGAAACTGAGTTCCTCAACGAAGAGGGTAAGGTAGAAACCGTTGACGCTTGGGGGTATTGTACCAACGACGCTCGCGAAGGTGGTCATTTCGCTGGGCGTGTGGTATCGACGATGTTCCGCTCAATTTACAAGAAACTCTGCGCCGCTAACCGTCATCAGATTGGCGCTCACCTTTCGCACTGTAACGATTGGTGGGGTGATGGTAGTGGCGATATGTTGTTCGTTCGCTCGGCGTGGAATAAGGCGTGGATGGAGTGGGCCAAGGCGCCTATCCAGCCTGAAGAACCCAAGAACGAGGAATCGGCTGCTGACTACGTTCGTCGCATATCGGGTGGCGAGCCTAAACAATGGCTCTTCCAGTTTAACACCGAAGGCGGCGACTACCTTGGCCGTGTGATTATTTCGTTCGTCAAAATGCCGACCACACAGGAGGCCGTTGCGGAATTCGCTAAGACAGCTCCGCTGGCTGCCAAGCTGGTAGGGGAATACGGCGCTGAAATCATCACTGATAAGGAAGAGCGTCTGGGCGATGTCCCAGTGGGGAGTATAGTTTATTCCAACATCAATCGCCGTACCTACAAGATCGTAAAGCGCTGTAAGAATTACACGGAAGTTTTTTGCGTCGAAGAGTCGAACGATAATAATACTCGTATGATGAAAAACGACTACCTGGTGGCCGTAAAGAGGTGTGGCGAGGGTAAGGACCTATTTACTGGAGCGTTGGTGGACCGCGTTAAGGCAACCACCAACCAAGAACGCAACGACTCCAATTTCTTAGTGGGCTTCACCGACACAGACGAGGGCGTAGAAATGTCCATAAGTCGTACTGGCTCGGTTTGGAAGAAATCGTCGGTATATACTCGTGAGCAGTTACGCCAGCTATCTGACGCCATCAACGCCTACCTCGCCAAATAAAATAGTCAAAACCGCAAAACCAAATAGCACGATGAAAACGTATCGTATCAACCAATTCAGAACCAAGGAGGCCGTCATGGACGCTATCATCGAGGTCTTCAAACGTCGCGAGGACTGGACCGAAGCTGAGGCCCGTCGTACCGGCATCAACCCCGAACCTACGTTCAAGGCTCAAAAGGCGTACGATCTGGCATTCCAGTCGATGGGTGGTAATTCGTTCCGGGTGGGTGAGTACCAGAAATCAAAGCGCGAAATGGTCAAATACCTGAACGATATGGAGTCGCTGTTCCGCGACGCTCGCCTGGAATGGTTCCGTTTCTACACCCAGCACTGCTATCTTTCCACCGACGCCGGAAAGAGCGAACACGAAGCCCTGCGTGAAAAGATTAACACCTATCACGCCGCCGTCGAGGAGTTAACGAATAATTTCTCCCGCGATTTGGTTGAGTTCCTGGAAAAGAACCGTAACTGCGTCGACTGGCGTGTGGCGCGGTATAGCGAGAACTCCGTAACGTTTGGGTTGGTGGACGCAGAAGGTAAAATCGACCAGCGATCGGCGTTGACTTTTCACATCTATCGTGGCGTTACCGGCAACGACGAACCCACGTTGGTGACGGCAGTCGAGAATCAAGGGCGGTTTTCGTGCGAAGAGGTGGGACCGCAGTTCGTCCGATATGCGTGGATGGGCCTACTGCTGTTGGACGACCGCCTAAAATCGCTTAAAGAGGCGATGGTAAGGTACGGGTCCGGCGTAAGTGAGATGACGACTGCCATCAACACCGCCAACGTTCAACTACGTGAACTCGGCTTGGCGGACTACGAAGCCCGCTTCGAAGCGTACGAACTTCAAAACTGGTAAGCCATGAAACCTGAAACCCGCGTAAATCTTTACATCGTCAATGCCGACGCCAACAGCGACCTACGCGATATGAGTGAAAACGAACGCCATATTGTCGAAGAGCGACGGCTGATAATGGCACGTGAGCTGCTGCCCGATCCTAACATCTTCACCCACGTACTTATCAACGGCGAACGACGTAACGCCATAGCGGTCAATAACATTACACACCGCGAGGCAACCGAGGCATGGTATCGCGTAGGAGTGACGTTTGGCGACTTCAACCCCGAGCGCCAGATGTTCGAGAAAGTGGAAATCGAAGTTTAACCCCCTAATACAACGAATTATGGCACCTAACCGAGTAACCCGCGCCACGGCCATGGCTACGGCCCGTGACTACGCTAAAACCCATTCCAAGGAGGCTCTCCGCGTACAGGTAGCCCTGTACCGCGACCAGGTAAAATCACTCAACCGCGCTAAGGCCAACGCCAGCGAAGAAGAAGTTCGTCGGTTGTGTGAACGTATAGCCGCCACCCGTGAACTGCTACGGGCATTCGAGAAGGAAGCCGCCCAATAACCGAAGTTAAACAAACCATTCAAAATACAGTACAACAAAATGGAAACAAACGCAATTATCACCGTCTTCAACGCCCAGGAGGCGTTACCCATCAACGACGAAGCACGTATCACCAAGGCTCAGGTCCTGTTCCTGTACGCTGCGGCCAACGCTGCTGCCGACCGTCCGAGTATCATCCGTGTTGACGAGGGTCCGCTGCCTTTCACTGACGTAGCTGAGGCTGCTCCGCGTTATGGCGAAATTCGTCAGTGGCTGGGAACGTTCCTGGATAACAACCTGGTGTTTAGGGCGGTGATACCTATCAGCGATGGCGCCACGGTCGTCAGCGAAATCAAGCGTCTGTCGCACGAATGTACCGACGCCGGATTGATGGAGTTCTGCCCTGACGACGATGCGCTTTACTTCACCGCCCTTGGCGCCAAGGCTATCGAAAAATACGGCCCGGTGCTGGATGAGGAGTGGCGCGTTATCGAACGTACGATACTGGAGATCGTCAACGAACGTTACGGCCACTGTGGCATCGGTGTGGAGAAAATTGCTCAACACGTCCCCACTACCAATCCGCGCGAACTCTACGGTCAGTTCGTGTTGGTAGATCAGGACCTGATGGGCGCTACGTATCGCCGCACCGACGGTGTGCTATTGGTCAACGTGTTTGGCGTTGGTACGTTCCTCGTAGAGAAACTGGTCGCTTTCAACGTACCGCTGTTGGCCACGTTGGCTGATGAGGGTTGGCTCCGTACCAATCCTGACGGCATTCAACAAGAGTACCACGCACGTTTTCGTACTCAGTCGGAGGCTTTTCGTCGCGAACACGGTATCCCTGCCCCTGACGAAGAGGAACAACCCACTTTCGCTCCCCAGGATAACCCCATGGCGGCGTTGGCTGCGATGTTAGGTCGTGAGCTGGAGTCCAAGGTAGGGCTGAAGCGTATTGACGTCCCCACCGATGGTAGCGAGCCTCAGGTGACGGACCTGGACGACAAGGTCGCTGATGCTGAAGCTGTGTTGAAAGCCGACGAAAAGCCTGTATCGTAACACGTTTGCGTTTCGCCTACTGCAGAGAGCCGCTCCTGATTGTTGGGGACGGCTCTCTTGCTCTTGTATTCTGCCGATAATCTGTTTCTGGTACACCTACCTCACCTGAGATATTTTAGATCGTCAAATCGCCTAAAAACGATTGGCGTAAAACTGCTGTTGAGGAGATGTTGTAAAACGATGTTTTGGCGATTTATTTTGTGCTCTTGGAAGATTTTCGCGTTATTTTTGACGTTCTCCAAGACCTCTGTTGGCGATTTCCCCCTATGGTTCTCCCCCTTTCTTCCCCTGATGGTTTTTCTCCTCCCCCCACCCCTCTACTTTTCCTTTACCCCCTATAATCCCCCTTTTCCTTACCCCCAATTTCCGGTGTAAAGAGAAAAAAACACTTCTCTTTACACTTTCCAGGCCCTCACGTGCCCCCGCGCGCGTGCATGCACACATTCGAGAACGCGCACAAGCAAACACCGTCTTTCCAGCACGCCAAAGCACTGCGTCGAACCGCCAACGTTATTGAGTTCGTAAAACCTACCACGACTATGGAACAAGAAGCTAAACAACATCCCTACATCGGCCATATCGCCCGCAGTATGCAGCATATGGCTTATGAATACGCCAAACAGATAATCACACGCCAACTCGACGTCAAGGCTATCACCGTTGGCAGCACCAACGGTTTTGAACTCACGCTCACCGATAAGCGCCAACAGCAAACGGCCAAAGTACAAACGGGAACCAAGCAATTTCGCCCCATCCTCACTGCTGCCCAGGCCCGTGAATTTACCGCCTGGGCTCAGCGTAACCTGAACTACGAAATCGACGAAGACCTTTGGCTTGGCGAATGGATTTACGAATTGGCGTTGGCTGACGTTGAGTTTGGAATCCAAAAAGCTGCCGCCAAAGGAAAACGCGAATTCTTCGAAGAAGACGCCAACGGCAATCGGTTGAAATACGTCGCTAAGCGGTTGAAGGAACAAGGTTACGAAGTAACGATAGACGAAGTTTACAAAACCGAAACTGTGGGCTTAGACCGTACGAGGAAATATTTTGCCTATTTCCGGATGATGGTCAAATGGTAAAATCCTTAACACGATGAAACGCCTGATTCGTTGGATAATCAATTGGCTCTACGCCGAAGAAATCACCGCCTTGGTGCAAGAGGCGGTCGATGACGAATTCGAAGCTACATGGCCTGAGGCATTTCGCCAGCGTCCTGAACGCAAATCGTCCATCATCCCTCAAGAAATTTGGGCTGCGGTAATACTTCATCTTCCAAATCACGCCGAAGTAATTCACGCCAATTGGGAAGACAACACGCATCACGTTTTGACGAAAACGGTGAATCTCGTCAATTTTACCTACATTCGCGAATTCCAACTTACGATGGACGCCTATCGTATTCGTTTGGAACCCGCTCAGCGTCGTGATGAGATATTCTGTGGCCGATACGCCCACCTGCTTCAGGTTCAAGTACGGCTGCCGGGTAATTACAACTCCCCGGAGGCTGATTACGCGTTGGAATTTTCGCTTATGCAGTATCGCCTCACCGGGCCTGACGTAGGAGGAGCGGTTCCGTATTGGCGCTGTAACACCCGACTTGATATTATTCACGCCTTTACCAGCGAAATGTTGGCAGGCATAGAACGAGGATTAAAACATTTTCAAGATGAGTGAATTCTTCCACACCGGACGTTTCGATCAGCAGGATGCCGAACCTACACGTACCGAGCAGTTAGAACGCCAAAAGCAGGAACAACGCTATTTGGGTTCATCCACGCTGCTTCCGGGAATGAGGTTATTTGAGTTCAACTATAAGACCGGAGAATGTAGGGAAATTGATACCACAACAACACTGGAATTAGACGTCACCACCGGGAAACCGACTACGCGTCGTGCTGTTAAGGTTCAATACAACCCCGACTGTGTTTACTTACAGGCCCTCAACCCCCGTAACGCCATGCGTAAGTTGGTGAAGGCCGGATACGTCAAAATGGTGAAACAAGATGGTAAAGGTCCGCACGTCGAAAATTGACGAAAAACAGCCGCCTGAAAAGGCTCATAAGATACCTCGCGGCGCCAATGGCCTACCGCTGTTTGGCGATAAGTCCGTAGCGGTAAAGACACGCCCGTACGACGCCGAACGTAACGCCGACGATGGCCCAGACTACGATATGTCGTTAACCGACTTCCTGGGTCACGCTGACGAAGTGACGAATAAAAAACGCTTGAATGGCGTGTTTATTGAGTTGGGCGATGTCGTGGTCCCGTGGTACGCCATCCGGTCGATAGTCCGCGTAGATCGATATAACGACTCACAACAACGCTTCGAATACGGCATCGTCCTTAACCACGACACTATGGCTGCGGAAGGTGATAATTTCTCCGAATGGTGGATAAACCCCGAAGCCCGCGACGCTGCTTGGAATTCGTTACGTTCACAGCTGGTAGAATTAGGAATTACCATCGCTTCGACAAAGGTTTAACAAACCCCATATTTATCAACAATCAAAATTATCGTACAATGAAAGTGCAAGATTTTTACGGTGCTTTGGCCGCCAAGGCTGACACCACCAAGGCCCAGGCGATTGCTTTCGTCCGCGCTCTGGAAGAGATTCTCACCGAGGAGGTTCGTGACAAGGGCGAAACCATCGTCATCGGTAAGGTGGGAAAGTTCGTCCCCAAGGACCAACCGTCGCGTATGGCGCGTAACCCGCAGACGGGCGTTACGGCTCCCACCGACCCCTACAAGACTATCCAGTTCCGCCCGGCGTACAGTTTCCGCGCCTACGGCAAAAAGGCTAAGAAATAGCCCGTAACTGGTAACACAGTTCGCTTTCGCACGTCCGCCAGGGAGGTGGTTTGCCCTGGCGGATTTTTAGTTACTTTCGCTTCAACGTTATATTATCTGAAACGAGGAAATGCCGCTTAACGCCAAGCAATGAAGAGTTAGGTTTTCAGCGAGTGTAGTTTCTTTTCCGACCGCGGTGTTTCCTCTACTTTGGCCAGAAGAGCGCTGGGGAGTCAAAGAGTGGCCACGAATTACTCCATACAGTATCTCGTCCCGACGTCCAGTCGGCTGGCACCAATACCCAGGCTGGTGGGTTAAGTCAGGCCCCAAAACGTATAAGTCCTGACACCAGCAACAAAATTGTCTCCAAGGCAGCAACGCAGACTTCCTCCATAGCGAGCGCCGGAGCGGAGGAGACAGACTCTATAAGGGGAAGAGTATAAGCGATGCGTCGTGCCCCTTAACTGACCTGTGGTGTAATGGTAACACATCGGATTTTGGTTCCGGTGTTGGAGGTTCGAATCCTTCCGGGTCAACAAGAAGCCCCAATTAAAACCGCGTGCGGCAGACGCGGCCCGAAAGTCCATGGGTGAGGGGCTTTTTTAAGAAATTTCGTTCGTCATCGTTGTGGCAGTTCGCCCGGCCGGCACAGGGGAGCACCAATAGGAACGACAACCGACGAACACGGGGTGTGAAATATCGCCCCGACCTTAAATCCTCATTTTAGAGGCATGTATGTCGTTCAAATTTTCACCCCCGACCGCCCCACAGTAGTGATGTAGAGGGGCGGTTTTATTTTACAACTATAAGGATGGAAAAGACTAATTAAATGAAGATAGGAATAATATACAAATTAACCATTTTAGCGAAGTACAAGTTCTACGGACAACGCCCCTTTTATGTAGGTCAACACTGGGGAATAGAAGACTTCAACTCGTATTTTGGCGGAGGTGCAATTTGGAACGATTTTCTAAATACCGTCAAAAAGGATTATCCGCTTCACTGGAAAAAGTTTGTTCGGCGTGAAATTTTATATCAAGGCGCGTGTGATCAACGCGCGTTGGACTTTCTCGAACAGTATTACATAAAGCGCGAAATGGCACATTATACCGAGGAGAAAGGCGGTTGCAACGTTTTACGTGGTACGGCTAATGCGTTTGGCGCCGGGAGTCCGATGAAGGACGAAAATTGCAAAAGAAAGCAGGCAGAATCGTTGAAAAGATATTATTCCAAGCACGGTCATCCGTGTGTTGGTAAAAAGGCGGCTCCTGAAACGAGAAAGCGATTGAGCGATTCACACAAGGGGAAGAAATTGCCACGAGAAACGGTTGAAAAGATACGTAAAGCCAATACCGGGAAGAAACGAACGCCTGAATTTTGCGAGTTGATGCGTGAAATGTGGCGTAAACGGAAAGAAGCGGGGTATGTGCCAAAGAATAGAGGGCGAAAAGTCCCCAGGGAAATAGTTGAAAAACGAGCCGCAGGGGTACGTAAATATTATGCCGAACACGCTTCATCGTTTTTAGGTAAACACCACACCGAGGCTACAAGGTTAAAAATTAGTGAAGCGAATAAAGGCAAGAAATTACCGCCTTTTTCAGCTGAAACGAAATTAAAGATGAGCCAATCAGCCAAAAAGGCGTGGGCAATTAGAAAACAACAAAATAATTACAATGCGTCGTTCGAATTATCTTGTAATGGACACTGAAACCGGGGGTCTGGACCCCGCACAGAACCCCATAACGTCGTTTGCAGCCGTTGTGTTAGATTTTAACACCCTGAAAGAGGTAGACCGCTGGGAAACCTACGTTAAGCCCTACAACGACCTCCAAATAACGAAAGAATCCATCCAAAAGACGATGGTGAATATGGCCGAGGTGAATCGCGGTATGGAGTTAAATGCGTTTATCGATGCGTTTATGCGGTTCTGTACCCAGAATTTCGCCGATACCAAGGGTAAGGACCAGCGGCGGTTGGTAGCCGTGGGCCACAACGTGATGTTCGACGTGGGGATGTTGGAAGCGGCGTTCTACTATTCCGTACACGGTAAAAAGCAGAGCCTGTTTAACTACATCCAGGATCAGACGCTGGATACGATGTATCTCTCCAAAATGATGTACGGTCTGACGGGCGACGAGAAAATGACTCTTGGCGCCACGTGTGAACGCGCGGGGATTATACTTACCGACGCCCATGGCGCGATGAACGACGTGGAAGCCACAGCCGAGTATTTCCGCTACTGCGTGCGGCGGTTGCGTGCTACGGGTGATATATCATCCGCCACCGAGAAAAAGTCTCGCCGTCGCGGTAACGAGTTCTTCGAGTTCAAGTGCGCCAAGTAGAAACAGCCAACGTTATACAGTGTGTCTAACAACAAAACTGTACAACGATGAAACAAGAACTTTTCGAAAAAGGCGTCAAGGCGGCCATTGCCGACATCTTAGAACGTTCGCTTAACAAATGGGTTAGTGTGATGGAACCTGGCGCGTCGTTTGGTGCTATCCTCACTAAGAACGGCATCAGCCCCAAGGTATCGCCGGCGCTGTTCAAAGTACTTTCCAGCGTGGGTATTATCCAACGCGAAGGCGTGAAGTCAACGATCAGATATCGTTACGTCCCCACCTCCGTCGCTATCCCTGATCTCGATAAATTGGCGGCGCAGGTTTGGTTGGAGAATCAAGACTACAGCCGCGCGAAACGTGCTACTTCAAGGCAAAAACATGTAACCCCCCCGTGCGACGTCAACCAGAACGGAAAGGCAATTCGCGTTAAGGGCAACATTCTCCCTCAAATTGGCGATTCGCGTTACATTATCACGGGCGCAGAAGGGCCTATCGAAATCATCGAGGTGAAGATCGTCACCATTTATCGCGATCCTCACGACGGAAAATACAATTTCGACGTTGTGTATCGTCTGCCTGACACCGAGGGACTGATTACGATGGAACGGGTGTTGTTACAAGAACTCCACCTCAAACCGGAAGACATTTTCGCCCATCTCCAGCGCACGATGGTACGTTTCCACGGCGAGTTGTTTCCAACTATAAAACGAGAAACCGTAAAACAAAATGGCAGATAACACACGTGTCGCTCAAACACCCGAGGAGGTAGAAGCGACAAAACAGTACACCGAAAAGGACGAAAACCGCCAACTGGCCTTTTCCAAAGCACTCGAATTGCTTCGTATTTTGTGTAAAGACGCTTTGGAACGAGAGATGATAGCCCAGCACACTTTCACTCGTACAGAGGTTGTAAAGAAAACGACGCTTTCGCATCGTAAAGCGTTGGACCTGTTGGAGACGCTTCAGACGTTCGGTTACGTCGATATAATGGACGCCAACAAGACAAAATTCTGCTTCACTTTTAACGCCGACGACCGCGCAGCGGTCCATAAGGCCAAGATTATACAGCTGACTACGCTGCTCGGGACAGCTATCGAGAGTTACAACTCCGTGCTCTTGAAAGAATACCCCGAAGAGACGTACCAGCGCGAGACCCTGGAAATGGAACGTTACCTCGTCCAGGCGTTGAATTTGAAGAGATGAGTTTTGTTGTGGACCCGGTAACACCCAGAGGGAATCGAGACCCCTTTGGGTGTTGCTATTAATACCGAATCTATGATACCTCAGATTGTGGCCCCCTCGGTCACGCACCGTTTGGCTTGTTTAGACCTCGTTGATGAAATAATCGAGGGTATGGACGAGCGCGGCCTGAACGAGATGATGAGTGGCGATATACACGACGTTGATACGATATTCGATGCCTTGATGGAAGACACGTATCGTATTATGTACACGGGTGACACGTCGATTGACTTCAAACCCCGCTACGAAGAGAACGTTTCGGCTGTCGTTGAAGATACCCTACGATGCGCCAATTTGACGTATTTCATCACCTCCGTCATCCCCGACTTCCAGTTGTCGTGGCATCACCTGGAATGGGGCGAGTTAGTACACCAACACAAGAAATTGTGTATCAACGCTGCTCGTGACCACGGAAAATGTGAAGCCGTCGGAACCCCCGTCCGGATGTACGACGGAACTATCAAAAAGGTCGAAGATGTGGTGGTTGGCGACCTGTTGATGGGTATCGACTCTAAACCCCGCCGCGTGGTTGCTACACGCCGCGGTCACGATTCCCTGATGTACCGTATCGACCAGTCGCGCGGTGATAGCTATACCGTCAATTCACGCCACATTTGTACGCTGATCGAGAAGGACCGCAACGGTTCCATCGCTACGGCGTCGAAGCGGATAGTGGATATTGATATTCCAACGCTCTTGAGTAAGACCCCGAACAGGGTGAAGGAACGCTACCGCGGTTTCAAGGTGGCGGTGCAGTACCCCGCGCGACCTGTGGGGCTGGAACCGTATTTCTTGGGGTACTGGTTAGGCGACGGCAACTCCAACAACCAGAAAATCACCACCGCCGACCCCGAAGTGTGTGAGTACTTACGCTCCTACGCCGAGCGCTTGGGGCTTCACTATGGCCAAAATGGTATGGTGGTGACGCTTGGAATTGACATTCGTGGCCGCGGTAAGCGTAACCCGCTGGAAAGAATGCTCAAGGGCTACGACCTGCTCTACAATAAGCACATTCCGGAGCAGTACTTAGTCAACAGCGAGGAGGTCCGTCTCCAGATGTTGGCCGGGTTGATTGATTCCGACGGTAACTACTGGCAGGGCGGTTATCACTTCGGTAACACGAACTACCAGTTGGTGTGTGACGTGAAGAATTTGGCCGACAGCCTTGGCTTCTGTACCCGAATGGGCGGTGGAACGCGGTATTGTAAAGCGTTAGACCGCGACTATTCGTCGTGGTGTGTGACTATTTCTGGTGAATTGGACCGCATCCCAGTAAAGATCGCTCGTAAAAAGGTCCAAACCGACTGGGCCGCCAAGACATCACACAAGGACTGGGGAACTATCGATGGCGTACACCCTACGGTGGTATCGTCGTTGAAGATTACGTCCGTTGGTGAGGGCGATTACATATCTATCACCACCGACGGCGACCACCGCTTCGTGCTGGGCGACGGTACGGTCACACACAACTCGTTCTATTTCTCCAACGCCTACGCCGCGTGGCAATTATACCGCTACAAGAAGCCGTCAACAACCCGTTATTCGAAACGCCCCACGGCGGCTTCGTCGAATCGTGGGTTTTTGTTTTCGTTCTCGTTACAACAGAGCGTTGACCTTTTGGAGATTCTGAAAGGCACTATCGAGGAAAACGAGATATTGAAGGAGCGGCTGTTCCCTCAGTCCACGGCTAACAACTGGTCGGCTACCAATATCGTGTGTCGTAACGGAGCACGTTTGACGGGAAAGGGCTTTGGCTCTTCGGTGCGTGGTGCTCACCCGTATTGGATTATCGTAGATGACGGCCTGAAGGACAACGTCATCTACTCCAGTCTCCAGCGAAATAAGTCCACCGACTATTTCCACTCCGTAATTATGAACATGCTCGTACCCGGTGGCCAGATTATCGTCGTCGGTACGCCGTTCCACGCCGAGGACCTTTACGGCGACCTGAAGACCAAGAACGGTTGGTTCGTTATCGAGTATCCAGCCATCTTCCCTGACGGACGAATTCTTTGGCCTCAGCGTTGGTCGTTTAAGGACCTGATGGATAAAAAGGAGACTCAGGGTTCAATCATCTTTTCACGCGAGAACCTTTGTCGCCCGATTACTAACGAATCGTCAATCTTCCCGATGGAAATCCTCACACGTTCGTTACTGCGGATGGAAAATTACACGTTGGTTGATTCGCGCGAAGAATTCCCCATTAAGTTCTCTAAAGTGGTTGTCGGGTGCGACTTCGCTATTTCAGCCAACGTCGGCGCCGACTACGCCGTATTCAGCGTGTGGGGTATTGACGAATTGACCGACGAACGCTGGCTGTTGCATCTCTACCGCGAAAAAGGTGTTAAGTTCTTCGAACAGATGAACGTTCTACGCCGTATCAACTCCCGCTTCCGGCCTGACCTTATCGTGATGGAGAATAACACATTCCAACAGATATTCGTCGAGACAGCCGACACCGAGGGTATGCCCGTTATTGGTCACACTACGGGAATTGATAAGTACGACCTGAAGACCGGATGGCCGCACCTTTCGACGTTGTTCGAGCGCGGCAAAATCCACATCCCGATAGGTAACGTTTATTCTCAGCAGGTCAAGGACCTCATCTTCCAAGACCTCGGTTCCGTTGCCTTTACCGAAAAAGGGCTGGAGAGTGTCGGTAGTCACGATGATATTTCGTCGTCGTTTTGGCTGGCCGACTTGGCGGCGTCGCGTATGACTACCGGATTTAAATTCGATATGTTAGGTTAGCGCCATCGTTTTAAGTGATATGAAAACTCTGATAGCACTATTCACCCGTGGTCGTATTGACCGCCAGAAAACCCTCCAGCGCCTAACGCCTGAGGCCCGTCGCCGCGTAACGGTATTCTGTCACCCTGGCGAATTGGCCGCTCACCAACGCAACTGGGGTGGTAAGGTTGCCGCCATCGAGGAATACAGTACGGTATGTCGCGGTGTAGGCGACATACGAGACTACATTGTTGTAGAGGCCGCTGATAGGGGATTTGGCGGAGTCTTTTTCTTAGACGATAACGTGTCTTTCTCACTGCGTTTAGACGATGCCAAGACCCCTGTAGTGGTAAACAACGACAATTTCACCGTCGAGGCCCAGGAATACATCTATTCGATGATGTTTGACTGGGTAGCGGAGCAGTTGGACACCTACGCCGTGGCGGCTCTTTCGTATAGGCCATTCAACCGCGATAAGACGCACGACGTACAAATCAACGGGCGGTTCTTCTCCATTTGGGGACTGAATATTGAGCAATATCTGAGTCAGCCTGTGAGGTTCAGCGATTGGCCTATAAAGGAGGATTTTGCCTTGGCTTGTGGTCTGCGCCGGGCTGGGTTGGATAACGTGGTTTCGTATCAGTATTCGTTCGATAAAATGACAGGAGCCAACGCCGCTGGCGGTTGTTCTGTGTACCGAACTATCGAGAACTCCAACGCCGAGTCACAACGTTTAAGGGAAAAGTTCCCTGAATACATCACACTCCGCACCAAGAAGTGTACCAACTGGGGTGGCGAGATGAAGGATCGTGAAATGATAGAAGTCAAATTACACTTAAAAGGATACAAGAAATGACCGTAAAATTCAAGAAAGTACACCCTGAAGCCGTGCTGCCGACGTATGCTCATCCTGATGGTGAGGATAACGGCCTGGACCTCGTGGCTGTAACCGTAAAGGAAACTGAAGATTACATCGAATACGATACCGGCATCGCCGTCGAAATTCCCAGGGGGTATTGCGGGTTGCTGGTCCCGAATTCGCGTTGTTCAAAAATGGACCTGGTGATGTGTAATGCTCCAGGGGTTATCGACCCTGGCTACCGCGGCACGATGCGTGCTCGTTACAAGAAGACGTGGCATTTGCCTACGCTGGTTCACAGGTTCTTCAAGAGCGTTTGTGGATTACTTTCCAACGTCTTCGGTGAGGTTGCGGGGATGAAGCCTCAAAACGTGAATCTGAGCACCAAGGAATTTAAGGCAGGAGACGTTGTAGCCCAGTTGGTCATCGTCCCTGCGCCGTATATTGAAGTGGAGGAAACCGACACGTTGACGCCTTCGATGCGCGACGCCGGAGGGTTCGGTTCAACGATTAAATAGCCATGAAAACGATTCTCTTACATAACCCCGCCAAACAGGATAACGTCGAAGCGATGGCTGACGCGTTAGTAGAGTCGATGCGTTACGCCAATAACGCGGTTGATTATCCTGATATTTCCAAGGCCAGACCCGATGACGGCGTTCCGGCCGAGTGGTTCTACAAGGCATACGTCGGTACGGCTCCCACGTCGGAACTCACGGCCATTCTCCAGTACACGCAGCAGCGGATGCTCTTCGACGAAATTGGCGAAACGTTCCTCGGCATCGCCCTTACTGAGATGAAGCACTACGACCGATTAGGCGACTTCATTAACCACATCGGGGGTAACGTATCACGACCTGCATTTTCGGCAGCCAAAGTGGACATTACGACTAAAAGCGCAGCCGAAGCTGTTCAGATTAATATCGTCGCCGAAGAAGACACAATTTCTGCGTATGAAAAACTCAGTCAGCGTATTCAAGCCAACAACCCTACGCCGACTGTAACTTCCGCGTTGGCTATCCAACTCATTAATAAGATCGTTGCCGACGAACACGTGCACGTCCGTTTGTTGGTGGAGTTGGCACGCTCTCTCGGCGAGGAAGATGCTACATTATGAAAGCCGATCGCCAGAAATATACCTTGTTACTATTAGCCGCTGTAAAGCGTATCGAAGCCGAACGCCCAGGTGTCATAGCCTGGGCGTCTCATCAAGAGCGGTGGTGGGAGTTGTGTGTTAGCGATTATGATTTTTATCGCAGTGAGGAATTCGCGCGTATAAAGGAGGTGTATCGCCGAGCGTTGGCGTGTGCAGGTGGTGGTAAGCTGATATTCTGCTATGCCAAACCTGATGCCGAACGGTTGTACGAATTGGAGTTGAAAGGTGATTTGGTGATGGATTGTTGAAAATTTTTTCAAATTCTCTTGGAGAATCCGATTTTTCGCCGTACCTTCGCTCTTGGAAAAGAAATCGTAAAACAAAATTGTTATGGAAACTACACAAGACATCAACTCCATCCTTTCGAAACTGAAGAAACTGCAGCGGCTCTACGAAGGAGCAAAAGCCATCAATTCCGAGGCTGAGGCCGCCAACGCCGCCGCTAAAATTCAGAATCTCCTCACCCAGTACAACCTTTCGATGGCCGATTTGGACTCGGTAGCCGACAACGAGCAGGCGACTAACGTCGTTGAAGAAAAACTCGGCGACAACTGGGCTCGTAAGTGTGGCGGTTTCTGGGACCAGCTTCTGCTGTACGGAATTTGTAAGTACAATTTCTGCTACGTGATAGTCAGCAGGCGTCATGAGTACCGCGTAAACCGTAACGGCAACGAGGTGCGTGAACAGCGCCAAAAGTATATCGTTATCGGCGAGCCGCATAATATCGAGGTCGTAAAATGGCTGTTTGACGTGTTGGCGAGCCAGTTGTACCGTTTGGCACTGAAACGTTACGAGGAGTACCGCAATGACGATTCGCAGGCGCTGATGCGGGTATTTACGGGCGAAAAGCGGATGCACCGCGGTACGTTCTTGAGGTCGTATTTGGCCGGGGCAGCTAAAGGCGTTCAGAATCGTCTTAAAGAAGAGCGTGATCGCGAACTCCAGGCTCAGGTACAAGTGAACGCGCTGGTGCTGCGTACGGACCAGAAATTGAACGACTACGTGGCTGAGAATTACAAGAATTTACGCTCCGCCCGCCCAGGGCATATTGGCAGTAGCCACGCTATGTCGATGGGTTTTGAGGATGATCGCAAGGTTAATATAACCCGCGGCGGTATCGCTGCTTCGAATACCAACTCTAACCAGATAGCGCAATGAAAATAAACCTCGTATTTGACGGGAATTTCCTGTACCACCTGTCGTTCTCGATATTTTCGACGTACTACCGCAACGAAGACCTCTGTGAGGTCTTGGACGACCGCGAAAAGCGCCAGGTTCTGATACGTAAATGCGTGATGAACCTGTGCGCCGCGGTACGGCGGTTTGGCGATGACGTAAACCGCGTGGTGGTAGTCATCGACTCCCACTCGTGGCGACGCGAGGTGTACGACGACTACAAGTACGCCCTCACGCGGGTGAAGGAACCGTGGAGCGACGCATTTGTAGAGGTCCTGGGCGAATTTGAAGCGTTATTGCGTAAACGCGGGTTAATCGTTACTCGCGTACCGGGCGCTGAGGGCGACGACCTGATGATGTTGTGGGCTTTCGCGCTGGACGAACTCCCCGATGAAGAAACCGTAATACTCACGGCCGATAGCGATATTCGCCAGTTGATAACGCCAACGGTTTCGGTCTTCAACTACAACTCCAAGTTCATGAAATTCTACGTCTTTCCGGGGAAAGAGGGTTTTTGGAACGAACGCTTGGATGCCGACATCCAGGTCCTTACGACCGAGGCGTTGGAGGTTTTGCTGTATAAGGTGCTGATGGGCGATAAGTCGGATAATATCCCCAAGGTACGGCGCGGCTTCGGCGATAAGGCGTTCAACCGTTTTATCGACTCGTTGAAAGGGGAACTGAACGGGCGTTTGCCGTCACCGACCGTATTTCAGGGGTACAGTTCTACGAAGATGGCGCTGTGGATTCAATCCAAGTTCGAGAAATTCCTGGGTACGCCGCTGAGTACCGAAGAAATCGGGCAAATTCTGTTCAACGTTCAGTTGACTTGGCTGTCGCCGTCGGTTTACGGCCCGCGTCAGGAAGAACTGCTAATAGCGATGGCCGAGGAAATAGCCAACACGAAGGATTCGTACAACTATAAAAAGGCGTACACGCTTGAAGACTTCTACGGAATGTTAATAAAGTGATTAACCAAAGATAAGACGCTATGAAAAAGTGGATGTGGATTCTGATTATCGCGGTGGTCTTGACGATTGCTGCGGTAGTTTACGCCCATGAGGCGAAGATTATCCACACGCTGGTAGCTATCCTCTCGTTTGTGTCGGGAGTGGTGGCTCACTGGGCGTGGGGCAAATACGTGGCCGCTAAGGCCGTTAAACAGGTAAGTGGCGATGGAAAACATTCGTGACATCATCCTCGGTGCTCGGGCTGAACGCCAGGAGCACATGCTGAAAGGATTCGCCCCGGTGGCCGACGAAACCGAGAGCGACAAGGTTGAAAAGGGCGATAACGTCTTCGAGAAGATGGCCGACGCTATCGAGAAGTCGTGTTCCGACGACGCCGAAGAAGCCCCCCAGGCCGAAATCGAAAAGTCGGACATCATGAACGCCATCAGCGGTTACGATTCCAACATCAAGTTCGGTAAACTGGGTAAGGAAATCAAGGCCAAACTCAAGGCCGAGGTCCTTCCGTCGCTTAACGCCAAACTGCAGGTGCTTTCGGCCGAAATCGAGAGTAAACTCCAGGAGTGTGGCGGCGTACCTACTGAAAGCGTTCCCGCGTGGTGGACGGCCGAAATCAAGATGGAGTTGCCGTTCCGTATCTTCAGCTGGCAAGACCGTGATTGCAGCCCCGGTCCTCAACTGGCCGGCACGCTTGTCGGCGAGGAAAAAGAGAACCCGGTTACTCCCGAAATGTGCCGTTGCCGCGAGGAGTACAACGAAAAGGTACGCGAATACGCCAATGTGGCTACCGACATCAAGGCGTGTGAAATTCTCGAGACCAATCTTTCCGACAACGAACGCTACCAGCTGTCGCTTCGTCAACTGACGGTGTTCGGGTTTTAGTTTCTTTTTCTGTTTCCATTTTGTTAGGTGGTTAGGACAGCGGCCCCGATTCGTAAGCGTTTCGGGGCCAAAGTTTTTAACCGTATGAACGCATGGAGATATTTCAAAATAGGTGACATCGTGACGGACCCCGAGGTATGGGGCCGGACGACTTTTGTAATACGCTCGTTTCACGGCAACGACTACTGCCCATTAATCGCTGCAGAGTCCCTGAAACCAATCCGCGGTAAACGCATAAGGGTAAACCTCGGTGTACCTGAAACGCGACTTGTAAACGCCCCAAAACGTCCGTTGATGAAGATTGCGGATGATACGTTACGGCGGCTGGTCGGAAAAAGCACGGAAGCGCGGCGTGAATTGTTGATTAGAACTTATCGTAAGCAAAATGGCGACATTTGACCATTACCCCTGGGCTGATAAACTACCCGCCGCCACACTCGACGTCAGCGAGGAGCACTATCACGAGTTCTTCCGCACGATGTTTGAGCGCCAGATGATATGGAAGCGGCGGTTCCTGGACCAGAAGCCACGTCCGTGGACTGATGATCCTATATTACGCGATTACAAATTCACCAATGTGTATCGTGAACTGGATCGTAATTCGCAGTGGCAGATACGTAATATCTTGCTGGATGACGAACTGACGCTGACGAATCTGGTGTGGAAGATGATGGTGTTCCGGTATTTCAACAACCCCCCGACGTTTGAATACGCTCGTGAAAAGTACGGCTGGGGAGCAGGCATTCCGGATTATAACCAATACGACGAGGACCGCTTTGCGGAAATGATAACGTCGTACCGTGCCACAGGCAACAACCCCTACACCACAGCCTACCTCATCAATTCGATGGCCACGCCCGGTAAACCGCGTGACTACTGCTACACGCATTTGGTGGTGCCTACGCTTCATCGTCGGTTAGGCGAACTGATGCGGACGGTGTTGACGGCTACCGATCCTGGGCAGATTATCAAGTTCCTTCAGGAGTTACCTTCGTCGGCGACATTTATCGCTCACGAATTCTATCAAGATTTTACCTACATACCGCGCTATACCTATCGCCGTTTTATGCGCTTCACCCAGGATGACTACACCAACGTGGGGCCTGGTGCGTCGATTGGTTTGCGGTTGGTATTCCCGTCGTTGAAGCGTCAAATTGATGGTATCTATCGCCTGCGTGATGAAGCGCAGGCGGCGTTATCGTCATTTGGCGATTTTCCGTACCTACACTGGCACAAACTTGAATCGGGGTATTACGTCACGCCGTCGGGCGAGATATCACTTCACCAGGTGGAAATGTGGCTGTGTGAGTATCAAAAGTACTGGAAAATGAAGATTGGTGAAGGTAAACAACGCTCTACATTTGAACCAAGAACTTGTAAATTGATAGGCAAATGATAACCTTTCACACGCCGTTGGAAACGGGCGATTTTATGGGTATCGACTTTCAGATTTTGGCCGATGACCTTTCCACAAGTGCCGCACGATTAGTAGTCGTCGGCACTTTCATATCGCCCCTGACCACCGAGGAAAAAGCGCGTTTTCAACGCCTCGTTGTCGATATACGCCACGACGGTGAATGGAATGGCTCGTACGACGACCAAACGGATTATTACACGTGGAACGGTCACCAGGTAGCAGTGTGGGGTGACATCCTCCATCAGGCGTTGATAATTCGTAAAACGGCGCGGAACGACATTTTGAAACTGTTGTGTTGATACCAATTATAGGTAAACAAATCTCGTGAAAACAATTATGTCCGGTGTGAAAGAAAGATTGGAATCGGTGGAACGCGCCATGCAGGCTTTGACGATACGCAAATCGCTGTTGTTAGAGCGTGCGATGCGCAGCGAGAGCCCGTCTGATATACTCAAGGCCGCTGAAATATTCAACCAGCAATCCAAGCCCGCTAACGTTGCCCCGAAGGCATATCTGATTGACCCTTTGGAGTTCAACTCGTTTTTGGGGTATAAGGATAAGCCGTTTTCGCTTTCGTACGAAACGTTGCGCCGGATGAGCCGTACCCCCATTATCAACTCGATTATCAAGACCCGTAAGAACCAGATAGCCGACTTCGCTGAACCGCAGGCCGACCGCTATTCGACGGGGTTTGTTATTAGACGTAAACCCAAGTTCGGCCAGGAACAGAAGATGGACGCGCAGGACCGTAAGATTGCGTCTTCCATCACCGACTTCATCCTCAACTGTGGCGATACCGCTACGTGGGACGGCGACGAGTTTGACGAGTTCATCCGTAAGATTGTGGACGACTCGCTGACGTTCGACCAGATGACGTTTGAGTGCATTCGCAACCGCCGCGGCAAACTGGTCCGCTTCCAGGCCGTTGATGCCGCTACATTCCGCCTGGCGGAATCGTATTTCGATGGCGAGTACAACAACCCCTACTTTGAAGGAGCGATGATGGACGATCGCCAGAACTGGGGACCTAAGGTTGATGGCTATTATCCGGCCTACGTCCAGGTGTACCAGACAGCCAAGGTAGCGCAGTTCTACCCATGGGAGTTGTGCTTTGGAATTCGCAATCCGACCACGTCGATTTACGCTAACGGTTACGGAAACTCTGAGTTGGAAGAGTTAATCAACGTTGTGACATCGATGCTTTGGGGCGACGAGTACAACCGCCGCTTCTTCTCACAGGGTTCGGCTCCGAAAGGTCTTCTGCGTATCAAAGGTAACGTGAACGAAGCCTCGCTTCAGCAGTTCAAGCAGCAATGGCAGGCCATGATATCGGGTGTTATGCAGTCATGGAAGACGCCTGTCGTTGAGGGCGATATCGACTGGGTTGACCTTCAGAAGAACAACCGCGATATGGAGTATAACTCGTGGATGGAATATCTGATCAAAATCGCCTGTGCAGTATTCTGTATTGACCCTACGGAAATCGGCTGGGATATTTCGCGTTCCAACGGCAGCGGCCTAACGTTCGGTGACGGCCAAAAGCAGCGTATGGAGCAGTCGAAGGACAAGGGTCTTTACCCGATGCTGAAATTCATCCAACGTAAGATTAACAAGTTCATCGTCGAGCAAATCAACCCCGACTTCGAGTTCGTATTCATGGGTCTCAATGGAATGACCATCTCTGAGGAGCTGGATATGGACATCAAACGCCTTCAGGCTTTCCAGACCGTGGACGAAATCCGCGAGAAATGGGACCTCCCAGCTATCGGCGAAGAAAAGGGCGGCGATACTATCGAAAACTCTGTTATTCAGCAAGCCATCAGCGCCAAGCAGCAACAGCAACAGGCTGCAATGGGCGGTATGGGCGGAGGCAATCCGTTCGAAGAGGCCGCGGGTATGGGTATGGAGGCCGGAGACCCCGCTGACCAGCCTGTGGCTGGAGGTGAGGATGAAGAAGACGCCGCCGCTCAACCGGGCAATCCGTTTGACCTTTACGCTGAAGGCGATCAAGAAGAAACTATGAAGGCACGCGAGTCCAACCCTCTCGTAGCCGCATTCGACGAATACTTACAAAAAGCAATACACCATGACGAGTAACGAGAAAAACACCGCACCTATTGTCCAGTTGCTGGCCGACGCTATGCCGAAACCGATTGTTGACGCCTCGGGTGGCGACGTTATCTACCGCGGCTATGCGCCTATCGGTACAGGCCAAGGTGAGGCTGGTTGGCGCATTGAGCGGGAAACCACTGCCGATGGTATTACCATCACCGAGTATCCTCAGGGGGATATGAGTTATAATTTCGTATGGGCTGACCGTAAAACCTACGTATATTCACGCTAACAAAGTTCAAAATGGCAACTATTGACGTCGGAACTGTATCAGGTATTTCCATCGGCACGACGCCGCCGTCGAATTCGGTGATTATTTGGTACGACACTACCGACAAACTCCACAAAAGTTACGATGCCTCGCTCGGGCAGTGGGTTCCGATGTCGCAGGCAATCGTATCTCAGATAAGCGATTTTAACGACCTTATCAACAAAGCCAATCTCCCTGGCGGTTTACCTATCGCGGCGTTCTACAACGTCCTGAAGCGTGATTCCGATCCGTCGTGGAGTACCATGGTGTGGGTGGTAGGTCAAACGCGTATTCAATACGTTGATAAACAGAACAACATCATCGTCGAAGACCTCGCAGGCCAAGGTACGACCACACAATACGTTGCTTCGACAAATTATTTCTTCGACAACGTTGTGGCGACTTTCGACCAGAAGACGTCACAGCTCAATTTCGATTTTCAGCAGTTAACAGACAACCCGGCGTTGACCGACGTGTTGTATGGTATGCGGGTTGTTAGTGATAACCCCATGCTGGTTAAACGTAGTGTGAAGTCGTTGCTCTCGACGTCATCCAAGAATTCGTTAGGGTTCGTAAATGGTCTGTTCTTTGACTTCAGTGCGGCGATGAGCGGTATTATCGTTTCTGAGCAAGCTAACGATACCCAAGTGGTCGGATACAAGCAGTACGTGGTCGATTACGCCGCGATGAATAAGATATTCGAACAGGTTGAGAAAATCGTCACCGATTGGCAGAATGGTTCTCAAACGATAATATTTTCGGCCAAGCTGACCAATGTCGCACCCGTTACGGCCACTATCGCCAATCCACAAGATCTTACCACGGAAGACGACCTAATGGCAGCCCTGAATAAAATTCAGGGTTGGTATAACCGTTTGAAACTGGCTACTGGAATGAGCCTGTCGTCAGGATATGCCGCTGCCGCTGCTGAAAGTCCTATGCCTGCAGCAGGCGATCCTGTTGAACAGGCCATAGCGTTACTTCACCGCGCTATTTTGGACATAGACTTTTCCGAATACGGCGATTCTAACAATATCAAGGTAGGTGGTAAGTCAACCGATTTTCCGCAAATTCCTTACAATACCGCTTTCAACACCGCAGGCAGCGTTTATACAGGTCTGAAAACAATTTGGAGTGTATTGACCAATATCCTTACAGGTGACGACGAAGGTAGTAAGTTGCGGCAATTAGTCGCTACGGATTCTATATACGATCGTAGTATATTGAAACGACATCTGGCTAATGGAATTGTTGGTGGCGCCACAGGATTTACGATTCTCGCTGGTGGAAATGATTACAACCTGGAGTTGGGGGGACGCTATTTCTTCAATATTGATGCGGCCATTGATTCGCAAAATTGGACTTTGCGGCTTGGTATGCTTAATTCCCCTTCGGCTTTGAAAATGTACACGCGTGAGAGCGTTGGCGGAGCGATTGAAGTAATCATACATTCCAATCCGAGTACTACCCAAAATCTTAAGATTGTTGATGGTACTGGAACGAGGAACTATCAGATGTCTAAGGGGTATTACCATCTTGTGGCGTGGGCAAGTGAATTTGTATCAGAGGAAACGCTTAACTTCGAGTGTTTTATTTCTGAAGTCACATACATCATATAATATGTGCAAGGTGGTCTATTTAACATCGAGGCGTTTTAACGCTGAAGCGCGTCACTTCGTTCAGGCACTGGCCGAGGAACTACGGCGGCGACGTATTGAAGTGGTCGTTGGTAACGCTTACGATGTTTGGAATTATTTTCGGCCGCACCGCACATACGGCATAGCCTTGGCGATTGACTTCTTCGCCGATCGTAAGGATGGTTGCAGTCTAACACTAAACCGGGCTTGTCCGGCGTTGACGCGCGACTTCGCCTACAACTTGTCAAATCACTACGACCTTTTAACACCTCAAATACGTTGGCGGTCGTTCTCATTTGTTGATTCATACGATCCTCAGTGGTATCGTTTCTTCAATCGTGTAAGCGCTGAGGTAAAACTCATCATTTATCCTGCGACACTTACAAACGAAGGAGATATGGACGCTTACAAAAGCGCTCAACCGGATATTATAAAAGTGTTTGCTGACGAAATCTTGAGGTGTCTTCGCTCTAATTACGATTCTCACGCGTATGCTCTGGCTGCCAAGGCCGCGCGCATACGTATTAACAAAAGAATGAAACGCAATGGCTGACGGAACTTTCATGACCACCATCTTCCCTGTAATTTCGCTTCTATTCGGGGCGGGTGGTATTGGCTACGCCGTTGTGGCGCGTATGTTGGATCGTAAGAAATATGCTCAAGAGGTACGTTACAGCCAGGCTGATGCTGATCTGAAAGGCGAGGAATTCTGGAAAGGGCGCTATGATACCCTGATGGCGGAACTTGATAAGAAAGAATCGTGGTGGAAGGAGCGCTATGATAACCTGTATCAGGAAGTTCAAAACGAACGTAAGTTATCTAACGAAATGATGACGAACTTTCGTAATGAGCTTAACAAGATTCGCGAGGAATACGAGGCGCAACGCCAGGCAGACCGCGATAAATATAACCGCCTAATGGAAGAGTTCCGCGCTCAGGAGCGTGAAGCCAGCCAGGCAGCTGAGGTTTACAAAAAGCGAATCAACGAACTGGAGGCATCAATAATGGCTTATGAAGAAATGATTAAAAGTGGCAAAAGGTCATGAAGACGGCGGCATCTATAATTATCGTTGTAGCGGCCTTAATTTTCGCGTTCTTTCTGGGGCGGAGTAGTTATACCCCTGAACCCCCTAAAGTCGTTGAAAGGTGGCGTACAAAGCACGACACGGTCGAATACCGCGATACGGTTAAGATTCCCGTTCCGCAGGTTATCGTCCGTGATACCACGATATACCTACCAGGCGAAATCGACACCGCCGCCTTGCTGGCTGACTACCTGGCCCGAAAGGAATATCCCCTCGACTTTTCCAACGACAGTATCGGCGAGTTCCGGGTCGATATCACCATCCAGCGCAACGCCCTTACAGAGGTTGTATCGCACGTCAAACCGCTCATCCGTGTTCATGAGGTTGAACGCACGATTATCGACAAGCAAATTCCCTTTATACAAGGTTATGCCCAAATAGGAACCTCCGTCGATTTTGGCACACAAAAGTTTTCTGCTGGGGCCGACTTCCGCCAACGGTTTTTGGTTGGTGCGTCAGCTATAAGAGTTGATGACCAATGGGGATACACGTTAGATTTTGGTATAAAGTTTTAGTAATTCTCTTGCCGGTTTGAATAAAATTAACTACCTTTTTAGTGGAAATGAAACTTATAAACCTATAAAATCATGAAAGAAAATATCAACTATGGTGAAGCGCGCCGTCAACAGATTTTGAAAGGGTTTACCAACATAGAAGAGTGCGCTGAAGAAACACCGATCGAAAAAGCGCGCCATGGCGTTTATGCTGATAACGCTCAAAACCGTCGTCTGCAACGCGTGGGACAGGAGTATGGTCATGCTGCTCAGGAAAAGCCCGAGGCAGAACAAGATAATGGCGGCGGTGTACCGGAAGCCAACGTAAGCCTCCAGAACCACGCTCGTCAGGCTTCGGAAGAGGCTCTCGTGAAGGTAGCTAACGATCCGTCGGCCGACGCTGAGATGCGTAAGGTAGCTACTGCTGAGTTGGAACGTCGCGGTGTGAGCGTTCGTGCCAAGAACAAGAACGGCGACACGTCGCTGCGTAACGGCCTGGCTGACGGCGACGCCAAGTCGGTTTCGGCGTTCGAATCCATGGGCTTCCGCCAGATGGACGACGAGGACCTGGCTCAGTACGCTGGAGTTGAAGACGCCGCTCATGCTTTCATCAAGCAGATTGGCGGTGACGAAGACGGTTTCGATCTGGTAGTTACCAAGACCAGCGAAGGCTATCGTGTGGACAAATATCCCTATGCCGACGTGGACAATTTCGAGACCACAACGGTGAAGGAAATCGCTGATGTCGAGGAAGCTGCGTCTAAATTCGGCGACCCCGACGCTAAAGCAAAGGGCGGAAAGGCTGATGTCGCATCGCTCATTGACAGTTTCAACGAAATGGCTGAAGGTAACGCTGATTTTGACGCCAAGTCGTTCAAATCTTTCGTCAAGGAAAAGGGTGGAAAGGCTGTGAAGGAACTGGCCGACGCTATCCGTAAGACGCCCAGTGAGGCTGGACAGAGTGATCTGGGTGATGATGAAATCGCCGACATGATCGAGAATATGTTCGATGAAGCCGGAACGCGTGTACCGCGTGAGGCCAAGAAGGAACTCGACAACCTCCGCGGGTCGGGTGAAAGTGTTCTGGCTAAGTGGGACGCCTACACTTCAGAGTCGGGTGGTGATGATGACTTTGGCGCAGCACTCGATAGGCTGATTGATAACAAGGGCGAGGCTAAAACCATTAAGGAACTCGCTGCCGCTATCAAGACCTCCGGTCAAGGCGAGGCCGCTCAGAGCGATATTCTTGATGATGAAATCGCTGACGAGATTGCCAATATCTTCGAAGAGGCCGGAATCGATCTTTCGAAGAAAGGCCAAGCCACGCTCGACAAGATGCGTGCTGATTCCAACGGCGATGGTAAGGTCAGCAGCGCTGAAAGCCTCGTTCAGAGTTTCGACGATATGGCCGAAAACGATACCGACTTCGACACCAAAGGCTTCAAGTCCTTCGTAAAGCAGAAGGGTGACGCTGCAGCTATCAAGGAACTGGCCGCAGCCATGAAAGCAAACCCGGCTGATGTCAGCGGCGCTCAGTCCGACGCTACGGACGACGAAATTGCCGACACCATCGCCAATATGTTCGAGATGGCTGGCGTGAAGGTATCGAAGGACGGCCAGAAGGAACTCGACGCGCTGATTGGCGGCGAGGAGGAAAGCGCCACTAAGCAAGGCGAGAAGGCGAAGGCTGAAGTGAAGAGTGCCGAGAAGGGCGCAAAAGCCAAGACCGACAAAGCCGCAAAGTCTTCGCCCGAGAAGGACAACGCTGCCGCGGACAAATTCATCAAGAAAACCGACAGGGGAGCTGATCCGGCTGAGTACGCCAAGATGATCGCCAAGAACCCTGAAGGTATTGCCCGCGCTCTGAAGGCAAGGATCGCATCTGGCGACAAGGAGGCCCAGCGTGCTGCTTTGAGTCTCAATTCGCTTACCGATCCGCAGTCGCGTGATCAGGGTGTTGGTCAAGAACTCCTCAGTCATCCCGAGTTGAAGAAAATCGCTGACGAGCGTCAGGCTGCACGCGATTCGCTTCGCGGGGTGTATGACCCGGAAGAATACCGCAAGAAGGTTGACGCGCAATTGGAGGTAATGAAACGCACCAACAAGGAATTCGTTGACAAGTTCCTGGAGATTTACGGCGGTAACACCGAAGAGTAATGCCCTACAACGCCAAACATACCCACTTTCTTCCGTCGCCATTCCCCACCGTTACTCAGTACGAAAATCGGTTTATCCGGGAATGGAACGCCAATAATGCCGCGGCGCTCGGTGATGTCTTGAAGTACATCGCCGACGCTACGGCTGCGGCGATTAAAGAACTAAACGAGGATGAAACAAAGAAAGGCAATTTGGGCCATACCGCCAAGGAAGATTGAACAGGTTTGGAATATCGGCACAGTGATTGCCGTCAATAGCGCGCTGGAGAAAGAACCACCATACCCGGTATGGGTCGTTACTCGTATGAGGGATGAAAGAGGGCGGATGAAGTATAACGTCGGCACGCTATCACGCATTAGTGATGGTAGGTGTGAAGTGAAGATGCACCCCTCCGGCACATCGATCACAGTATCGTTACAGCCCGACGAAGAGATCCGTCTTTGCCCCGATGTTGAGTGGTTTTGGAAGAAGATGTTTGACGATGACGCCATCAAGATTAAAGACCTCGCCGAACTATCCCAGAATAATACCGTTATCGCAAAGACTGGAAACTCCGAGGCAGGTTTCTACTACAGGTTCGGGAAGGTTCTGGTGTCCGGCGATGAAGGTGCGGAAATCGAGTTAAACAACGGCCTACACATGGTTGTCAAACGCAGTCAAATTTCACGGGTCAGATTATGGAAATAGACGCGATCACAAAAGCAATACACGAACACCACAATACAATGCGTGAGCAGGTGGTGGCGGGGTTCATTGAAAAGGCGCGTTCGAGAACAGGACGATACGCCAACACGTCTAAGAACCGAAAGTTAGGCCGCGTCGGCGCACTTTACACGGGACGCGCAAAGTTTCCCGATCCCAGTCAACGCCGAAACTCTGAATGTCGTCAAGACGATACGTATATTCACACGCTCACGGTTGGCGATGGCACCGAAGCACTTGTAATTGGCGACGACGGCGTTGCACGTAACGATTTTTATGAAAATCAAAAGGTGGAGAAATACGTCAAGCACTACGAAAAAGTGAAAATTGGCGATAAGGTCCGTTACGCCGGAAGAGTTCGCAGCGTGTATTCAGTGAAAAACATCAAGGAAGGTGACACGGAAATACAGTTAATTCAACTTACAGGTAAACCTTCGTACAGCGGCGCACCACGTGGCACTGGGAAATGGGTTCCTCGAAAAGACGTCGAAAAGTTATGATTTTCAACAACCGTCAAATAGACGACATGGTCGGTATTCTCCGGCGCTGGCAGTATCTGTTTATCGCCAAGCACGTCGGACTGGATTTTCTTACCCAGGCGGAGATTGATATCTTGGTAGCGTCGGGTGTAAACGTCGATAAGTACAAGAACTCGAAAGGTATTTTGGAACACGCTTTTCTGTTTGGTATTTTGGCTGAGGCTATCGGCGATGACCGCGCCAAGAAGATGAACTACAAGCAATTTCTCCAGTTCCTGAAGTCGGGGAATTTTGTATCGCTCACCGAGCAGGAGGAAAACGCGCTCAACTACCTCAAGAACCGCGCCTATACCGACATCACGTCGCTTGGCAACCGTATCGTCACTGGAACACGGAATGCCATCCTCAAATCGAATTTCCGTCAACAATCGGTAATACGTCAGCAAATCAAAGACAAGGCCATTCAAGCCGTTCAACTCCGTAAGGGAGCCCGGTATATAGCCAGCGAACTCGGAAACCTTACCCAAGACTGGGGACGCGATTGGCTGCGTATTGCGTACTACCTCCTGCACGAAGCCTACAACGTGGGCCGTGCCGAAAGTATTTTCAAGCAACACGGTCCTGACGCCAAAGTGTATTTCGACGTCTATCCAGGCGCGTGTACTAAGTGTCGGGAGTTGTATTTAGAAGATCCCGAAGACCCTACCTCGAAACCGAAACTGTTCCGTTTGGCCGATCTTATCGCTAACGGTAACAATATCGGTCGTAAAGTGGCAGAGTGGCTCCCTACGATTGACCCAACACACCCCTATTGTCGTTGTTCAGTCAATTCCAAGCCTGATAATTTCGATTGGGACCCCGCGACCCGCGCTTTCACCAAGCCTATCAAACGTCAGTTTAAGAACCCAAAGTTAAAGAACGTGAAACTTAACATTAAAGTTACCAAATAATGAAAAACAAAATCGTACAAGACCCTCCGTTTACCATGCAGATTGAACCGACGGAGGGGTGTAACCTGGGTTGTTCGTTTTGCGGTCTCCACGGCATGCGCGAAAAAGGCACTAAGCCGTGGAATTTCATGACCGTTGAAACCGCCGAGCGTATCGCTTCAGAGGTAGCCCGCGTAGGGTGGAAATGTAAGTTCGTATTCGCTATGCACGGCGAACCGACGCTCAACCCCGCATTCATCGACATCGTGGCTACGTTCCGTAAACACCTGCCCAAAGCCGTATTTCATATGTACAGCAACGGGTACGGTATGAACCACGCCAAGGATACGTCGGAATATTTAGACCGTCTTTTTGAAGCCGGCATGAATGATATTCTGGTGGACTGCTATACGGCTAAGGGTGACTGGAATTTCGTCGAGAAAATCGACATCGAGAAATACAACGTCGTTACGCTGGAACCGGGTGTTCCGTACTACTACCCCAAGCAGGGCCGCCGTATCTGTCTGTTGCCGCCTATCGCCGAAGACGATACCAACAAGATGACGCGTCGTCTGGCTAACCACTGTGGCGCAGCGTTCCCGCTCGACGACTCGTTCAACAACAAACGATGTACTTTTCCGTTCCGCGAACTGGATGTGCGTTGGAACGGCCAGGTGTGCTTGTGCTGCGACGACTTTCGCGGCGAGTACCCTATCGCCAACATCCACGACATGCCTATCGAAGACCTCTGGAACCATCCGCGCTTTCATGCTGCCCGCGTGATGCTGTACAACAACGACCGTCGGTTCCGTCCGTGTCAGGGGTGTACACATGTCAGCGTCCGTGTCGGTTTCCTACCTGATAAGATGGGTAAGAAAACGCTCCCGCCTATCACGCCAGAAATTCGCCGTATGGCTGAGGACGTATCGAAGGACGGCCCCTGCGTCGAGAAGATATACAAACGGCCATGGGAAAAATAAAATACCTCTGTGTCGAGCCACACGCGGGTGATCTCCTGATGAGTGCTTGTCACGTTTTAGTAGCACCCGAATATGACGTTCGGGTGCTTACTGTAGATAGCGACCCAAAGCGCGTTTCAGAGCAGCGGCTTCTGTACAATTTTCTGGGTATAGCCATGGATTGTCTGGACCTGGAGTTAGAAAATGTCCGTTGTAGCGATTTTCAGGCCCATTCCAAGGACTGTAATTACGAGAGCGTCTATACGTACTTACGCGCCAAATTCGGGAATGACGGCCTTAATTTCGCCGAACAAGCGCTTCGCGATCATTTGCGGAAGTTTATGCACCGCAATCCCGGTTATACGTTACTGGCACCTCTCGGCGCAGGACACCCGTTCAACCAGTTTATCCATGATGTGGTGTATAATACAGCGTCTGGTGCGGAATACTATCGCGACTTTCCCTATTCGTACGTACTACGAGGCCGTCGTCAGGTCTGCGTGCAGTGCTATAATAGCGAAAGCCTACTGATGAAACGCCGCGTATCGTGTGATGATATGTTTGACGTTAAGTGGGAGTTGTTCATGAGGTTTTATCCATCGTTAGAAAGTACACTGGACAATTATCAGCGTTTTATAGAACAGAACCCGCCCGAGGAAATTTGGTACGAGGGCGACTTACCATTTTGAGTATGAACTGTCAATTCTTTGTCGTGTCTAAAAACCGCCCTAAATGCGTCACGACTCGATTGTTGAAAAAGGGCGGCGTGGACTACCACATCGTGGTAGAGAAAGAGGATGTAGAAAAATATGTTGAAGCCGGGCATGAACGTGAGCGCCTCATTGTGCTTCCAGCCTCGAATCGTGGCTACAGCTACGTAGTCAATTTCTGCAAGAATACCTACTTGCGCGAGGGGCATCCCGTTGTGGTGATGGATGACGATATCGCCAACTTCTTCTACTCAATTGACGGCGAAGCCAAATGCGGACTGTCGTTGAAAACCCCTGAAGAGTTGGCTGAATTCTTCAACGAATTCGACCGAGAGGTGATGAAAACCGACTTCGAATATGGCACCATGGGCAAAAGTGCTTTTGATTGGAATTGCATCGACGTTAGTCCGCGTTTCAAATACGGCGGTATTCCACACCTTATCGTGTTCAAGGGTCTTCGCACGTTAGAGTTGGACTTTGATGAGCGGTTGGAGTTGAAATGTGATATCGACTATTCGTTAAAATGTATGTATCTCGGCATCGTGTATGCGCGATTCGTACGGTTCTTGCTCCAGAGTAAGATGAACAAGGAAGCTACACAAGGTGGCGGTCTCCAGGATGTGTACGAACGTCGTGAGCGCGTTCAACGTGCGCATGATATCATCTTGAAGCGTTGGCCGCTTAACGCTCGTGTTGATGAAAAGAAGAAGCCGATCAATGGTGTGCCCGAGTTGCGCATTGTATATAAGAAATTTGATATTGACTTTGACGCTGTAGAAGTGTAATTTTCCAAGTATTTATTTGGAAAACTGCACAACGTATGTCAGATATTATTCAAAAAGCAAAGCACAACGTCGGCGACCATCACCCCACCCAGCCGTGGGTGTGGACGGAGTACAAGCCTGGAAAGTTCAACTGGCGTGTCGATAAGAACGCTAAACCCAAGCCCAGCGCCGATACTGGTAAAGAATCAGGCGATTCAGGTCCTGCGACGAGTCTTGAAGCGTGGGCCAAGAAGACCAGCGATGATAACCTTTTGAAAGTTGTCAACAACCCCAAGGGCAATGCGCAGCTGCGACATATCGCTTACAACGAACTGAAATCCCGTAATGCTGATATGTCGCAGGTGGATACCAGCGGAACGTTATCTACGTTGCTTAAGATGACTGCCAAACAGGATCCTGTTGCGCCTACCAGTACCGGAGCTCAAGTGGACATTAACGACGGCGAGGGTGGAAACGACGATGGTGAAATCGTCGAGGACTGGTTTCTTAACCCTGAAGACCCGCGCATTCAGAAAAAGTTTAATAAACTTCAGAGCCGTCAAGACCGTATCGCTTACGACCGCTTCGTCTATGCGATGAAGAAAAAGGATCCCGATTACGAACCGCCCGTTGAGGTTATGTATGATCTTAACCGTCAGTATCTTGAGTTCCTCGATAACAAGGAACAGCGGTTCATGATCTCGGCTGGCGGCGCAGGTATCGGTAAATCGTACGGTTTCAAGAAAATTGCCGAACTGCTCAATAAACGTCCATTCGACGCTGAAACCGATTCTCCAGGCGACGGCGACTATGACTACGTTGAGCTCGGCGACATCAACTCCAAGAAGCAGCTGCTGGGTGTACTGAAAGCACACAACGGTAAGATTCTTCTGTTCGATGATACCGACTCCGTTATCACTCGCGCCGACTTGGCTTCCATCATGAAGAAAGCCACCGCCGCTTCAGGTAAGCGCGTGGTCGGCGACCCGGAAGACGTCAAGTCGAATTTCGTATTCACGGGCCGTATCATTATCATGACCAACAAGGACCTCGTGAACCTTTCGAAGAACGAGGACACTAAGGCCATCATTTCGCGCGCTACGCTGACGTCGGAGGTATATCTTACCGTCGATGAAACGATCGAAGTTCTGAAGGATCGTTACGAGGAAATGGATATTCCCCAGCAACCGCACCTCGACGACCCTGAAGAGGATAAAAAGGAACGCAAAGAATTGTTCGATCTTATCGTTAAGAATAAGAACAAAATCGACCCCGCTAAGTTTACCACCCGTACCTTTGGAACTATCCTGTCGGAGAAGCGTTCTACTGACCGTTCTAACAGGATGGCCAAGATAGGCGGTGAGTGGACCAACCTCATCGGCGATAAGCAAAAGGAGTGGGAACGGGCCGCAGTACGTGCACTGACGAAAGGATTCGTGTACGAGGCCATCCAGCCCGTCGAAACCTCCGACGAGATAGCCAAGGCCGAAGCGCTGCTCGACTCCGCAGAATCGCTCGAAAAGGCCGATTTTACCGAAAAGCAACGTGAGCGTCTTGCTGATAAAAAGGAGGCCCTCCCCGATGGTTCATTCCCGATTCGTAACAAGTCCGACCTGAAGAATGCCATCCGCCTGGCCGGCAACGCAAAGAATCCTGAACGGGCTCGCCGCTGGATTAAACGTCGCGCCAAAACGCTTGGCGCTGAGGATATGATTCCCGACACGTGGAAAGCCCATAACGCGGAATTCGGTACGTTATCCGCCGACGATATGTCGATTGAAAAAGCAGAAACCCTTTTGTTTGGATAGTTTATGGACGAACTGAGAAAAGCGCTGGAAACTTTCGCCCTCCGTAATGCCGAGGGTGCTGTTTCTGACGCCGTATTGGAGAAAGCCTGTGAAGCGTACAAGGCCCGTTCCGAGTTCGTCGATGACTACGAGTACAGCTTGTATGTAACCAAGTCGTTGTATGATCACCTTCACGGCGTTAAACAGGACCCGGACATTGTAAAGGCTATCATGCCTGGCCAAACAAAGGTAGTCGATGGCGTGGTGTATATTTGGACATTGACGCCTAATGCAAAGACGACGTACGATTGGCGCGTTTACAAGAATCCGCAAGGAATACCTGTTGGAAAAGGGGCTTTTCGTTCCAAAGCTATACTGGCTAAACAGGAGAAGGAGGTGAATGAAATGTTCCCGGCTGATCCTTCACAGCTGACCTTTGTGCAGAAATTAGGCGGTTCCACGGGAGCTGTCCTGATGAAGGACGCCAAGGGTCGCGAGTTTGTCGTTAAGAGTTCAAAGAACACTAACCGCGGTCACGTCGCCGCGGAATACTACGCTGCACAGGTGTACAGTTTGCTTGGATTAGACACGCCGGATTACGAAATGTATGACGACGGAACTGATTTGACGCTTATCTCTAACTACATGCGCGGAGTGTCAGAACCCCAGGCTAAGGATTATGCCGCTATGGCTAAGGGTTTTGTTGTTGACGCCTTTTTAGCCAACTGGGATATATACCAAAACGACAATTGTTTGGTAGATGCTGCCGGCAAGGTTTACCGCGTCGATAATGGCGGGTCGTTCAATTACCGAGCACAGGGTTCGACTAAGACGTTCGGCAACAAGATCGACTGGGATGGTATGATAAGACACAATCCGAATATCGTTGCCCATCTTACGTCGCAAGACTTCATCGACCAGATTGACGCTTTGAAAGCCCGTAAGGACGAAATCTTAGCGTTTTTTGACGCTGGAAAACTCGGCACCAAATCTAAAATGCGTGCTATCATTGAGGGACGTTTCAATGATTTGGACCGAATACGAGGGATTTATCAAGTTAAAATTCAGCGCGCTAATCGTAAGGTCAAACCACGTAACCTGAAGTCCGAGGAGGATATGTATCGCGAATTCTCGGAAGATGAACTTGATTCCCTTTACAAGAGTGTCAATGGCAATACCCCTACGGACCGATTAATAAATACCGATAGGCAAGTAGGTTGGCAAATGTTATCTAACATTTGCGTTGCTCGTGGTTTCGACGCACGTCCGGACGTTGTAGATGATAACACTTTCTGGGCCAAAGTGGCCAAATCAAAGTATCATATGTTCCGTGGTGTACAGCCCCGCGGAACAGATTCGGAATATTACGCTGACGATTTTAAGTACAACGACACGTGCTTTTTTGGTACGCAAGGTGTTTACGGCGAAGGCATCTATTTTCACGTCAATGATTCAGCCAACGCCAATAAGACGCCATCAGGCTACAAATCAACATCTTCTTATAAGAACGCACGCGGTTACGCAAGCGATGATGGCGCTATTATTGAAGCTGTTTTAGATGATTCGGCAAAAGTCATCACTGTCGAAGACGCTCGTAAGGAAATACAACAACTTTCAGCCCGAAAATCTCCTGCAGTCGAGAAGGCTATAAAAGAAGAACAGGAGGCTGAAGCTGTTTATAACCAGCTGTCGTCAGAACTTCACAATATCACCTCCAACACCGAGAAAAGGGTTAAAACCTCTATGCATTGGGATGACGCGGCATATACCGATATTCCGCTTCAAATCGACCAAGTGATCGATTGGGGTGCTATTGACGATGACGGCAATCCGTCATATATGAAGTTTGACGACTTTATGAATAATCACCTCCGCGGTTGGGTAACGGCTAACGGCGGAACCATTACCGAAAAAGGTAACGGAACAGGCGATTTTGTCATCAAGATGCCTAACACTTCAGAGCGATTTGTGTTTTCGCGCTACCGTTACGAGAACGATGCTATTAAGCGCAAGAACGGTTTCGCGCGCCCGTACAACTATCCTGTCCGCCAATTCAAGGAGTGGATTATGCGCGAGCACTACGGTAAAATCGAGGATGCCGTGAAAGAAGCTGTCAAGAACCTTGACGATGAGGTGAATCGCTTACAAAAGGAGCGCGCTGAAGCGTTCAAGGTCTATCAGGAAAAGAGTGCTGCGGCAAACAAAGTTAGCTCTAACAGCGTCGGCGACCCTGATAAGGATATTTATGCGGCTATATACCAATCTTCGCGTTCATACGACGAAGTCCTTGGTGTGTATGCTGCGCTTCAAGGGTACGACGCCATGATACAGCCTAATGGTAATCGCTGCGGCAACTCATTTATGATTGTGTTCAACCGCTCGAAGATAATCACAAGGAAATAAGCCATGAAAGACAAAGGAAGATATGGTGTACCGCGTAACTTCACGACTTCGGTTGTAGGGGGTGCAGCGTCGCGATACATCGACCGTAAACGGCCGTCGGAACTCATACCATTCCGTGGCGAATTCCCGATGTTAAACGAATTGGATGCACGGGAATTTCGTAAGGCTATCCAGAACACCTTAACTCTTGACGAGTTATCACCCATGTTCCAAAAGGTAGCCACCGAAGGACAACGCATCGCCATCATGGAAAGCGGTTTTCGTGATTACTTACTCGACCGAGCTATCACGCCTGAGGATTTTGCAAAATTAAGTAATTCCGAAAAATCGGACTACTTGCTGGATTGGATGAACACGAATTCAATTAGTGTAGAATCACTTAAAATAACAATTCCGTATGGCAAATATTACATACGCTAACTCTTTAGCGTTCGCGATCAACGACACTGTAAAGGATCTTATCAGCCGTGTGGCTGATGCCACTAAGAACCCTGATGTCGTTATCACTTCGACGTTGCGTGCCCCTGAAGCCCAGGCCAAGGCTATGGCCGATAACCTTTATGCTGGCAAGCGTATTCGTTACCGCGCTCCGGGCGCGGCCGTTACCAAGGTTTTCGACGATAACTGTAAGAAATTGGCCCGCTCTGAAGTTGAGAAACTCATGGTGGCTGAAATTGAACGCCAGGCTGCTATGGGTCAGCGTGTATCGCTTCACTGCACGACGGAGGAGTTGTACCGCCAATGCAACATCATCGATCTGTCGATTACACGGATGAAAAATCCGCGCGACTTCACTAATGCGTTGGCCAATGAGGAAAAGTGTCGTAAAATTATTACGCCACTGAGCGACGTCAAATACGCCAGCGCCAAGGTATCCGTGGATGCTAACGAACCCGCGTTGCACGTTGAAATTATGGCGTGACAATTATAAGTTTGTGAATTTTAAATAAAAAAATATATGCCTACTTTTATAGACATGTCGAAGCTGACGAAGCGTTCGACTCTCACTGGAAACGAAGAATTTCAGGTATCGGCTACCGAAAAGGCTACGTCGCAGCAGATTGCCAATCTGTTTAATGCCATGCAGGCCAAACTTACGGGTTTTGCCAATCAGACTACTGGCGTTACTTCAATTTCGTCAGCGAGCACCATACTTCAGGCGTTTCAGAATATTTACCGCATTGTAGGTAATGGCGGCGTGAAGATCGTTACCAATGGTTTAGCCTACAATGGTTTTGTATGCTGGAGTGGTAGTACTTGTTATGGCATTGTCTTCAACGTTACGGACAATATTATGTACACCCGTAACGCCTTTACGCAAAATCCTCCTACGGCATTAACCGATCAACAATGGATTGACGCAATCGTGAATAGTGGTTCGGCGTTTCGTATGGATGCCGATATGGTTCCGTTGAGTATCACGAATTTTAAAGGCACTGTAAACAATGCCCGAGTACAGAAACTTCCCGTCGGAGGAATAATTCCGTTCTACAGTACGGGTGGCGATCAAAAACCTACAGATTCGGCCTTGATCGGCATACTGCAAAAGGTAAGTGCTGGACAAATCAACTTTTTCGCACAAGATGTAGGAAGTAATAATTTTTATTTAGGAAATGCCATAACGACTCTTATCAAATGGACGCCAATTGGCAGCGGCGGTTCAGAGGCAGATGTCATAAGTATTGAAGGCGGCGAACAAATAGGCAAGCAAATTATCGCTGCTAATTGGGGCGACAACCCTGTTGGTAAGATGAAGGGAATTGTTGTTACAAATCCAACCGGCTTAATTGAGGCGTATTTCCCCCTTTTTAAGGATAGTGTAAATGCAATAAAATTTTTCTACGGGTTTGTACAATGTGTAGATGGCGGTGGCGCCAGATTATACTCAGCGACAATGTATCCATGTGCGGATGACGGTACGCTGATCAGTGAAGGCCCGACGTATGTAATGATCACTATTGGAACCGATGGCAACGCTATTGACTACTACGAATATCCT
>ENA-ORTV01000069-ORTV01000069.1-human-gut-metagenome-genome-assembly--contig:-NODE-69-length-112334-cov-10.671568_pt1 | contig 112334 bp, 88 predicted proteins | sample MGYA00241915_ERZ509194 | MGnify/ENA primary metagenome ERZ509194 (study PRJEB26280, sample SAMEA2338810) | human gut metagenome | biome: human gut; feature: human-associated habitat; material: faeces... | reverse complement strand
CGCGACTAAAGTCACAAATATAGGATATTATATTCCCTGTGGGCGTCTCCTTTGCCACACAAATCAGAATTCAATGGAAAAGTTCCCTCATTTCTGATATACTAATACAATGTTGATAAAGTAAAAATTTATTTTGGGAGGTTTAATCATGAGCTTAAATACAGGAATGAAAATGATAAAAACGGAGACAGTAACAGTGGAGAATGCAGCCAAGACTTTAGGCAGCGGCAGTCTCTTAGTATATGGAACTCCAGCAATGCTTTTATTAGTAGAAAAGACAGCCGTTGCGCTCTTAGACGGACATCTCGATGAGGGAATGACAACGGTTGGAACGAATTTAAATGTAGATCATGTTTCTGCAAGCCCAATTGGCTGTGAAGTAAGCTGTGAAGTAACGCTTACAGAAATTGACAGAAAGAAGCTTGTTTTTGCTGTTGAAGTGAAAGATCCAGCAGGAGTGATTGGTAAAGGAACACACGAGAGATTCATTGTGGATGCAGAGAAGTTCCAGAATAAAGCGAATGGAAAGTTTGATAAATAATGGCGGCGACAGGAAAGAATAATCAGGGAAAAAATGACTCAAAAAGGAATAATCTGAAAAAGAATGCCACGGATTTTAAGGAAAAGATATCGAACGGTGAGCCAATGCGTCTAAATAAGTTCCTTAGTGATGCAGGTGTGTGTTCAAGAAGACAAGCAGACCGCTATGTGGAACAGGGACGTATTTTGGTTGACGGAGAGCCGGCGCAGATGGGTCAGAAAGTGCATGCTGGACAGGATATCCGTGTGGATGGCAAGCGTGTCAGTGTGAGTCGTAAACAGATTGTTCTTGCGGTGAATAAGCCAAAAGGCATTGTCTGTACGACAGAGAAGCGAGAGAAAGATAATATCGTTGATTTTATTGGCTATCCTGAGAGGATTTATCCGGTGGGACGACTGGATAAAGATTCCGAGGGTCTTATTTTGATGACCAATGACGGAGAGTTGATGAATGAGATTTTGAAGGCGAGAAATTATCACGAAAAGGAATATGAGGTGACAATTAATCGTCCAGTAACAAATGTGTTCTTAAAGCAAATGAGTGAGGGTGTGGAGATTCTCGATACGGTGACACGTCCATGCAAAGTAAAAAGAACGGGCGTGTATACATTTCGCATTATTCTCACGCAGGGCTTAAATCGCCAGATTCGTCGTATGTGTGAGGCATGTGGTTACCGTGTAAGAGAGTTAAAGCGTCTTCGTATTATGAATATTCATCTGGGAAGTCTGCCGACAGGAAAGTATCGGGAGATTACCGGGGAGGAGCTTTCTAAGCTTGAAAAACTTGCTGGAAGAAAACCGGGAGGAGTTTATCATGGATAAGCAGGCGAGAATGAAGAAACTTGTAGAAGTGCTGAATCAGGCTTCTAAGGCATACTATCAGGAAGACCGGGAATTATTTTCCAATAAAGAATACGACGAATTATATGATGAATTACAGGCATTAGAGGCAGAGACTGGTATCGTGATGAGCCAGAGTCCTACACAAAATGTCGGTTATGAAGTACTCAGTGAGCTGGAAAAAGAGACACACGAAAGCCCGATGCTCTCTCTTGATAAGACAAAGAGTCCAGAAGCATTAAGAGACTGGCTTGGTGAAAAAGAAGGCCTTCTTTCCTGGAAAATGGATGGACTTACGGTGGTGCTGACTTATCGTGATGGCGTTTTGCAAAAGGCAGTTACACGAGGAAATGGTGTTGTAGGCGAGGTTATTACCAATAATGCCAGAGTATTTAAAAATCTTCCGGCAAAGATTCCATTTGCAGGTGAGGTTGTTCTGCGTGGTGAGGCGGTTATTAAATATTCGGATTTTAAAAAGATTAACGAAGGCATCGAGGACGTGGATGCCCGCTATAAGAACCCTCGTAATTTATGCAGCGGTTCTGTCCGCCAGCTTAACAACGAAGTGACCGCAAAGAGAAATGTCTTTTTCTTTGCATTTGCCCTTGTAAAAGCAGAAGGAAGAGAACTGGAGAATTCTGTGGAAAGCAATATGCTCTGGGTACAGAATCTTGGATTTGAGATTGTACCATATAAGAGGGTAGACAGAGAGAATATTATGGGGGAGATTCAGAACTTTTCCGAAAAGATTGTGGAAAATGATTTTCCATCTGACGGACTTGTTCTTATTTATGATGATATCGCTTATGGAATTTCTCTTGGAAGAACAGCGAAGTTCCCGCGAAATTCGATTGCCTTTAAATGGGCAGACGAAGAAGCAGAGACCAGGCTTTTACACATTGAATGGAGTCCGTCAAGAACCGGTCTTATTAATCCGATTGCCGTGTTTGAGCCAGTAGAGCTTGAGGGAACAACGGTAAGCCGTGCAAGTCTCCATAATATCAGTATTATGGAAGGATTAGAACTTGGTGAAAATGACCATATCAAGGTCTATAAAGCCAATATGATTATCCCGCAGATTGCGGAGAATCTTACCAAAAGCGGTACCTGCCAGCCGATAGAGCATTGCCCGGCCTGTGGTGGTGCGACAGAAGTTCGCATAGAGAATAATGTCAAGACACTTTACTGTGTAAATCCATATTGCAGTGCAAAAAAAGTGAAGCTCTTTTCTCATTATGTAAGCCGTGATGCGATGAATATCGACGGCTTATCTGAAGCAACATTGATGAAAATGATTGAGCAGGGATTTTTATCCGAATTAAATGATTTGTACAACTTAGAACAGTATAAAGAACAAATCATTGCTATGGACGGATACGGCGAGAAGTCGTATAATAATCTGATGCAGTCTATTGAAAAATCAAGGGATACACAGTTGTTCCGTTTCGTTTATGGAATCGGAATCTTAAATGTCGGAAGTTCAAATGCCAGGCTTTTATGCCGTCATTTTGGAAACTCTTTAGAAAATCTCCGCGGAGCATCCGTAGAAGAAATGACACAGATTGACGGAATCGGTGAAGTGATTGCAACAAGCGTACACGACTATTTTGAGAACGAACACAATCAGAAGCTTCTTGAAAAACTTCTGCCATATTTACATTTTGAAGAGGAAAATGTATCGGCAGGAGGCGAGCAGGAACAGAGCCTTTTAGACAAGACATTTGTTATTACCGGAACAGTAGAGCATTTTGCAAACCGAAAAGAACTAAAGGAAAAAATCGAAAGTCTCGGTGGTAAAGTAACAGGTTCCGTTTCTAAAAAGACAGATTATCTTATCAATAATGACAACATGTCTTCTTCAAGCAAAAACAAAAAGGCAAAAGAACTCGGAATCCCTGTGATTACAGAAGAAGAATTTCTTTCAATGATTGAATAAAATGCTTATATATTATTTAGAAAAGAGATGAAAATACATGCCAATCAGAATAAATGCTGATTTGCCAGCAAAAAAAATACTGGAACATGAAAATATTTTCGTAATGGACTACGAGCGTTCCTTAAAACAGGATATTCGTCCATTGAAAATCATTATCATGAACCTGATGCCTACCAAACAGGCAACGGAGCTTCAGCTTTTAAGGAGTCTTTCTAACACGCCGTTACAGGTAGACATCACTTTCTTAAAAACAGAAACACACGATGCACAGAATGAATCCCAAACCCATATGGAAACATTCTATACCATTTTCCCGGAAATCAAGCAGCAGTACTTTGATGGACTTATCATTACCGGCGCACCAGTAGAAACTCTCGATTTTGAGGAAGTAGACTACTGGCCGGAACTCGTAGAAATCATGGAATGGTCAAAAACACATGTAACATCGACCTTTCATATCTGCTGGGCAGCACAGGCAGGCCTTTACTATCATTACGGTGTGAGAAAAGAACTGTTAGACGAAAAGATTTTCGGAATCTTCCAGCATCACACTATACATAGAAAGACCCCGCTGATTCGTGGATTTGATGATGTGTTCAATGCACCTCACTCCAGACATTCACAGATTGTAAGAGAGGACGTAGAAAAGAATCCGGAACTTACAATTCTTGCAGACTCCGAAGAAGCAGGTCCATTCATCATCATAGCAAAAGAAGGACGTCAAATCTTTGTCACAGGACATCCAGAATATGATGTACTGACCCTTGATGGCGAATACAAACGTGATCTTGCTAAAGGAATGGACAATGTTCCATTTCCAAATCGCTACTACAAAGACGATAAACCAGAACTCGGACCGGTGAAGTCGTGGAGATGCCATGCGAATACGTTGTATACCAACTGGCTGAATTACTATGTATATCAGATGACTACCTATGACCCAATGGAGATTCAGAACCTCAAATAACTAATTCTGATTTGCCGCAGGCAAGTAGAGACGCTCCCCAAGAGAGAAGATACCCTATATTTGTGACTCTATCACTTGCGGGTTGAATGCTCGCTTATACGCGCTCGCATTCAATCCTCGTTCTAAGGCCACAAATATAGGGTATCTTCTCTCTTGGGGAGCTGTTTCTTGGTTGCTGGAGCAAAAGTAGAATTTATTTTTTGATAAATTATTTTAGGTTCTTGAAGAAGAAGGGGAAGAAAGCTGGAGGTATTGGCGATAGAAAAAGGTTTAGAGTAGATGAATTTTGGGAAAAGATTGGAGTAGTAGAGACATAGTGGAATATAGAGCCAACCCCACCGACTCTTTTTTATATACAAAATCCATCCAAAGTCAGCTCCCGAAAAGATAAATAAGCCATATCTGTGGCCTGGAAGTTGCGAGAATGTAACAAAACGTTAGAAAAGCCCGGAAGTAAAGTATTGATTTTGACACCTTTGTGTTTTGTACAACTGAGTCAAAATCAATACTTTACTTCCGGGCTTTTCCTAGAAGCCTACTTCTCGCAACGACTAAAGTCACAGATATGGCTTATTTATCTTTTCGGGAGCGTCCCGTTGAATTCATTAAAAAAGAGCCGGACGATAAGCCGGGTTATGTCATGAATGATCATCTGTCTAATTCTGCTGTTGCCAGCAGCTTCTAGCGACCCACCTGAAAACAATCCGGGCCAGATTATCGTTTTACATTCGGTCTTGCTTCGGGTGAGGTTTACATGGCATTCTCTGTTACCAGAGAATCGGTGGGCTCTTACCCCGCCTTTCCACCCTTACTGGCATAAGCCAGCGGTATATCTCTGTTGCACTATCTTTGGAGTCACCTCCACCGGACGTTATCCGGCACCCTGCCCTGTGAAGCCCGGACTTTCCTCTTCCCAGACCTTTCGGTAACTAAGGGAAGCGATCATTTATCCGACTCTTAAAAACAATATAAGATGCAAAAAGCATCGCTCATCATTCTAGCAAATAAGGTGAAAAATGTCAAGGTAAGAAGTTTGTAAGGACTTTTATATTCATTTTATGATAGAATATAAAACAAAAAAAGACGTGAAGGAAGGGTAAAGATATGGAAAAGAATGCTAGTATTCTCGTAGTAGATGATGATAAAGAGATTGCGGATCTTGTGGAGATTTATCTGGTGAATGATGGATATCAGGTATTGAAAGCTTCGGATGGGGAGCAGTGTTTACAGACATTGAAGGAACATCCGGAAGTCCGTATGCTTATTCTCGATATTATGATGCCGGGAATTGATGGATTAGAAGTCTGCCGTGAGATAAGAAAGACAAGCAATATCCCGATTCTTATTTTGTCAGCGAAGGCAGAAGATATGGATAAGATTGTCGGATTTGGAACGGGAGCGGATGATTATCTTACGAAACCGTTCCATCCATTAGAACTTCTTGCGAGAGTGAAGTCTCAGATGAAGCGTTACACAACAATTCAGTTAGGGGAAGAACAGCAACCAGCCAGTAAGGATGAGATTGAGATTCAGGATCTTACGATTAACAAGGCGGCCCATGTAGTGAAGAAGAACGGCAAGGAAGTTGCACTGACTCCGATTGAATTTGATATTTTATATTTATTAGCCTCAAACAGAGACAGAGTATTCAGCACTGATGAAATCTTTGAAAAGGTTTGGAACGAGAAGGTATACGAAGTAAATAATACTGTTATGGTTCATATACGAAGACTGCGTGAGAAGATAGAAGATAACTCCCGAAGCCCGAAGATTTTAAAAACTGTATGGGGGGTAGGTTACAAAATTGAAGGTTAAACGATTTAAAAGCTTCCGTTTTAAGATGGTCATGTACATGTTTTTCAGCCTGATTGCTACCTTTATAACGGAAGGTCTTATATTTATGGGAATCTATTTATATGAGACGGAGATTATAGCCGGTGAATATAAGAAGGTGTGGGGAGCATCCGGGCAGGGAAAAATGTCCTTTGGCACATTTACGATGTCACAGTCGATAGCACTGGATGCCTGGGTTATCGCTATATTTACGATATTGCTTCTGATTATTTATTTTATTCTCATATCAAATAAGTTTGTAACGTATGTAAGAGAAATTATCAGCGGTGTGGAACGTATGAAGTCTGGTGATTTGATGGAGGAGATTCCTGTCCGTGGAGAGGATGAATTTTCAGAAATCGCAGCGTCTATTAACGAGATGCGTCATAATCTTTATGAGACGATGGAAGCACAAAAGGCAGTGGAAAAGACGAAGGACGAATTGATTACGAATGTAGCACATGATCTTCGTACGCCGCTTACTTCAATACTTGGTTATCTGGATTTGCTGACACAGGGAGATTTTCTTACGGAAGAACAAAAACAGAAGTATCTTGGCATTGTATCTTCAAAGGCAAAGCAGTTAGAAACTTTGGTTAAGGATTTATTTGATTATACGAGATATGACAGGAATAAGGTCAAAATAAAGAAGGAGATTCTTGATTTGAATCTTTTTGTGCCTCAGTTAGTTGATGAATTTTATCCAAGCTTCATGGACCATCAATTGGAATGCCGTACTGCTTTTTATGAGGGGGCATTGAATATTGAGGGAAATGGCGAGCTGCTTGCAAGAGCGATTGGCAATCTGATTTCGAATGCGATTAAATATGGGGCTGATGGAAAGCTGGTAGAAGTGCATACCGGTTTAAAAGATAAGAAGGCATTTGTGGCAATTGTCAATTACGGAAAGATTATTCCGGCAAAAGACCTGGACAAGATTTTTGATAAGTTTTACAGGGTGGAAAACTCAAGATCATTAAAGACTGGAGGTACAGGACTTGGGCTGGCAATAGCAAAGAACATTATCAACCTTCATGAGGGAAATATCTGGGCGACCAGCGATGAGTCAGGAACCAGATTCCAGATAGAACTTCCGGTTGTGCAGGCTCATATGCCAAATACCGGAAAATAATAGCAAAGATACGAGGAATACAAAATGATTAATGATTTGTTCCGTACTTACAAAAAAATTATATTACTGCTTCTTGTACTGCTTTGTTCGGTTGTTTTCTGGTTCTATGGCTGTCGGCACCAACAGCGTAGTCAGAGTGAAGTAGTAGAGTGGAATAAAAAGACAATAAAAGGGACGAATGGCTATTGTTATAAGTTTAAGACGAGTAATTGTACGGGAACAGTAACTTTTGGGGCGGCAGGTTATGTTGCCAAAGATAAGGAGATGCCGGTTACTTTAGATATCTTTGCTGCAGAGAAAGATTTTACCGGGGTAATGAAAGTCACTCTTCCGGGAGAAAATGGCAAGGGAATTGCCTACCAGTCTGCAGTGAAATGTAAGGCAGGAGAGAAGGAAAAGATTGTTTTAAATGTTCCGCAACTTGGTGATCCTTCTGCAATTTGTTTTGAAATTATGGATTCTTTTGGTGTTACGGAATTGTCAGAAGATGTCTCTTTTTCTGATGCGAAGAATCGGAACGGAGCATTTTCAGAACAGGCGGAGAATCTCATTGGTGTTTTGAGTGGACAGTCAAAGGAGTTGTCTTATTTAAACAGTCTTAAAATAGGAGAAGAATCGGACGAAGAGTCAGTGAAGGTGGTCTGCTATTCAAAAAATAGTTTTCCACAGACAGAAGAAGAGTTTCAGGGGTTAGATGGAATGATCATTGATTCTTTTGATACGAAAAGTTTGTCTGGAAAACAAAAAAGTGCTTTAAAAAGCTGGTTGAAGTCAGGCGGGAAACTACTGATTGCCGGGGGCGACCAGCAGATAGATTCTTTTGAGGGGCTGGAAAAGACATTTGGAATTATACAGGAAGATGTCGTCGTTTCTGAACTTTATTTGGCAGATGCGGATAATACAGTACAGGAATTGCCGATTCTTATGAGTAATCTTCAGCTTTCACAAAAATATGAATGGGAAGCTTACGGGGATTTCGAACCGGAAATAGGTTATACTGCAGCAGTAGGGAGCGGAAAGATTTCAATCCTTCGTTTTAGCCTGACAAATTCTGCATTTTTACAATGGAGTGTGAGAGATAAAGCAGCAGTAGAGATTCTTTCTCATTTTATGGGAAAAGATGAAGATACCGAAAGCAGCGATACGAGTCTTTGGTATGTAAAAAAGGCATTATATGCATTTATGAAGTCACAGCTTCCGAATACGTTTTTTTATGGGGTATTTTTTATTTTCTATATTTTGCTGATGGTAACCATTGCATATTATTATTTGTGTAAAATAAAAAAAAGAGAATACATCTGGATTATAGTTCCGGTACTTGCATTGGTTTTTACCGTTGGATTATTTATCCGTTCCAGGGGAATGAAAAGCTCTGGCGATAGCTATTTTTCCGCGCTGCGTGTGACGGACAGTGAGAAGGAGCAGGAAAATATTTATTTTCTCTATCAAAATGATGAGGGAGTAGAGGGCAATGTGAATTTTCTTTCGACAATTACTTCCGTCATACCGATGGATTATAATTACCGGACGATTGTAGGAAAAAATATAAAAACTTCCGGAGAAGATATTACGATTAATAATACACAAAAAGGCTTTGATGTTGCCTTTGAAGAGAGTGTGCCAGGAACTTCAAGAATTTTGAAATTGTCAGGCAATACAAAAAGCGCCTCGGAAAAGGAAGTATTTACGCAGGATATTTTTACAACGTATACAAGTTTTTATGGCAATATCACGAATACCTCTTCGAATAATTTTTCCAGAGTTATTTTAATTCGGGGGAATCAGTATGCGATTCTTAAAAGTGTAAAAGCAGGGGAAAAGGCGTCTGTTTCTAAAGATATGGTGAAGTGCTGGAATCATTTTGATGAAGAGAATTCTGCTTTTGGTACAGAAAATGAAAATACAGTTACAGGAAATATTATGGAATATCTCCAACAGACTTACATGAATACGCAAAAGTCAAAAGAAGAACTTTTAGTTGTCGGTATTACAAGTGAGAATGACTTTAAGTTGTTTTCTGATGATAATGTTTTGAAAAATCATGTGACGGTGATGATTAATCATTTTACGTTAGAAGAAGAAACCGGAGATCATATTTTAAATATCAATATGTCCTGTCTGAAACAGGAAGGAGAAGGACTGGCTATAGAGGAAGATACGTTAGAGGAGAATAAGACAGAAGTCAGTTATGTCTTTGACAAAGAAGAAATAGAAGCACTGGCAAGAAACAAGGATAATTTCACAGGAAAGATATATGCGTATAATTACAGTACCGGACAAAGAGACAGGATTTTATCATCGACAGAATCTTATATAACAGGAGAAAGCCTGAACAGTTACTTGTCAGGAGATGGAGAAATGCGGATTACTTATAAGATGGATGCGTCGGATGAGTATGGACCGGCACCGGTGCTGTCACTGATTTATAAGAAGCAGTAAAGGGGGAGAAGAATGCTGGATTTTCAAAATATTTCTATTCAGAGAAAAGGGAAAAAAGTATTAGATGATTTCAGTCTGAAAGCCCCGGATGGAGTGATACTCGCCTTACTGGGTGAGGATAAAGAGGGAAAGTCCACGCTGCTTAAGGCTGCTTCTGGTGGGGAAAAGCCGGAAACAGGAGACATTTATATAGATGGTATCTCTATTTATGAAAAAGGAGAAAATGCGTACTGCAATTTTGGCTATATGTCTAAAGAATATGGCTTTTACAGTCTGTTAAAGGTAGAAGAATATTACGAATTGTTCCTGGCACTGTATAAGGTAGGAGGACGATATCGGAGCCGGAGGATTGAGGAAGTTCTGGAACTTCTTGATATGAAAGAATATGAGGGAGCATTCATCGGTGAACTGCCGGCAGAAACCTTACCGTTTTTATATTTGGGAAAGGCCATTTTACAGGAACCAGAATGGCTGTTGATGGACGAACCGTTTGATAATATGAGTGTGACAGCAAGGAGAAAGATGATAGGAATTTTGCTCACCCTCCATGAAAAAGGGACTTCCATCATTTTAAATACTCCGATGTATCCAGAAATGATGGGATTCATTACGGATGTTCTTGTTATGGAGTCTGGAAAGAATCTGACCTTTGGTCCGGTAGAAGAAGTGTACGCAGAGGCATTATGTAAAAGTCCTGTACGAATGCATATTTTAGCTCAGATGGAGAAGGCACTGGAAGTTTTGAAAGAGAATCCTCTTGTTGACCGGGTTACGGTAGATGGGGATGATGTGATTTTCCGATTTAACGGAGGAGAAAAGGAAGAAGCAGAACTTCTTACCGACTTAGTTGCATCTGGTGCACTGATTCATAATTATATGCGGGACCAGGCGGACATAGAAGAAATTTTCCGGAGGTAGTAGTTATGTGGAATCCCTTTTTAAAAGTAGAATGGCTGAAAGAAGGAAGAAATATACGGCTTCCCATGATGCTCATTTTTTATAATGCGATACTGGCATTTATCACAATTTTATTTATGTTTTTTAATGCAGAGTCCTTTCAGGAAGGCTATTCCTACGATACTTCTGCATATCTGTATCAGTTTTTAATTATAAGCACGATTCAGATTGGAATGATATTTGTACTCATGCCTTTTTCGGTATGGGGATTTTATTCAACAGATAGAGAAAAACATATGTTAGAAGAATTTGTAATGATTCCAGGTTCTTCTAAGCAATTTATTATTGCCAGAGTTTCGGTGATTATTGCCGTATATATGATGTTATTTATATCTAGCCTGCCTATCATTTCCCTGTCTTGTATATACAGCGGCCTGCCGTGGAGAAAGATTATCCGTCTTGGGATTATGCTGTTTATCTGTACATTCTGGAGTGCTTCCGTTTCCATTTTTTCCTTTAGTTATTGTAAAAAAGGAATCTGGGCATTTGCACAAAATACAGTCATTGAGGCAGTGTTCATTCTGGGAACGATTTTAGGAACAGAAATTATGCGAACGATATCTATCTCTGTATCAGGAATGGATAATCTGGCACCAATCACGACAAGTCTGTGCCTGCTCTTAAGCCTGATAAATCCGCTGGCAGCATATATGGGATATTACGGGAATATTACGGGAGATAGCGGACTGATGAATCTTTATTGCGGGCGAATCGGCATTGACAGTTCAACCCAGGCTTTCTCCTTCCTTTTTTATAAGGCAGCGAGTATTATGTGCATCCTTATGGGAATTGCCTTTTTGGCTCTGGCAGTCTGGCAGATGGAAAAGCAGGCAAGAGAGTAGTCAGACAGATAAAAATGCAGGTATAAGAGTAGCCGCCAGCCAATAATTATTTTTAAATTATTGTGAAAAATAAAGAAAAATAGTCCGAATTTTTTTGTAAAAAACAGAAAAAAGAATAAATGAGAGTGAAAACCTGCAAATTATGCGTATACAAAAAGATTTTCGTATGCTATAATGATGGCGTTTATTTGATTTAAAAACCGAAATGACGTGCGCCAGGCGCACAACCGCACACGGGAGGTAGACATGGACTTAATTTATAAAAGTACAAGAAATAATCAGGAGACAGCAACAGCTTCCGAAGCTATTTTAAAAGGTTTAGCCGGAGAAGGAGGACTTTTTGTTCCTTCCTATATTCCAAAGCTTGATAAATCTTTAGAAGAACTTTCCAAGATGAGTTATCAGGAAGTTGCTTATGAAGTTATGAAGCTTTTCATGACTGATTTTACAGAAGAAGAGTTAAAACATTGTATTAACAGTGCTTACGATAAAAAGTTTGACACAGAGAATATTGCAGAATTAGTGAAGAAAGATGATGCATATTATCTGGAGCTGTTCTACGGAGCAACTATCGCATTTAAGGATATGGCACTTTCTATCTTGCCTTATTTAATGACAACAAGCGCAAAGAAGAATCAGGTAAAGAATGAAATCGTCATTCTTACAGCAACATCCGGAGATACCGGAAAGGCGGCATTAGCAGGATTTGCTGATGTACCAGGAACAAAGATTATCGTATTTTATCCAAAGCATGGTGTAAGCCCTATTCAGGAAAAACAGATGGTAACACAGCGTGGAGAGAATACATACGTTATCGGAATCGAAGGTAACTTCGATGATGCACAGACAGGAGTAAAGAAGATGTTCTCTGACGCAGCACTCGCAGAAGAAATGAACGAAGCAGGATACCAGTTCTCCTCCGCAAACTCTATCAACATCGGACGTCTTGTTCCACAGGTTGTTTACTATGTATACAGCTATGCTACATTATTAGCCCGCGGAGAAATCTCTGACGGAGAGCAGATTAACGTAGTTGTTCCAACAGGAAACTTTGGTAACATCTTAGCAGCATCCTACGCAAAACAGATGGGAGTACCAATCGCAAAGTTAATCTGTGCATCTAACGAGAATAAAGTACTCTTTGACTTCTTCACAACAGGATGCTACGACAGAAATAGAGACTTTATCCTCACAACATCTCCATCAATGGACATCTTAATCTCCAGTAACTTAGAACGTCTCATTTATCAGACTGCGGGAAGAGATGCCGAGAAGAACAATGAGTTCATGAAAGAACTGAATACAAACGGTGTTTATACAATTACCGATGACATGAAAGAACAGATGAAAGACTTCTACGGGAACTATGCAACAGAAGAAGAGACAGCACAGACCATCAAAGAAGTTTACAATAAAGCAGATTACATCATTGATACCCACACAGCGGTAGCAGCATCTGTTTACAAAAAATATGAAAAAGAAACAGGCGATACCACAAAAACGGTTATCGCATCTACAGCAAGCCCATATAAATTTACAAGAAGCGTCATGAATGCGATTGATTCTTCTTATGACAGTAAGACAGATTTTGAACTCATCGATGAATTAGAGAAACTGTCTGGTGTCAAAGTACCACAGGCAATCGAAGATATCAGAAGTGCAGCAGTTCTTCATGATACTGTATGCGAAACGGAAGATATGTGCAAAGAAGTGAAAAAGATTCTGAACATTAAATAGTAATTTGCTGCAGGCAAAGGGAGACACCCTTAGTAAGATAAACAGACCATATTTATGACTTTAGTCGCTGCAGGTTGAATGTTCGCTTATGCGCTCGCATCCAACCTTTGCTCCGAGGCCATAAATATGGTCTGTTTATCTTACTGAGGGTTGTGCTTTGGCTGGGAAGATGCCGCTATAGAGAAAGTGACTGTCGGATTGCTCAAAAAAGTATACAGAAAAGTAGTACTAACTATAGATTGCAACCCCGAACTTCCCCATCTGCTTTGCCACAAAAAGGGCATTGCAGAAGTCAGAAAAGGTTTGAAAACTACAAGGCGATGAACTATTGGAAGAAATTCTTCTTTTTGAAATCTGAAAATTGTAGTTTTCAAAGATTTTCGTCTGTTCCCCTCACTTTTTGTTGACAAAGCTTTCTTTTTGGAGTATTCTATTGATAACATGAGATTATAATAGGTTGAGTGCGCTACTCGCAATGGAGGTGGAGCTATGCTATTAGTTACTACAGAAAGAATTGCAGGAAGAGAAATCGAGCCGTTAGGTATTGTAGAAGGTTCTTCTGTCCAAACAGTTCATGCAGGTAAGGATATCATGAACAGTTTAAAAACGTTAGTGGGTGGAGAGCTTACTTCATACACGGAGATGATGGAGAAAGCCAGAACGCTTGCAACAGATAAGATGGTAAGGAACGCAGAGCAGATGGGTGCAGATGCAGTAGTATGTGTGCGTTATTCCTCTAGCGAAGTAATGCAGGGAGCTGCTGAGGTTTTAGTATATGGCACAGCAGTCAGACTGATTTGACGGATATATAAGCAGGATGGCAGTAGATAATAGCCGTCCGCAGTCGGAGAATTCTGCCGGGCAGGATTCTTTTTCTTCGTTAGCTTTTGATTTTATTTTTTTATATTGAAAGTATTTGGAGAGAATCAGGAAACAGTCAGAAAGTTTAGTTATAATTAGAGTTGGGAGAACAGAATGGAAGATATAAGAATAGTCTTTTCGAACATCATGGAGAAGCTTCTCAAACAGGCACATAAGAATAAAAATGTGTTAGAGTATAAGGAGATTAACGATGCATTTAAGAATATTGAGTTAACTCCGGAGAAGTTTGAGTGGATTCTTGATTATTTTGAAAAACAGGGCGTTGATGTTTTAAATACCAACGAAGAAGATGACGGTGATGATAATTTTATAGATGATGATACAGAAGAAGTTGAGATCATTGATGATGCTGATATTCTTGAAGGTGTCAGCTTAGAAGATCCAGTTCGTATGTATTTAAAAGAGATTGGTAATATTCCTCTGCTTACAGCAGAAGAGGAAGTATTTCTGGCACAGCGTATCGAAAAGGGAGATGAGCAGGCGAGAAAGCAGCTTATTGAGGCAAACCTCCGACTTGTAGTAAGTATTGCCAAGAAGTATGTTGGAAGAGGAATGTCTTTCCTTGATCTTATTCAGGAAGGTAACATGGGTCTGATGAAGGCCGTTGAGAAGTTTGATTATAAGAAGGGTAATAAGTTCAGTACCTACTCTACCTGGTGGATTCGTCAGGCAATCACAAGAGGTATCGCCGATACAGCGAAGACAATCCGTGTACCAGTACATATGGTAGAGACAATCAACAAGACACTTCGTACTTCAAGAATGTTACTTCAGGAACTCGGAAGAGAACCTACCAACGAAGAGATTGCCAAGAAGATGAATATGCCGGTTGCCAAGATTGATGAGATTTTAAAGACATCCAGAGATCCCGTATCTTTAGATACACCAATCGGTGAGGAAGAGGACAGCCAGTTAGGTGATTTCATTGAGGATGAATCTCTTCTTTCTCCAGTAGATTCTGCATCTTTTTCCATGCTTAAAGAAGAGCTTGAAGAGGCAATGGCTTCTCTTACAGAAAGAGAGCGCAACGTTATTAAACTTCGTTTTGGACTTGATGATGGTAAGACAAGAACTCTTGAGGAAGTTGGTAAGGAATTTAACGTAACAAGAGAGCGTATCAGACAGATTGAGGCGAAGGCACTTCGTAAACTTCGTCATCCAAGCAGAAGCAGAAAGCTTAAGGATTTCCTTGAGTAATTTATTACGGATTTCTACAAAAGAATAACTGTATATTAGAGCATTTTTCAAACACGCTCTAGGAATAAGAAGGTCATAAGAGAACGTTTGATTTCCCATGTGGCGGGCAATCAAAAATTTCCTTGTACTGCTTGTTGCCAAAAGATAAATAATTGATTACAATAATGGGAAGACTAAGGAACTTAGGATTCCCATTTTGCTTTATGGAGGTTTTTATGAAAGATGGCTTTTTAAAAGTTGGTGTGGCATCTGTTGATGTAGAGGTTGCCAATCCGATTCACAATAAAGAAAAGGTAATGGAAGTAATAAAGAAGGCAGATAAGAATGGCGTAAAGCTTTTAGTTTTTCCGGAACTTGTTCTTACTGCGTACACTTGTAATGATCTTTTTTTACAAAAGACGTTACTTGATGAGGCAAAGAATCAGCTTTTTGCTATTTTAGAGGAGACAAAAGGACAGGATATGGTAATCGTCTTAGGTCTTCCATTAACAGTGAATCATAAGCTTTATAACTGTGCGGTATTTGCACAGGGCGGTAAAATATTAGGCGTTGTGCCAAAACATTATCTGCCAAACTATTCAGAATTTTATGAGGCAAGACATTTTGCTCCGGGAGAAGAGGAAGTAAGAAAGATTCGTCTTGGTGGTAAGGATGTACCTTTTGGGATGAATCTTTTATTTTGCTGTGAGAACATGGAAGAATTGGTGATTGGATGTGAAATCTGTGAGGATTTATGGTGCCCTCTGCCACCATCTACCCATCATGCATTAGCAGGGGCAACTGTAATCTGTAATCCGTCAGCAAGTGATGAGACAACGACAAAAGATACTTACCGCCGTAATCTTGTATCCCAGCAGTCTGCTCGTCTAGTATGCGCTTATCTTTATTCCTGTGCCGGTGAGGGAGAGTCCACACAGGATTTAGTGTATAGTGGACATAACATGATTGCAGAGTATGGTTCTATTTTGAAAGAATCAAGAAGATTCCAGAATAGTTATATCGAGACAGAGATTGACTTGCAAAGATTAGAGGCAGACCGACGAAGAATGACAACTTTTGTGACAGAAGGCGCAGATAAAAATTATGAGAGAGTTTATTTCCGGCTGAAAGAAGAACGAATAGAACTCAGCCGTTATTTTGAGCGTACACCGTTCATTCCGTCTAATAAGATTGACAGAGAAAAGCGTTGTGACGAGATTCTTACCATTCAGGCAATGGGTCTGAAAAAGCGTCTGGCACATACCCACTGTCAGTCGGCAGTTGTCGGAATCAGTGGAGGTCTTGATTCCACTCTTGCAGTATTAGTAACGGCAAGAGCATTTGATATGTTGAAGATTCCAAGAGAGAATATTGTCTGTGTGACAATGCCTTGTTTTGGAACAACAGACAGAACGTACTCCAATGCAGTAACGCTCACAAAGAAGCTTGGCGCAAGCCTGCGTGAAATCCGTATTAATAAAGCGGTAGAGCAGCATTTTTCAGATATTGGACATGACCCGGAAATTCATAATGTAACATATGAGAATTCTCAGGCGCGTGAGAGAACACAGATTTTGATGGATATTGCCAATCAGACAAATGGAATGGTTATTGGAACGGGAGATATGTCAGAGCTGGCGCTTGGCTGGGCAACCTATAATGGAGATCATATGTCCATGTATGCTGTGAACTGTTCTGTACCAAAAACTTTGGTAAGACATCTGGTACGTTATTATGCGGATACGAGCGAGGAACAGGAATTAAAAGAGGTACTGCTTGACATTTTAGATACACCGGTAAGCCCTGAATTACTTCCACCGGTAGACGGTGTTATTTCCCAGAAAACAGAAGATTTGGTGGGCCCTTATGAACTGCATGATTTCTTCTTATATTATATGCTTCGTTTTGGATTCCATCCAGAGAAAATCTTCCGTCTGACCAGACAGGCATTTGGAGAAGAATATGATGTTGCAACCTGTTATAAATGGCTTCGTACGTTCTGCTGGCGTTTCTTTGCACAGCATTTTAAGAGATCCTGCCTCCCGGATGGACCAAAGGTTGGTTCTATTGCGGTTTCACCGAGAGGGGATTTGCGAATGCCAAGTGATGCAAGTTCTGCTGTGTGGATGAGTGAATTAGATGAGTTAAAAGAGAAGCTGGGGCTTTAAAAAGAGTGATATCAGTATTTTATGTAATAGAAAATATACAGTAAATTGCGACGCACATCTTGCAGAAAGCATTTTTCAAACACGCTCTAAGACTTGGCTTTGGAAAGTGCATTTTTGATAGCCTGCTGTAAGATCAGGCCAGTATATTTATTTTCTGCATTTAGTTTTAGATCATCAATTGAAGAAATCTGCTCAAGCTGCGCATTGATTTCTTCAAGAGATGGCTCGAGGAGCGGATACATAGCACTTACACTGTCAGAAAGATGGTTCAAACTGACGGAGGTAATGTGGTCTGCATCAACGGAAACTGCCACATCTAATGTATTATCGCCAAGAGTAATCGTAGAAGTATAGACTCCGGGCGTGTAGACACCTGCGCTGGTTTTGGTGCTTTTTTCTTCTGGAGCAAACATAAAGATTAGAAGAAGAATCAGTATGATACCTAAACAGACGAAAAGAGCAGTATAAATAAGTTCTTTTGCTTTTACGACAACGATTTTTGTTTTTGCACTCAAAAAAAACAGTCCTTCCGATTCATATTTATTAAAGTGTATTCTGAAAATAAAAATATATGATACATTAGAGTGTGTTTGAAACACACTTTAGGGTATTTTTTAAATACGCTCTGAGCATATTTAAATTTATAGCCTGCACAATATTGAATCGATTGAGGAAGAAAGGAGAAGAAGATGCTTGAAGGACAGACTTTTATAGAAGTATTTCCAGACTATACCGTTCCAGATAATTTAAAGTATGTTTTGTCCAATGCGATTGTTTCGAAGGTTGTCATGAAACAGCAGACAAGACAGCTGGTTGTTCATTTGAGAAGTGAACATATTATTCCAAGAAAAGTATTGAATGAAGTTGCCTACGATATGAAAAAAGAGCTGTTTGGAAAGACTTCTGTGTTTATTTCTTTTGATGATACGTATGAACTGTCTTCAGCCTATACGTTAGAGAGCATAACGAATGATTACTGGAATAGTATTCTTCATGAAGTGAAAAAAATGGGCCGGGTGGAGTATAGTCTTCTTTCGAATGGAGAGTGGGGATTTGAAGGCAACATCATGACGATTCTTTTAGAAGATTCTTTCCTTGCAAGGGATAAATCCCGTGTTTTAAAAGAATATCTTGAACATCTTTTTTCTCATCGCTTTGGAAAGGAAATTCAGGTAGGATTTGACTTTACCGATGATGCAAAACAGGCATTTTATAAAGCGAGAAACCATAAGCTGAATCTGGAAGTAGATATGGTCATGAGTCAGATCAAAAAGGTGGAAAGTGAGAAAAAAGATTCTGATGCGGAAGATGGAGAAGGCTCAAAAGAAGAGAAAAAACCGCAACGAAGCTATTCTGGGAATTTCTTTGAGGAGCGGGCAAGAAGACAGGAATTTAGTCAGAGACGCCGCTCAAAGGACCCAGATGTTATTTACGGTAAGGATTGTGATGGAGAAGTTGTGCCATTAGAAGAAATTGTCGATGAGATCGGACAGGTTGTTGTCCGCGGGCAGATTCTTAAAATGGAACTTCGAGAAATCCGAAGAGAGCGTACGATTGTAAGTTTTCATATTACAGACTTTACCGATACGATTGTTGGGAAGATTTTTATTGCCAATGACCAGCTGCCGGAATTTTTGGATTTATTTGAAAAGGGAAAGTTCTATAAAGTAAAGGGAATGCCTCGTATGGATACATTTGAACACGACCTGACCCTTTCCTCAATTTCTGGAATTAAACCGATTCCTGACTTTACAGAAAAGCGAATGGATAAGAGCTTGGAAAAGCGTGTAGAGCTGCATCTTCATACCGTAATGAGTGATTTAGACAGCGTGGTTGACATTAAAAAGGTTATCAATCAGGCAAAAGCCTGGGGGCATCCGGCAATGGCGATCACAGATCATGGAGTTTTGCAGGCATTCCCGATTGCGAATCATTGTATTACGATGGATGAACCGTTTAAGATCATTTACGGAGTGGAAGGTTATTTTGTAAATGATTTAAAGAAGCTTGTCACGAATGATAAAGGACAGACATTATTAGATGATTATGTTGTATTTGATTTGGAAACAACAGGTTTTAGCCCGATTCATGATGCGATTATCGAAATTGGTGCCGTTAAGGTAAGCAAGGGGAAAATAAGTGACCATTACAGTGTGTTTGTCAATCCGCAGCGCCCGATTCCACTTCGGATTACAGAACTTACAAGCATTGATGACTCAATGGTTGCAGATGCAAAGTCAATAGAAGAAATCCTGCCGGAATTCCTCTCTTTTTGTGAGGGGTGCAGTCTGGTTGCACATAATGCAGAGTTTGATGTGAGCTTTATCGAAGAGAATGCAAAAAGACAGGGATTTGAAACAGATTTTACGGTACTTGATACGGTACAGATGGCAAGGCTGCTTCTTACGGATTTGAATAAGTTTAAGTTAAATACAGTATGTAAACGATTGAATATCAAGCAGGAACATCATCACAGGGCAGTCGATGATGCAAGAGTAACGGCAGAGGTGTTTCTTCGTTTTGTGGAAATGCTTGAAGAGCAAGACGTACACACACTTGCCAAATTAAATGATATGGGAGCGATGTCACCGGATCTGATTAAGAAAGCGCCGTCCTATCACGGCATTATTCTTGTAAAGAATGAGACAGGCCGTATTAATTTAAACAGACTGGTATCGGCCTCACATCTGGACTATTTTAACCGCCGTCCGAGAATGCCGGAAAGCTTGATTCAAAAGTACAGGGAAGGACTTATTTTAGGGTCTGCCTGTGAGGCGGGAGAGCTGTTTCAGGCAGTCATCAGGGGGAAAAGTGAAGAGGAATTAGCAGAACTGGTTCGTTTTTATGACTACCTCGAAATTCAGCCAATCGGTAACAATATGTTCATGCTTGAAAGTGACAGGTACGAAGCGAAAACAGTTGAAGATTTACAGAATTATAACCGTAAGATTGTGGAACTTGGCGAAAGATATCACAAACCGGTTGTTGCGACCTGTGATGTTCATTTCTTAAATCCAGAAGATGAACAGTATCGTCGAATTCTCATGGCAGGAAAGGGATTTTCAGATGCGGATAATCAGGCACCGCTGTATTTTAGAACGACGGAGGAAATGCTTGAGGAGTTTGCCTATCTCGGAGAAGCAAAGGCAAAGGAAGTTGTTATCACCAACACAAATAAGATTGCTGATATGATCGAAAAGATTTCGCCGGTACATCCTGATAAATGTCCTCCGGTCATTCCAAAGTCTGATGAGACATTAACAAAAATCTGTTACGATAAAGCCCATGAGATTTATGGGCCGGATCTGCCGGATATTGTAGAGGAGAGACTACAAAGAGAATTGAATTCTATTATATCCAATGGATTTGCCGTAATGTACATTATCGCACAGAAGCTGGTGTGGGATTCGAATGACCATGGATATCTGGTAGGTTCGCGAGGTTCCGTAGGATCTTCTTTTGTAGCGACAATGGCAGGTATTACGGAAGTTAACCCTTTGTCAGCGCATTATATTTGTCCCAAATGTCATTATGTAGATTTTGACTCTGATGCAGTAAGACCATATTCGAAAAAAGGTATGTCTGGCTGTGATATGCCGGATAGGGACTGTCCGGTCTGCGGCACACCGTTACAAAAGGAAGGACATGATATTCCATTTGAGACATTCCTTGGATTTAAGGGAAATAAAGAGCCGGATATTGACTTGAATTTCTCTGGAGAATATCAGTCAAAAGCGCATAAATATGTAGAAGTTATTTTCGGAGAGGGAAAGGCATTCCGGGCAGGAACCATCGGTACCCTTGCAGAAAAGACAGCATATGGTTATGTGTACAAATATTTTGAAGAAAGAGATATTCATAAAAGAAGATGTGAGATGGAGCGTTTGGCGGAAGGCTGTACGGGTGTAAAGCGAACCACAGGCCAGCATCCGGGTGGAATTATCGTAGTACCTCATGAACATGAGATTTATGAATTTACCGCAATCCAGCATCCGGCAAATGATGTGAATACAGATATTATTACAACACATTTTGAGTACCATTCTATTGACCACAACTTGTTAAAACTTGATATTCTCGGCCATGATGATCCCACTATGATTCGGCGATTAGAGGACTTAACAGGAATGGATGCGACAACGATTCCTCTTGATGATCCAGAAGTTATGTCTCTTTTCCACAGTACCGATATTCTTGGTATCACACCAGAAGATATTGGCGGAATTGAGATGGGTTCTCTTGGCGTACCGGAGTTTGGTACCGAGTTTGTTATGCAGATGTTAAAAGATACAAATCCAAAGTGTTTCTCTGACCTTGTTCGTATTTCTGGCCTGTCCCACGGTACAGACGTATGGCTTGGAAATGCACAGACATTGATTGAAGAGGGAAAAGCAGAGATTTCCACGGCAATTTGTTGTCGAGACGATATTATGACCTATCTTATCAATATGGGACTTGATAAAGAACAGTCTTTTACCATCATGGAATCTGTTCGTAAAGGAAAGGGATTAAAACCAGAGTGGGAAGAAGAGATGACATCCCACGGCGTGCCAGACTGGTACATCTGGTCTTGTAAGAAGATTAAATATATGTTCCCGAAAGCGCATGCAGCGGCATATGTTATGATGGGCTGGCGTGTGGCATGGTTTAAAGTACATAAGCCATTAGCTTATTATGCAGCCTACTTTGGTATCCGTGCCTCAGCGTTTTCCTATGAGATTATGTGCCGGGGAAAAGAACGTCTTGACATTGCACTTACGGAACTTTTAAAAACACCGAAGGATCAGCAGACGAAAAAGGATCAGGATACGATTCGTGATGGAAGAATTGCACAGGAAATGTACGCAAGAGGATTTGAGTTTATGCCGATTGATATTTATAAGGCAAAAGCAAGAGAATGTCAGATTATTGATGGTAAAATCATGCCGCCGCTTTCCAGTGTGGAGGGTCTTGGAGATAAGGCCTGTGAGCAGGTAGAAGAGGCAGCGAAACATGGTCCGTTTACCTCACTTGAAAACTTTAGAAATCAGGCGAAAGTCAGTAAGACGAACGTAGATAAGATGGTGGAACTTGGAATACTTACAGGACTTCCGGAAACTGACCAGCTTACATTTGATTTCTTTATGGCGCAGAGCCAGGTATAATGAGAGACAGAGAAAAGGAGAAAAGCATGAGTTATATTAAAAACGCAGATATTCAGGGAAATGCATGGGTAGCACCGGGAGCCTGTGTAGTAGGAAATGTCACATTAGGAGATGAAAGTTCTGTATGGTATAATGCGGTACTTCGCGGAGATATGGCACCGATTGTTGTAGGGTGTGGTTCCAACGTCCAGGATGGCACCGTTGTTCACGCAGATAATGGCTTCCCATGTAAAATCGGGAATGGAACATCTATTGGTCATAATGCGATTATTCATGGATGCACAATCGGGAATAATACCGTCATTGGAATGGGTGCGATTATTATGAATGGCGCGCAGGTTGGCTCCGACTGTATTATTGGAGCAGGAAGCCTTGTCACACAGGGAACGGTAATTCCGGACGGAATGCTGGCATTTGGTTCTCCGGCAAAGGTAATCCGCCCACTTACTGATGCAGAGAAAAAGGAGAATCAGACAAACGGTATCAGCTACATGCTGATGAAAAATGTACAAAAAGGGTGAAAAAACTTGAAATATAGATAGGGGTTGGATTATAATAAGGCGAATATGACTTTTGGCAAACTAGAAAGGAGAACTTTTAATTTTATGTCGGATACTACAAATACAAGAAAATATAAAGGCTATGAGTTAGATCAGACAACTTCCCATCGCCGCAATCAGAATCGGCCGTGGTTCTGGAAGGTATTGGGTATTAGCTTATTGCTTACGGTGCTGATTCTTGCAGGTGTTGTTTTTGGACTTTTGCATAGAACGCATAAGAACGCAAAACACATGGAAGAGATTAATTCTGCAAATACAGTCGAGGCATTACTTAAGGAGCACAAGCTTGTTACAATTACAGCTTCTTACTCTCATTTGGCAGAAGGTTCTGATTATACGACAACCCGCCAGATTAAGAAAGATAAAAAGGGAAACTATTTCTCTTACTTTAAGAAAGAAGGTTCCGATGATGATTACAAAGAAGTAATCAGTAATAAAGAATTATATCGTTATAATGGGAAGTATACACAGTATTTCGGACTGGTTGGAAATGATTACGAGGAAGAATGCGTAAAAGCGATTGAGGACAGCATTTTCCAGGGAGATATGAAAGATCAGATTCAGAACGAAAAAGAACGTGATAGTACAATCACTTTACAGCTTACGACTAAGGTTCAAAGCGGAGATGATTATGATACGGAATACGGATTCTCTGCTGGAGATACGATTGAGAAAACGATTATTATTGATAAAAAGACACAGCTTATTACTTCTGTAGAGGAGAAATGTGGGGATGAAGTTTTCTATGGTTATACAGTAGAGTTTGACGGTGAAGAAAAGATTCCACAGTTCTATAAGGATTTAAAGAAGGAAAAAGAAAAGAGAGTATGTACTGTTTACTCTGATTATGATGGAGAAAAGAATCAGGAATATACATTTAATCTTCCAATTGATTTATACTTTACTGTACTTGATCATGATGGATATAAGGTATATGAAGATGAGGATGGAACGAAGGAGTTCACACATTATCAGATGGAAGTGCAGAATCCAGATTCTGATCTATCCCTCTATATAAAAGCAGAATCATCAAAATAAAGAGCATCTAGTCAGGTGTTACTTGACGAAAAGGGGAGGCTGCCGCGATCATATTCTGACGCGGTAGTCTTTTTTTATAGATTGTATTTTTTGAAAAATGCTTTCTGAAAAATATGCCACAATTTGGGGCATGCAGGTTGCAGGGATATTTTTAAGACACTCGCTGATTGTGTTTGAAAAATAATTCAAGAATAAAAGGGGATTTGATTATGAAAACGAGAAGATTATTTTATGAAGATGTATACATTAGAGAGTTTGAGGCCATTGTACTTTCCTGTGAGGAAAGACAGGAAGGATATTATATCATTTTAAATGAAACAGCCTTTTATCCTGAAGGCGGAGGACAGCCAGCAGATAAAGGAACGATTGAGGGAGAAGAAGTTCTTGATGTGCAGTATGTGGATGGAGAAATCTGTCATATCATGAAAAAACCATTGAAAGCAGGGGAACAAGTTGTAGGACGAATCAACTGGGAATGGCGTTTTGACCTTATGCAGCAACATTCTGGCGAACATATTGTCAGTGGAATGATTCATGAAAAATATGGTTATGAAAATGTTGGATTTCATATGGGAGAAGAAGTCATTACAATTGATTTAAGCGGAATGCTGACAGAAGAACAAGTGGCTGAAATTGAACAAAAAGTAAATGATTATATTTGGATGAATCAGGAGGTAAATATTTTTTATCCAGATGAGAGACAACGAAAACTCATTCCATATCGAAGTAAAAAAGAACTTACAGGAGAGATTCGCCTGGTAGAATTTCCGGGAGCAGACCTTTGTGCCTGCTGTGGTCTTCATGTGACACATGCCAGCCAGATTGGTCTGGTCAAAATCCTTTCCAGTAAGAAGTTTCGTGACGGGGTTCGTATGGAAATGCTTTCAGGAAAACGGGCATTAGAATATCTGTCAAAAAGTGCGGAGCAAAACAGCCAGGTTGCAGTCAGACTTTCGGTAAAAGAAAAAGAGACAAAAGATGCAGTACAGAGACTTCTTGATGAAGTTTATAACTTAAAAGGTGAACTTGCAGCAGAAAAGCAAAAACATTTTGAACAGATAGCTGCTTCCTGTGTGGGAAAAGAAAATGTGCTGTTGATTGAAGGAGATATGGAACCAGTAGAAGTAAGAAAATGTACCGATGCGATTTTAGATACATGCAGCGGTGTTGCAGCTTTCTTTGCGGGAAATGATAAAGACGGATATAAATATGCCATTGGACAGAGAGAAGGAGATGTCCGGGAACTTGTAAAGCAGGTGAATAAAGAACTGAACGGACGAGGAGGTGGAAAACCATTTTTTGCACAGGGTTCTCTGAAAGCAACGCGAAAACAAATAGAAATCTTCTTTGAAAAGAAGGTAAATTTCCAATAATATAAAAAATAACCTGCAAAAGCCAGGAAAGAAAGCAAAAAGAAATTTCTTTACAATTATTTTCAAATGGGCTATTATTTTGATGAAAATACTTTGGAAAAAGTTTAAGAGAAGTTCATGTTTTGCGGTGGATGCAGATATAGTCAATAAAAAGTGGCATAGATGAGAACATACACCGGCGAAACAGAAAGGAAGGAATTATGTTTAAGAATAAACTGAAAAGATTATGTGCAGTAACTCTTGCTGGAATGATGGTTATGAGTGTAAGTGCATGTTCTACAAGCAAAAGTGCAGAGAAAAACAGCGTTTCTAAGGCAGAACAGGCATCAGAGGCAACAACAGAGGCCGCAAAGGATGATACGACAGCAGATTACGTTGCTTCTGGTGTAGAGCTTCCAGATAATTTTGAAAATATGATTTATCCAATTGAGGCTCTGATGTTACAGAATTATTCGAAAGGTTATCCATACTATGCAAATGGTGCCAGTGAAGAAAAGTCGGATTCTTTCTGGTTTTCTATGGCAGCACTCACTTCCTTAATGGAGAATGAATCTGCTTACGGAGATGGAATTGAGATGGATTCCTACTATTATCTTAAAGAGAACACATCAAATATGTATGCATCTGCTCTTTATAATGCATATGGAATGGGCAACATGGAATTCCCGGAAATTCCTGATGGTGATAAATATGCGACATATGATGATGGCAAGCAGATGTATGGCTTCTTAAAAGGAGAGGTAAGCAGTCTTGTTCCATATATTACAAACTGTGTGAAAGATGGAAGCGATTATATCATCACATCACAGCTTCGAGATAAAGATACAGATGAAGTAAAAGGAACATATGAAGTGACGATCACCGCATCTTCTTTTGATGGTGATGATAACTGCTTTGCCTATTCTGCTACAGCAATCAGACAGATTGGAGAGACAGATTCTGAGAATCAGAGTACATCTTCTGAAAGTGAAGAAGCGAGTACAGACAGTACATCCGAGAATGGAGACAGCACAGATGCTAATTCATCTACAGACAGCACGGATGCTACAGATTCTACCGACAGTACAGAAGGAATCTCACAGGATGACGCATTAAGCCAGGCAAAAGATTATTATGGAGAAGATGCAGAATATTCTTACAAGAAGCAAGTTACAGTGGGAGATAAAGAATATTATGATTTTTCCGTAAGTGGTGATAATGTCAGCAGCACAGATGTATTAGTATCTGTAGATGGACAGGATGTTATTGGCGGAACACAGAACGATGATGGAAGCTGGTCATTTGATCAGTAAATGGAAGCAGCTGTCACCGTGTTAAGTTAGATAGTATATTGATAATATAGGAATTAGATAATAATTAAATAATATAAGAAATCAAAAAAGAAATCTATTACACGATGTCATATTATTTGTGAAAGCTATGTTTAGGCATATCTCTTTCTGTAAGATATCGTGTGATAGATTTCTTTTTTGATTTTGGATTTATAAGTAATGTTATAGAGCATTACTATAAAAATTGAGAATGTTTTACCGAATTACTATAATTGTTGCTTACAAAATAAATTTGTAGAAGAAATAACTTCTCTAACACGCTCTAGTTAAGGGTGCTGATATTAATTTTCTCCATCATCCAACCATTCTTCATAAATAAAGAATGCATCAGATCCAATAATATCATCACATCCATCGACACTGATTCCCTGTGTATCAAGGCCAAATGTAAGAGTATATTTATCTCCGTAATAACGTGCGGTATCTTCTGAAATTGCTACTGCTGTATGATGTTTAAAACATAGACCTTCTACGTCATATATTTCAAAATCGAATTGACTATCTGTAACATTCGATATTACCATATATTCTTTTCTGTCTGGTATATAACAGTTTCCTGCAATCGGTGATACTTCATATCCAAAAGTTGCTTTTGGTTCGGCCTTTTTACTTTCTGTAGATTTAGCTACTGTTTTTACTGTTGCTTTTGTTTCTGTTGTGGATGCGGTCTTATCCTCTGTAAAACTGAGTCCTTTGCTGCTTCCGCAAGGTGTTGCATAGTGGAGTTTCATCCAACCGGTTTTGCCACCATAGGTAAATTTCGCCCATCCGTTTCTGGATTCAGAAGATTGAAATTTTGTACATAATGGAACGGTTGTAAGTTGCTCGCTATCTTCCGTGGATGATTTACGAAGTTTAATACCATTTGTACTTCCATCGCATCTTTCTACCTGCCAGTATTCGGATGCGTAGAATCCAACAACATTCATATCAATCCAGCATTCCTTATTTTGATAAGTTGTTCGTCCCCAGCCATCTTCAACTTTGGATATATTCAGTTCGGTTCCGTACTTAACATCTGTGGCTGCAATGGATGTATCTTGTCCGGCTCCCGTATGTAATTTGATAGCTTGTTCATTTACAAAAACGATATTCTCGCTATTTTCTTTTACATAAAAATAGTCAACATCTCCAGAAATTGTTCGAAGCTTGTCCATACGGCACCATCCCTGGCGATTGCAAAAATCAATGTTTGCCCATTTTTCTCCGTCTACTGTTTTTTCTTGTAACAGAGCACAAGGAACGCCTTCTTGCACTTTTCCAGCTTTTTTCTTTTTGCCGGGTTCTTTAAAAAGTTTAATGTTATCAATGTCTTTACTTTTGGCTGTCACTACAGTATCGAAAGTGTTATCTTGTACCAGAATTTTGGAAGAATCCCCCTGATCAGCTTTTTGGCTGCTTTCTTTACTAGCTTGAGGTTTACTTTTATTTGAAGAAAATAACCCAATTGCTAGGCCGCCTAAGAACAATACCGCGACGAATGCTCCAGCAATGATAAAGGGCATTTTTGAATGTTTCTTTTCTGGTGGTTGTGTATAAGGTTGCTGGTTATATGGTACTTGTCCTCCCTGTTGGTAAGGCTGATGATTATAAGGATTAGGATTTTCCTGCTGGTAAGGCTGCCGACTGTAAGGATTAGGATTTCCCTGCTGGTAAGGCTGTTGACCGTAAAGGTTAGGATTTCCCTGCTGGTAAGGCTGTTGACCATAAGGATTAGGATTCCCTTGTTGGTAAGGCTGGTTACTATAAGGGTTTTGTCCTGCCTGTTGATAAGGTTGCCGTCCATAAGAATTTGGTGTATGTTGCTGATACGGATTATTATTATTTCCAGACGGAGTATATCCACCTTGTTGATACGGATTTTGACTGTAAGGATTTGCGTTTCCGTCTGATTGGGAATGTTGTGATTGTTCATACGGCGATTGAGAGTTCGATTTCTTTGGATGTTTCAACTTAGGTCTTCTAACTTGATTTGAAAACTCTCTCTTTTCGCTAAGTGGAACGGTATGATTCTCCTCTAACGGAATCGTTTTGTCATCCCAATTCGAATGCTCTCTTCTTTCTTCGTCCATTTTTTTCCTCTCCTTTTACTGTAAAAGTTTTAGACAGATTGCTACAAACATTCTGCCTTTGTAGCTATACAGCTATTTTAATTATAATGTAACATATTTAAATGAAAACTCAATCCCTATATTCCTAATTTTTAGGGTTAGGAGAATGAATGAAAAGTCTAATCCACCAGCTATGCTGGGGAAAATAGAGTAAGTGGAAACGTAAAGGATACAATAAAAAAGTCTCCTATGCTACAATGAGAATGGTGTCGCAAGCCAAACTCAAGATAAGAATAGGAGGCGGTCCAAATGGACAATAAAAGTTTATCACATACAAGATGGAAATGCCAATACCATATAGTATTTATTCCGAAATATAGAAAAATATTATATGGAAGATAGAAAAAAGATGTAAGAGAAATAAAAATTGTAAAAAATTTACTTAAACAAATTGCATTTTGGACAAGATTATTATAGAATGAAAAAGACTATTTAAATCACAATCTGGTAGTTCATAGAAAAATAAATTTTAAATAGTTAGAATGAAAGAGAAAGCGACAGGAAAGATGAAGAATCAAAACAACACAGCACAAAGTGCGGGAAAGAAGAGCTTTCTACAAAAAAAGAATGTAGAGATTTCTTTTAAGAGATATGCGATTGATGCGATGGGAGCGATGGCTCTTGGATTATTTGCGTCTCTCTTAATTGGAACGATTATTAAGACACTGGCAGAGAATGTCGGAACAACTGGCCTGATGGCAGCGCTGGCAGCGATTACGGATACAGGAGAATTGGCAGCGAAGGTTGCCGGACTTAGTATGCTGAATCGGTTCTGCTGGATTTTATGGCAGATTGGTAACTATGCAACGATGGTAACCGGTGTTGCGATGGCGGCAGCGATTGGTTATGCGTTAGATGCACCTCCACTGGTACTATTTTCTTTATGTGCGGTCGGTCAGGCAACGAATACTTTAGGCGGCTCCGGTGGGCCGCTGGCTGTATTATTTGTAGCGATTCTTGCCTGCGAGGCAGGAAAACTTGTCTCTAAAGAGACGAAGATTGATATTTTAGTAACTCCGGCGGTAACGATTATTGTTGGTGTAGGATGTGCGATGGTACTGGCACCGATTTTTAAGACAATTTGTGACTCGCTTGGAACATTTATCGGATGGGCAACGAATTTACAGCCATTCTTCATGGGAATCATTATTTCTGTTATTGTTGGTGTTGTCCTCACCCTGCCGATTAGTTCTGCGGCAATCTGTGCGGCAGTTGGTATCAGCGGCGGTGCTGTCATTGCGGGAGTCTTAGACGGCAGTATTTCTATGGAAGTGTGGAATGGTCTTGCGCTTGCAGGAGGGGCAGCAACAGTAGGCTGCTGCTGTAATATGCTTGGATTTGCTGTAATCAGCTACCCGGATAACGGAGTAGGAGGGCTTGTAGCACAGGGGCTTGGAACATCCATGCTACAGGTGCCAAACCTGATGCGTAAACCTGTTTTATGGATACCGCCAGTACTTACTTCTGCAATCTTAGGCCCCGTTGCAACCTGTATTTTTCAGCTTCGTAATAACGGAGCAGCGATTTCTTCCGGTATGGGAACTGCCGGTTTAGTAGGTCCGATCGGAATCATCACAGGCTGGTCAAATATGCCAAAGGGATATGCCCCTGGAGCCTTTGACTGGGTCGGTATGATTTTAGTCTGCTTTATACTCCCTGTCGTTTTAAGCTGGGCGATTGGAAAGTTCATGCGAAAGAAAGGCTGGATTAAAGAAGGAGACTTGAAGGTTGATTTAGGTTAGAAAGTTTGAAAAAATAGCTTATCGTCCATATACTATATTTGCCTTCGAAAGGAGAAAAGTTCTGATACTTGGTAAATCTAATTTGTTGTATTAGAAATAGGCGGCCGCTGTAGATATAGATATTCTATCGAATTGCTCAAAAAATGTGGAAAAGAACCCCTAAAAAATTTGTTGAATTTTGTGACTTTGTGCTGTGGGATTTTGACCATAGAAACTTCGCATTCGTTTTTGCTGCCTTAGAGCGTGTTTGAAAAATCATTCCTACAATCTGCACGCCCCAATTTGAGGTATATTTTGCCTTCATTCAGTTGACGTAGCCCGCTACGCCGCCCTCATTCAGGCGAAATCTCCCACAAATTGTAACGCACATCTTGCAGAAAGCATTTTTCAAACACGCTCTAGCAGGTCGAAAAAAGCTCCAGTGGAGGTTTTGAGAGCAAGCTTCTGCTTGATTGGGCAAAATGGAGCGTTTAGCACAATGGAACAAAATCAATAAATTTTTTAGGGATTCTTGTTGATAATTCTTCTGGCAATCCGGCTACTATTCTTCTCAGCAGCGTCTCCCTTGCCTGCGGCAACTCAGAAGTTCCTAAAGTGTTTTTCCAAGCGATTAAGAACTCCATACAATAACGCTGCAATCAGGCAAAGCAATACAATAGAGAGCATCACCCAGTCCATTTTAAAAACCTGTGATCCATATATGATAAGATAGCCAAGACCTTCTTTGGCGGCGAGAAATTCTCCAATAACAACACCGATTAGGCAAAGGCCAATATCAACTTTCAGAATGCTTAAAATCGTTGGCAGGTTCATCGGCAAGATCACTTTCGTCAGGCAGTCTGCCTGACTGCCATGAAGTGTTCGAATCAGCTTTAATTTATCCGGGTCGGTAGACATAAAGCTTGTAAAAAGGTTTAAGATACTTCCGAATATGGCAACGGATATCGCTGTTACAATAATTGTTTTCATATTGTTGCCAAGCCATACGATAAAGATAGGAGCCATAGCGGATTTTGGCAGGCTGTTTAAGATGACAAAGTAAGGCTCTAATATCTCACTTAGCGTATTGTTCCACCAAAGGAGAATGGCAGTGAAAAGACTTACTGCGGTAACGAGAAAAAAGCTTGCAAAAGTTTCTGCAAGAGTGATTCCTAAGTGTTTTAAAAGCTGGCCGTTAAGAAGAAGTTCTTTGCCAGAAGCAAGCATTCGTGAAGGGCTGCTAAAGATGAACGCATTGATTATTCCGGCACGAGAAGTGATTTCCCAGAGAATAATAAAAAATATAAATAAAAAAAGCTGAAAGAACAGGACAAACTGCTTATGTTGTCTTGTTCTTTTCATATATAGAAGCTGTTCTTTTGAAATTTCATTCATCGGCTTTTAACTCCTTCCATATCTGGTTAAAATACTCCTGAAACTTTGGGTGGATGCGTGCTTCTTTTGAAGAAAGTTTTTTGTTTGTTTTAAAGTCAATTGTGACAATCTTACGAATGTGGCCTGGACGTTTTCCGAGAACGATAATACGGTCAGCGATACTGATGGCTTCGGATAAATCATGCGTGACAAGCAGCGTGGTAACGCCGCTTTGACGGATAATTTTTGCGATGTCATCGGATACATCAAGGCGGGTCTGGTAATCTAGCGCACTGAAAGGTTCATCAAGGAGAAGAAACTCTGGTTTTAAGGCGAGAGTTCGAATTAGAGCAGCTCGCTGGCGCATACCTCCGGAAAGTTCTCTTGGATAGGAGGATGCAAAGTCAGCAATTCCATATTGACGCATCAGTTTTTGTACATATTCGAGATTTTTTTCGGTAAGCCGGTGTTGTATTTCAAGACCTAAAATGATATTTTTATATATAGTTCTATGCTCTAATAAATGGTCTTTTTGCAACATGTAGCCGATAGCGGGTGTTTTATTGCAGGCTGGATAGAGGAGACTGCCGGTTTCAATGGGAATCAGTCCGGCAATCAGCTCTAAAAGTGTAGATTTTCCACAGCCGGATGGGCCTACAATTGCTGCAAATTCACCAGGGAAAAGGTCAAAATGAATGTCTCTTAATGCCGGTGTTTCACCACTATTTGTATGGTAAGTGTGTGAAAGACTGCGGACGGACAGAAAAGGTTTTGTTTGTGGCAAAGCTGTTCATTCCTTTTTTCGCGAGGTATAATTTAACATATGCAAAGGAGGAACCAAAGTGATATATTTCATGATCATAGCATCAATAATTGTGGCAGATAAGATATTAAAAGAATATTTTAAAAGTTCATTTCAGGGAAAACATCGGGAAGTACGGACAAAAGGTAATGGATTTGGAGTAAGAAAGGAAGCAGGAAAGCAAAAGGTAAAGGAAAATTTGTTTAGAAAGAAAGAACAAAATAAAGCAGAATTGAAACAGAAGAGAAATAATAAAGAGAAAAATGATTGGAAAAATATTGGAGAAGGGAATTGGAGAGAGTATTTATCTCCAACGATTGAATTGTTAGAGAATAAGGGGGCGGCAAGTGGCATCATGGCGAAACATCCGAAAATATTAAAAATAATATCTGCCGCCATGCTCTGCTTTTGTGAGTTAGCGTTAGGAAAGGAACGACAAAAAGGAAAGACTACAATGACAGGAATCGGCTATGCGTTACTTCTTGGAGGAGGTATCAGTAATTTTATAGACAGGATGAAAAAGGGTTCGGTAACGGACTATGTACGTTTTCCTAAATTTCCAGTAAAAAAGATTAGTGAGCTGGTATTTAATCTCAGTGATTTTGGCATATTTGCAGGAGTATTTTGTCTGTTGTTTCGAAAAAAATAGGGGAAAAGGGAGGGTTATTCTGAAGCTTCAGGCAGGTATGATTCTGTCTATTATTCAAAAGATAGAGAAAAAATAGAAAGTTATTGCAAAAGTTTAGAACGGCATGATTTTATATATTATTTCTCCAAAAGCAGAGAAAAGGAACTGCAAAAAGAAAAGTAAAAGAAGCATAAAAAGTGAGAATAAGCACGAAGTTATCGGATAATAAAAAATATTTTCAGAAAATAGGGAGAAACAGAGGGAAGAGCAGAATATGGCCGGAAATTGTGCAGAATAGCCAATGAAATATACATAAATTTACAAACAATAGAAGGGTGAAAAATACAGGTGGATAAGAAAATACAGTTATCCACGGGAGAAAAAACTGAAAAATGTCGATAAACAGACTTATCCACTAAGTTATCCACATTATCCACAGTGGAAAAACAAAGGGAAAGAATGGAAAAACATCGTCAATATAAAACATCTGTTTTGTGCGATTTTTTTAAATAATACATTGCCAGAATGCAGAATTGTTGGTATAATAATTGTAATATAAGAAAAAGGAGTGTGATCGTATGCGTTACATTATTTACGGCAAAAATCTGGAGGTAACAGAAGGATTAAAGCAGGCTGTACACGATAAGTTCAGTAAGCTGGAGAAGTTCTTCACACCAGAGACAGAAGTTCAGGTCACATTAAGCGTGCAGAAAGATAACCAGATCGTAGAAGCTACGATTCCTATGAAGGGAACTATTTTAAGAGTAGAACCTAACAGCACAGATATGTATGTTTCTATTGATATGGCAGTTGATTTACTCGAACGCATGATTCGTAAGTATAAAACAAAGATTTCCAAGTACGGAAAGGGAGAGTTAAAGTTTAATGATGAGTTCATGGAAGAAGATGTGGACAATCATGAGACAGTAACTATCACAAAGAGTAAGAGATTTGCAATCAAGCCGATGGATGTTGAAGAAGCCTGCGTACAGATGGAACTGTTAGGACATAATTTCTTCGTATTCCGTAATGCAGAGACTTTCGAAGTGAATGTTGTTTATAAGAGGAAAGACAAAACATATGGTCTGATTGAACCAGAATTTTAGAAAATTAAGCGGAAATTCCTGGTGCTTAATTGCCGGGTATGTCGCAAGACAGTTCCATTATTAAGATTCGACAGGATAAGGGAATGTATTTTTTAGATTCTGGATATGAGATACTATTGAAGAAATACATGGAATTATTAACGAAGGAAGAAGGCAGATATTTTCTATCTGCCTTTCCTTTTTCTGCATATTATTCTGTATATTAATGTATATTAAGGGGATTAAAGCTTGAAAAGAGCTTCTATCAATGTTACAATATAAGCTGTATGTTTAAAATGAGCGTACAGTATCTATTAAGATAATCATACCATATAGGAGGTAAATATGGGTTTAGTTGATAAACTTTTTGGAAATAAAAGTGAAAAAGAGATCAAGAGAATCGAAAAGTATGTAGATGCCATCGAAGCTCTTGACGAGAAGATGCAGGCATTAAGCGATGAAGAGCTTCGTGCAAAGACACAGGAATTTAAAGACCGTCTGGCAGCAGGCGAAACACTCGATGACCTTTTAGTAGAAGCGTTTGCTGTAGTAAGAGAGGCAGCAGACCGTACCATCCACCTGAAACACTATCGTGTACAGCTTATGGGTGGTATTATTCTGCACCAGGGACGTATCGCTGAGATGAAGACTGGTGAAGGTAAGACATTAGTTTCTACACTTCCAGCATACTTGAATGCTCTTGAAGGAAAGGGCGTTCACATCGTTACAGTTAACGATTACTTAGCAAAGCGTGATGCAAACTGGATGGGACAGGTTCACCAGTTCTTAGGTTTAAGTGTTGGTGTTATCTTAAATAGCTATGATAATGCAGAACGCCAGGCAGCTTATAACTGTGATATTACTTATATTACTAATAATGAATTAGGTTTCGATTATCTTCGTGACAACATGGTTATTTACAAGAAGGATCTTGTACAGAGAGAACTGAATTATGCCATTGTCGATGAGGTCGATTCCGTATTGATTGATGAGGCAAGAACCCCGCTTATCATTTCCGGTCAGAGTGGTAAGTCCACAGACCTTTACAAAGCATGTGACGTACTTGCAAGACAGATGCAGCGTGGTACTTCTGATGGTGAACTTTCTAAGATTGATGCCATCATGGGTATTGATATCGAAGAAGATGGAGACTTCCTCGTTAACGAGAAAGATAAGCAGGTTATGCTTACGACAGAAGGTGTGAAGAAAGTAGAACAGTTCTTCCACATTAAGAACCTTGCAGATGCAGAGAACTTAGAGATTCAGCATAACATTATCCTTGCTCTTCGTGCACATAATCTTATGTTCCGCGACAGAGATTACGTAGTAAAAGATAACGAAGTGCTTATCGTTGATGAGTTTACCGGACGTATCATGCCAGGCCGTCGTTATTCTGATGGTTTACATCAGGCAATCGAGGCAAAGGAACATGTAAAGGTTAACAGAGAGTCTAAGACACTTGCTACGATCACATTCCAGAACTTCTTTAATAAGTATAAGAAGAAAGCCGGTATGACTGGTACAGCTATGACAGAGGACAAGGAGTTCATGGATATTTATGGAATGGACGTAGTTGAGATTCCTACAAATAAGCCAATGATTCGTGTGGATCATGAAGATGCCATCTACATGACAAAGAAAGAAAAGTTAAATGCTGTTATCAATGATATTGTAGAATCCCACAAGAAGGGGCAGCCAGTCTTGGTTGGTACCATTAATATCGATACATCTGAAGAAGTAAGCGAACTCTTAAGCAAGAGGGGAATCAAGCATAATGTACTGAATGCGAAGTTCCATGAATTAGAGGCGGAGATTGTTTCCCATGCCGGTGAAAGAGGAGCTGTTACAATCGCAACAAACATGGCTGGCCGTGGTACCGACATCAAGCTTGAAGATGGTGTTGCAGAACTTGGCGGTTTAAAGATTATCGGTACAGAAAGACATGAGAGTAGACGAATTGATAACCAGTTACGTGGTCGTGCCGGTCGTCAGGGTGACCCAGGTGAATCTAAGTTCTACTTATCTCTTGAAGATGATTTAATGCGTCTGTTCGGTTCTGAGAGAATGATGGGTGTCTATAAGGCATTAAAGATTCCGGAAGGTGAAGAGATTCAGCATAAGACAATCACAAAACAGATTGAAAAGGCACAGAAGAAGATTGAGAACAACAACTTCGGTATCCGTCGTAATCTTCTCGATTATGACCAGGTGAACAATGATCAGAGAGAGGTTATTTACGCAGAAAGACGCCGTGTATTGAATGGTGAGAGCATGCGTGATGTTGTTTACAAGATGATTAAAGACGTTGTTGCTGACGATGTGAACATGGTCGCAGGCGAGCAGCCATTAAAAGAGTTAAATCTTGTAGAACTGAACGAGTCTTTAAGAAGAAAGATTCCATTAGAGCCAATCACTCTTACAGATGAAGAAAAAGAGAAGAACGACAAAGAAGCTCTGATCTCTCGTCTGCAGGATGAAGCAATGAAGGTTTACCATAAGAAAGAAAAAGACTTCAACGAATTTGCCAAAGTTAATGTGCCAGAGGAAGGTGTAGAACTTGGCGAAGAAGATGCAGCAATCTTTAACGATGGTATCCGTGAGGTAGAGAGGGTTATCCTTCTTAAAGTTATTGACAGTAAGTGGATGAACCACATTGATGATATGGATCAGCTCCGTGAGAGTATCGGACTTCAGTCCTACGCACAGAAAGACCCAGTTGTTCAGTATAAATTCCTTGGATACGATATGTTTGAGGAAATGACAAAGAACATTCGTCACGATACTGTTGGTGCATTAATGCACGTTCAGATTGAGCAGAAGGTTGAGAGAAAACAGGTTGCAAGAGCAACAGGTACAAACAAGGATGAGCTTGTGGAAAGAGGACCTTACCGCAGAAAAGAAGCAAAAATCGGACGTAATGCACCATGTCCATGCGGCAGCGGAAAGAAATATAAAAACTGCTGCGGAAGATTTGCAAATTAGTGTGTGCTTGGAAAGACATTTTTAAAACGCGCTCCGCGCAGGAAAAGTTTTGCACAGTGAATATTTTGCAGCAGATGCAGAGAATGCACCTGCGAAGGAATAGGCACTGTGCCTTTCTTTATCATATACATGGAACTATTCAAATATACAGATAACTACAGGTAATCGTTCTAAAAGATTTCAGGATGAATAAACGTCCTTGAGAAGTTATACTGAATGATTGCAGGTTTTTATATTTTGTCTACATTTTATATAATAGAGAGGGTTTTATAATTGGTTGAATTAGAACAATACAAATTTACGGTAAATCAATATAAAGAGCCGATGAAAGAGCTTGGCGTTTCTCTGGCACTTTCTCATAAGCATGAGCAGATTAAAGAATTAGAAAGTGAAATGCGGGAAGAGGGGTTCTGGAATGACCCGGACAAGGCACAGGAAGTTACCAGAAAAGTTAAAAATCTCAAAGATACCGTTTCTGCCTATCATGCATTAGAATTAACGCTGGATGATGTTTCTACCATGATTGAACTTGGTAATGAAGAAAATGATGCCAGTGTGATTCCAGATATTGAAGAATTACTTGGAGAATTTGAGATAGAATTTGATAATTTAAAGATTCAGACACTTTTATCTGGTGAGTATGATAAAAATAATGCGATTGTTACCCTTCATGCAGGTGCAGGAGGAACGGAATCCTGTGACTGGGCAGGAATGCTTTACCGAATGTATAGCAAATGGGCGGATAGTCACGGCTTTAAGACAGAAGTTCTTGATTATCTCGATGGAGATGAGGCAGGAATCAAATCCATTACATTTGAAGTAAATGGGGAGAATGCTTACGGATACTTAAAGTCTGAGAGAGGAGTACACCGTCTTGTGAGAATTTCCCCATTTAATGCAGCAGGAAAGAGACAGACTTCTTTTGCATCCTGTGATGTTATGCCGGATATTGAAGAAGATTTATCAGTAGAGATTGCTGATGAAGATATCCGTATTGATACCTACCGTGCCAGTGGAGCAGGTGGACAGCACATTAACAAGACAGATTCGGCTATCCGTATTACCCATATTCCTACTGGTGTTGTCGTACAGTGCCAGAATGAGCGTTCCCAGCACAAGAACAAGGATAAGGCGATGCAGATGTTAAAGGCAAAGCTGTATCTGATTAAGGAGCAGGAAAACCGGGAAAAATTATCAGATATCCGTGGTGAAGTGTCCGATAATGGCTGGGGTAACCAGATTCGTTCCTACGTTATGCAGCCATATACTATGGTAAAAGACCACAGAACCGGAGAAGAGACCGGTAATGTGCAGAGCGTGATGGACGGCAACCTGGATTCATTTATGAATGCATACCTTCGCTGGATCACAACCCCAAAGAAGGCTTAAAATGAAAATTACAGACATAAGGAGCAGACAGAATAATGGATATTATAAAAAAACTGGCGCAGGAACTTGCGATTAAAGAAGAACAGGCGAAAGCAGCAGTACAGCTTATTGACGAGGGAAATACGATTCCGTTTATCGCCAGATACCGTAAAGAAATGACAGGAGCTCTTAATGACGAGACACTCCGTAATTTACATGAACGCCTTCTCTATCTTCGCAACTTAGAGGAGAAAAAAGAGCAGGTAATCAATGCGATTACAGATCAGGGTAAGATGACAGAAGATTTAAAGAAAAAGATTCTCTCAGCAGAAACTCTGGTAGCAGTAGATGACTTATACCGCCCATATCGCCCGAAAAAGCAGACAAGAGCGACAAAAGCGAAGGAAAAGGGCTTAGAGCCATTGGCTAATATTCTTCTTTTACAGAAGACAACAAAAAGCATGGAAGAAGAAGCAGCAGCCTTTGTGAACGCAGAAAAAGGTGTGGCAAACGCAAAAGAAGCGATTGCCGGAGCCAAGGATATCATTGCGGAAATGATTGCAGATATGGCAGATTATCGTAAAAGCATCCGTAACTGTACGATGAAACAGGGAAGTCTTGTTGTAAAAGCAAAAGATGAGAAAGCAGAATCTGTATACGAAATGTATTACGATTTCAGAGAGCCACTTTCTAAAGTTACGGGATATCGGGTTCTTGCGATTAACCGTGGAGAAAAAGAAAAGTTCCTTACTGTTAAGGTAGAGGCACCAGATGTGCAGATTGTCAATGCATTAAATAAAACAATGGTGAAGGATAATCTAAATACAAAAGCACTCATGGAAGAAGCGATACTTGATGCATACAATCGACTCATTGCCCCATCCATCGAAAGAGATATTCGAAGTGAAATTACAGAAAAAGCACAGGAAGGTGCCATTACTGTCTTTGGAAAGAATTTAACACAGCTTCTCATGCAGCCGCCAATGGAAGGAAGAACAGTTTTAGGATGGGACCCTGCATTCCGTACTGGATGTAAACTTGCTGTGGTAGATCCTACGGGTAAGGTGTTAGATACCGTTGTTGTATACCCAACTGCACCACAGTGTAAGGTAGAACAGGCCAAGAAAACGGTACATGATATGATTAAGAAATACAATGTTTCTGTAATCAGTGTGGGAAATGGTACTGCCTGCCGTGAATCAGAACAGGTTATCACAGAACTGATCAGGGAAATACCAGAACAGGTTGCTTACGTTATTGTAAATGAAGCAGGCGCATCTGTTTATTCTGCAAGTAAGCTCGCAACCGAAGAGTTTCCGGAATTTGATGTAGGACAAAGAAGTGCGGCCTCTATCGCCCGAAGATTGCAGGACCCGTTGGCAGAGCTTGTAAAGATTGAGCCAAAAGCAATTGGTGTTGGACAGTATCAGCATGATATGAACCAGAAGCGATTAGAAGAAGCGTTAAATGGTGTTGTTGAGGACTGTGTAAATAAAGTCGGTGTTGACTTAAATACTGCTTCCGTCCCATTGCTTTCTTACATTGCCGGAATCAGCAAGGCAGTTGCGAAAAATATTGTTGCTTACCGTGAGGAAAATGGGCGTTTCCACACCAGAAAAGAACTCTTAAAAGTGCCAAAGCTTGGACCAAAAGCATTTTTACAGTGTGCAGGTTTCTTAAGAATCCCTGGTGGAGAAGAACCACTTGATAATACAAGCGTACATCCAGAGTCCTACGAGGCAGCGACAAAGTTATTAAATGATTTGGGCTACACATCAGAAAGCATCCGTGGCGGTGGTCTTAGCTCTCTTAATTCTCAGATTAAAGATGAAAAAGGATTGGCAGAAAATCTTGGCATTGGTGAGATGACACTTCACGATATTATAGAAGAATTAGAAAAGCCAGGAAGAGATCCACGTAGTGAAATGCCAAAGCCGGTACTTAGAACAGATGTCCTTGAGATGAAAGACTTAAAAGAAGGCATGGTCTTAAAAGGAACGGTCCGCAATGTTATTGATTTCGGTGCCTTTGTAGATATTGGCGTGCATCAGGATGGTTTAGTACACATTTCCCAGATGACAGATCGTTACATTAAGCATCCGCTTGAAGTAGTCAGTGTGGGAGATATTATAGATGTGCAGGTAATGAGCGTGGATTTAAACAAAAAGAGAATCCAGCTTACGATGAAGATTGACCACAACAAGTAAGGCTGTGGTCACAATAGGAGGGGCAAAACGTGAAGAGTTTTGAAGAAATAAGCAAGATGAATCTTGCAGAACTCGACAGACCAGTTGGGGTCGGAGAGGAAGAATTAGAAACAGAAACTACCGGAGCGGCTGGAAATCACAGTGTCAGTGATGCGGAAAAGGCAGGAACACCCGGTGCAGATGACTTAGAAACTTCTATAAATATGTCAGCGGCAGTTTCCGATAATGAAGAAGAAAAGCAGCCAGAGGAATTAGAAAAAAAAGTGATGATGGAGCCACAGGGGAAGCATTATCGCATTGATGCAGACATTACACAGTCGGCACTGAATACCTTCCTTTTTGGGCATACGTATCGTCAGCCTTTGATGATTCTTGTCACTGTTTTAGCAATTGCATGGCCGATTGCCGTTATCGTTAAAAAACAGGGTAATATTGCTATGCCATTAATCTGTTCCTTATTTATTCTGATATGGATTCCATTTACGACATATCTTCGTGCCAAGAATGCAAGGAAGTTAAATCCAATCTATGAGCAGACATTCCATTACATGCTTGACGAGTGGGGCTTACATCTGGAATTATCAGAAAATGCGATTGATGTGGAGTGGAAGAAAGTAACAAAGATAATTTTCTATAAATCCGTTGCGGTTATTTATACAGGAAAGAATAATGCTTTCCTGATTCCTACAGAGGCAATGGGAGCACAGCGGGCAGATATTTTAAACTTCATTGAAGAAATGAAAAACAGATAAGAGACAAATAAAATAGATAAGCAAAAAAGTCAAAGACAAATAAAGAATCATGTCCTTTCGAAGGCTTTCTGTGATTGGTTTTATGAGATGATGAAAGAACAATTGCAAATATGAGAGAAAGAAAACTCTGTGAGGACAAGATAGATAAAAAGAGGTAAACATGAAAATAGAAAGTAACAGCGCAGAAGAGACATTTGCACTGGGAAAACAATGCGGAGAAAAGGCAGCAGCAGGTCAGGTTTACTGCCTTTACGGTGATTTGGGAGTCGGAAAAACCGTATTTACAAAAGGATTTGCGGCAGGACTTGGAATCAAAGAACCAGTCAGTAGTCCGACCTTTACTATTTTACAGGTATACGATGAGGGAAGACTTCCATTTTATCACTTTGATGTGTACCGCATCAGTGACCCGGAAGAAATGTACGAAATTGGTTTTGAAGAATATATCGAGGGAGAAGGCGTCTGCTTTATCGAGTGGGCGAACCTGATAGAGGAACTTCTCCCGGCACAGTATACAGAAATTCATATCGACAAAGACTTATCCAAGGGATTTGACTATCGTCTGATTACCGTTGAGGAGGTGCAAAGATAGATGAAACTTCTTGCATTAGACAGCTCTGGATTAGTGGCCTCTGTTGCCATTTTAGACGGGGAGACTCTTGTTGCAGAGTATACATTAAATTATAAAAAAACACATTCACAGACACTTTTACCGATGCTTGATGAGATTGTGAAAATGACACAGACAGAACTTTCTGAGATGGATGCCATTGCGGTAGCGGCAGGGCCAGGTTCTTTTACAGGGCTTCGTATTGGTTCTGCAACAGCAAAGGGACTTGGACTGGCACTGAATAAGCCAATCATTTCCGTTCCAACTTTAGAAGGAATCGCCTGCAACTTTTATGGTACAGATGCCATTATCTGTCCGATGATGGATGCGAGAAGACAGCAGGTATATACCGGAATCTATCATTTTGCAGGTGGAACAGAGTTTGAAGAACTTGTCGCACAGGAGGCAGGCCCGGTTGAAGATATTATTAAAAAGTGCAACGAGCTTGGACAAAAACTTGGTAAGCCAGTTATTTTTTTAGGAGATGGCGTTCCAGTATATAAAGATATTATTGAGGAACTTTGTAACGTAGAGCATTCTTACGCACCGGCACATTTAAGTCGCCAGAGAGCCGGAGCGGTTGCCATTCGTGCCATGAAGTTATACGAAGAAGGCAAAGCAGAGCCAGCGAGCGACCATGCGCCGATTTATTTAAGAAAGTCACAGGCAGAACGGGAGCTTGAAGCAAAGGGAAAGAAGTTAGAAGAATGAAAATTTGCCCAATGACCGAAGCAGACTGTGAAAAGACAGGACTTCTGATGAAAGAATGTTTTTCTGTTCCGTGGTCTGTAGAAGGTTTAAAAGAGATGTTTCATACTGAAGGCTATTGTTCTTTCCTTGCAAAAGAAGAAGAAGAGGTAATCGGCTATGTTGGTATGAAAATGGTGCTTGATGAAGCAGACATTACAAATGTGGCGGTACTGCCTTCTCACCGAAAAAAGGGAATTGCCAGAAAGCTGTTAAAACAGTTATTAGAAGAGGCAAAAAAGCAGAATCTGCACAGCATTTATCTCGAAGTCCGTGCTTCCAATATAGCGGCGGTTACCTTGTATGAACACGCTGGATTTAAAGAAGTCGGACAGAGAAAGAATTATTACGATAATCCGCGGGAAGATGCAAGACTTATGCTCTGGGAGGCATAAGGATGCCAGTAGTTACCAGTACTTTTTGTCGTATTTTTTTGTATAATGGTATCGGAAGAATTACAAAAATAGTTTTATTTTAAGAACGATTCTTTCTATAGTTAAATGGCCTATGAGATTTATGGTGAGATACGATATTAAAATTAGAAGAAAAGTTTTTGAAACATTTTTGAAAATGGAGGATACAATGGATAAAAAAGTACATGAAATTTACTGTAATTCCTGTGGAAAAAAGATAGAGACAACAGACAATATTAAGAGAGAAGATTACCTTTCCATCAAAAAGGAATGGGGATACTTCTCAAAAAAAGACGGGGAAATACACAGTATTTTTCTGTGTGAATCCTGTTATGATATATGGACGAAGCAGTTTAAACTTCCTGTAAAAGTGGAGAAACAGACAGAACTGCTATAGAAAAGTGAGGGATGTTATGCTGGAATTGTGTTTGCTTGGCTGTGGAGGAATGATGCCGCTGCCATACCGCAAACTGACATCATTGATGGCAAGATACAATGGAAACAGTATTTTAATAGATTGTGGCGAGGGAACACAGGTGGCGATCAAGGAAAAAGGCTGGAGTTTTAAGCCGATTGAAGTCATCTGCTTTACCCATTATCACGCCGATCATATCAGTGGCCTGCCAGGGCTTCTTTTAACACTGGGAAATGCACAGAGAACCGAGCCGCTGTTAATGGTAGGACCAAGAGGATTAGAGCGTGTAGTAAACTCATTAAGAGTCATCGCACCAGACTTACCGTTTCCGATTGTTTTTCATGAATTAAAGGAAAAAGAGGAAGTGCTTGATGTATGCGGCTGCCGTATTACTGCATTTCGTGTGAATCACAATATCACCTGCTATGGCTATACGATTGAGATTGACCGTGCCGGAAAGTTTGATGTGAGCAAGGCAAAAGAAAATAACGTAGAGATGCAGTACTGGAATCGCCTGCAAAAGGGAGAGACAATCGAGCTGCCTGACAGAACACTTACAAGCGATCTGGTTCTCGGACCGTCAAGAAAAGGTATCAAATGCACCTATACAACCGATACCAGACCAACGGATTCCATTGTGGAACATGCAAAAGATGCCGATTTATTTATCTGCGAAGGAATGTATGGCGAGCCGGAAAAGAAGGCGAAAGCAGTCGAATATAAACATATGACATTTTATGAGGCAGCAGAAATGGCAAAGAAAGCTTGTGTGAGGGAAATGTGGCTTACGCATTACAGCCCGTCTTTAGTAAGACCGGAGCCATATATGGAAGAAGTAAGAAAGATATTTGCCGCTGCCAGTGCCGGAAAAGACGGAAAAAGTACGACTCTGTTATTTGAGGAGGAATAGGAAACATGGAAGAACAGAAAAAAGATGTATTGATTCTGGCAATTGAAACTTCCTGTGATGAGACAGCAGCAGCCGTTGTAAAAAACGGCAGGGAAGTTTTATCAAATACGATTTACACACAGATTAAACTGCATACGATGTTTGGTGGTGTTGTGCCGGAAATTGCATCAAGAAAACATATAGAAAAAATAAATATTGTAATTGAGACGGCATTAAAAGAAGCAGATGTCACATTAGAAGACATTGATGCTATCGCGGTCACTTATGGTCCGGGATTAGTTGGTGCCTTACTTGTCGGCGTTGCAGAAGCCAAAGCACTTGCTTATGCAGCGAAGAAGCCGTTAGTTGGTGTGCATCATATCGAGGGACATATCAGTGCGAACTACATTGAACATAAAGAATTAGAGCCGCCATTTTTATGTATGGTTGCTTCCGGCGGGCATTCTCACCTTGTACTTGTAAAAGGCTACGGGGAATATGAGATTATCGGAAGAACAAGAGACGATGCGGCAGGAGAGGCATTTGATAAGGTCGCAAGAGCAATCGGGCTTGGTTATCCAGGTGGTCCAAAGATTGATAAGCTTGCCAAAGAAGGCAATAAAAAAGCAATTGCATTCCCAAGAGCAAAGATTACTGATGCACCGGATGATTTCAGTTTCAGTGGCTTAAAGTCCGCCGTATTAAATTACTTAAATCAGTGCCAGATGAAAGGTGAGGAAGTCAATCGTGCCGATGTGGCAGCTTCTTTCCAGCAGTCCGTTACCGATGTGCTTACTGAACATACAGTAGGAGCGGCAAAGCGTCTTGGCATTAATAAGGTAGCAATCGCAGGCGGCGTTGCTTCAAACTCTTCTCTTCGCGCGCAGATGGAAGAAGCCTGCCGTAAAAATGGAATAGAATTCTATCATCCATCACCAATTTTTTGTACAGATAATGCGGCGATGATCGGTGTGGCAGGATATTATGAGTATATCAAAGGTATTCGTGATGGCTGGGACTTAAATGCAAAGCCGAATTTAAAAATTGGAGAACGGTAACGGTAAAGATTTGAAAAACAGGAGGGAGTACATGAAAGAAAAAGTAACAGCGATTGTTCTTGCGGCAGGAAAAGGAAGCCGAATGCATTCAGAAATACAAAAGCAATATATGACTCTCTTAGACCGGCCGGTTATCACCTACGCTTTAGAAGCATTTGAGAAAAGTTCTGTAGATGAGATTATTCTTGTAGTTGCTCCGGGAGAAATAGAATATGCGCAGGAAAACATTTTAGATAGGTATGATTATAAAAAAGTCAGCGGCATCATTACCGGGGGTGCAGAACGCTATGACTCTGTATATAAGGCATTGTGTTCCATGCCAGAAGAGGGATATGTTTTAATTCATGATGGCGCTAGAGCTTTTATCACGCCGGAATTGATTGAATTTTGCATTGAGCAGGTGAAAAAAGACAAGTCCTGTGTTATGGGAATGCCGGTAAAAGATACGATAAAAATTGTTGATGAGGATCGCTATGCAGTTTCTACCCCACCGAGAAGCACCATGTGGCAGATTCAGACACCACAGTGTTTTGTGACAGCAGAAATCAGAGAAGCTTACCAGAAAATGATGGAAGCGGGTGATGATTCTGTAACCGATGACGGAATGGTGATGGAAACTTACGGAATCCGTGGCGTCCGCATGATAAAGGGAAGTTACGAAAACATGAAAATTACAACTCCGGAAGATATGCTGCTTGGCGAGGCAATCTTAAAAGGCAGGAGTACGGAGAGGTAATGACAGGAGATACAAACATGAAAAAGGAAAATACGATAAATCAGGAACAGGAAGAAATGGTATTTGCAGAACCTCCTGCACAGGTTATTTTTAATGAAAAAAAGGAGCCGGACGATATTGTAGAAGACGATGCAGAAGAAATTGACGAAGAGGATTATGAGATTGAAGATGACGGAGACGAGGAAGACGATACTCCGAAAAACAAGTTTGAGTCCTGCTGTGTCTGCCATCGTACAGAAGAACAAGGTGCAAAGCTCATCCATATGCCGACAGGTTTAAGCATCTGTTCTGACTGTATGCAGAAGTCTTTTGATTCCTTTAATTCTGGATTTGGTGGTGGAAATGGCATCCAGTTCCTTGACCTGTCCAACATGGACTTTAACAATTTAAAAGATATGAATCTTGGAGATCTGTTATCAGGAACGATGTCTAACCAGAAGCCAAAGACAAAAAAGGCAAAAAAGAAAAAGAAGAAAAATAAGAAGGAAGAACCAAAGCTTACTTTAAAGAATATTCCTGCGCCACATCAGATTAAGGCACAGCTTGACGAGTATGTTATCGGACAGGATTATGCGAAAAAGGTAATGTCCGTTGCCGTATATAACCATTATAAACGTGTCATTACAAATACGATGGATGAAATCGAGATTGATAAGTCTAATATGCTTATGATCGGACCGACAGGTTCTGGTAAGACCCATCTTGTAAAAACATTAGCAAGACTGTTAAATGTACCTCTGGCAATCTGTGATGCAACTTCTCTTACAGAGGCAGGTTATATCGGTGATGACGTAGAAAGTGTGCTTTCTAAATTACTTGCCAATGCCGATAATGATGTAGAAAAAGCAGAGACTGGAATTATTTTCATCGATGAGATTGATAAAATCGCAAAGAAGAAAAATACGACAAGCCGTGATGTAAGCGGAGAATCTGTACAGCAGGCACTCTTAAAACTGTTAGAAGGCAGCGAGGTAGAAGTGCCGGTAGGTGCAAGCTCTAAAAATGCGATGGTTCCGACTGCTGTAATGAATACAAGAAATATTCTCTTTATCTGCGGTGGTGCATTCCCTGGATTAGAGGATATTATCAAAGAGAGAATGACACAGCATTCCTCTATCGGATTCCATGCAGAACTTAAGGACAAATACGATCATGAAAAGAACATGTTACAGTATGTTACAGTAGAAGATATCCGTAAATTTGGAATGATTCCAGAATTTATTGGAAGATTACCAATAATATTTACATTAAATGCCTTGACAAAGGAAATGCTGGTTGATATTCTGAAAGAGCCCAAGAATGCAATATTGAAACAGTATCAGAAACTTCTGGCATTAGATGAAGTGGATTTGCAGTTTGAAGAGGGAGCTTTGACAGCCATTGCGGAGAAGGCTATGGAAAAAGATACTGGAGCGAGAGCACTTCGCGCGATCATCGAGAAATTCATGCTTGATATTATGTATGAAATTCCAAAGGATGATAATATCGGACGAGTTACAATCACAGAAGACTATATCCGTAACAATGGAGCTCCGCTTATTGAGATGCGTCCTTATCTTCAGCTTGAGCAGAAGAAGAGAGAGATAGCGGCTGCGGAAGAGCAGAAAGAGAATTAAGTAGAAACTAGAGTGAGTTTGAAAATTATTCCTGCAAGCTGTATGTCCAACTTACGGTAGATGCGGTAAAGAAGTACAGATACAAAAGACAAAGTATAAGGCAAAAATATTTAATAACGATATAATGTTAAAATTCCATAGAGGGGGTTAATTATGGAAAAGTTAAACCTGAAGTTTTTGCAGAGTCTGGCAACACAGTATCCAAGCGTGGCAAAGGCCTGTACAGAGATTATCAATCTGCAGGCAATTCTAAATCTGCCAAAGGAGACAGAACATTTTGTTTCTGATGTACATGGGGAGTACGAGCAATTTCTACATATCTTAAAAACTGGCTCAGGAGCCATTCGCAATAAGATAGAAGATGTTTTTGGTAATACACTCTGCGCCAGAGATAAAAAGAGTTTGGCAGCTCTGATTTATTATCCAGAGCAGAAAGTAGAGCGGATGCGGTTAGAGTTATCTGAAGAAGATTTTCAGGATTGGTATAAGGTATCCCTGCATCGCCTGATTGCGGTATGTAAGGAAAGCTCTGCCAAGTATACAAGATCAAAACTTAGAAAGAGTCTGCCGGCTGATTTTTCTTATATTCTTGAAGAGCTTTTGAGTGAAAATAACCGTGTTGTAGAAAAAGAAGAATATTATAATGAAATCTTTGATACGATTATCCGCTTAAACAGAGCGAAAGAATTTATTGTTGCCATTGCCGGGGTTATTCAGAAGTTAGTTGTCACACGGCTTCATGTTATCGGAGATATTTTTGACCGAGGCCCAGGCCCGCATATCATTATGAATCACCTGATGGAACACAGTAATGTGGACTTCCAGTGGGGAAACCATGATGTGGTATGGATGGGAGCGGCTTCTGGTCAAAAAGCCTGTATTGCCAATGTCATTCGCCTTTCAGCAAGATATAATAATCTTAATGTATTAGAAGACGGATATGGAATTAATCTTGTCCCACTCGCAAGTTTTGCGATTGAAACATATGCGAATGATCCTTGTCAGTGCTTCCGGGTTCATGCACAGGAAGACTCTGATTTAAGAGAAGTATCTCTCAATATGAAGATGCATAAAGCCATTGCTATTATTCAGTTTAAGTTAGAGGGACAGGTGATCAAGAGAAGGCCAGAGTTTAATATGGACAAAAGACTCCTTCTTGATAAGATTGATTACGAGGAAGGAACCATTATGATAGAAGGTAAGAAGTATGAACTTCTTGATAAATCCTTCCCTACTATTGACCCGAATAATCCATATGAACTTTCCGAAGCAGAAGAAGCCTTGATGAACCGCCTTTGCATGAACTTTTTAAACTGCGATAAGTTACAGGAACATATCCGTTTCCTATTTAATAAAGGCGGTCTGTATCTTTGTTATAATTCCAATCTTCTCTATCATGGCTGTGTGCCGCTTGATGAGAAGGGAAACTTCCGTAAAGTTAAGATTGGCAGCAAACAGTATTCTGGCAAAGAACTTTATGATGTGCTTGAGTACTACGCAAGAAAGGGATATTACGAGCAGGATAACAGAGAAGAACATGAATATGGAAAGGATATCATGTGGTATATCTGGTCTAATGAGAACTCCCCAGTCTATGGCAAGGAAAAGATGGCGACATTTGAGCGGTATTTCATTGCCGATAAAGAAGTGCAGATTGAGAGAAAAGACCATTATTACCGCCTGATAGAGAGAGAAGATGTTGTAAATAATATCCTCAAAGAATTTGGCGTAGATATCGAAAAAGGTCATATTATCAATGGGCATATGCCTGTTCACGTAAAAGAGGGTGAATCCCCTGTCAAATGTAACGGTAAAGTCATGATCATTGATGGTGGCTTTTCGAAAGCATACCGCGGAACGACAGGAATTGCCGGTTACACCCTTATCTATAATTCAAGAGGTTTGCGTCTTGTGTCTCATGAGACATTTACTTCGACAGAAGACGTTATCGAAAAAGAGATAGACGTACATTCTGATACCGTTATCCGTGAGGTTTCTGCTCAGCGTGAGAGAGTGATAGATACCGAAACTGGCCGCCAGTTAAAAGAGCAGATCAGTGACCTTGAGAAGCTGCTGCATGCTTATCGGACGGGACAGATTTTGGAAAAAGAATAAAAGGAGACGAACTCCAAAAAGAGAATCCATAGAAGGGCATATTTCTCTTGTAAACTAACATATATTTAATAAGACAATCTGAGATAGTGTGTTACGTTTTTTTATAAACAGGGAGATTTTTATCTTCTTCTAGCAAGAAGATTCCCCATTTAAGGGGATATCACTCGGTATACAGAGAAAACGGGAGGGTTGCTATGAATATGGACAGGAGCCAGAAGAATTTGGAGAAGAAAAAGGATGATAGAACGATTGAATATTTAGAATTGAAGTATGATACAAATATACAAAGGGGGCTTACGCTGGCAAAAGTGAGGCAGAAGCAGCGTGGGAAGAGGAGTTCTAGGAATAGTATAACGAAAGAGAAGAAGCGGATTTGGTTTATGTGTTTAAAACAGGAGTGCCAGAATCTGCTTTTCTTTTTCTTTCTATATTTATGTGTGGTAAGTGTTTTGTTTCAATTTGATCAAAGAGTAAAAACAGTGTTGTTTGTGTCTTTTATGGTATTTCTTTTTGGGAAGGTGGAAAAGACATTTCGTTATAGTAAAGTGTTATTTAAGAAGGAAGAAATATATAAAACTAAAGTAGTGGTTTTACGAGAAAATATATTTCAATGTGTGCAGGTAAATAGTCTTGTAAAAGGGGACATTGTGCGTTTGAAAAGAGGGGAAAAAGTTCCGCTCGCTGTTATAAGTTTAAAGTTACCATATAAAGAATATAAACAGGGAGAAATTTTTGCAGAAAATACAGGACGGGCTATTGTAACACAGCAGGTGGTGTATCCTTTCTTTGAAAATGTGAAAGAGAATACAGGTATAAACAGAACTGTTAAAATGACAGAGAATATAGAAGATAAGTATGTAGAAAAAAATGAAAGCATGAAAGGAAAAATCTCTTTGAATACAATTGGTAAACAAAGGAAGAAACAAGGAAGACTATATGCGGCAGAGGAGAAAGAGAGAGAAGAAAATGGAGGAAGTTATACAGAAAATATGATTCTCCAGGAAATTTTTATCCGTCAGGGAATTTATTTTCAACCAGATTTTTTAAAAAAAACTGCGGTAGAAGGAGAAAGGCCAATCGTTGCTGTTGGTTTTGAAGATATATATTTCCCGTCCAGATTTCAAAAGGAGAAGTTTCAGCGATTTATGCAGGAATTAAAGAAAACAGGTGTGAAATACTTCTTTTTTACGAATCAGAACAGAGAATCGGCATTTTCTATTGGAAAACAGACGGGAATAGTGAAAGAAAAAAGAGAAGTGATAGATAGAAAACAGTTTTTGCTTCTAAAAAACGTGGCTCTCGAAAAACAGATAAAAAGTATTCGCATTTATTGCGGACTTTCAGAAGTCGAAAAAAGCCAGATTATAGCCATATGGAGAAAACATCAGCAGGAATATTCAAAAAAATTCTTGCAAAAGCAGGGAAGAATCCTGTTTATGTCTGGTTTAAATCAGAGTGGCAGAGAAAAAATAACAGAAGATTGTGTATACGCCTGTTGCCATAGCGGCAGCCAGGAGGGGGATATCTGGTTCAAAAAAAATTGGAGAGATACAATCGTAAAATATCTTACTGGACAAAATATCTGGCAGAAATTTCTTGAAAATACCCAAAAATGGGAAGGACAGATTCTGGCAAGCTTATGTATATTTATGCTCATATCTCTTCTGCTGTCCTTATATATGCCACAACAGGAAAACATGCAGAAAATTACACAGACAGGAAGCCTATTTTGTGCAGCATATATTATTGGAAAAGAAATTGTAGAAGAAGGATTCCGCAAATGGTTTCTGAAAAAATTGAAAAATAATTAGATTCTGATTTGCGTAGCAAAGGAGACACCGCTGTAGAGGAATCTGTAGTCGGATTGCCAGAAGGGTTCTTCCTCGTATTTTTTGAGCAATCCTACAGAAAATTTACAGCGGCTAACTATTCCAAATCCTACAAATCAGTTTCATGGAAAGCTATAATCGTCTGAATGATATCCAAATCCTATAATATGAATTCTGATTTTGCCTCGGCAACCTGGAAGTTTACAAAATTAATACCACTTATGGATTATTGAATTTTATCCTGCGTTTATGCTAATATAATTAACAGGCGTAACGATATGAAAAGGCTGAAGGATTTCGTATCATTACAAATATCTTACTAATAATATATTTTAGGAAAGGAAAAGCTATTCAAGCGAAAGCTTCAATAGCAGGATAGAATGATGGAACTGTTAAAAACAGGAGCGTATCTTGTAAATGGAACAGAAATTATAGAAGATACTCCGGAAGCTCAGGCAAGACTGCAGGCAGTGGCTGGTCCGGATGCACCTTCTAAAGAAGAAGCAGCGAAGGGAACAATTGCTTATGGTATTTTAGAAGCCCATAATACTTCTGATAACATGGAAAAGTTAAAAATTCGTTTTGATAAGTTAACTTCCCATGATATCACTTATGTAGGAATTATCCAGACAGCACGTGCATCAGGATTAGAGAAGTTCCCTATGCCATATGTTCTCACAAACTGTCATAACAGCTTATGTGCTGTTGGTGGAACAATCAACGAAGATGACCATATGTTTGGACTTACCTGTGCGAAAAAGTACGGTGGAATCTATGTACCTCCTCATCAGGCAGTTATCCATCAGTTCGCAAGAGAAATGCTTGCCTGCGGTGGAGCAATGATTCTTGGTTCTGATTCTCATACCCGTTATGGAGCACTTGGAACAATGGCAATGGGTGAAGGCGGACCAGAGCTTGTAAAGCAGCTCTTAAACCAGACTTACGATATTAATATGCCAGGTGTTATTGGAATCTACATGACAGGAGAGCCAATAAAAGGTGTCGGTCCACAGGACGTAGCTCTTGCGATTATCGGAGCAGTATTCCAGAATGGTTATGTAAATAATAAAGTTATGGAGTTTGTTGGACCAGGTGTTGAGAAGCTGAGTGCAGACTTCCGTATCGGTGTTGACGTAATGACAACAGAGACAACCTGTCTTTCCTCTATCTGGAAAACAGATGATGTAATTAAAGATTTCTATGATATCCATGGAAGAGTAGAAGATTACAAAGAATTAAATCCTGCAAAAGTTGCTTACTATGACGGAATGGTTAAGATTGATTTAAGCAAGATTCGTCCAATGATTGCTATGCCATTCCATCCAAGTAATACATATACGATTGAAGATATGAATAAGAACCTGATGGATGTTCTTCACGACTGTGAGCAGAAAGCACTTGTCAGCTTAGATGGACAGGTAGACTTTAAACTTACCGATAAAGTTCGCGATGGAAAGCTCTATGTAGAACAGGGAATCATCGCAGGATGTGCCGGTGGTGGATTTGAAAACTTATGCGCAGCAGCAGATATTATCAAAGGAAAATCTATTGGAGCGGATGAATTTACATTAAGTGTTTATCCTGCAAGTACACCAATCTACATGGAATTAGTAAAGAATGGTGCAGCAGCAGCCCTTATGGAAAGTGGTGCTATCGTAAAAACAGCATTCTGTGGTCCATGTTTTGGTGCGGGAGATACGCCATCTAACAATAGCTTAAGTATCCGTCATTCCACAAGAAACTTCCCAAACAGAGAAGGTTCTAAGTTACAAAATGGTCAGATTGCTTCCGTAGCATTAATGGATGCCCGCTCTATCGCAGCAACCGCAGCCAATAAAGGATACCTTACGCCAGCAACAGACCTTGATGTAGAATATACAGGAAGAAAATATCACTTTGACAGCAGCATTTACGCAAATCGTGTATTTGACAGCAAAGGAGTGGCAAATCCATCTGTAGAGATTAAGTTCGGACCAAATATCAAAGACTGGCCAAAGATGAGCGCACTTCCAGAAAACATGATTCTGAAAGTTGTATCCGAGATCCATGATCCAGTTACAACGACAGATGAATTAATTCCATCAGGAGAAACATCCTCCTATCGTTCGAATCCACTTGGCCTTGCAGAGTTTACTCTTTCAAGAAAAGATCCTGCTTATGTAGGACGTGCCAAAGAAGTAAGAGCAGCACAGGAAGCAGTAGAAGCGAACAGCAATCCAGTAGAAGCATTAGCAGAATTAGCACCAGTAATTGATGCAATTCACGCTAAGTATGCAGATGTTACCAATGAAAATATTGGAATCGGAAGTACAATCTTTGCTGTAAAACCAGGTGACGGTTCCGCCAGAGAACAGGCAGCATCCTGCCAGAAAGTATTAGGTGGCTGGGCTAACATTGCAAATGAATACGCTACAAAGCGCTATCGTTCCAACCTTATTAACTGGGGTATGCTTCCATTCCTTATTGAAAAAGGTGACCTGCCATTCGCAAACGGAGATTACATTTTCCTGCCAGACGTAAGAAAGGCAGTCGAGACAAAGGCAGCAGAATTTGAAGCTTATGTTGTAAAAGACGGAAGTCTCACACCATTTGCTTTAAAAATGGGTGAATTAACAGATGATGAGAGAGAGATTATCTTGAAGGGATGCCTCATTAACTACAATCGACAGTAATTCTGAGTTGCCGCAGGCAAGGTAGACGGTGCTACAGAGGAAGTAGCGTTCGGATTACCAGAAGATTATGAGTAGAACCACTAAAAAATTGCCCCATTTTGTTCCGTTGTGCTAAATGGGGTAGATTTTTAAGTGGTTCTTTCTTGTGTTTTTTGAGCAATCCGACTAAAAGCTTTTGTAGCGTCTCCCTTGCCTGTGGTAAATCAAAATTGTATACATATTAGTGCACTATTGACAAAAGGAAAGTATTTGGTATATCATAAAAAAGATTATTAACTTTTAAATGTAAGTTATCTAAAAATCAGAACAAAAGACAATTGACAACATTGAATGAGAGAAGAAGGAGTGGAGTAAGCATGAAGGTTTCAGGAAATGACCTGTTTGTAACGGCAATGAAAAAGGAAGGCGTGGATACGATTTTCGCATATCCGGGTGGCATGGTCGTCAATCTTCTAGACGCACTCCATGATTGTCACGGGATTGACCTCGTATTACCAAGACATGAGCAGGGGTTGATTCACGCAGCGGATGGTTATGCCAGAGCAACCGGCAAGGTTGGTGTATGTTTAGTAACCAGTGGACCGGGTGCTACGAACTTAGTAACAGGAATTGCTACAGCAAACTATGACAGTATTCCATTAGTATGTTTTACTGGCCAGGTTCCAGAGCATTTGATCGGTAATGATGCGTTTCAGGAAGTAGATATCATTGGAGTGACTAGAAATATTGCGAAGTTTGTTATCATGGTCCGTGATAGAGAGATGTTAGCACAGCGAATTAAGGAAGCATTTTACATTGCAAGATCAGGAAAGCCAGGACCGGTTCTTGTAGATTTACCAACAGACGTTATGGCAGAACTGGGTTCAACTTCTTATCCAACAGAAGTAAATATCCGTGGATATAAGCCGAATAAGGGTGTTCATGTAGGACAGCTTAAGAAGGCGATTAATCTGTTAGAAGAAGCGAAAAAGCCGATGTTTTTAATCGGTGGGGGAGTAAATCTCGCTCATGCTCAGGAAGAGATGACAAAGCTTGCAGAAAAGATTGATGCTCCAGTAATTACGACCGTTATGGGACGAGGAGCTATTTCCACAGAGCATCCTTTATATATTGGTAATATCGGAATGCATGGTTCTTATGCTGCTAATAAGACTGCAGATGAGTGCGATTTAATGTTCTCTATCGGATGCCGTTTTAATGACCGGGTAACTGGTGAGATTAAGAAGTTTGCACCGAATGCTAAGATTGTCCATATTGATATTGAATCCGCAGCGATTTCAAGAAATGTTACAGTAGATATTCCGATTGTTGCAGATGCGAAGGCAGCAATCTTAAAGATATTAGAGCATACAGAACCAATGAAGCATGAGGAATGGATTGCAGAGGTAAAAGGCTGGGATAAAGAATATCCTCTTCATATGGAAGTAGAAGAGGGAGTAAACCCACAGCGTATCATCGAGACTTTGAATGAAGTGTATGCAGACAGAGATACAGTATTTACCAGTGATGTAGGACAGCATCAGATGTGGGCTTCCCAGTATCTGAAGTTAGATGCGACTCATAGATTAGTACAAAGCGGAGGACTTGGTACGATGGGATTTGGCCTTCCATCTGCCGTAGGAGCACAGATTGGATGTCCAGAGAAGTCTGTCGTATCAATCAGTGGTGACGGTGGATTCCAGATGAACATGCAGGAGCTTGCAACAGCAGTATGCCAGGAACTTCCGTTAGTAAACATTGTATTTAACAATAATCGTCTCGGAATGGTTCGCCAGATGCAGGAACTCTTCTTTAAGAAGCGTTATACAATTACCTGCCTGCGCTATCATAAGTCCTGCAAGGGTAAATGTGGTACACCGGGCTGGGTATGTCCAGAGTATGTTCCTGATTTCGTAAAGATGGCAGAAGCTTACGGTTCTAAAGGATATTTTGTTACAAGTAATGATCAGTTAAAAGATACGATTCTTGAGGCGAGAGAGTACGCAGAGAAGAATAAGAAACCAGTTATTGTAGAATGTATGGTTGCTCCAGATGAACTGGTTATGCCGATGATCAAGGGTGGAGCAAGCTTTGAAGATATTATGTTATAGGAGGATGCAGAGATGAGAGAGATAAATACAGAAAAGAAAAAAAGATGGGTATCTCTGTATGTGGAGAACCGAATTGGTGTATTAGCACGTATTTCAGGAATGATGTCTGGAAAGTCCTATAACATTTCAAGTATTACAGTAGGTGTTACAGAAGATCCTACAGTATCAAGAATGACAATTGGCCTTTCTTCTGACGATGCAACTTTTGAGCAGATTAAAAAGCAGTTAAACCGCTGCGTAGAGGTAATTAAGCTTAACGATATTACCGATGCCCCAACCCATATGAAGGAGATTCTTTTCGTGAAGATTCATGAATGTTCTGAATTTGAGAAGGGTGAGATTTTCCGTATCTCACAGGTATTTGGAGCTAAAGCGATTGACTACGGTATTAACAGTGTTCTTTTAGAGAGTGTAAATACAGAGGGACGTAATAACGACCTTATTGCTCTTTTAACAAGAAAGTTTGATCATGTGGAAGTTGTTCGAGGTGGTATTGTTGCAATAGAGTCTATCAGCATGATTGACCGTTAATATTTAGAATAAAATATTGTTTTTCCATTATAGAATTTACGATTTAGAGCGTATTTGAAGAATTATTTCAACAATCGGTATATTTGTTTTGTAGAGAATATGTCCTTTGTTTGGATAAGATTTCCATAAATTGTGATTTATACTTAACAGAAAGTATTTTTGAATGCGGCTTAACAGAAGGGTATTTAAACATCTATGTTTAGATACTCTTCTTTTTTTGCTTTTGGGATTGGAATGTTATATATGGGGAAATGAAAGTACAAAAATATAATTGATGAATAAAAAAGAAATAAAGTAAAATATTGACAATTAAGAAGTGGAATGCTAAAATGAAATGGAAATATTTCCTAAAAATGAAAGGAGTGTAAAACGAGAAGAGAGATATTTTAAGCAACAGGGAAATATAGAATTTTTCAGGAGGGCAGAAAATGTGGATATTTTTTAGGAGAATCCTTATTTTTGTTTTAGTAGCTGCACTTTTTTTTACAAATATCAACATAAGCGTAGCTGCTTCTGGAATAGGGAAAGAGAGTTTCTACCAGATGAAAAATGAACAGGAAGATACCAGACAGATAGAGAATATTACAACAGAAAGTCAGGAGAGTACGACAGCCATTTCTAAAGAAACAACGGAAGAAAAGGAAAAATCAGAGCAAGGAACCACGGAGCAGCATAATGAAGCAGAAGAAAAGAGTACAGAGCAGGAATCGGAAAGTGCAGGAACACAGGATAAATCTCAGCAACAACAGGAGAAATTAACAGGTTCAGAACTAAAAGAAGGGGGACAGACAAAAAAATCTACAGAAAGGAATCAGGAACAGTCCACAGCGGAGCAGAGGGAAGACGAGGAGGAAGAGTCTGTACCAGTAGTAATGTCTACTCATCCAAGCACAAACCATTCTGTAACAATGCCTGATGTTACCAGCCATTATTTTTTATTACAAAAAAACAGCAAAAAAGTGGGAAGCGTGACAGGAAAAAATCTGCTTACAGTAGCTAATGCACAGGCGGCATCGAAGTATATTTATGAAAGTTATTCAAATGGAAGACAGTACAATTTTACTCCCCGTTTTAATAATAACAGTTCAGTAAGCGTTGGTGGAGGAACAGGAGGGGAAGTTTCTTTTACAAAAGTGAAAAATGGAACAGAAAGTGAATTTGGTACTTTATATCCTGCCGTATCGAAAGGACGTATTGCATCGAAAGTATTTAATTTACAGAAAACTACGGTGAATCCATACGCAGTATATAAAGATGTTGGAAATTGGTATGATTATAATACGAAGAGAACATATAAGATTGATTTAAAGATTACAGTAACAGGATATAAATTTCCAAGGGCAGCGATAAGAAAGCAGTTGTCGAATCAGGATTTAAAAGCGCCATATATTGGATTCCAGAAGAACAAGATTGGTATATCTGTTATGGGTACAGATTATGTGCAGACTCGCATGGATTTCTATTATAGTGGAACGACAACACCGGTTTCAGGAATCAAAGGATTAATTCAGTTTTGTGATATTGATGCACAGCAGGGTGTTGATTTTGGAACAGGTTTTGAGAAAGTACTTATGTTTCAGATGCAGCAGTCAAAACTTCAGTATAATGCGACAGGATTGATTACTGGTTCGAAAGGATATGTTTCTTCAAGGACGAGTGAAGGTTTTGACAATAATGATGAGACAACAACCGCAGTTGGAATTTTCGCGGGAAGTACGGTGAATTGTCGATGGACAGTAGCCAAATGTGACCAGAAGGATACGGGCGGTAATGCGGCATATGCGGTAAAAAGTGGATATGGGATTCCAGCGGATAGTTCACTGGCAGATTCTACATCCTATTATTGGTCAAACAGTACAGGACTGCTTTCTATTCGTGCAGATGTAGGGATTGGATTATTACCAGATGAAGTAAAGAAAGCGATTTATCACGGAAAAATCAATTCTAAAAATTCAGAATCAGCAAAAAAATTTCTGGGGTTGTCTGATAGAAAGGAGACATTTTCCTATGTTTTATCTGCACCAGTTCCGAGTCCGTCCAATGTAACTACGGCGAAGTATACATCATTTCAGTTTGAGGATAAAGTAGAATCGCTTTTGAACGTAAAAGATGTGAAAGTATATGCAGATGAGGCGGTAAATAATAATGTCCAGGCTGATCAGATGAATTATACAGATGTAAGTGCCAATTTTAATATAACAAAAACGCAAGGGACAGATCATGCCACGACAGTGAAAGTGGCAGCGAAAAATGCGAAGTTATCAGCGGCAGCTTTTTATGGACACAGTTATTATGTGCATATAGAAGTGCAGATGAAATCGGATGAAGAGTTACATAAAATTAATAAATCAGTTGCGGACTGGTATCAGACAGATAATACTGTGACTGCGAAAGTATCTGAGGCAGGAAAATGTCAGGGAAGTGTAGCAGTTTTAAATAAGGGAACATTAAATGTAGCAAATAATCAGGGTGGTTCAGTAAAAAAAGAATCGAATTATGTGGCATCTAAAGCAGGGATGATAATTAAAGTAAAAAAGACAGATCAAAATAGCGGGCAGCCAATCGAAGGAGTGAAATTTGGTTTATTTGGCGGTGAAAATGTCAGTATAGATAAAGCAGAACCAATAGATACGGCAGTAACAAATAAAGAAGGAATTGCTGTATTTAAGACAGGAACTAGCTATAGTTTTTATAAAGATAAATATGGAGATGGTCCATATTGCGTTAAAGAAATTGCTATTCCTGCAGTCTATAAAAATGTGTGGAAGCCATCTCTTAATAAAGAGTGGACTTACAAAATTCCAACTTTAAAATCAGAAGCTCTGTTTGATCTTTCTTCAAATATACCACTGGAGGCACAGTTAGAAAATACAAATTATCAGGCGGAAAAGAATTTAATAAAGGTTTACAAAAAGAGCAAAGATACGGGAGCATATTTATCTGGAGCGGAATTTACCCTGTTACAGTGGTCACAATCTAAAAATCAATATGAAGAACTCTTTACTTTAGAAGAAGATGTGGATGAGAATAAGAGATCGGTTTATCAAAATAAGCAGGAATTTAAAAATACTCTGGATAATTTAGGTCGTTATAAAATTGTGGAGAAGAAAGCGCCGAAGGGATGCATATTAACGAAGCAAGAGTGGACGTTTGAACTGTCGGAAAATACAGACAATAAGGAGAATCCTGTCATTTTTGAAAATTTGTCAACAGGAGAAAAGCAAAAAGGCAGTTTAGTATATGAGAATCCACTTCAAAAAGGAAAGCTCCTTATCCAAAAAGAAGATGATGAGGGGCAGCCAGTGAGTGGTGCTGTTTTTTCAGTAACTGCGGCGCAGGACATTTACGCACCGTGGGATGTCAAGGAAGATGGAACACCAGCTTCTGATGCAAAACCTCTTGTTACAAAGGGAGAGGTAGTAGATAAGATTACAACCGGAGAAGATGGAAAAGGAGAAAGCAATAAGTCATTATATATTGGTAAATATATCGTAGAGGAAATTAAAGGAGCATGGAATCATATTAAAGGAGATACGATTTATGAAGCAGAGCTGCATTATGGTTTAGACAGCAGTAAAGAATTGATTAGTTATCATCTTAAAGTAAACAATCTTTTGATGCATCCATCACTTGCAGTTTCTAAGCTTGCAGATAAAACAACCAATGAAGAGAAAAAAGAAGTTTCTTTTGATGAAAAAACAGGACGTTATATAGAGAAAAAGGTGACAGGACGCTATAAGGCAGGAGAATTCGTTGATTATACAATAAGAGTAACAAATACAGGAAATGTTTCTCTTTACAATATTAAAGTGACAGATGATATGGATTGTAAGGGGGAATTTGCTGGACAGACACTCTCAAAATATGCAGATATGGAAACTGCAGCATTTGTACTTCCTGAATCGGGCTATTTTGTGACGAAAAGCGGAGATAAAGTATATGCTCAGATCTCATCATCATCTAATCTTGTATTAAGCCTGCATCATCTTGCAATAGCTGACAGCGTTGAGATGCATGTGAAAGTAAAATTAAAAGAAGATGTGAAAGATGCGTGGAAGCTTAAGAATGAAGTTCGCGTTCAGGCACAGTATGATGATAATGGACAAGAAGACGATACGGATAAGCCACATCTGGTTGATGTACCAGTAAAGGACTTAGTAGATGGAGAGAATAATAGTCTGGTTATAGACTGGGATTATATCAATATTCCGGGAATTCCAGAGGAAAAGGTAATAAAGACTGCCGATAGAACAACAGGAATTCAGATTGAAAATGGAGAGATAACGTCAGGGTCTAAAATACCTGGAATATACAATGCAAAGGAAAAAGTAAAGTTCTCTATTATAGTAAAGAATTCCGGGGAGGCAGCTTTAAAAAGGATTACAGTAAAAGATGCATTAAGCGATGAACTTAAAGCCGTATCTGATATGGAAAGTGCAGGTTTTGTTTTTGATGATGCAACTGTGGATAAAGATAGTTTTTATGTTCTCACTACAGCAAAAGGAAAGAAGATTACAGCCAAAGTAGTAGATAAAAATACAGTGATATTATGTAATACAGGAGAGGATAGTTCTGGAACAGACCGCCTCTTTGCAGATGATTATATTACGTTAAATTATAGCGTTAATTTATTGCCTGGAACAGCAAATTTATATGATCTTTCTAATAAAGTATACATTAATGGATGGTATTTTAATGGAAATGAAGACGAGGAAGTTCCGGGAGAAGAAGATAAAGATATTATTGAAGTGCCCGGAATACCAGAAGGAAGAACAGCAAAACTAGCTGATAAAACAACTGGGGTTGTCTTAAAAGAAGGCAGATATGATGCAGGGGCTAAGATTTCTGGCGTTTATGAGAATGGAAATGAAGTAACTTATAAGATTACAGTAACCAATACAGGAAGTGCCAATTTATATGATTTAAGATTGACGGATGTTCTTAGTAAGGAATTAGAAGAAGCTCTTGAAAAGGATAGTGTTTCTTTTATAGAGCAGGTCTACACATCCAAAGACAATCGCAAAGTGCGCACAAAGTTAGAAGAATCACAGAAGTTATGGATGGATTTCCTGGCAGCAGGAGATGCTGTAGATGTGTATTTGAAAGGAAAAGTACGCATAGATGTCGGAAATCTTTTTTCACTTGAGAATATTGTAAATTTAACAGCAAGGTATAAAAAAGGAGACGAAAAAGCACGCAAAGAACAAGACGAAACAGGAAAAGAAGAAACTAGTACAGAAAAGAAAGAAGAAACATCAAAAGACGATGAAGCAGAGAAAGAAGAGAATAAAAAAGATGACCAAAAGGATGATCAGGAAGGAACAAAGGTACCGGAAAAAGAATTAGAACCATTATCAAAAGAAAGTAAAAAGGCAATAGAAGAAGCCTACGAGGCTATTCAGAAACTTACCGTAGAAGAACTGCAGGAAGAAAGTAAACAATATGCAGAAATCCCAGTCACAGAATTAATGCAGGACGAAGATTATATTAATATACCCGGAACTCCGCTTGCAAAGATTGCAAAATTAGCAGATAAAACACAGGGAGTCACACTGGTAAAAGGCAGATATGAAGGTCAGAAAGAAGAAGGTATTTATGAATACGGGGATACCGTAGATTATACGATCACATTAACGAATGCAGGAACTGCAGATTTATATAACCTGCTTGTGGATGACACTTTAGATAAGAAACTATTATCTATATTAAAATCAGATTCTATTACTATTACAACTGGGCAGGTTACAACAAAGATGGGAGATACCATTCAGGTTAGGACAGCAGAGAAAGATGAAGACATAGGAAAAGACTCAGAATCCATAACAAAGCAGTTAGAAAGTCGTTCTGTTGTATTAGATCATCTAAAAAGTGGAGATAGTGTCGCTATTCATTTAAAAGGAATCATACAATCAGGAGCGAACAGAGACACTGGATTAAATAATATGGTACATCTTGTAGCGCAGTATAAAACAGTGAATGAGAATGGAGAAAACGAAGAAAATTATGTTGAAGATACCCCAGAGATGACGGATAACGATACAGTAGGAATCGGTACTCCAGATATTTTAGCAGCCAAAAAAGCAGATAAAACGAAAAATGTTATTTTAGAAAATGGACGTTATACAGGAAAGAAAAAGTATGGAACTTATAAAGCGGGAGAAGAAGTTCAGTTTATACTTACAGTCACTAATGTGGGTAATGGAACGGCAAATCATGTAAAAGTAACAGAAGAACCATCAGCGGAGTTGAAAAAATATGTTCAAATGAAAGGGTTTGTCAATAAAGCTGGTGATGTGATACGAACCAAAAAGGGAAAAGAACTACATATAGAAACATCAAAAAAACGAGAACTCTGTTTGGAAAAAATAGAAGCGGAGGATGCTGTAGAACTAATATACATTGGAAAAGTAAAGAAAGATATTCCATCTATAAAATTCCTGAAAAATGAAGTGGTCATTACAGGACAAAATAAAGATGGCAGTAAGATACCAACGACATCAAAGATGAGTGATTATGACAAAATTAATTTAAAAGAAAAGGAAATAAAGAATCAAAATCCAAAGAAAAATAGAGAAACTGGCACGAAAGAAAATGGAGCAAAAACAGGAGATAATACTCCGGTTTTTATGTATAGTTTCTTAAGTATAGCAGCCATCTTAGCACTTAGCGTTCTCATCTCTTATAAAAATAAAAAACGAAAAAATTGAAAACGCGAAGAAACATAATAGCAATATAACGATAAAATAAGAGAGGGTAAGAAATCTTAATCTCTGCTTACCCTCTCAAAAACTTGACATAATCTATGAATTTTGATATTATATTCGTTGTGAAAACGAGGCGTGGCTCAGTTTGGTAGAGCGCTGCGTTCGGGACGCAGAGGCCGTGGGTTCGAGTCCCGTCGCCTCGATTCTAAAACCGCATAAATAAAGGCTCTGAGGACTCCGTGAATATTTAGTAAATCAAAGTAATCAAGGAGTGAGATTTTGTACGAAGGAGCTTAATAAAATTTTGAAAATTATATCAGCAAAAGCATCGGAAATCTACTTAAACGATAGATTTTCGGTGCTTTTTTGTTGAGATAGTTTTATTTGAAAGAGAAAATAATATATAGTGCTTTATGGTCTCTGTCCCATTCCACCTTCTAATGTGATTGTCTCTCCGTTCATATATTTGAAATCTGGAGAAGCAAGCTGTACACAGGCGCGACCGATTTCTTTTTCTACATCTCCATAATGACCTGCTGGCGGCATCTTAACATTTGCTTTGAATGCTTCTGGATAAGCTTTTTCAAAGTTTTCAAGCTGAGCAGTCCAGGCAAGGGGACAAACAACGTTAACGTTGATTCCGTCTGCGCCCCATTCTGTAGCGGCTACACGGGAAAGTCCACGTATTCCTTCTTTGGCAGCGGCGTAAGCACATTGACCGTAATTTCCGAATAAGCCAGCGCCGGAAGCAAAATTAATAACAGATCCCTTTGTTTCTTTTAAATATGGATAGCATGCTTTCATGTAATAGAATACGGCATATAATCCAGAATATAATGCGAGATTGAACTGTTCTGTTGTGTGGTCCGCAAGACTGACACCAGAAGCAGAAGCCTGTGCATTATTAATTAAAACATCAATTCGTCCGAAAGTGTCAATAGCCCGTTTTACTACATTTGCAACAGCGGCTTCATTGTCTGTTCCTGCATTAACATCTGCCTGCACTGGAAGTACCTGAATGCCATAGAGTCTTTCTAACTCTTCTTTCGCATCTTCTAATTTCTGCAGATTTCGTCCGGTAATCACGAGGTTTGCCCCCTCTTTTGCGTAAGCCGTTGCAATACCATATCCAATAGAACCGCAACTTCCGTCACTTAATACGGCACGACCGCCACCTGTGATAATCGCTGTTTTCCCTTTTAAAAATCCCATAATATATACTCCCTTCTGTTCGTCTATAATTGGATATCCGAATTACTTTTTTATCTTCTTATTCTTTTTCAATTTCATTTTCTGTATTTTACGAATCGCATGACTGTATGATAACAGAAAATTGTACTAAAATCAATACACAAATCCGTTAATATTCTGACAACTATGTTAAATAAATATCTTTTAACTTTATTATCTGACAAATAATAAACAATCTCTTTATATCCTTTAAAATAGCGGATTTCCAGTTGAATTTGTTTAAAGAAAAAATTATCTGATTTTTGACAAATAAAAAAATAAAAATAAAACACAACATGATATAGCCTGCATTTGTATAAAAAATAGCAATAGTTTTAGGCAAATTAATAAAAAAGATGAAAGAAAATGAAAAAAATATTCAAAATAAATTTATATAGCTAAAATATAGACAAAGAAAAATAAAAATGTCCGCATGTTGGCACAGAAAAGTTGTGCGAATTGAAAGAAAAATTGGGATAAAGGAGCATATTTATGCAAGAAACAGGCTGATAAAATTGATTTTTAGAAAAAAATAACAATCTTAATCCCATTTTTTCTTCAATGTTCTAACTGATTTCCTGAGCTGACCATAAACAGAACCCACAAATCATTATTGTCATGTTATTTCGCCAGGAGTATAATGTAAAAAGAACATCTTACAGGAGGCATTATGGCAAAATATTTTTATTTTACAAGACACGGACAGACCGTATGGAATGTGGAGAATAAAATTTGTGGTGCAACAGACATCGCCCTGACAGATTTAGGGCATCAGCAGGCGGCGGAACTAGGTGAGAGAATTTTAAAAGAAGGAATTAAGATTGATGAGATTTTATATTCTCCTTTAATGCGTGCTGCCGATACAGCAAAACATATTTCAGAAGTAACGGGAATTCCGGCGAGAGAAGAACTTCGATTAAAAGAACAGAATTTTGGAAAATATGAATCAACTCCAAGAAATGGTGAAGAATTCAAAAGAGCGAAACAAGATTTTGTGTGCCGTTATGAAGGCGGTGAATCTATGTTACAGCTTTGCCAGAGAATCTATAATCTTCTTGATGATATAAAAAAAGAAGACAAAGTGTATCTGTTAGTAGCGCATAATGGAATCTCAAGAGCAATCGAGTCTTATGTCCGGGATATGAGCAACGAGGAATTCGCAGGCTTTGGAATTAAGAATTGTGAACTTCGTAAGTATGAATTTTGATTATCAGAGCTTTGTGATGATTTGATTTGCTCCAACTGCCAAAGCACAGCTCTTTGAGAATGAAATGAAAAATCCTTATTTGTGACTTTAGTCGCAGCGTGTTGAATACTTGCTCTACTCGCTTGTATCCAATACTTGCTCTGAGGCCACAAATAAGGATTATTTCATTCTCAGGGGGGCATCCTTCCTGAGGTAACTCAAAATCTATCCAGCCAATCTGCTGTTTACTTTTTTAAAGTACGGTGATTCAAAGTCGTAATTTTTATTGTTGACGCTAATCCAACCAGTTTTCTTTCCATACTGGAACTGAAGGTAAATATTACCTTTGGACAGTGTGAGTTTTTTCAGAGTAACCTGTTTACCCTTTGGAACAGTAAAGGCAAGTTTCTTTCCGTTATAAAACCTTAATTTTTTTGCTGTTACAAAAATATTTTTGCGGAATAACTTACTGTAAGAGTCTTTTCTGCTGTAACCGATTGTGCTTTTTACGGTAGAAGTAGTAGCATTTGTCAAAACAAGTTTATTATTACGGAATTTATAAGACATTTTCCAGGTAAGCCATCCTGTTTCAGCAGGCTGTTCTCCGTGATGAAGAGTCAGACGGTTTTTCTTGGCAGATACAATCTCACAGGCGGTATTGTCTAGTTTGCTTACAGAATACAGCTTTTTAGATGTATTGTTATATTTGTAAATTTGGTTAAATACAATGTAATCGTTATCGCCAATACCCATTAATTGAATAAACTCATTTTTGTTTGTCATTTTGGCATATTTAGCGGTGATATAATTAATTCCGCTGTCAGTACAATTTTTACTAAAAGCCGTTTTCTTATTTACCGTAACTTTAAGTTTTTTTACGCGGAAATCATCGTCCATAGTAGTTGTGATAAGAATTTTATCCGCTTTTCCATCCCCGGTAATATCTGCAGATATTGTTTTCTTGACAGGAATATCTTTTACAGATGCGGCATTAGTAATAGTAGAGAAAGATAGACATAGCATAACCGTAAGCATCAATGAAAAAGTAAATTTAAATGATTTAAAAATAGTATTCTTCATAGCAATCCCTCCTTAAAATATTGCATAAAAGTACTACATGTATAATGTTACTATAGCATATTTTCAGAAAAAAGTCCTTAATTATCCTGAAATATTTGATACAAGTACCATATGTAATATAATTTATTATATCAACAAGTAAGCTTTCAAAAAAGTAACTAGTAGTCACTATTTATCCTTTTCCAGAAGGAAATAGAACAGCGAACTATCCAACAAACATGTCCAGAGCAATTTTAAAATGCTATCAAGCATTTTAAGAGCTGTGATATGAAATGTCTGTAGATAGTTCGCTGTTCTATTTTCGCTTATTTAACAACTCTAGAGCGTGTTTGAAAAATCATTCCTGCAATCTGCACGCCCCAATTTGCGGTATATTTTGCCTTCATTCAGTTAAAATCTCCCACAAATTGTAACGCACATCTTGCAGAAAGCATTTTTCAGACACGCTCTAGATAGTTGCGTTTTTCATTTTTGTCTGTTTATTCTAAGATTAGATATTTAACAGATCACTGTAAGCCTTTAAAGCTCCGTCTGTATCGTGTGCAAGAACACGTTTTGCAAGAACTTTACCAAGCTGTACACCTTCCTGATCAAAACTGTTAACATTCCATACAAATCCCTGGAACATAATCTTGTTCTCGAAATGAGCTAATAAAGCACCGAGTGATTCAGGTGTTAACTGGTCACCGATAATGATACTGGATGGACGTCCACCTTCGAAATTCTTATTAAGATTTTCATCTTTCTTACCGCATGCGAAAGCAACGATCTGTGCAGCTACATTTGCACATAATTTCTGCTGACTTGTGCTGTCTTCGATTACTACATCCATGCCAATCTGGCTGTTTTTAAATCCAACAAACTGTAAAGGAACGATGTCTGTTCCCTGATGTAATAACTGATAGAAAGAGTGCTGTCCGTTTGTTCCAGGTTCTCCAAAAATTGTAGGACCTGTTACATAGTTTACAGGTTCGCCGAAACGGTTTACAGACTTACCGTTAGATTCCATATCACACTGCTGTAAGTGCGCTGGGAAACGGCTTAATGCCTGAGAGTATGGTAAGACTGCAGTAGATGGATATCCCTGAACGTTACGCTCATAAACACCAATTAATGCATCCAACATATCTGGGTTCTCTAAAATATTTTTGTTTGCAGCAAGTTTATCTTCTTCAGCAGCACCATTTAAGATTCTTGCGAAGATTTCTGGACCAAATGCGAGGGAAAGAACAACTCCGCCAACTGCAGAAGAGGAGGAATAACGTCCGCCGATGTAGTCATCCATGAAGAATGCTTCTAAGTAATCATCACTCTTTGCTAAAGGAGATGTCTCACTTGTTACAGCAAGCATATGATTTGCAGGATTTAATCCGGCCTTTGTTAAAGCATCTTTAACGAAAGCTTCGTTTGTTAATGTCTCTAAAGTTGTTCCAGATTTGGATACAACGATGAAAAGAGCGTGAGCTAAATCAGTAGATTTTAAAATAGCAGCAGCATCATCAGGATCTACGTTACTGATAAACTTTGCTTCCATCTTAGCAACACCATTCTCTTTTGCCCAGTTCTCTAATGCGATATATAAAGCACGAGGGCCCAAGTCACTTCCACCGATACCAATCTGAACTACAGTTGTGAACTTCTCGCCTGCAGCATTAGTAATTTCTCCAGCATGAACTTTATTCGCAAAGTCTGCTGCTTTTTCCTGCTGGGAAACGTAAAATTCACGCTTGTTTACACCGTCAACAACAACATCATTACCTAACTGTCTACGTGCTAAATGATGAAGAACAAGACGTTTTTCTCCTGTGTTGATAACAGCACCGTTATATAATTCTTCGAACTTTTCAGCAAGCTGTGCTTCTTCAGCTAATTCTGTTAATGCAGTTAAAACAGTATCATCTACCTGTTTTGCAGCATAATTAAAGCTAAGACCTTCAGCCATTGGTGCTGTGTACTTTGCTACACGTTCTGCACCATTCTCACCAGCCATAGCTTCTTTGATGTCTACATGATTTTTCAGTCCGGCAAGTTTTTCATAAGATGCCAGAGTGTCAAGGTTGTTCCAAGTTGCCATAAATAAATCCTCCTTAGTTAATGTGACTATACATTAAACATGATTAAAATTAAGAATGTAAAGAAAATGAAATCTTTGCATCCAAAATCCTATATGTCAATTATACTAAAAAATATTTCCAAATGCAATGGATTCTTACTATTTAATTCATTAAGCAAACTACAGACGAAGCCATTGCCCTCAATAAGGCATATTTGTGCTTTTAGTCGCGGCGTGTTGAATGTTCGCTCCACGCGCTCGCATCCAACACTTGCTCCGAGACCACAAATATGCCTTATTGAGGGCGATGGCTTCGTCTGTAGTTTGTCTAATGAATTAAATAGCAAGAAAATAATGGGAGAATAAAGCTGCTAAGACAGCTCCGACAAATGGAGCAATCCCCGGAACAAGCAGTCCATACTGCCAGTCATTGTCAGCTTTATTTTTGATAGGGAGTAACTGGAACGCAAGGCGTGGTCCTAAGTCCCTTGCCTGGTTCATGGCAAATCCTGTAGTTCCGCCAAGTCCCATACCAACAGCCCAGACGATAAGTCCGACACCGATAGGTAACTGTTTTTCATAATTGGTTGCGACAGCTAAAATGGCAGTTAAGAAAACAGTTGTTGCGATTGTCTCGACAAAAAAGTTACGAGGAAGATTTCTACAGTTTGGATTTGTAGAAAAGATATTTCGAATGGCAATCGGATCTATTTTCCCTTCGCTTGCTTTAAAATGATCAGCGTACATTACATATACGACAAGTGAACCAAATAAGGCACCGAGAAATTCTGCAATACAATAAGGAATAAAATTGCTCCACGGAATCATGCCAAGAATTGCCTGGCATAATGCCATGGCAGGGTTAATGCAGACACCTCCGAAGATAAACAGGGTAACAGAAATACCAAAAGCCCAAGTGGTGATAGCAAAAATGTGTCCGCTTCCATGGTATTTTGTTTTAGTAAGGACTTCATCACAGTGTACGCCGACACCGAATAAAATCATAAGGGCTGTTCCTAAAAATTCAGCTATAAGTGAGTGTAACATAACGATTTTTCCTTCCGTCTCTTTTCTTTTGTTTTATAAATTTATTTATTCTAATAAAAGCGTTTTAATAAAAAACAACTTGAAATACATTAATTTTTCACAATGCTTTCGTGGCTGGTCCTTATAATAAAAATCAATCATGAAATAATTTATATCGATAATTATAGTTACTGAAGACTTTTCATATTAAAATTATGAAATAATATCAGTGATTATAGTTACTAAGATTTTTAATACTAAAATTTAGATATTAACAACAACACCTAAACCATCAGGAATAACAGCAACTTTTGCATCGTTTCCTTTGATTTTAAATGCCATAGCAAGAGCTTCATCCACGTTAGAAGCAAGTTCCATATGCATATCTTTTACCAGTTTCGGGTCAACGAGGTCTGATACCATGATGACTTTATGATGTGCAAGGATACGGGCAAATATCTGGGAAGTCCACTGGTCAGGAACTGTTTCCAAACGAGGAGTATGGATAGCCTTTTGTTCAAATTCTTCCGGATTTTTTACATCGGCGATATTGTGGTAGAAACCAACTCCGCCATGACCATCGCGGCATCCGGCAATCATGATAATGATTCCACTGTCAGGAAGAGTAGCTTCAGCGGCAGTCATACCTTTAATTGCCTGATAAATATTCTGGTCGAGTGGATATCCGCCGTTAGTAGAAATTGCAATATCACAATCTACTTTATCTACGCTTGCAAGAGAGCGGACAAAATCGCAGCCTTTTTCATGGGCAGCTTCCATATCTCCGGCAAAAGAACCAATGATTTCGTGATTTCCATTTAATACAACATTAACAATGAAAGCAAGATTTGCCGTTCTTGCAGCGTAAACCATATCTTCATGAATTAAATTATGGCAGAGGTTACCTGGGCGGGATTTTTTGTCATTAATAAATTCTCCGCTGTGATTAGCCATAATTGTTTTATAGGAAGCAATACCTGGCAAGACGGACTTTCTGCCGCCGGAAAAACCTGCGAAAAAGTGAGCTTCGATAAAGCCTTCGGAAATTAACAGGTCAGCTTCTGCTGCTATCTTGTTAATAATGCAGTCACCGCCGCTTGGTAAAACACCAATTTTTTTCATAGAAGCATCATCCGTAGAAATGTGCATAACAATTTCTTCATTTGCAACAATTTCCTCACCATATTTATCAACTAATTCTTCATGTGTACTTGGACGATGAAAACCAGTTGCAACAAGAATGCGGATTCGGGCATCCGGAGATACGGAACGGATTCTTCGTAAAAGAATAGGGGTAATAATTTTTGAAGGAACCGGACGAGTGTGGTCAGAACTGATAATGACAATATCCTTTTTTCCTTTTGCCAGTTCTTCTAAGGATTTAGAACCAATCGGATTATCTAAAGACTGCTCTACCAGTTCTTTTTCAGAAAGTTCGGTGGTATATTCGCTCTGTTTTCCCTCTAAAACACCTGCAAGATTTTTTTCAGGCAAGCTGATTTTTATTGTTCCTTTATCATAAGGTACGTTCATTTCAAACATTTTTAAATCCTCCTGTAAAATTATGTGCATTTGAATTTGTTAAGTAGATTTTTGTATATAAATCTTCTGACGAAAATCTATTTTATATAAAATGAATCTCTATGAAAACAACATTTCATATTAATAAAAAGTGTTAGTAAAAGATAATAATAAAAAATGTTACCGAATGTTACAAACATCTGTTAAAAGTATGATATACTCTTTTATGAAGAAAGGGTGAAAAAGAATGAATCATGAATATTTACTAGAATTTTTGGAGAAAAAGGATATTCCTATCGTACATAAATTACGCCATGCGTATCTTACTTACTATGGATTGGATCAGCAAAATACTTATGTATTAAAAGAAGGAGTGGTAAAAACAAGTATCATCTTAAGAGATGGAAGGGAATTTAATATTTCTTATTTAAAAGCACCAGATATTATTTCTTTATTAAGAGATGAAGTAAGTCAGTACACTTCAGCACCATTTAATGTGCGGATAGAAAGCGAGACAGCCGTTTTCTATAAAATTCCACGAGTAACTTTCTGGGAATATGTTAATGAAGATAAAAAACTTCAGGATTATATTAATGCCTACTATAGAGAACAACTTTCTCAGGCAATCTACCGCCAGCAGCTTATGACAATGAATGGAAAAACAGGAGCGGTATGTGCGTTTTTATACTTGCAGATAGAACCATTTGGAAAGAAAATGAAAGACGGGATACTTATTGACTTTCAGATTACCAATGATGATATTGCAGGATTTTGTGGTATTTCTACACGAAATAGTGTGAATCGTATCCTGCGCGGTTTAAGAGAAAATGGAATTATTTCCATAGCTGACCAGAAGATACTTATAAAAGACAAAGAATATTTAGAACAATATGTAAAGGGCTGACTATGGCTGCTTGACAGAGCATGCGAAATACTTAATACCGGTAATTTATATAGAAGAAAAAGAGATTATCGCTAAGATTCATGCAATGACAAAAACATTAGTTGCTTCTATTTTAGAGAACGAGGAGCCAGTTTATGTAGATTTTGAAACACAGGAAAGGATTCCAAAAGACTCTGCATTATGGTATAAAGAAGTTATAAAAACAAATGGGGAGTGTTTGAGTATCAATGATGACAGAAGAGTATAAAGAGGAATACAAAAAAGCAAGAAAAGCAGCAATGAAGCAGTATCGAACCTGTGCATCAAGAGGTTGGTCTTTATATCCACCGGTGCTTGATGAAGTATCCGCTTATGTAAAAACAGCAGGTGAGGAAGTGCTTGGAGAAATGGAAATACCACTTTCGCTTGTGACTGGGACGAGAACTGCAGGCAGACAGAATGCCTTCAGTAAAGATTTTCTTCCGATTCTTCCAGAGAACAGCGAATTTGCAAGGAAGTGGATTACACTTTATGAGGCGCAGATGGAAGAGGGGATTCGAGACCCGATTTTAGTTTATGAATTTATGCATCAGTTTTATGTGCAAGAGGGAAATAAGCGAGTCAGTGTTATGAAGTATCTCGATGCCTCACACATTATGGCAAAGGTAATCCGAATTTTTCCAGAAAAAACAGATGAGCCGTCTGTAAAGCTTTATTATGAATTTATAGAATTTTATCGTAGTACAAAATTCTATGATATTGTTTGTAAACAGGTGGGAAATTATGCGAAACTCCTGAAATTTATGGGAAAGGAACGGAACGAAGCTTGCAGTGATGAGGAACGGAAGAAGTTACAAAGCCTTTTCTATCATTTTTCTTCTATATATAATGCAGTCGCAGGAAACGAAGAAGCAGTGCTGACGGCCGGAGATGCCTTTTTAATCTATCTCAATATTTTTTCTTATGAAGAGGCAGCCAGTAAGCCGGCATCAAAACTTCGGGAAGAAATTCTTAAAATGTGGAAAGAGTTTGTTCCAGCAAAAGAGGCAGAGTCAGTAAAGCGTTTGTTAGAGCCGGAAGAAAAAAAACCGGCATTTTGGAATAAGCTACTAAATTCCACCCAAAAGCTTTCTATTGCCTTTGTCTATGATAAGAAGCCAGATACATCAAGCTGGTTATATGCACATGAACTTGGCAGGCTACATCTTGAGGAAGTCTTTCCAGAAAAAGTAGAGACAAGTTGTTATATCGGAGATGTGGAACAGGCAGCGGTCGATGGAAATCAGGTCATATTTACGACCACACCTCTTTTAATGCCAGAAAGTTTAAAAGCCGCATTAAAATATCCAGAAGTACAGATACTTAACTGTTCTTTGAACTATGCGTGGAAGTCGATTCCAACCTATTATACGAGAATGTATGAGGTGAAGTTTTTAACCGGGCTGATTGCAGGTTCTATGGCAAAGGGAGAGAATATCGGCTACGAGGCAGATTATCCAATTTATGGAAGTATCGCCAATATCAATGCGTTTGCGCTCGGTGTGGCAATGGTAAATCCGAATATTAAGATTTATCTAAACTGGACTTCCGAAAAAGGAAAGCAAAAAGCAGCAGTTGAGGAACTTGCCCTTGTCTCCGCCAGAGATATGATTTCTGCTGACGGATGTAATCGGAGATTCGGTCTTTATTCCAATGAAAATGGTGAAATCCTGAACATAGCTACCAGTGTTCTTGATTGGGGCATTTTCTATGAAAAAATCATACAGCAGATGCTAGACGGTACATGGAAAAAGGTATCTGACAAAGAAACAGCGTCAAGAAACTACTGGTGGGGACTTTCTGCCGGAGTAGAGAACCTGATTTGTTCTTCACAGATGCCTTATGGAACAAAGCGGCTTGTAGATACGTTTCAAAGTCTTATCACAGAAGGACATTTTCATCCTTTTGAGGGCATGTTTTATGACAAAAACGGCAGAGAACACGGCAAAAAGAACACAATATTAAGTAATGAAGAAATTATCACAATGGACTGGCTGTTTGCCAATATTGTAGGAGAAATTCCTGAAAAATACGAGTTAAAAGAACAGGCAAAACCAATTGTAGAACTTCAGGGAGTGAAGGGAGAAAAAGAATGAATATCCTTGTAATTGCAGACGAAGAAGCACCATCTTTATGGGATTACTTTCGTCCGGAAAAATTGAAGGATGTCGATTTGATTTTATCCTGCGGAGATTTAAATCCGAAATATCTTTCCTTTCTGGCAACCTTTTGTAAAGGCCCGGTACTCTATGTACACGGCAATCACGATGACCGTTACGAGAAAACTCCGCCCGAGGGGTGCATTTGCATAGAAGATAAAATCTATGAATATAAAGGCATCCGTATTATGGGACTTGGTGGTTCCTATCGTTACAGTTCGGGAATCCACCAGTATACGGAAAGAAAGATGCGAAACCGTATTTTTAAAATGTGGTTTCCACTCTGGCGAAAGAAAGGATTCGATATTCTTCTCACCCATGCGGCAGCTTACGGAGTAGACGATGCCAATGACTGGGCACATATGGGGTTCGAATGTTTTGTGAAATTATTAGATATATACCGTCCGAAGTATTATATACATGGACATATTCATTTAAATTATGGCGGGGGACATACCCGCAGACAGCAATACGGCGAGACAGAAATTATTAACGGATATCAGTTTCATAAATTTGAATATGAAACGGGAAAAGAAATAAAGATGTTTTAAAGCGTTTTGCAAATAGGCTTTAGAGATATATGATGCAAAATGTAAGAGCAATATGTAGCATTTTAGTAAGTAAAAAAATACATAAATGCCATAGATAAATTTATCAAGAAAGCAATGGGGCTGATCGACAAGTATCATGTTGATTCAAAATATATTATTTTTGAGATTACAGAAAATACTTATATACATAATGTAGAAGCGGTTAATCGTATGATTCAGACATTTCATCAGAGAGGAATCCGTATTTCCATGGATGATTTTGATTCTGGTTATTCTTCTTTGAATACGTTAAAAGAAATCATATTTGATTAAAAGGTGGAAAATAAAATTAAGTTAAAAAAGATTTTGAGAGTATAGAATACCATCAGGAGGTACATGAATTATGTTAAATAATTTTTCTATTTCTGAACGCAAAGTAGCAATTATCGGAGCAGGATTTGTAGGGGCGTCAATTGCCTATGCGCTTACAATAAGAAAACTTGCACGAGAAATCGTTTTAATTGATATCCATGAAGAAAAGACAATTGGTGAAGCTTTAGATATCCAGCATGGAATCCCAGATATGGGAATCTCGTCTGTGAAGGCAGGAAACTATGAAGACTGTAAAGATTGTGACCTGATTATCATTACTGCCGGAAGAAACCGAAAACCAGGAGAGACCCGCCTTGATCTTATTGCAGGTAATTCAGCAATTTTAAAAAATGTTGTAGACCAGATGAAACCGCATTATACAAAAGGTGTTATTATGATTGTGAGCAATCCGGTAGACGTTCTTGTTTATCAGTGTACAAAGTGGATGGGACTTCCGAATGGAATGGTTTTTGGAACAGGCTGCATTCTGGATTCCTCTCGTTTTACCCGCTTAATCGCAGATTATACTCGTCTGAATACAGAAGTAGTAAAAGCAACCATCGTAGGAGAACATGGAGATGCCCAGATTCCAATCTGGAGTCGTGTTTCGATTGCCGGTGTGCCTATACAGGAATATTGTGAGAATGTAGGCCTTAGATGGGGCGAGAATATCCGAAAAGATATTAGTGATAAAGTGCGCGAGATGGGGGCAACAATCATTAAGGGAAAGGGCAGAACACATTATGGAATCGCAACCTGTGTCTGTTACCTTGCAGAAGCGGTGTTAAATCAGCGACTGACTATTGCCCCAGTCTCTACGATGTTCCAGGGGGAATATGGTATAGAAGATGTCTGCCTTAGTGTTCCTTCGATTATAGGAGTAAATGGAGTAGAAAAACGTCTTGAAGAGCGGTGGGCAGAGGAAGAATTTCTTGCATTCCGTCAGGCAGCTGAGAAAATGAGAAATGTCTTAAAAACGCTGTAAACTTGTACGAAGGTATGATAATATAGTAGAGAAACTATAAGATAATAATGTCATATTATAATATAGATTGAATAGCATGATTATAATATGAGATAGGAGGAACCAATGAGAGTAGCAAGTGATTTTAGAGAATTAGCAAGAAGGGCTCTTTCAGGGAAATGGGTGTCAGCGGTGCTTACTACATTAGTAGCATCAATTCTTGGTGCGGATATTATGGTGAACGGTGGTTCAAGCACATCAGGTATTACCAACTCAGTAACGAATGTGGTGAACCGTGGAAATGGAGACAGTTCTTATAATGGGATTTTATCCACGATGTCGATTACTTCATTAACCTATATTTTAGGAGCTATGATGGCAATAGTCACTGTTTTGATTGTTGTTGGACTAGTACAGTATGTTATAGGAAGTTTTGTTTCCCTCGGATTAATCCAGTATAACCTTGATTTGATCGACGGAAAAGATGTAGAATTTGGTCAGATTTTTTCAAAGGCATCCATGTTTGGTAAGGCATTCTGGCTCAGACTTCGAATGGGTATCTTTACCTTTTTGTGGACATTATTATTAATCATTCCAGGAATCATTAAATCCTATGCCTACAGTATGTCAGGATTTATTATGGCAGAGAATCCGGAAATGACAGCAAAAGAAGCGATGCAGGTTTCTGAAAAAATGATGGCAGGAAACAAATGGAGACTGTTCTGCCTGCAATTTAGCTTCATTGGCTGGCAGATTCTTTGTATCCTCAGTTTGGGAATCGGCTTCTTGTGGCTGACACCATATATGAATGCGGCAACAGCAGCGTTCTATGACGAAATCTCCAGAGAACCGTTAAATTAACTCCTGATTTGCCGAGCTGGCGAGGCAGACGGAACAGACGAACTCCTGAAGGTAAATAAAGCATATTTGTGACTTTAGTCGCGGCGGTTTGAATACTCGCTTACACACGCTCGTATCCAAACCTTGCTCCGAGGCCACAAATATGCTTTATTTATCTTCAGGAGTTCTGCTCGTTGGCAGCTCAGAAAATCAGTTGGAGGGATTTGGGGAAGAGGACAGGAGATGTAGAAGTTCCGGGAAATGAAATTTTATAGGATTGACACTTGAAGCAGTGCCACAATCGTATAGTTATTTATGGTCACTACTTTTTTCTATTAACTAGAGCGTGTTTGAAAAACCATTCCTACAATCTGCACGCCCCAATTTGCGGTAAAAATGCTAAAGAAAGCAAAAAAGTTATAAGGCGAATGGATAAAGCCCGGAAATCTTCCAAAGATAGTTATAATATCAAATAATTTAAAATGATAAGATAAGTGTCAGTCCTCCAGTATTTCAATTCCTCAAAAGGTCACAACAGTCTGAAGCCTCCCTCAAATCTTTCTCAAAATAAATCCTGAATTTGCTTAGGCAGCCAAAACACAGCCCACAGGGAATATAATATCCTATATTTGTGGCCTCGGAGCAAGTGTTGGATACGAGCGAATAGAGCGAGTATTCAACATGCCGCGACTAAAGTCACAAATATAGGATATTATATTCCCTGTGGGCGTCTCCTTTGCTGCGCAAATCAGGATTTATTCATTTTCTCTAGGCGTTCTAAAATGAGCTGCTCAATATATTGTGGTGGTTTTCGTTCTCCTTCTTCCCATGCTAACCATGTCTTTAGTGGGAAACCGAGAAGTTTTGCTATTTCTTCAGCGGGGCGATTTGTTTTTGTTCTTGCTTCTTTAATTGTCATAAAAGTACCTTTCTATTACAAAAAAATAACGGAAATAGTTCAGATATTTTTTTGCGAAATTTCATTTATTTAAAATTACTATACTGTTGTAAAGCTTTTTTGTCAAATAAAAGTCTAGAGCATGTTTGAAAAATCATTCCTGCAAATTGTGACGCACATTTTGCAGAAAGCATTTTTCAAACACGCTCTGGTGTGTTAAATATAAAAAGTATAATTATGGAATAAAATCCTTAAAAAGTATAAATTCTAGTTTGAGTAGAATAAAAGCAAGAAAAGTCTTGTTATAAAAGAAAAATGATGGATAAATGTTATAAAATGGATAAAAATCTATAGGATACCAGATTTTTGTGGATTAGTACAGATAATTAATTGCTTAAATATAAAATAAAACCATTTATTTAAGATAGTATTATGCAAAAACTAAATATAAAAAATATCTGTCGTTTACAAATAATTACATTCCAAATTTTTCTTGTTCTGGTATAATAATGCCATAAACACAAAAACAAATAAGAGTTTTTGTTAGAAAGGAATTAAGAAATATGGAAAGAATACTTAAAAACGAAAGAAGGGTTGAGGGAGATGGTAAGAGATATTTGTTGAGATATACGCTTGTATCGAATGGATTTCCAAAAGAAGAGGGAGAAGGAATATATTATGGAATTATAACAGAACAATTTGTATGGACTGATGAAGGGGAAAGATGGGAAGCACAAGATACAGCTCAGGTTAAAGGTTTTTCTGAATCGTTAGAGGAGTCTATGGCATTTTTTGAAAAGATGGTTCAAGGGGAAGTTATGCCAGTATCACTTAATGAGATTGTTGATGACTGGAAAAGTGCGTTTTATATGGGAAGGAAAGAATCGGCATAAGATTTCATTTATTGTAAATCTTGTATCTATAGTATTATGTCATAGATGTTTTCTTTGTAGAATAGGATGAGATAGAATAAGAGAAAGAAAAGGTACCACTGAGATATTCTTCTATGGTATAATTAAAATATTAATATTAAAATTATATTATAGGGAATAGGAGGTGTCTTATGATTAGGCACAAGGCAGTTTACCGCGGAGGAAGCGGAGAGATTGTAGAGAAGAAATCAAGATTTATTGCTAATATAAAGAGTGTAGAAACTGTAGAAGAAGCACAGGTTTATATAGAAGAGATGAAGAAGAAGTACTGGGATGCCAGGCATAATTGCTCTGCATTTTCTGTAGGAACTGAACAGGTGACAACAAGATGCAGTGATGATGGGGAACCAAGTGGAACCGCAGGTAAGCCTATTTTGGAGGTAATATCTGGAAGTGGGATTCACAATATTGTTGTGGTAGTAACCAGATATTTTGGGGGAACGCTGCTTGGAACAGGAGGACTTGTAAGGGCGTATACAGATGCTACAAGAGCAGGTATTGAGAATTCTGATATTGTAGAGAAGATTCCAGGAAGAAGAGTGGATATAGCCATGGATTATACAGATTTAGGAAAACTACAATATTTGTTAGCGCAAAATGAAGTGCTTACTGAAGATACAGAATATACGGATAAGGTTATTATTCATGCTTTATTTCCAGAATCAGATAAAGAGATGTTAAAGAAGAAGATTACAGAAGCGACAAGTGGACGTGTGATGACACAGGAAGGGGAAGAAGTGTACTTTGGTACAGTGGATGGAGAAGTGATTGTATTTTAAAAAATTAGTTGGGATCCCCAGCGATTCAATTACCAGATACTTCACAAAGCGTAGAATAGGATGTGGTTTGTGTAATATAAGATAAAATATAAAGAATATTTTTCTTACATAAAAATACTCCAGAAGATAAGAAATATATATATCTTCTGGAGTATAGATAATAGCTTGTTTTATAAATGAATATATTAAGCTTTTCCGTTTCTCTTTGCACGGTAACGGGCAGTTGGGTCAAGAATTTTCTTTCTGATACGAATGTTCTTTGGTGTGATTTCAAGAAGTTCGTCAGTATCAATGAAGTCTAATGCCTGTTCCAGGCTTAAGATTCTAGGAGGGCTTAACTTTAAGGCATCATCAGAACCTGAAGCACGAGTGTTTGTAAGTTTCTTTGTTTTACATACATTTACTTCGATATCATCCGTTTTACCATTCTGACCGATAACCATACCAGAGTATACTTTTTCGCCAGGCCCTACAAATAATGTACCACGTTCCTGTGCGCTGAAAAGTCCATAAGTAACTGTTTCACCAGATTCATAAGCAATTAAGGAACCCTGCTTTCTGTATTGGATGTCTCCCTTATATGGGCCATATCCCTCAAATAATGTATTGATGATACCTGTTCCTTTTGTGTCTGTCATAAAGTCGCCACGATATCCAATCAGTCCTCTGGAAGGAATGGAGAATTCCAGACGGGTAGAACCAGTACCAGACATGGACATATTACGAAGTTCACCTTTACGCTGGCTTAACTTTTCGATAACAACACCGGAGAATTCTTCTGGAACATCGATAACAGCAGTTTCCATAGGCTCTAACTTTTTACCATTTTCATCTGTGTGGTAAAGAACTTCGGCTTTACTTACAGCAAACTCATAACCCTCACGGCGCATATTTTCGATAAGGACAGAAAGATGAAGTTCTCCACGGCCAGATACCTTGAAAGAATCAGTATTTTCCATCTCCTCAACACGCAGACTGACATCTGTGTTAAGTTCACGGAACAGTCTGTCACGGATGTGGCGGGAAGTTACGAACTTACCTTCCTGACCGGCGAGTGGACTGTCGTTTACAAGGAACTGCATAGCAATTGTAGGTTCCGAAATCTTCTGGAATGGAATAGGTTCTGGATGATCAGGTGAGCAGATTGTGTCACCGATATGAATATCTGCAATACCAGAAATAGCAACGATAGAACCAACAGTAGCATCATTTACTTCTACTTTATTAAGACCATCAAATTCATAAAGCTTGCTGATTTTTACTTTTTTATTTACGGATGGATCATGATGGTTTACAAGGAGAGCATCCTGATTAACACGAATAGAACCATTCTCTACTTTACCGATACCGATTCGGCCAACATACTCATTATAGTCGATTGTACTGATAAGAATTTGTGTATCTGCATCAGGGTCACCAGTTGGAGCTGGGATATGCTTGATGATGGTTTCGAATAACGGTTTCATATCTGTACCATTTTCGCTTAATTCAAGCATGGCAATACCGGATTTAGCAGATGCATATACAAAAGGACTGTCTAACTGTTCATCGTCTGCATCTAACTCTAAAAGAAGTTCCAATACTTCATCCATAACTTCTTCTGGACGAGCTTCCGGACGGTCAATTTTATTAACACATACGATGAATGGAAGATTTAATTCTAAGGCTTTTTTTGTTACAAACTTTGTCTGTGGCATTGGACCCTCAAATGCATCGACAACAAGAATTACACCATCAACCATTTTTAATACACGTTCTACTTCACCACCGAAGTCTGCGTGACCAGGAGTGTCAACGATGTTGATTTTTACTCCTTCGTAGTGAATGGCTGTATTTTTAGATAAAATTGTGATTCCTCTTTCTTTTTCAATATCGTTGGAATCCATAACGCGTTCGCCGACTTCCTGGTTGGCACGGAAAGTACCGCTCTGCTTTAAGAGTTCATCGACGAGAGTAGTTTTTCCGTGGTCTACGTGAGCAATGATTGCCACGTTACGGACATCTTCTCTTGAGATTTTCATAAATTGCCTTCTTTCTAAAAGTGTAAAGTATAAATTGCTCATCACTTGTGGAATGAACCAATTTATAACCGTATATTGACGTTTAAACTAGGTTATTCTAGCACAAAGAAAGAAAAGACACAATAAAAAATACGAAATAAAAAGGAAAATAAACAGAAAAATAAATAGAAAGAAATAATTTTAATCTATAAAAAATCTATGAAGAATATGAAAAAATATAGCAGAAATTATTAGGAAATTTAAATAAAAAGGAATATTTTTTTTTAAAGTGAGTATATATAAAGTAAATAACATATACAGAATCTGCTACATACAGGGGAGGAGTAAACATGACAGAAAAAATTTTAAAAAATAACCAGGCAGTAGTTGCAGGAGAAATTATCTCTGATTTTGAATTTAGCCATGAGGTTTTTGGCGAAGGCTTCTATTTTGTAAAATTAAAAGTGAGCAGACTCAGTCATTCAAGTGATATTATTCCACTGCTGGTCTCAGAACGTCTTATTGATGTGAGCCAGTCTCATATCGGCCAGTTTTTAGAAGCTCGTGGCCAGTTCAGATCTTATAATAAGCATGAAAATAATCGCAATCACCTTGTTTTATCTTTGTTTGTAAGAGAACTGGAATTAATAGACTCGGTAGAAAACAGAAAACCTAATATGATTTTTCTTGATGGATATATCTGCAAGGAGCCAGTATATAGAACAACACCGTTAGGAAGAGAAATCGCGGACGTACTTCTGGCGGTGAACAGAGCATATGGCAAGTCGGATTATATTCCATGTATATGTTGGGGACGTAATGCCAGATATGCAGGAAATCTTTCAGTAGGAAGCCGAATTCAGCTATGGGGAAGAATTCAGAGCAGAGAATATCAGAAGCGCGTAGGAGAGAATAATGTGGTTAGCAGAGTAGCATATGAAATTTCTGTAAATAAGATGGAATATATTGATGATGGAATAAACCTTGAAAGGAAGGTTGCAGATTCGGGAAATATAGGTTAAATTATAAGGGACTGTTCGTTTTGAGCAGTCCTTTGGTTTATCATTATGTAACTTTCAGAGTCATATGGATTTTTGGTAAATAAGTGAATTATGGTTACTTGCAGTCAGATTGCTGTTTGGCAGGGATATGAATTATATCTATTATAGATAATTATGGATAAACACATTTTTAAAATTTATATAAGGTAACCGCGGGAATAAAAATAGAATCAAAGATACTTTTTGGTTTTGGTTTCTGAATAGTCACATCATATGATATAATGTAGAACAAGTAAGAATAAAAGTATAGAAAGGAAAACGAAAATGAAGATAACACCAGTAAAAGGTACGAATGATTATTTACCAGCGCAGGCTGAGCTTAGAAACTATTTACAGAAGAAAATCTGTGAGACATATGAGCAGGCTGGTTTCCAGAGAATTGCAACTCCAATTATCGAGGATATTGAGAATCTTGATAAGAGCGAGGGTGGAGATAACTTAAATCTTATTTTCAAAGTAATGAAAAGAGGGGAGAAGTTAAAGAAAGCAATCGCAAGCCAGAATCCAGATAATATTGCAGATATGGGACTCCGCTATGATCTTACATTACCACTGAGCCGTTATTATGCGAATAATCGTGCATCTTTACCACAGCCATTTAAGGTGATTCAGATGGATAGAGTATATCGTGCAGAACGTCCACAGAAAGGTCGTTTGAGAGAGTTTATCCAGTGTGATATTGATATTCTTGGATCTGATTCTTCTACTTGTGAAATTGAGTTAATTCACACAACCGCAAAGGCTCTTCTTAATATTGGTATTAATAACTTTAAGGTAAAAATTAATGATAGAAGAATTTTACGAGAAATTCTTTTGTCTGTAGGATTTGAGGAAGACCAGTTAGACAGCGTATGTATTTCTTTTGATAAGTTAAATAAAATCAAGGCAGAAGGTGTCGAGGCAGAATTAACAGAGAAGGGATTTGATAAGGCGGTTATCGCAGAATTCATGAAACTTCTTTCCAATGCACCATTTACACTTGACTATGTAAAAGAAATCTGCAAAAACAGTGAATATGTAGATTCTCTCGCATATATTATTGATACCTCTAATGCGCTCGCTGATGGCAAATATGTTGCAGAATATGATATGACCTTAGTTCGTGGACAGGGATATTATACAGGAACAGTATTTGAAGTAGAATCCTTAGATTTTAACAGCTCTATTGCTGGCGGTGGAAGATACGATAACTTAATCGGAAAGTTCTTAAAAGAACAGATTCCGGCAGTAGGATTTTCCATTGGTTTTGAGAGAATTTACAGTATTCTCATGGAAAAAGAATCTTACAATACAGAAAAACAGAAAAAAGTTGTCTTAATTTATGAAGAGGATCAGGTTGCAGATGCTATCCGTTATGCAGAAGAACTCCGCAAAACTTATAAGACAGCATTATACATCAAACCAAAGAAACTTGGTAAGTTCCTTAATAAATTAGAAGAACAGGGATTTGACGGTTTTCAGGTGTTTGGCAGAGACGAAGAAGTAAGAATGTTTGGAGAACAGTAGATTTTTGTAATGATTTATGGTATGATGTTGCAAAACATCAACAAATATAATCAGGATGAAAGGTCAGAAAATGGACGGAAGTATACAGGTTTATTACGGCAATGGAAGAGGAAAGACCACAGCGGCTCTTGGACTTGGCATTCGTGCAGCAGGTGTAGGAAAGCAGGTTATCATGGTGCAGTTTCTCAAGAAAAAGCATTCTGATACGCTTGATTTCTTAAAAAAGCTTGAGCCGGAGCTTCAGATTTTCCGCTTTGAAAAGGCGGCATGTGGGTATTCTGATTTAAGCCCGAAGGAAAAGCAGGAGCAAATGCTCAATATTAAGAACGCTCTTGGATATAGCAGAAAGGTTCTTGATACCGGACAGTGTGATTTGCTGATTCTCGATGAAATCTTTGGATTAGTTGATTACAATATAATTACCATTGAGGAATTGATGGATTTAATTGCAGTGAAAAAAGATTCCATGGACTTGATACTTACGGGAAGGAATCTCCCCGATGAAGTGAGGGAGATTGCGGACTGTGTCTATTCAATCCAAAGAGAGAAAGAAAAGACCCCGGAGATATTAGCACAGGGGAATTTCTAGTAATGCATTCTTAGATTAGAGAAAGGAAGGATAAGTATGGCTGTTTTTACAGGAGCAGGTGTTGCAATCGCAACTCCATTTGATGAGAATTACAATATTGATTATGAGAGTTTTGGGAAGTTTATAGATTTCCAGATAGAGAACAAGACAGATGCGATTATCGTTTGTGGAACATCTGGAGAGGCTTCTACATTAAGTCATGAAGAACATATCGCAGCAATTCGTTACTGCGTAAACCGTGTGAATAAGAGAGTTCCTGTAATTGCAGGAACAGGTTCTAATTGCACAGATACTGCATCTTACCTCACAAAGCAGGCGCAGAATGCAGGGGCAGACGCAGCGCTTGTAGTAACTCCTTACTACAATAAGGCAACACAGAACGGTCTGATTGCTCATTATACAGATATTGCAAAACATACAGATTTACCAATCATTCTTTATAATGTACCAAGCAGAACAGGCTGTAAGTTAGAAGCTGCTACAATTGCAAAATTAGTAAAAGATGTAGATAACATCGTTGGTGTAAAGGAAGCAACAGGAGACATTGCTTTTGCAACACAGATTATGTACGATACACAGGGAGATATTGATATGTATTCTGGTAATGATGACATGATTGTGCCAATGTTATCTATCGGTGGTAAGGGTGTTATTTCTGTTCTTTCTAACGTAGCGCCAGAAGATACACATAATATCTGTGCAGAATATTTTGCAGGTAACGTAGAAAAGAGTCGTGAATTACAGATTAAATATCTTGAACTGATTCATTCCCTTTTCTGTGAAGTGAATCCAATCCCTGTAAAGAAGGCATTAGAGCTGATGGGATTTTACGGCGGTAACGTAAGACTTCCGCTGACGCAGTTAGAGCCTGCACATACAGAACGCCTGAAAAAGGCTATGATTGAGACTGGAATTTTAGCATAAATATAATTTTTTAGAATTATGCTAAATATATCTCACAACTAACCTATTATGAGGTGAATAATTAAGTTAGTAAAGTGAGTCCAGACTTTGAATAGTTACTTTAGTTTTGATAATTAAAACATATCCGGAGGATTGAACATAAGATGGTTAAAGTAATGATGTACGGATGTAATGGCTATATGGGTCATGTTATCTGTAATTTGATAAAAGATATGGAGAATGTCACTGTGGCAGCGGGAATTGACCCATGTCCAGGTGACCAGAAGGATTTTCCTGTATTTGCATCCTTAGACGAATGTAATGTAGACGTAGACGTTATCATTGATTTCTCTGCAGCAGTAGCAGTAGATGGCGTTCTTGATTATGCAGCAGCAAAGAAGATTCCTTTAGTAGAGTGTACAACAGATCTCTCTGAAGAACAGCTTGCACATCTTGAAGAAGCCAGCAAGCAGACAGCAATTCTTCGTTCTGCAAATATGTCACTTGGCGTAAATACATTATTAGAGATGGTAAAGACTGCCGCAAAGATTCTTGGCGAAGCAGGCTTTGATATTGATATTGTAGAGAAACATCACCGCAGAAAGTTAGATGCTCCATCAGGAACAGCATTAGCTTTTGCAGATTCTATCAATGAAGCAGCAGATGGCAAGTATAACTATGTATTTGACAGAAGCGAGAGAAGAATGCAGCGCCCACAGGATGAGATTGGTATTTCTGCCGTTCGTGGTGGAACAATCGTAGGTGAACATGAGATTATCTTCGCAGGAACGGATGAAGTAATCGAGTTTAAGCACACTGCATATTCCAGAGCTGTATTTGGAAAAGGTGCTGTAGAAGCTGCGGTATATCTGGCAGATAAACCAGCGGGATTATACGATATGAAAGATGTAATTTCCGCAAAATAAATTCTGGTTTGCCGCAGGCAAGAAAGACGAACCCAGAAAGATAAATAAAGCATATTTGTGACTTTAGTCGCGGCAGGTTGAATGTTCGCGTGAAAACGCTCGCATTCAACCTTTGCTCCGAGGTCACAAATGTGCTTTATTTATCTTTCTGGGTTCTGTTTGTTGGTAATAAACATACTCCAGAATTTCAACTCCTCAAAAAGCCACAACCGTTTGAAATCTCCCTCAAATCTTCCTCAAATCTTCCCTCCAAAATAAATTCTTCCTTTTCCCTAACCCCCAACGTACAGTCTACAATAACTTAAAGTTTTTTCTAAATCTGGGTTTTTATTGGTTGTTTTTTTCAGAAAGCAGAAGTCCTTTTTTGTAAAGTGATTGGATTTTTTTGCTGTACCATTGACAGAAACGAAAGCACATAATATACTCTAACACAAAAGTCTTAATTTCAAAAATAAGATAAATAATTACGTTTGAAATCAAAAAATATATATGAAGTGAAATGTATATAGCACAGGAAAAGAACTGTAAGTGAAAACTTGCATAAAAACAGGAGGGTTAGGGTTATGTCAGGAAAGGTAAACGTAAAAAAGTTTAGAAAAGTTCTTGTTGCGAATCGTGGGGAGATTGCGATTCGTATTTTCAGAGCGTTAAGTGAGCTTGGGATTACAACGGTTAGTATTTATTCAAAAGAAGACCGTTATGCAATGTTTCGTTCTAAGGCGGATGAGTCCTATCCGTTAAATCCTCAGAAGGGACCGATTGATGCATATCTTGATATTGATACGATTATTAAGATCGCACTTTCTACAGGAGTAGATGCGATTCATCCGGGATATGGATTTCTTTCAGAAAATCCAGACTTTGCAGATGCATGTGAGAGAAATGGAATCGTATTTATTGGACCGGGCAGCAATATTATGAATGCGATGGGAGATAAGATTTCTTCTAAAAAGATTGCTATTGAAGCAAATGTTCCGATTATTCCGGGTGTGGATTATGCGATTAAGGAAGTAGATGAAGCGAAAAAAATTGCAGCGCAGGTTGGTTATCCGGTTATGCTTAAAGCGAGCAACGGCGGTGGCGGACGCGGTATGCGAATCGTAAATAGAGAAGAGGATTTGGAGAAAGAATTTAACGAAGCGAAGAATGAATCGAAGAAGGCTTTCGGTGATGATATGATCTTCATTGAAAAGTATTTAAAAGGGCCAAAGCATATCGAGGTACAGATTGTTGGAGATAATTATGGAAATGTGGTACATCTTTATGACAGAGATTGTTCTGTTCAGAGAAGACATCAGAAGGTAGTAGAGTATGCACCGGCATTTTCCATACCGGAAACAGTACGTCAGGAAATCTTTGATGCTTCTATCCGATTGGCGAAAACAGTAGGTTATCGTAATGCCGGTACGTTGGAATTTTTGGTAGATGCAGATAATCATCCATATTTTATTGAGATGAATCCTCGAATTCAGGTAGAGCATACAGTAAGTGAGATGGTTACGGATATTGACATCGTACAGACACAGATTCTTATTGCAGAAGGTTATCCTTTAGCTTCGGAAGAGATTGCGATTCCATCACAGGAAAGTGTAACCTGTACCGGTTATTCGATTCAGACTCGTGTGACGACAGAAGATCCAGCTAATAATTTCCTTCCGGATACAGGAGAAATTACAGTATATCGTTCGGGTTCTGGTAATGGCATCCGTCTTGATGGAGGCAATGCATATACAGGAGCAGTGATTTCTCCATATTATGACAGCCTTCTTGTAAAAGCAATCTCTCATGACAGAACTTTTCTTGGAGCGGTAAGAAAGTCTATCCGAGCTTTACAGGAAATGCGTATTCGTGGAGTAAAAACGAATATTCCATTTCTTGTGAATGTGTTAAATCATCCAACATTTCAAAGTGGGCAGTGTTATACAACGTTTATTGAGGAAACACCGGAACTTTTTGAACTTACTAAGAGTCAGAATCGTGCGAATAAGATTATTGAATTTATTGGGGATCGCATCGTAAATTCAAATAATGGAGAAAAACCATTTTATGAGAACAGAGTGCTTCCGAAGCTTGACAAAAGCAAACCGGTTTATGGAGCGAGGGATGAATTTTTAAAATTGGGTGCACAGGGATTTATGCAGAAGATTTTAAAAGAAGATAAGCTTTATGTGACGGATACCACAATGCGAGATGCGCAGCAGTCACTGATGGCAACTCGTATGAGAAGTAAGGATCTGTGTGGTGCGGCTTATGCGACAAACGCGTTTATGCAGAATGCATTTTCTGTGGAAGCGTGGGGTGGTGCTACCTATGATACGGCATATCGCTTTTTGAAAGAATCCCCTTGGAAACGTCTTGAGTTATTAAGAGAAAGAATGCCAAATACATTGATTCAGATGCTTCTTCGTGCATCCAATGCAGTGGGATACAGCAACTATCCAGATAATGTTGTAAAAGAATTTATCCGTATCTCAGCGGATCATGGTATTGATGTTTTCCGTATTTTTGACAGTTTAAACTGGGTGGAAAATATGAAGATGCCAATAGAAGAAGCGCTGAAAACAGGAAAAATTGTTGAGGGAACCATTTGTTATACAGGAGATGTCAGCAATCCAAATGAGACAAAATATACACTTGATTATTATGTAAAAATGGCTCTTGAATTAGAAAAACTCGGATGTCATTCCATTGCTATTAAAGATATGGCGGCACTTTTAAAACCTAGAGCGGCTAAAGAACTTGTAGGCACATTGAAAAAAGAACTTCATGTACCATTACATTTACATACACATGATTCTACAGGTAATGGTGTGAGTACAGTGCTCATGGCAGCGGAGGCAGGAGTGGACATCGTTGACTTAGCGATTGAATCTATGTCATCGATGACAAGTCAGCCATCCATGAATGCAGTTGTAGAAGCGCTTCGCGGAACAAAGAGAGATACAGGGCTTGATTTTGAAGAGTTGTCAGAACTGAGCAGATATTATAATCGAATTAGAAGTGTGTATGCACCATTTGAAAGTGATATGAAGTCTCCGAATACGGAGATTTATAAATATGAGATCCCAGGTGGACAATATTCTAATCTTCTTGCGCAGGTTACAGAAATGGGATCTCCGGAAGAATTTGAGGCGATCAAAGGGCTTTATAAAGAAGCGAATGATTTGCTTGGTAATATTGTAAAAGTAACCCCTACTTCAAAAGCGGTAGGTGATCTTGCAATTTTCATGTATAAAAATAATCTGAATAAGGATAATATTTTAACTGCCGGAGCTAGTCTGTCTTATCCAGATTCCGTTGTTTCTTATTTCCGGGGAATGATGGGACAGCCTTATGGTGGATTCCCGAAAGAATTACAGAAAATTGTGTTAAAAGATATTGAACCGCTTACAGAACGCCCAGGTAAATTGTTGCCGCCAGAAGATTTGGAAGGTATCAAAAAGCACCTCATTGAAAAATACCATTATGAGGATAAATCAGAAGAAGTTATGGCACAAAAAGCAATCAGCTATGCCTTGTATCCGAAGGTATATGAAGATTACTGCGAACATTTTGAAATGTATAATGATGTAACACGATTAGAAAGTCATGTGTATTTCTACGGTCTGCGAAAAGGAGAGGAAACTTATCTTAAAATTGGCGAAGGAAAAGAGCTTCTGATCAAATATCTTGAACAGAGCGACCCGGATGAAAATGGAATCCGAACATTAAGTTTTCAGGTAAATGGTTCTATTCGTACTGTGAAGATTCAGGATCATAATCTTGAAATTAAGACAGACCGCCGCTTAAAAGCAGATAAAAATAATCCACAGCATCTTGGTTCCTCTATTCCAGGAACGGTAGATAAAGTTCTTGTAAAGGAAGGAGATGTGGTAACAAAGAATATGCCGCTTATGACGATTGAGGCAATGAAGATGGAAACAACAGTAGTATCCACAGTGAACGGAACTGTAGATAAAATTTATGTGGAAGCGGGAGACAGTGTGCATCAAGATGATTTATTAGTATCTTTTCATATTAAAGAATGATTTTACGAGTGATGATGCCTATTCTTCCTCTTGTTCGTGTACCAAATGTATATAAGCTTACTAAGATGGCAAAAATAACCTCAGCCGCAATCGTTGAAATTAGCGGTTGGGGTTATTTTTATTATAGTTATAAAAATGATGCTGGCCTCAAAAGATATTTCTTAAACATAATGCTCCCCAGCCAATTTTTTCATTAGGATATTCCGAAAAAGCAGGTAAGGGTCTTGCGCTTTTCCAGAGATATGCTTTTGTTTTTTCACCATAGAGAAAAGGGTCGTTACCATTTACAATGCCATGTTGCATCAAAAGTGCCGCAGCTCCAGTAACAAAAGGAGCAGCCATAGAGGTCCCGGTCCGTATAGTGTACCCGCCACCAGGAGCAGTGCTTAAAATATTAACTGCCGGGGCGCAAAGGTCGGGTTTTGTGTGCCTGTTATTAGAAAATCCCTGCCCGGAAAATGGAGCAAATACATCAAGGCTGCTATCGTAGCCGCTAACGCTGATAACAGAAGAGGCAGTAGAAGGAATTGTAAATGTCATATCAGAAGAAGGGACGAGAAAACCGGTAGCAGAATTTGTAGCTTCTTTTGATGGCAGCCAAAATTGTAAGCGTCCATCAACAATTTTGCCAGTTGGAGTGGATTCAATGTGTAATGCCCAAGTGCCGGAAGTGATAAAAGTAGTATTTGAGCTAAAGGAAAGAAAATACTGTCGAAATGGCTGATAAGGTGTTGGATTGTTGATCGTAAGATAAATAGTTGTGTCAGCGATCATATAGGCGTAGATGCCGGGAACGGCAGGAAAGACAAAACTTTCCAAACCGGAAGGGGAAAAAAGTTCATAGAAAAAATCATCTGCGAAAGTCTGCCATATTTCAAGGTAAAGACTTCGCTCGCCCGGAGCTATGGTAAAATCTATAGATTTATCATAAGTGTTTTGATTTGAAATTGTGTTTAAGGAAGCGTGCCTTCTGGTAAGACCTTCATTTCCTGTAGCAGCACAAATAACATTTTTCCCATAAAGAGAAACTTGCTCCATAAAAAGTTCTAAAAGACTACTCCCAGTATGTGAACCATCATTAGAACCATAACTGATATTGATACTTAAAGGCAAAGAACGCGAATTAGCAAAACGAACCGCAAAATCAACCGCCATCATAAGATTTGCATAATCCGTATAAACAGAAGCGGTCTCGTTTTTTAACTTTACAACAATTAAAGAACTTTCGGGCGCAACCCCCTGACTATTTCCATTGCTGGCACGCCCGTTTCCTGAGCAGATACCTGCGATATGAGTGCCATGCCCGGAAACGTCTTCGGAAGGCGATAGTAGCTCGGTAACAGGGTCAGTTACAGAAAAAGTAGAAGAGTCAGAAGGAACAGAACTAGATTTCGGCATAAGTAATCGGTTTAAATCTTCTTCTGAAAAAATAACACCTAAATTATAAGGGTTATCTATAGCGGAGCTATGCTTGGAAACATTATTCCTTCTGGTGTTAGTTCTATTGTCTGCTGCGATATAATTGTTTTGACTATTTGTTGTACTAATGTATTGGAAGTTATCACTATTAGAACTATTGCTATTAGTATTTTCTTTATTAAAAGAAGCAAAAGGCAAACTCTGATCCCAATAAGCCAAAATCCTCGTACTTCCATCCACATTTCGAAAATCAGGATGCCTGTAATCTACCCCGGAATCAAGAACAGCAATCGCTGTCCCTTTGCCAGTAAGTGTTGTAGCATTTACATTTCTTCCAGTCACAATATTATAATCAGGAAAACACGAAGCATCAATTCCTGTAAGCGCATTTTCATAAATCGGACGAGAAAGTTCCACATAAAGAACTTGAGGAAAAGTCAAAAAAGAAGGAATATCCTTCTCTTTAATAAAAAGAATCGCAAAATTGCCAAGCAAAGGAATAAAAGAAAAAGAAATCATTTCCTTAATTTCCTCAAGAGAACCATTATAAAATAAAATCAACTTCCACATATCCGTACTTGGAGAAAAACCAGAATGCAGCAGAGAACTTTCCATCCGCTTGGCATTATCCAAAGAAAGCGAGAGTGCAAGCTCAGGATTTAGCTTCTGGTTTATTTGTTCGATTTCTGTAATAGAAAGCATAACGTCACTACCTACTCTGCTTCAAATTTCTCAAAACAAATATATTCGCTGAGTTACTATTTAATTCATTAGACAAACTACAGACGAAGCCATTGCCCCCAATAAGGCATATTTGTGATTTTAGTCGCGGCGTGTTGAATGTTCGCTTTATGCGCTCGCATCCAACACTTGCTCCGAGACCACAAATATGCCTTATTGGGGGCAATGGCTTCTGTGCTGTGGCTGGAGAAGGTGAATTAAACAGGAGGAGGGGATTTGGGGACAGAAGCTGATGTCTTCTACTTATTTGAGAATGACTGGGAATAGAGGGGATGATTTAACTTAACTTCTTTATCTAATCCCTTTGAAATGACCATAGATATGTACATATAAGTTCATAAAAACTGGATTTAAAAAATTATAGAAAATGCATCTTTTTTATTATCGCAGCAATATTTCAATAATTTTGAAGCAAGAAGCAAGTTTCAATTCTCCTTTTTAACCTTTATAACTTCAATTTAAATACAAAGCATCTGTTTACAATAGTTTCAGAGCAAGCAGAAAATTTCTACCCTCTCCCCCAAATCTCCACAACCACTATTTAATTCAATCAAAATCCAGCCAAAGACAGCCCGAGAAGAGAACCGATATCCTATATTTGTGGCCTCGGAGCAAGGTTTAGATGCGAGCGTATAAAGCGAGCATTTAAACCGCTGCGACTAAAGTCACAAATATAGGATATCGGTTCTCTTCGCGGGCGTCTGTTCTTAATGAATTAAATAGTTACAATCTCATCCTTAGATACCTGTCCCTCTCTTACTCGGAAAGCATGGATTACAGGATTTTCCTGATCCATAAGGGACATAATAAGATAACTTGCTTCGGAATCAAAGGCAAGGCGGATATCTTCCTGTGACGGTCTTGCTGGTGTTTCCGGATGGGAGTGCCAGTTTCCAAGTGGTTCTAAACCGTTCTTTCTCATATCTTTGATCGCTGCAAGCTGCTCTTTTGGATCTAAAGAGAAGTGTTCGTTTGTATGGTCAATATTTGTAAGGTAATATACTTTTTTTATTACTCGTTCTGTGTCGGATTTTTCGCCAGCGATGAGTCCGCAGGCTTCTTCCGGCAGGTGGGCAACGGCATGGGCTGCCATTGCCTGAAAGTCTTCTTTTTTAAGCTTTACCTGCATGATTAGATTCCCTCACATTCTGTCTGTTCGTAATCGATAAGCTCTGTGATTGTCGGATGGTCACCACATACAGCACAATCTTCTGTATGTTCTGGAAGTTTAATCTTTCTAAATTCCATCTTTAATGCATCATAAGTTAAGAGGTAGCCTGTCAGTAAGTCACCAACACCGAGGATGTATTTAACTGCTTCCATTGCCTGAAGACTTCCGATTACTCCACCCATTGCTCCGATAACGCCTGCCTGCTTACAGGTTGGTACTGCATCCTTTGGAGGCGGATTCTTGAATACACAACGATAACATGGTCCTTCTCCTGGCACGTAAGTCATAAGCTGGCCTTTGAAACGGATGATTCCAGCATGAGAAAATGGCTTTTTCGCCATTACGCAGGCATCGTTGATAAGAAATTTTGCAGGGAAGTTATCTGTTCCATCAATGATGAAGTCATAGTCTTTGATTAAGTCCATGATGGATTCTGAGTCTACGAAAGTACGGTATGTAATTACTTTTACATCTGGGTTAATGGCTTCCATTGTCTCTTTTGCAGACTGTACTTTTGCCTTACCTACATCCTGCGTTGAATGAATGATCTGTCTTTGTAAGTTAGATAAATCTACTTCGTCTGCATCTGCGATTCCGATTGTTCCAACACCGGCTGCTGCTAAATACATTGCGGCCGGTGCGCCAAGTCCACCGGCTCCAATAATTAAAACTTTGGCATTTAATAATTTCTTCTGTCCTTTTGCGCCAACTTCCTTCAGGATAATATGACGGGAGTAGCGTTCAAGCTGCTCGTTTGATAGCATTATCTTCCACCTCCCATGAAATACAGAAATTCTACTTCGTCACCGTCTTTTAAGGCTTTTTCAAAATCTACTCTTTCAACGAATTCATCGTTTACGGATACAGTAACATATTCCGGTGTCTCTACGTTTTCCTTTTCAATAAGCTGTGTGATGTTTAATCCATCTTCATATTCTTTTACTTTTCCAGCAACTGTGATTTTCACGATTCTATCCTCCATTTATGTCTGTTTTTATATTTATAAAATTATATCTGTCTTATTATATCGGCCTTACCTTAAACTTTTATATTCTATTTATCATTATATACATCTTTACAATGCCTTTATAAATATATTCAAATTGCTATATATAACTTTATATCTAATTTTATAAATATGTTTTATTCTGTCTTTTATCAGTTTTTATTATATACTTTACTACTTATTCTTTTCAATCGCTTCTTCGATTTTATGTTTACTTACAGCCCCTGTAATTCGGTCTACTTCTTCTCCGTTTTTGAAGAAAATAAGTACTGGAGAGGACATAACGCTGTACTCTTCGATGAGTTCCTGCTCGTAAACAATATTTACTTTTCCGATGTATACGTCTGGATATTTTTCGTCCAAATCTGCAAGTATCGGAGATAACTTTTTGCATGGAATACAACTGTCAGAGTAGAAGTCTGCGATTGCAAGACCTGATGCATTTAACACCTTTTCCTGAAAGCTGTCTTTGTTTAATCTTTCTGCCATAACTGCTCTCCTGTTTCAGAAGATATCTGAAAAATCAAGAAATAATCTGCACTTCCTACTTTATGAAATGCTTATCTTTTAAAAAGCATTTTTCAAATATACTCTGGGATTTTCCTGTTTTATTCTTTTAACTTCCTATATGTAACTTTATTCTCCAACTTTCTTTACGAATAAAGTATAAGTTCCATCATCGTTTGTATCTAATTTTAAAATCTGATGTCCTTCTTCTTTGATACTTCTTGGAACATTCTGTACTGGCTCGCCATCATTCATTTTTACGGCTAAAACCTGTCCTTCATCCATTTCTTCTAATGCTACTTTTGCTTTTACAAATGTAACGGGACATACAACATCAGTAATATCTACCTGTTCGTCAAAATGTATTTCACTCATTTTCATAGGCCTCCTTGATTGCTTTTTCAAATGTCTCTTTTCCAGTACGGTCGATCGTGAACTTGAGTCTCTCTCCTGCTTTTCCGTTCTGTTCAAAGAATTTTAATGCTGCATCGCATACTTTTAATAACTTTTCGTGGCTTTCGATAAATGGAATAATTGTCTCACCCTTGCTGATGTGATTTCCGAATGTTCCACCAAAAGAAACGATATATCCTGGCTGTGCATCGTAAGCATCTACTGGACAGGACTTTACACATCGTCCGCAGTAGTTACATTTTCCTGTATCGATACTGATTTTTCCGTCTTCTAAAGTAATTGCTTCATTTCGGCAGGCTTTTACGCAGACACCACACTGGATACATTTATCTTCTACCCATGCAACCTGCATTCCACCTTTGATTCCTACGTCATTTTCCTCTGCTTTTAAGCAGTTATTCTGGCATCCTGTGATACCGAATTTGAACTTATGAGGAAGTTCGTAACCGAAATATCTCTCATCAAGTTCCTTTGCCAATGCGTAAGTATCAATACAGCCGCTCTGACAGATTGCTGCACCCTGACAGGCAGTAACGGTTCTTACTCGAGGCCCACATACACCTGGAACAACATCCCCTTCTGCTAATGCATTTTTTACTTCTTCAATCTGGTCTAACTTAATGAAAGGAATCTCCACACCCTGTCTGGATGTTAAATGTACATATCCTTCACCGTATTTTTCTGCAACTTCAGCAACCTTTGCAAGCTGCTCTGCACTCATATGTCCGCCGACAGTACGAAGTCTTAAAGAAAAATTATTTTTCTGTTTCTGGCGCATAAATCCGCCCTTTTTCAGAGTTGCATAATCTACTGCCATTTTGTCCTCCTGTAATTAAATGAAATACCCTTTTTTCATTTCTATACTGCTAAATTTTTTGTAACCATTCAACGCTATTTGCAAATCACATCTTTGATGGTTCTTTGCTTATATAGCTTTGAATAATTACATTATATATTTTCTATCGCCTGTGTAAAGTCCGCAATTAAATCTTCCACATCTTCAATGCCGACACTGATTCGAATCGTATCCTCATATACCCCTGCGTGTTCCTGTTCTTCTTTGGTACTGTGCAGATAAATCGTTGATGATGGATGAATGACTAACGTTCTTAAATCGCCGATATTGGTTGCGATATGTGCATATTTTAAAGAATTAATCAGTTTAAATGCTTTTTCTCTTGAACCTGCCCGGATTGTGAGGATGGCACCTCCCAGTCCTCCGAACTGTTTATCGACAAGCGGTTTGTATGGACTGCTTTCCAGTCCCGGATAGTTTACTGTAATTCCTGCCAATTCCTCTAATGCCTTTGCAAGTGTCAGTGCATTCTGACAAAGTACTTTCATTCGAATACCGAGTGTTTCAAGCCCTAAAATATTGAGATAAGCGTTCATTGGCGCGAGACACCCACCCATATTTCTCCACACATCGTTTCGAAGTCTTGCAGTATAAGCAAACTTTCCGTATTTGCTGTATTCCTTCATTGCCGGATATCTGTCTTTATCCCATTTGAACTTTCCACCATCCACGATGATTCCGCTGATGGAATTGCCGCTTCCGTTGATGTATTTTGAACTGGAATGAATAACAACATCTGCTCCTAATGATAAGGCATTTACCAGATAAGGGGTTGCCGTGGTGGCATCCGCGATAAATGGTACTCCATTTTCATGAAGGAAATCAGTTACTTCTTTGATATTTACTACATCAAGTCCCGGATTGCCAATCAGTTCTCCGAAAACCACCTTGATATTTGGATTTAAAACCGTCTTGATGTCTTCCACGGTAATATGTGGAATGAAATGTGTCGTAATACCAAACGCTTCTAAATCCTTGAATAAGTCGATGGTTCCTCCGAATAATCCGCTTCCTGCAATGATTTCATCTCCAGCACTTAATACATTTAACAGTGCTGCGGTGATGGCTGCCATTCCAGAGGCACAGGCAACTGCGCCCACGCCTCCTTCTAATTCATTGATTCTCTGTTCAAATGCTGCGACAGTCGGATTACCGATTCGTGTATAAGCAAATCCAGGTGCTTTATTTCCAAATACTTTTTCGAGATGTTCTGCGGAATCGTAAGAAAATGCACTTACCTGACTGATTCCCGGAAGTGTTCCTCCGTCCGGCGTATTTCTTCCTGCTTTTCCATGAAGAATCTTTGTGTTAAACTTCATTTCCATCTCTCCTTTTAGATGTGACTTGCAACACCGTATACATCTTCCGCATACTCTGTAATCTTACGGACTGTCTGTACTGTGCTGTCCACGTCTCCTTTTTCTCCTTCTTCCCAGTTCTTAATGTATTTGCTGTACTTGGATAAGGAGTTTTTGATTTCTTCTTTATTCTTTAAGTCTTTATTAAGAACAAGTAATACGATAATACCCGCTCTGTTTAAATGTCTTACGACAAGTCCTACTGGCTCATCATCTTTTGGTGCGTAAAGGTATGTATGTCTTCCACCTAATGTCAGTTCTTTTTCTACCTGTTCTACAAAGCTTCTTGTGATATTGTCATCTGCAAGGTCAAATGGAATGGTTGCTGCTCTCTGTCCTTTGATTACGGCACGAAGCTGATCTGCTTTCTTTCCTGCTTCCTGTCCGTCTTCTTTTACTTCTGTAACAACACCGCAGGCAGAAGTCATATTGGTTACACGGTCAATCAGGATTAATTCTCCTAATGTCTTGTGATCCTTAAATTCATCTGCTACAACACGGTCTACAAATGTAATCTCGCACTCTGCGATTTCGTTCTTTCCTAAGGAATCGGCGGGCTTCTGTTCTCCTGTATTTACATCAATGGAGTAAAGGATTTTTGAAACGATACCAGGTACTAATCTGGTTCCTAATTTTACGAAGTAGTTCTTTCCACTTTCAAGTTTGTCATCATCCATCCAGAGGAGAGTTGCTTCTACTGAAGAAGTTACCTTTTCTCCTGCACCTGCGGATAAGACACATCCTCTTGATACGTCTACTTCTCGGTCAAGCTGGATTGTTACCGGCTGTCCTTTTTCTGCAGACTGTACATCTTTGTCTGTTACATGAATGGATTTAACGTGTGCTTTTTCCATACTTGGCAATGCAGTAATCTCATCGCCTACCTTGATGCTTCCACTTTCAATCTGTCCCTGGAATCCACGGAACTGATGATTTGGACGGCATACTCTCTGTACAGGAAGATAGAAGCCTTCTTCCTGATTTTCATCAATATCAACCTGCTCTAAGATAGAAAGGATTGGCTTTCCTTCATACCATGTCATGTTGTCGGAAACTTTTGTTACGTTGTCACCTTCTGTAGCGGATACTGGAACGATGTATACATTTTCCAGGCCAAGTTCTGCTTTTAATGCTTCGATCTGTTTTTCGATTTCACGGAATCTTTCTTCACTATACTTTGCAAGATCCATCTTATTTACTGCGAAAATGAAATATTTAATTCCCATTAATGCACAGATTCTTGCGTGACGTCTTGTCTGTACAAGTACGCCCTGTGTTGCGTCCAGAAGAATAACGGCTAAGTCTGCAAAAGATGCACCAACGGCCATGTTTCTTGTATATTCTTCATGTCCTGGAGTATCTGCTACGATAAAGCTTCGATTATCTGTTGTGAAATATCTGTAAGCTACGTCGATCGTGATACCCTGTTCTCTCTCTGCCATTAATCCGTCAAGCAATAAAGAGTAGTCTATTTTTCCACCGCGGCTTCCTACTTTTGAGTCAAGCTCGAGTGCTTTTTCCTGATCTGTATAAAGAAGCTTGGAGTCATACAGGATATGTCCGATTAATGTTGATTTTCCGTCATCCACGCTCCCGCATGTAATAAATTTTAATAATCCTTTCATCTTAGAAGTACCCCTCTTTCTTTCTTCTTTCCATGCTGGCTGCTCCGCCGTCATGGTCGATAACACGGCTGGTTCTCTCGGAATCTACTGCGCTAAGTGTCTCATCAATAATCTCGTCTAATGTATGTGCGGTAGATTCAATACCACCTGTTAACGGGTAACATCCAAGAGTACGGAATCTTACGCTCTTATGTTCAATCTTTTCACCTGGACGAAGCTTCATTCTGTCATCATCTACCATGATGATATTGCCGTCACGCTCTACTACCGGACGCTCTGCCGCATAATAAAGTGGTACGATTTCGATGTTTTCGCGTTTGATGTACTGCCAGATATCTTTCTCTGTCCAGTTAGAGATTGGGAATACTCGAATACTTTCACCCTGTTTAATCTGTGTATTATATAACTTCCACACTTCCGGGCGCTGGTTCTTAGGATCCCATGCCTGTTCTTTATTTCTAAAGGAGAAAATTCTCTCTTTGGCTCTTGATTTTTCTTCATCACGACGACCGCCGCCAAATGCTGCGGTAAATCCGTATTTTGTGAGTGCCTGTTTTAATGCCTGTGTCTTCATGATATCTGTGTAGGCTGAACCATGATCAAATGGATTAATTCCCTGTTTTACACCTTCTTCATTCGTGTAGACAATCATGTCAATTCCTTTTTCTTTTGCAATCTTATCTCTAAATTCGATCATTTCTTTGAATTTCCATGTTGTATCGATATGCATAAATGGGAACGGTGGCTTTTCCGGGTAAAATGCTTTCATTGCCAGATGCAGCATTACGGAACTGTCCTTTCCGATTGAGTAAAGCATAACTGGCTTTTCACATTCTGCTGCTACTTCTCTCATTATGTATATTGCTTCTGCTTCCAGTTCATCAAGATGTGATAATGTTCCCATCTCATTTCCTCCTTTAAAATGTTTTCTATGCTAATATTTGTTAGAATCTTTCATGTTTATCTCAATGGTCTTTGTCTCACCGTTCGGACTATCGACACGCCATATGCGGACATCGCCTTTTTCCTTGACAGAAAGCATGGAACCCATGCCTCCCATGTCAGCACCTAAGAAGTAAAGAATTGCTCCCATGTGACATTCTTTTAAGCAGGCGGTACAGCCCCAGCAGTCTCTGATATTTCGAATATGTACCTTGCCGTCCTCGCCTTTTTTTAAGAGATTCCCGGGACAGACGGAAAGACATTTTCCGCATCCCACACATTTATTCTGTAAAATCCGTACACTCATATACCTTGCCTCCTGTCACCAGTTCTCTGAAAATGATTTCTGTCCCGCCGTCTGGCTTTCTTTTTGAATTCACATATTTAAGCCACTGATTGCTTTCTTCCGGATAGTCTGTATTCTCTCCAAAGCTGTGCCATCTTGTCTCTTTTCTAGCTCTTAAATGTTCAATCAAAGTCTGACACACAATCAGTCTCTCTCTTACTTCGTAGATATCTTTTAACTCAAACATATCTTTTGCCTTGAGTTCATCAATCATGCCAAGTAATTCACCGATTCGCTTCTTACCGATTACCAGTCTCTCTTCATTGTACTGATAATCGGTAGCGATTCCTCCGGCATACTGATCCATGACTTTCTGCATTGCCTCTTCAAGCTGTTCTGCAGTAATGAAAAATGTATCTTCGCTGTCTTTTCCTTCTGCTGTCAAATGTGCTTCATACTCTTTTTTCTTTAATATAGAAGCATTATCTATTTTTGTTTCAATTTCCTTTATAGCATTTGATTTTTCGCTGTCTGCATTTAAGTTTTTTAAGTATTTTGTCATGGATTCGGCGGCAATCTCGCCTTCTGCCAATGCTCCGGTTACGTATTTCTGTGGGCATCCTCCGGCAACATCTCCGGCGGCAAATAAACCTTTCACTGTTGTTCTTCTGCCGTTATCTACCCAGTAACCACTTGCGGTATGACCACCTACAATGTAAGGTTCTGTTCCTTCGATTTCGACATTCTCACTTGCCGGTCCTCTCGAACCTTCTAACCATTTGAGTGTCTGGCTTGGTGCCATGTTGAGGTACGCTCTGTATAAATCCTGTTCCTGTGCTGCACTGATTTCGTCTGTCTTTAGATAACAAGGACCGCGTCCCTCTCTGTTCTCAGTTACTGTTCCATATAATCGCTGAGAAGTTGTAAGACCGTATTTTGTCTCATAAATCTCACCGTGAGAGTTCATCTGCCTGGCTCCGACACCCTGTGCGATTGTTCCAACCGGTGCAATCGTATCTTTACATCGCAATGCGATAAAACGCATCTCAAATGTTGTCATTTCTGCTCCGGCTAAAATTCCCATTGCAAATCCGGCTCCTGTATTAAATGGGGAGTACCACATCTTATGTCTTGAAAATCCCGGATTGTTCGGGCGGTAAAGCCCTGCGGCTCCACCAGTCGCACAAAGAACTGCTTTTGCCCGGATATCATAGAAAACATTTTCTTCTATATTAAAGCCCCAGGCTCCTTTGATTTCATTCTCTTCTATTATGTAATCGGTGATATTCACTCTCTCAAGCACTGTGACATTGTCCTGTGACATTGCCGCTTCTGCTAAAAGAGGCTTGATATTTTCACCGTTAATCTTTATATTTCTGTTTCCTCTTGCAACGTACTTACCGTTCTCATCTTTCAGGATAACGAGTCCTAAATCATCAAGAACCTTCGTTACATGATTCAGTCGCTCAGACATGGATAAAAGCAAATCCTCTCTGACAATTCCGTGGGCATCCTTCTTTGCGTAATCCACATAATCCTGAGGGACATGCCCTTCTGTAATATATGCATTTAAAGCGTTAACCCCAGCTGCCAGACAGCCGCTTCTCTTAATATTCGCTTTTTCCGCTATCAGAACGCTTACCCCTGCTTCTTTTCCCAAAGTATAGGCAGCAAAGCAGCCTGCTGTTCCTCCACCGATGATTAACACATCTGTCTCTAATCTCTTTGTCTTCATGTCTACCCTCTTGAGTATCTAAAAATTTTATCTATTTTTATCTATCTAATCTAAAAATTTAATTTTAATCTTACTTAAATATAATACATTTCATGTCCAACCTGACTGTACTCCATTGAGGAATCTACCAGATTTCTTAATGTTAATTGTTTCAATAATCTATCTGTCTGATCATTCATCTGATCAATCAGAAGTTTCTGTATCGCAGTGGATATTCCCTTTTCGTCTGTTCCGCTTACCACACTTCTTTCATCTTCCAGAAGATAGCTTCCATCTAACGCATGAATCACATCTGCTACGGTAATACTTTCTGGTCTTTTTGCTAAAAGATAACCGCCCTGTGGCCCTTTTACGCTTCTTACCAGACCTGCCTTTCTCAGACTTGAAAAAATCTGTTCCAGATACTTTACAGATATATTATTGCGCTCTGCGATACTGCTTAACTGAACGCACTGGTCTTTGGCATATACTGCCAGATCGATCAATGCGGTAATCCCATACCTGCTTTTCTTCGAAAGATTCATTTATTTATCACCCTTTTCCTCTATTCAATTACAAATTCTGTACTGGATTTCGTACCTGTCTTATGCATTAAGCTTTGAGATTCAAGAATGCCTGGCATTATTCTGTAAATAATGCTGTAGAGTAATATCTGTCTCCTGTATCTGGAAGAAGCGCTACAATAGTCTTTCCTTCGTTCTCTGGCTTCTTCGCATATTCAATTGCTGCATGTAAAGATGCTCCGGAGGAAATCCCTACTAAAATTCCTTCTTTCTTTGCTAAAAGCTTTGCTGTTGCAAAAGCATCCTCATTCGTTGCTCTGAAAATCTCATCATAAATCTTTGTATCTAATACATCTGGTACAAATCCAGCTCCGATACCCTGAATCTTATGTGGGCCTGCCTTACCTTCAGATAAAACTGGTGATGTATCTGGCTCTAAAGCTACAATCTTCACTTCTGGTTTCTGTTCTTTTAAGTACTGGCCTGTACCTGTTAAAGTTCCACCTGTACCAACACCTGCAATAAAGATATCAACCTCTCCATCTGTATCATTCCAGATCTCAGGACCAGTTGTTGCTTTATGGATTGCCGGGTTTGCCGAGTTTACAAACTGTCCCGGAATGAAGCTTCCTTCGATTTCTTCTGAAAGTTCATTTGCCTTTGCAATAGCACCTTTCATTCCCTTAGCTCCGCTTGTAAGAACAATCTCAGCACCGTAAGCTTTTAAAATATTTCTTCTCTCAACACTCATTGTCTCAGGCATTGTAAGGATGATTCTGTATCCTTTTGCTGCTGCAATAGATGCAAGACCGATTCCTGTGTTACCAGATGTCGGCTCAATGATTACGGAACCTTCTTTTAAAATTCCTTTCTTCTCAGCATCCTCAATCATCGCTTTTGCAATTCTATCCTTAACACTTCCTGCCGGATTAAAATATTCAAGCTTCACTAAGACTCTTGCTTTCAGTCCTAATTCTTTCTCAATATTCGTAACCTCAACAAGAGGTGTGTTTCCGATCAGTCCTAATGTTCCTTTGTAAATGTTTGCCATTGTCTTGTTCCTCCTTATTTTAAAATCTCGTTTTTTATTGATTATTTCTTTCATGTATCTCATGGCTATGATAATATCACTATTAACCTACTTTGTAAATATGTTTATAGGGATTTATTTAAAAACAATTTTTGAAAAGCGGGAAATATGGCTTAACCATGCGGTTTTTGAGGGATAATTTTTTTTCAAAAAAATAGTGATTTGATGCAGTTAAGGCTACATAGACGCTCCCAAAGAGAAAAAATATCCTATATTTGTGACTCTATCTCTGCGGGTTGAATATTCGCCCCACGCTCGCATTCAACACTTGCTCTCAGGCCATAAATATGGATTCGATAGCTCTCTGGCTTCTGTCTTTGGCTGGATACGGACTTGCAAAAAATTTCCATATTTAAATTCTCCTATTTTACCAAAGACAAAAAATGAAAAATCAGACAGCTACAATCTCTCTACATTTAATTTTTATATGTTATTTTTTGGAAAAATATTGATTTTATGTTAATTTTATTGTATCATATATTCAGACAAAATAATTTTTATTTCGGGGTGAGTGTTTATGAGACAAGCTGATGCACTTACTAAAGAATATTTGTCCAATAATGAGATTTTTGCTGATGTTTTTAATTATCTTATTTATGATGGGCAACAAAGAATACTTCCAGAGAATTTAATTGAACGAGATACTTCTGAAATCACTCTTCCGCTCGGGAAACGCGGAGAATTAGCTACAATACAAAAATTTCGGGATATTTTAAAAGGTTGTATTGCAAAAGAATATAAAAATACCCTTTATGTACTGTTTGGAGTTGAGAATCAATCTCATATCCATTATGCAATGCCTGTCAAAAATATGCTCTATGATGCGATTAATTATTCTGCACAAGTAAATGAAAAAACAAAAAAATACAGAAAAATACGAAAACAAAATCCAAATTTTAAAGAAACTACAGAAGAATTTTTATCGGGATGGCATCCAGATGATCGCCTTGTCCCAGTTATTACTGTTACTATATATTTTGGCAATGACGGATGGGATGCGGCAAAAAGCCTTCAGGAGATGTTTTCTGAGACAGATGAATCCCTTAAAGAATTTCTTCCAGATTACAAACTTCATTTAATATCATGCAACAATATTTCTGATTTCACGAAATTTCATACAGAATTTGGCCGACTTATGCATATATTAAAAGTAATTTCTGATGAAGAACAAATGGATATTCTACTTTCTGATCCAGGCTATTCTGCTCTTTCCGTTACTGCTGCACAGATTATAAACACATTTACAGGATTACATTTTTCAATTCCAGAAAAGGAGGATACAATAAACATGAGAAACGCATGGACAGACCATAAAGAATCTGGTCGAAGAGAAGGATTTAACGAAGCAACAACCAGCTATACACAACGAATGTATAAAGCGGGCATTCCTTTGGAAGTAATTGCTGAAGTAATAGAAAAGCCAGTTACTGAAGTTGAAAAAATATTGTCTAACGATTTAATTCATTAGTAAACAACAAACGAATTAAACAGTGCACGGACCTACGGATAATAAATCAAAGACTTCAACTTTCATCCCCAAATCCCTCCAACCACTATTTAATTCAAACAAAATCCAGCCAAAGACAGCCCGAGAAGAGAACCGATACCCTATATTTGTGGCCTCGGAGCAAGGTTTGGATGCGAGCACATAAAGCGAGTATTCAAACCGCCGCGACTAAAGACACAAATATAGGATATCGGTTCTCTTCTCGGGCGTCTGTCCCCCCTTTAACGAACTAACCTACTATGTTATAATAAAGTCATATTATTACGAAAGAGGATTATTTTATGATTTCAACCAAAGGACGTTATGCCCTCCGCGTCATGTTAGACTTAGCGGAGCATGGCAATGAGGGGTATATCCCCCTTAAAGATATTGCAAAGAGACAGGCTATTTCCGATAAATATCTGGAAAGTATCCTGAAGTCTCTTGTAAAACAAAAGATGTTAAAAGGACTGCGTGGTAAGGGTGGGGGATACCAGCTTACCCGCACACCGGCAGAATATAGTGTCGGAGAGATTCTGGAAGTGGCCGAAGGAACGCTTGCTCCTGTGGCTTGTCTTATGGATGATGCGGAAGATTGTCCAAGAGCGAACCAGTGCCGGACGCTTCCTATGTGGAAGAAGTTTGATTCACTGGTTCACGATTTCTTTTACAATATTACTCTGGAACAGATTCTGGAGGATCCAAAGTTTTTACCAGAAGAATAAATTTCTTTATCGATGGAGACAGATATTTGCTATGATGATAGGCTATATGAATCGTATTCTGGAAAGAGAAATCGGAGAAGGTAATCTGGGATAATCGCCCCTCTCTTACTTCTCTTTTTATCATCTGTTCTGGAACGATCGTTACCCCTAATCCATAATGTACCGCTTCCATAAGTGTTGTCTGGGATGTGCTTTCCCATACTGGAGTGACGGTAAGTCCAGTCTGATTTACCGCACTCTGGAATACTTCATATGCACCACTGCTTTTTTCTCTGGATAAAAGCGGCTCTTTCATAAATTCTTCTAGTGGTACCGTTTTTCCTGCCATCGGATGCTCCGGGGCGCATATGGCGGTATATTTCTCATAAAATAGCGGTTCTGCAACGATATGTTCTGACTGTATCGTTCCCCCTACGAGTGCCAGATCTAACTTTCCATCTAACAGTTCTTTTTCTACAACAGCGGTTGTATTTATCTTTACCTGCACATTTATTCCCGGATACCTGTCCCGAAATTCCCGGATGAGTCTTGGAATATAATAAGTTCCTATATTTACACTCGCTCCTACTCGGAGTCTTCCGGTAAAGTCTGTATTTTTAAATGCAATTTCCATCTCATCATACATCGCAATGAAATGCTTTGCATAGTCGAGAAATCTCTTTCCTTCTTCTGTAATATGAAGTCTCTGATTAATTCTCTCAAAAAATCTTGCCCCATAATGCTCTTCTATCTCTTTTATGGCAACACTTACCGTTGGCTGTGTCAGATACAGCTTTTTGGCAGCTTTTGTGATATTTTCTTCTTCCGCTACGGCGATGAAAATTCTAAAATGGCGAATGGACACGCTATTCCTCCTTTCTCAAATCCGATTTCTATTTTATAGTTTTTTATCTATGAACTTTATTATAATTATAGTATTTTTAAAATAATCTCGCAAGTGATATATTAATAATGTAAAAAGACTTAATTTGTAATATCTTTAGAGCATGTTTGAAAAATGCTTTCTGTAAAATATACCGCAAAGTAGGGTGTGCAGATTACAGGAATAATTTTTCAAACACTCTCTGGAAAGTAAGAGGGATTTCATGAAAAATAAACCGCACAAACTATGGGTGTTATTTCTTACAACACTTTATATCAGTGCTTTTACATTTGGCGGCGGCTTTGTCATCGTCACTTTTATGAAGCATAAATTCGTAGATGAACTACATTGGATTGATGAGCAGGAAATGCTCGATTTTACCGCTCTTGCACAGTCCTGTCCTGGAGCGATTGCTGTAAATGCTGCTATTTTGGTCGGCTGGAATGTATATGGTTTTGCCGGAATGATTGTGGCAACGCTCGGAACAATTCTGCCACCGATGATTATTTTATCTGTCGTTTCTTTTTTCTACGCTATTTTTTCAACAAATGTATGGGTAGCTGTCGTGTTAAAAGGAATGCAGGCAGGAGTTGCTGCCGTCATTTTAGATGCTGCGTGCAGCCTTGGAGAAAGTGTATTAAAAGAAAAAAGCAGCCTGTCTATTTTTATCATGACCGCTGCTTTTGTATGTGACTTTTTCTTAGGCGTAAACGTTGTTTATATTATTCTTGTAGCCGCATGTATCGGCATCATTCAGTTTATATGGTATCAGTACAGACCATTTTTTCTCAGACAAACACAGAAGGAAACACAGAAACAAAAATGCTTACAGGAGACGAAATTATGATTTATATACAATTATTTCTGAGTTTCGTACAGATTGGGCTTTTTAGTGTCGGCGGTGGGTACGCTGCAATTCCGCTGATTCAAAGCCAGGTTGTAGAAACTCATGGATGGCTTACCATGAACGAATTCACGAATCTTATCACAATCGCAGAAATGACACCTGGTCCAATCGGTGTCAATTCTGCCACATTTACCGGTCTGCAGATTGCTGGAATCCCCGGTGCTCTTGCCGCTACTTTCGGCTCGATTTTTCCTTCCTGTATTCTGGTATCTATTCTTGCACTTGTATATTGTAAATACAAAGAAACTTCAGCAATCAGCAATATTCTTTCGAGTCTGCGGCCTGCCGTTGTTGCACTGATTACTGCTGCCGGATTTTCTATGTTTCAGACCGCTGTTCTTTCCGGGAAAGCCTTACACATTTCTTCAGTAAATGTATTCGCTCTTCTTCTTTTTATTGCAGCCTTTATTGCTCTTAGAAAATGGAAGCTGAATCCGATTCTTATTATGTGCCTTTGCGGTGTGGCAAATTTATTCTTCACACTTTTAAAATCTGCTAACTTCTGATTTGTGAGACTATGGAACAGACGCCTCTACAGAAGAATCTATAAGCGGATTGCTCAAAAAATATAAAAAAGAAGCCCTTGTTATAAGCTTGAATTTTGTTCCGTTGCGCTAAACGTTCCATCCTGCCTGATAAGACAACCTTGCTCGAAAACGAGCTCGCAAGGTTACAGTCAAGATTCCACAGCGCAAAGTCACAAAATTCAAGCTTATAACAAGGGCTTCTTTTTAATTTTTTGAATAATCCGATAAAAATATCTATAGCGGCTGGTTATTCTAAAGCATTCAAATCAATTAAAAGATGTAAAGGAAAAGCCAGAAAATATTGAATCTCCATCAGTCCTCATGTCAATCTTTAATATTCCATTTTCCAGAAAGCTACAATCATCTGAAATCTTTCTCAAATCTCTCCAATATAAAATTCTGATATTACTTCTACAACCAAAGTACAGCCACCGAAGAAAGCCTATCCCCTATATTTGTGGCCTCGGAGCAAAGGTTGGATGCGAGCACGTATAAGCGAGCATTCAAACTGCCGCGACTAAAGTCACAAATATAGGGGATAGGCTTTCTTCAGCGGCGTCTCCTTTGCCTGCGGCAAACCAGAAGTTTAATGATTCTTAAACTGTTCCATAATACGTTTTGCCGATTCTGTCACTGCAAGACCACCTTTACTGGTTTCTTTCAGGCAGGATGGAAGATCATTTCCTATACGGCGCATACTGTCAATCGTGTCATCTGGAGTGATCACACTGGTAATACCTGCAAGCGCAAGCTGGGCACTTGAAATCGCATTCACAACTCCTGCTACATTTCTTTTAACACAAGGGACTTCTACCAGACCGCCAACCGGATCACATGCAAGCCCAAGCATATTTTTTAAGGCGAAGGTCGCTGCCTGCATAATCTGTTCATTATCTGCTCCTTGCAGGTAAGCAAGTGCACCTGCCGCCATAGAACTTGCTGTTCCGATTTCTGCCTGACACCCACCAAATGCTCCGGCAATCGAAGCATTTTCGGCCACAACTTTTCCGATACCAGAAGCGACAAATAATGCTTTTACCAGTTCATCTTCCTCTGCATTTTTATTTTCTTCGTAACTTAAAAGAACTGCCGGGATTACTCCACAGGAGCCGGCTGTAGGAGCTGCCACAATTCTCTTCATACAGGCATTCGACTCTCCCATCTTTAATGCTTTTTCCATTGCAAGACTGGAATACTCACTGCATAAATTTTTCCCAGTGGCATTATACTGACGCATTTTTTCACCGTCTCCACCAACCATTCCGCTCTGAGACTTTAAATTTGCCTCATAACTCTGGTCTGCCTCCTGCATTGCCCTATACATAAAACGCATTTTCTCAAAAACCTGCTCTCCTGATGCCCCGCTCTCATCCATATCGGCCTGTAAAACAACTTCCCAAATCTTTTTATCCTGTTCTTTACAAAGGTCTAATATATTCTGTATGCTGTGATATTCTATCATTTACTTTTCCTCCGATTTTCCAAGATAGGTTACTTTCAGTACACCTTCCACTCGCTCCAGCCAACGGATTCCCTCCTGCGGAACTTCCTGATCACACTCCACAACCATAACTGCTTTACCACCCTTTGAGGAACGATATAACTGCATGGTCGCAATATTCACACCTTTATGAGCAAGCATGGAAGTTACTTCCGATACATGTCCTGGCTGATCGAGATTATGCACGATCAATGTTGGATTCTCCCCAGAGAAATTCGTCTCAATGCCATCAATCTCTGCAATATTAATCCGTCCGCCTCCAAGCGACTGTCCCACAAGCTCCATCGTCTTTCCCGAAATGCCTTTCAAATAAAGCTGTGCCGTATTCGGATGTGCTTCCTTCAATACCGCCTCGCCAAAAGCAATCTTCATACCTTTATCCTCTGCAATCTCAATACTTTTTGGAATTCGGTAATCATCCGTCTGCATTCCAAGAAGGCCAGCTGTCAGTGCCTTATCTGTGCCATGCCCCTTTCCTGTTGCAAGAAAAGAACCATAAAGTAAAATCTTTGCCTCTCTCACTTCTTCGCCCAAAAGCTGTCTTGCTACATAACCAATTCTTACTGCTCCCGCTGTATGGGAACTCGAAGGTCCTACCATAACCGGACCGATAACGTCAAAAATGTTCATAAGCTTACTCCTCACCAGTGAAATTCATATTTATCCTTGTTAAAAGTTCTCCTTCTGTATTAAGATTCTATATATTCTATCAAAATATATCCTGATTATATATTTATCCCATTCTCAAATCAAGTGATTATAATTACTATTTAATTCATTAAGAGACAGACGCCCGGGGAGAGAACCGATACCCTATA
>ENA-ORTV01000051-ORTV01000051.1-human-gut-metagenome-genome-assembly--contig:-NODE-51-length-132579-cov-6.870356_pt1 | contig 132579 bp, 120 predicted proteins | sample MGYA00241915_ERZ509194 | MGnify/ENA primary metagenome ERZ509194 (study PRJEB26280, sample SAMEA2338810) | human gut metagenome | biome: human gut; feature: human-associated habitat; material: faeces... | reverse complement strand
AGCCGCTTCCACTGCCGTTCCCGCGAACGCCCTTGTCGAAAACATCCGAAACGTCGCCGTTTTCAGCTGTCAACGTTATCGACTTCCGCAATCCAGTGGCCGACAGCGACACATGACCGCCTTCCGGCACTGTCACATCAACCGCGTAAGTGTTGCCGCCAATCCGAAAAGACGGGTTGACGCAAGGGCCGAAAATGACCGCAGCGAACTCAGCGGCCTTGCCGGTCGGATTATGCACCGTCAAAGCGATGCGTGATGGAGCCAAATCGGTCGGCAAGTCCAGTGGAAGGTCAATCTGCGAGCCGGTGCCTGCCGTCATCGGAAAGAAATGCTGCACCGGCAGCGCACGACGCCAGACGCCATCGCACAATACGACCGTGTAGTCAGTCTGCGCATAGGCCGGCCAAGGCACCAGACCAAGCGATGAGCCGACGACATACGCCCGCTGGAACCATTCGCCATCGACGGTCAACATGCCTGGCGTAACGGCCTGCACGTCCGAATCGAAAGCCGTCTGCACCATGTCCAATCTTGACGGATCCGTGGTGCGGACGGTCATTTTCGCCGTCGAAGCGTTTCTGCTCACCGATTTGATGCCGCGCGTGGCTAGCGTGTACGTCCATGCGTACCCTCGCATTTCCTGCAGGTCAGCCACCCACAGATCATCGGCGTTGAGGTCGATGACCGTGCCATCATGCGACGTGTATTTAAGCTCGCGCATATTTTCGGATCAACCTCCCCAAGTCGCGGTCGCTGACTGTCGAATCATCGGACGCGGCGCTGATAATCGCGCCAAGATCGTTGTGCAGGCTGGTTATCGCCGCCACCACGGAAGCGGTATCAACCTGTACGCTGACCTGATTGCCTGTCATCTGATTGGCTGTGGCAAACACTTCACGTGGAATCTTCCGCTCGTTCAGCAGGCGCATGGTATCGACGCCGTAATAGGCCGTGGCCGCAGCATTGTGCGTGTACTCGCCCGCAGCGAGACGAGCGTTGAGCAGATACACGCTGTCGCTCAAACCATTGCCGGGCGCCCATGCCGGATCCACGTAGCCGGAGAACATGCCACCTCCGGCGAACTGCTGGAAGGCGCCGTCAGTGAACATTCCACCGGTGTAGCCGCCCACCTTCTTCGTCTTCTCCGTGACGGTGAAGCTCTTGTCCGCAATCTTGAAGTTGTTGATGGAGCGGAGCACCGGAGTCGCCTGGTCGTTGACCGATGCGGTGCTCTTCTTGTCGTTCAGCTTCTTGCGGTTAACGGCGTCTACCTTCGGTCCGGCCTTGTCGTCCGAATTGAGGGTGTTCTTCTTGTTGTTGAGCCTCTTCGCGTTCGCGGCGTTCGTCTTCGGCGTTGCCCTGTCGGTGGAATCCAAGGTGTTGCGCTTGTTTGACAGTTTCTTCGCGTTGGCCTTGTCTACCTTCGGCGAGGCGTTGTCCTTCGCGTCGAGTCTGGCTGTGGCTTTCTTGCCGTTGAGCTTTCCGATGTTCTTGGATGCGGTGTTCGCCTTCTTGGATGCCTTGTCGGTCGCGTCGATGGTGGCGTTGACGTGCTTCCTGTTGAAGTCGTCCATCATCTTCTGCGCCTTCTTGGCGCTGGCCGTGGCTTTCTTGGCGTCGGCGTCGAGCTTGGCCTTCGCTATTTTCTTGTTGAATTTGTCAAGGTTGGTTTCCGCGCCCTTGGTCTTCGACTTGGCCTTGGAATCGTCAACATCAAGCTTCGCCTTGTTGTTGTCGGCGGTCATCCTGATATTGTCGATGGAAGCCTTGATGCTATCGGAACTCAAACCCCAACGGTCTGCCAAGGCGTTAGCGGCCTGTTCGCTCATGCCCGAGGCTTCGGCCTGCCGGATGATCGCATCACGAGCATCCTGCAGCACGCCGTTCGCACGTTCGATCTCATCGCTGCTGAAACCGGTGCTCTCGCCCTGCTTGAGAATCTTTTCCGCAGCGTTCTGGGCGCTGCTGGCGATGTCCTCCAACGCCTGCTTGGTCTTCGTGCCCTGCTCTGAAAACCTGTCAAGCAGATTGCCGCTCTGGTCGAACACCACGCCATTATCCTTGCAGGTGTCGGACAGTTCGCCAATCTTCTGGTTCAGCTGGTCGACCGCCTGGTCTGCAGTCAGATTGCCCGACTCCAAACCAAACAACGCCTGAACAAGATCATCGATTTGGCTTGACGCATCCGAAGCGGAAGAGCCAAGCTCTTTGTTCGCGCTGGCAGCTTCCTTCGCTGCCGATGCAGACTTTCCGTCAGCATCCACCGCGTTCTTGGCGGCCTTGCTTTTCTCATTGGCCTTCCTGGAAGCATCATCGTAGGCCTTTGATTCCTCTTTCAGGGCTTTCTTGATGGAGGCTGCCGCAGTTCCGCCAATGCCGGGCTTGTCGATTTCCTTAATCTGCTTGTTGACGCGCTTCAACGCGGCTTCGTTTCCCATGGCCGCGCTGGTCATGTCGGTCAGGCTGATGCCCGTCTTGTCAAGCCATGTGGTCAACTTGACACCGCCACTGCTCATATCCTGATAGGCTCCGGCGATGGTCTCGCTGATGTTGCTGCCGGCTTCCAGAGCCGACTGCAATTGCTCGGCGGCTTCCTTGGCCTTCTGCTGGCGGCTGACGAACGCCGATAACGCCACTCCGGCCACCGTCAGGGCGATGCCCCACGGGCCGCCAAGCAGGTTCATGACACTGCTGCCGACCGCCTTGAAACCAGCGGTCTTCAACTGCGCCTTGGAAGCGGACGTGCCGAACGCCTCCATCTGCTCGGAAGCGCTCATCGAAGACCCCTTGAACAGGTCGAAAGCCGTCTGCGCGGATCCAAGCGCCGTCTTGACGCGTTGGATCGGATCGATGGCCAGACCGATGTTGTTGGCCATCGGGCTGGTGCTGCCGTTGAGATTGCCCGCGGCCTTGTGCACGGCTCCGAACACGCCGGCCAATGATGCCATGGCCACGATGGTCTGCTGCGCTCCGGACGGCAAACCGGCGAACGCGTCTACAAGCGTGTCCAGACCCTGCACCATCTTGCGCAAAGGCCCCTGAGCGCCCTCACCGACGGAAATCATCAAGGATTCCATCGAACCACTCAGATTCTCCAGATCACCCTTGAGATTGTTGTTCTTCGCAGCCGCCTGCTCGGCGGCGTACCCGCTTTCGGATACGGCCTTGGTCCATTTGTTGACACCGGACTCGCCTGCCTCGTACAGGTAGTTCGCGGCCTTGATGGCGTAACTTCCGAAGATGGTCGCGTTCGCCTGATTGCGCTGCTCGTCAGTCAGGTTCTTTTCGGCCTTCTGCAACTGTCCGGCGAAATTCGCCATGCCAACGAAATGATGTTGAGCGTCATATGCGCTGATGCCAAGCTCTTTCATCGTGTTGGACGCTTCGGCGGACGGTGCGGCCAGCTTCATCAGCATACTGTTCAACTGGGTGCCGGCCTCGGCGCCGATGGTACCGTTCTGTGCGAACAACGCCAAAACGCCGGTGGTCTCCTGAATGTTCATCCCGAAACTGTTCGCCTGCGCGCCGCAATTGTTCAACGCCTCGCCGAAATCGGAGACATTGCCGACCGCCTTGCCTGCGCCAGCCGCCAAAGTATCGGCCACCTGGGAAGCCTGAGACCCCTTCAGGTGGAACATGCTCAACGCATTGGCCATGTATTCGGCGGCATCCCCAACGGCCATTCCATCGGACGCGGCCAGATTCAAAGCGCCAGACAAGCCGCCTGTGAGAATATCCGTGACGCTCATGCCGGCCTTGCCGAGATCATTGATCGCATCAGCGGAATCCGAAGCGGAATAAACCGTGGAAGCTCCTGCTTCGATGGCGGCGGCACGCAGCTGGTCCATTTGGGCACTGGTCGCGCCGGTGTTCGCCTGGACGGTGCTCATCTGCCGGTCGAAGTCTGCGGCCATCTTGACTGCAGCCACGCCGAAAGCGGCCACGGCCAATCCTGCGGCGGTCATGCCGCTGGCGATGAGCGCGGACTTGCGTCCGGTGTGTTCCATGCCCGAAGCGACTGTTTTCGCAGTGCTTCCAGCACGGGTCATCGCCGCCTCATAAGAGGCTGTGTCCGCCATCAACCGGATGACGATGTTCTTGTTCTCCGCCAAAGCATCCTCCAAAAATCAGGTCAAATGCGCCACCAATGCGTTCGCCGCCGGATTGTCCCTGCCATTCGCATCAGTCCAACGTTTCATGGCCTGCTGCATGTGCGCCGTGGCCCAGCAGACGCTGGTTTCGGCATGCAATGTAAGTTCGCCCTTCGGGTCTTGGCAGATCGAGCGAGGCAAACCGCACATGGGGCATAATGACCGTTCGTATTCAGCCAATGAACGCATCCAATTGCGTTCCGTCTCATCCCATTCGACCTCATCGCCCTCACTCGGGCGCCAGCCCATGAAACGCTTATAGCTGATGCCGAGCTGGCGGCAGATCTTAAGATCCTCGACTAGTTGTGGAGAACCTGCGAGGCGAGGTCGAATGCCGCTTTTGGGTCCGCTGCGGTGCCGTTCAGTTCGGCGATGGCCTGCCAGATCGGCGTGAACTGGCCATCGGTGAGTTCGTCGAATAGATTGCGCCACGCCTGTTCGGTCTTGTCCTCGTCGGACACCGGATTGCCGCCGATGGTCGCGGAATCAAGCATGAGCGGCAGTGCCGCGGCGGCGGTGCCGAACATGTCGTTCGTGCCGTTGTCATTGCGGTGCGCGGCCAATGCCTGCGCCCACTTGCTTACCGGCAATGCTCGCAACGTGAGCTTCAATGTCTCCGCATCCGCCTGTTCGCGTAGCTCTTCGATGCGCCGCGCGGTGGCCTTCGCCTGCCGGTTCGTCCCGGCCTCCGTGATTTGTTCGCGCGTGGTTTCCTCGGCCAGCGCATCACCCAATCTGGCGATGTCCTCGGCGGTCTGCTGGTTGAGGATGACATCGACCTCACGCGTGCGCCTGACGACTTTAAGCATTGTTGTTCCTTCGCTCTAATATTCATGTTCCTTTGCCGGAAAAGAGAAAAGAGGGTCCCGCACCGGCGAAAGGGACGAAAGTCCGGTGCGGGAAGAATCAATCAGGCGACCTTCACGTTCTCCGCCCAGCCTGGAGCGCGGACGGAGAAATTGACCTTGCTGCGCAGCACGCTGTTCGCGGCGATCGCCATCTTGGCGCTCATGCCGATGCGGACCGCGTACACGTTCACAATGTCGCCGGCGACAAAAGTCTTATCCGTCTGCTTGCCGTAGCGTCGCACGAAATAGCCCTCCGCACCCTCGATCAAAGTCTCCATTGCCGCGTTCTGCGTGGAATGCGACGTGTTGGTGTTGTCGATGACCTCGACGTTCGGGCCACTGATCTTCTTGCGTCCGGGATTCTCGTAATCCTGCGCGCTGTTCTCTCGCTGGTCGGAGATGGACTCCTGCGACGGAGTGCAGCTCCACCCGCCTAAGGTGACGTAGTTGGACAGGTCGGTTCCAGCGTTGATCTCTGCAGCGGTCGGCTTCTGGATGTTTTTGATGGACGGCACCCAGATCGTGTTGACCAGACCGTCCGCCGGTGTGGAAGGAACTTCGGTTCCCAGAGTCAAAACCATGACTCCTCCTTAAATATTTGGGGTCACATGCGTGACCAGTTGAATTTGAAAGTCAATAGGCGCACCTGATAGAGCAGGCTCGTTTCCTCTGCGGTAAGTCCGGCCGCATAGGCGCCGGAATCGGAGAACAGAGTCAGACAGCCGGTGTCGAACCCCTGCGCGACGAACCGTTTGCCAGCGAGCCCTGGAATCATGAGGTCATCGGCCAGCACGTTGACGGAATCGGCCGTAGTGCTCACGATGCGCACCGTCAAAGTGCCGATGCCGCAATGCACATGCTGCGTTTCGCCGACGATGTGACCGTTGGTCGTGACCGTCTCAATCACCCACGGCGGCTTCTCCGTAGGCTTAGGCGCCGTCTGCCGGTACACGGCCCAGCCAGTCGCCGGCTTCGGGATATGGCCGAGGATCGTGTCGGTCAACGTCATGATCGACTTCATTCAGACCACCTCCACGGCGGCACGCGCCACGTATTCCGCGAGCTTCGGCAATTCTTCCTCGCCATGCTCGTAGAACCGGTGCGTTCCACCGCCCCTCGCGGTGCCGAAGAACGCGATGTTGGCGAGCGAACCCGCTCCGCCCTTGGTGGGGCCTATCTCGGCGGTGATACGCCCAGCATCCTCCGAAACGGTGTAGGTGATCGGGATACGCCTGAATGCGGCATTGCCGGAACCGTTCAGGTCGTCGCGAATCGAGTTCTTGACGTTCTGCGCGCCCTTCTTCACCGAAGCGGAGATCAAGGCGCGGCGAGCCACGCCCTTGGCGAGCAGCGCATCGCCGAAGGCCGTCAACTGCGAAGCGTCGAACAGTCCGCTCATGAGTCCTCCTTCACATTCCAACGGCAGGCGGTGGCGTGCGTCTTCTCGCTTTGAGGTGAGACGAGCCTGAACCGCCTGCCGACGAGCAGCGGATTAGCGGATTCCGTGACTTCCACCACGTCACCGGCGCGAAGGCCCGGAGTGCCATATGGAAAATGCACATACAAAGACCAGACCAACGAGACGGCGCCCATGGCTTGGGCCGCGCTGCCTTCGGTCTGCTCGCTGGCGAGGCCGCCGCTGGTCTGCACCTTGCAGCTGCCTTCGTACACCTTCTCCTTGCCGGTGGTTGTCAGTCCCGTGTCCGGATCCGTTGTGGTGACTCCGGGGCGGGTGACGACGCATCGGTCGGTCATCAGGCATTCCGCGTTGGCTCTGGCCTTTGCGAGAAAGGATGCGCTGATTCTCATCGGAACACTCCAATCGAACTGACGTTCGCACCGAAGCGATTGCGCAGGCTGCGTCTGGTCGCTTCCGGCAATTCGGCCGCGTCGATCTGGGTGCCATCATGCGTATATCCGACCTGCGCGTCATCAAGCCTCTCGTAGGCGATGCCGGAGTGGGCGCCGGGGCCACCATCCGCGAGCTGATGCAATCCGGCGGCGACATACGAGCAGACCAGTCTGACGATGTCCTCCGGCACGGGATCCCAGCCACCTTGGAAGGTGACCGTCACAGTCGACGGGATGCCGCCAAAGGGGCTCCACGGCTCCGCCCGGTAAAGCGATGAGCCGAAGAGCCTCCAGTCTTCGATCGGCCGACCATCGACCAGTACTTTGGACACGGCTCGCACCGCCCTGCATGGCAGGTCAAGTTTCCTCGACTGTTCGCCGGGCAGGTCGACGGTCCATTCGCCCATGGTGATCGGACAGCCGGCGGCGTCGCGCACGGCGGCGGATACGGAGTCGAGCAGGCTGAGCGCGACGGTGTTGTCCGGCACGTCGATGCCGTACTTCCGCAGGTCCTGCAGTGTGGCCAAGGCGGTCATGTCAGCCTCCGATCAGACGGTCACTTGCCCTTCTTGCCGGTGTCTGCCTTATCGGCATCATCACCAGCGGTGTCGGACGTTTCGTCCACGACGGCCTGCGGGTCATCCTGCATAGAACGACCGGTGGAGGTGGAGAGGTTCAGTGTGATCTTGGTCAGGCACTCTGGACGGATGACCTTGGCGCCGTACAGGTCGAGGCCGCGCACCATGTCGGCGAAGTCGGTCTGCATGCGCATCGCCTCCACCTTGCTGACCTGCTGCGCGAAGGTCACGGCCGCGTTCGTGCCGGCGAGAATGGACTGGGTGTCCGGACTGGCGGACTTGCGCGGCACATTGTTGGACTTCACTACGGTGAAGCCGCGCACCTGTCCGACCACGCCGTTGAGCAGAGTATTATGGCCAGCTTCGGTGCCTTCGATGAAGCGGGAGTCCTGCAGCAGCAAGGCGTAGAAGTCTGGGCTGACGACGAGCCAGCGGCCCTCATCGGGAACGTTCTGCACGTCGAGCTTGCGTCCGGCTTCCACGACGGCGAGATACGCGTCTGCAGGGGTGCCGACGGCCACGGTCTTCGCCGGGGTGCCGACGGCCGTGTCCATGAGATTGGAGATATAGGTCTCCACGTTCTTCATCATGTTGTAGGCGGCGGAATTTGTGAACTTTCCGGTCAGATCGGCCTTGGCCTGAGTCTTGTCGAGGTCATTGACCTTGAAAGCGAAATAGTCGGACTTGTCGATCTTGAGCACGGCGGCTTCCTTATCCGTGACGTCATCGACGGTAATCGCTTTGCCGCGCACGTACTCGTGCACTGTCACGTCGTTGTATCCGGTGATGTGCACGGTGTCACCGGCCTCACGGATGTCGCCCTCGTAATCGCGGTTGCACAGGCTCGGGAAGACGAGCTTCGCGCGCAGGGCTTCGAGGATGGCGGCGGACCATACCTCGGGGATGAAATTGGTGATTGCCATTGCTGGCCTCCTTACTTACTGCGGCCTGCGAGCAGATCATTCAAACGGCCCTTGCGGCGCGCCTCGTCAATCTGCTTCGGGGTCATGTTCTTCAGATCGTCCCTGGTCAGCTGTCCCGTCTGATGATCGCCATCGCGGACGCCCGACGGTGGGATGATTCCCGCCAGGCCAGCATTGTTCCCGCCTTGCGCGAGATACGGGTGTGCCGTGACCAGGGCGTCGATCTTCTCGCCGATCGCCTGCTGGTCGTATCCTCCCTGATCGTCCGTGGTCAGGTCGGAGAAGTCGATGAGCTTCAATGCGTCGCTTGGATTGATGAGCTTGCCGGTCGCCACGGCGGTGACGTTCGCCTGGAGCACCCGCTTCTGCAGGCCGGCGATGGTAGCCTGCGCGGAGTCGAATTCCTTGCCGCGCTGCTCCCAGTCGGCCACCTGCTTCTCAAGGTCGTCCACTCGGTCGGCCTTCTCACGGGCGGCCTTGAGCTTCGCTTCGAGGTCGGTGTTGACCTTCTTCTGGCCGAGGAACTTGTCGTGCCAGTCGATTGGCGGCTCCTGTGCGCCCTGGGCATTGGTGTTCGGATCCTGCTGCTGTCCATCTGACATGGTGTTTCCTTTCATTCGGTGTATTTTTCGCCGTTGCTGGAGAGCCACCGGCGATACGAGTTCTCGGCCTTTGCCAACACGTCCGGCGTGACCGGCTTGCCAGACTGGTAGGGATTGCGGCCGTCCAAAGCTGCCTCATAGCGGAGCCGCGCATTGAGCAGACGCTTCTGCGCCGCGGTCAGCTCCTCATGCCGCCCTTGGCGGTAGTCGTTGTTGTGAAGCCATTGGCTGCGGCGAAGCTCCGGCACCCGCTCTCGCCATTTGTCCGGCAGGATGTAGCCCTCGCGTTTCAGCAGCTCGATGGTCTGCTCGCGCGGGAGGTTGAAGCTGTAGATGCCTTCCGGCGTGAGCCTGCGCCGTTGCTTCTGGCCATATTCGTATTTTCGGATCATGCGGCTCCAGCCGTATCGACTGGTGCCTTCGGATGTGGTCATACTGATGTTGCCGCGTCCGACCGGCCGCATGCCTCGGTGCGCGTTGACGACCTGGTAGATGTCGGCGCCGTCCCTGATGGCCTGCGCGTCGGCGTGTCCGAAGAGCTCGTCCTGCTCCGCCTCGCTCATGCGGTTGAAGCGGTCCATCGGATCAGTGATCCAGCCTTGCTTCTCGGCCTTGTCCCTGCCCTTGCAGGGGATGGTCGTTCCATGGCATTTCGGATGCCGCAGGAAGTTCTGGCTATGCCGGAAGTATTTTCCGGCGAGGATGGCGCATCGTGGGCAGCAGTCGGGTGATTCGACGCGCACGTAGCCGACGCCGGAACGCTGGGTGATGCTGACGCCCATCGCGCTGATGGATGTGTCCTCGATGGCCTGCATGGCCATCTGGCGGAGCGTCCGGCGTCCGGACCGCATGGCGTCTATCGGGTCAAGTCCTGATTTGATGGCCGACAATGTGTGCGTGACCGGAATGTCGAAATATGATTCGAGGTCGATGCCGCTCGGTGCGAAACCTGCCCCGAAGGCGAGTGGATTCGCAATACCGTCAGGGCGCACGTAGTCGCCCTGTTCGGCGAGCATCAACGTGGACGAGTCCATCGCATCGCTCGCGGCGCGGGTCTGCAGTGTGGCGAAGAGCGTGAGGAAATCGGCGTTTGTCCGATTCCAGCTGTCACGCACCCGCAGCGGATCCACGCCCTTCCATGCCTTGTCCGCCGCCCTCACGGCCAGCAGGCATAGTCTGGCCAAAGTGTTCCGGCTGTCCGACAGGCTCTCCAGCGTCACCGTCATCAGATGCACCTCCGACCTTTAGGCTGCGTGCTATCTCGGCCATCTCAGGGTCATGGCTCTCGTCGTCCACCATGCGCATGATGCGTTTGATGTCCTCCGGGCTCTGGCCCATCTGCTCGGCTATCCACTGCAATGGATAGCCGAGCTGCTTGTATTTGAGCATCGCGTCGGCCATCAATGCCTCGCTGCGGTATTGCGGTGTGGCGAACACGACCTTCGAATCATCGAGGATCCGGGCGGATTCCTCGTCGTCCTCGAGCATCATGGCCATCTCGCACAGTTCGCGCACCGGCTGGCGCATGAAGCTGATGCGCTCCAGCGTCTTGCTCACCAATCCAGCTTCGGCGACCTCGTAGCCGGTGGCCGGCACCTCGGCGTTCGTCAGCAGGTAATGCCCGGGCGTACGGGTTTCGGCCGCGATGTGCTCGACGGCCTTCTGGATGATCGGCAGAAAAGCCTGCAGGTTGCTGGCGGTCCACTCGCCAATCGACACATTATCGCCGGTGATCTGCATGATGCGCTCCATGACCTGCTTGTCCAGGTTCGCTGGGCGTTCGCCTACCTGCTCGCCGGTAACCTTATCGAAGACCGGCTCGGACAACGAATCACCGCCGAGGATCACCCTCGCGGGCATGGACGCGAAATCCAAGGCGTTGAGCGTATACGCCCAGCAGACGTTGACGGCGTCCTGCATCGATTCGACCTGCTCCACATCGCTGATCGGCAGATCGTCCAAAAGCATCTGATTGCGGAATTCAACCAACGGGACTCGACCGAGAGGATTCACGCGCGCGGAGTCCGGCACGAACCGCCAGCCATCCACGCCGGGCGGCAGACGATTCCTCTCATCGTCGCCGCCCGCACGAACCCGCACCACATCGAAGACCATGTCCGGCAGCAGCAAAGTGCCGAACTCGTGCTCCTCGTCGTATCGGACCAGCAGCCCCGCATCGACCTCGCCAGTGAGCGGGTCGTAGTGCACTGCCGCGCTGTCCGGATGCTCGAAGCTGATACGCGCCCTGTTGTCCGGCATCGACGTGACCAGGCCGAACGCACGTCCGGTCGTGGTCATCATCAGCGCCGTCTCCTGCAGTTTGCGGTCGCAGTCGTTCCGTTCCCACACCCGCATCACATGCGAATCCAATTCGCGATCATCATACGGAATGAATCCCCTGAAATGAATGCGCTCGACCGGTGCCTGCGCGACCGGCAGACACCAGTTGTCGGCGAAGCCGCTGAACCGGTCGGCCATATAGCGTTTGAACTCGTCGGACGCGAACTTCAAGGTGCCGCGTTTGCCGCGAACATAATCCGTATGCTTCCTGATGTCCGGCCGACGGTTCTCGATCTTCAGAGCGAGCAGATTCGCCATGCGATTCACGTCATCGGCGGTACGAATCATCTCTAGAACCCCCTCGTGGTGGAGCCTGTAAGCAGGTACGCCTTGCGTTTCCTGCCCCAGCCAGCGGCACGCGCGTCGCAAGCCGCCTCATGGGCGAGCACGCTTGTCACAGCCGCATCAATTTTCCTTGTCTGCTTCGGCTTGCCCAAACCGTAACGCTCGCCCGATTTGGCGAATCTGCGCGCATTGCGCATGTGTGTGATAGTGATCGGACACCCGTCATGCGCGATCGCATGATGCTGCAGGTCGGATTCGAAGCGTTTCAACGCCTCCCAAACCGCGGTGATGCGGCTCGACCCGCTCATCGCCCAGGGAATGAATTTCTTCGGACCGTACCTCGTGTCCCACGCCTCGATCTGCGATTCCCACGACACCTCGTCGCGGAAACCCGGATCGCAATAGGCGCGAATAACCTTGTATCGTTCGTTGAGCTCGTCCATGGCGGCATTGACCTCGCTGCGAGGAATGCGCCCTCCCCACGTTTTAGGATTCCAAATCGTCGGACGGCGATCCTCGCCGTACCGTGGCGTGAAGATAAAACCCTCGCGCGTCTCGGCCTTGATGCACGTCCAATCGTCGTTCTCAGATCCGTCGAATCCAAGACACACCTCGGTGCCTTTCGGCGGGTTCTCAAGCCAAAGCTCATGTTCCTGCATAGCAGCTCTCCCAGAGTCCATCATCGAGCCATGCTCCACCGCCCTGCACCATTCGGTTGCCGAAGAAGCGTTCCGCCTGCGCGGGATCCTTCTCCATCAGCGCCTCAGCCTCCGCCTCGACGGAATCCAAAGGCACCCACGGGCTTCCGGCGTAGACCCATTCGAGGATCCGGCGACGTTCGCGCCGGTTGTTGAAGCTGTATGGCGTGCCGTCCTTGTGCCGCAGGTCCGGGTTCAAATCGGGGTTGCGGTAGAAGATCCAAACATCTGATGCCGATGTCTCGAACTGCTGTTGCGCGTAGGAGTTCTCGCCGGGATCGTATGCGTTTGTCCAGAAGTGCGTGCGCCCACCCATACCAGCCGCGCCACGGCGTTGCGTGTCGGCAACGTCGAGCATGCCATTCGACTTGGTGTACAGGCCGGCCTCGTCCTGCTCGGCATCCGAAATTGGATTGCCCAGGCGTGAAGTCGCCGAGGCCGTCACCACATCGATGCGGTCTAGGTCAAGATCGTCATCGTCCAGATTGATTCCAGGACGCAGGATGCGAATGAACCCCTCGCGCACCTTGAGCAGCTGCTTCAATGGTCCAAGCCGGATCATCGCGACCAACGGCCGGTAGGCGTTGCGCACCTGGTCCTCGGAGTTCGCGGTCAGCTGTATCAGCGGCGATGGATGGCGCATGCCCTTCGGCTCGCCCGGATTGTAATGGTAGACCCATCCGCAAGGGCAGCCGTTGTCGGAGCAGCGGTACACGTCGCCGGGCTTCGCCCAACCGGCGAACACGACCGGACCGCAGGCTTCGAGGATGGCGCATGAGGCTTCGGTCGGCCCCTTGCCTGTCTTCTGCGGGCCAATGCAGCCGGTCAGACGGTATTGGAAGGCTTGGTTGAGAACCAGTGGATTGTCCACCGTGACCTCTTCGGGCGGGATGAATTCCGCGTCCTCGCGCACCCTCCAGCGGTGTGCGGCGTACCAGAACTGCCAATCTGACCAGCAGAAGGGCTTGCCGCGGAGAATACCGTCCGGCTGGCGCACGTGACGCCGAACCCACGCATCCTGCAGGTCTGCGAGCGTCGGGAAGTCGATGATCCAATCGTCGGCCATGTCACGCCCTCAAACGGCGCGGGAACTGCACGATCTTGGTGTCCATGCCGCTCTCGGATGCCTCCGCGTCCGTGGCCGGCACCTCGTGGGCGGCCATGTCGACGTTGTCCTCGGAGATCTTCCAGCCGAGCGCCTGCAATCCGGCCTCGGACAGGCCTATCCGGTCCTCGAGCCTGATCTTCACAGCCACGTCAGCCGCCTTGGCCGACGGGCTCTCGCACACCACGCATTCGCGGACATACGAGGCGATCTGGTAATGCAGATACTTCAGCTGTGGCTGTTTCCACGCGCGCGCCTGCGGCAGCCGCCACAACTGCCCCCACAGCTCAGACTCACGCTCGTTCCACGATTCCGAACCGGCCCTATCCTCGACCCATTCCTGCGAGTCCTTGTCGAAATCACGGAGCACATACGGCGGAAGTGGGAACTTCGGCGGACGGCCCTTGTATTCGGTGTTCGGCAGGCTGCGCAGGGTGTATCCCCTGCGTTCGCTGGCACCGCTCGACGGATCTGGCATCGGGCCAGACCTGACGCGTTTTCCTCCTCTTGGCATGGCTCCTCCATCGTCGGACGGCCTTGCGCCGTTCCTTCGCTGTGGGATGCAGGGCCTTTCGCCCGCCCCCCCTGAAACTTTTGAACTCTCCGCACCTCGGAGACAGCTCTCCGGCGGTTCTGCTACCCAAACTGTTAGGGGGTATCCCCGTGGGTGTTTTGATGGTTTGCTTCCGTTTGTTTTGCAACGGTTTTTTGTTTGACTTGCTTGTTGCTGCGATGAGTCGCGAATCGAATCGAGAAGACTTGGTCGTTTTCGTCTTTCGTGTCGTTCGACGTGAGCGGCTGGCGTCGTTGGCTTGGCTTCGATGGAATGTTTTGTTTTGGTGCCGAAGCCTGTGTGTGTCAGCTGAGGTTTTGTCTGTTGTTGAAGCCTGAAGGTTTCGTCCTTGCGGTCTTGCTGTCGTGGCAGTGCTTGCACAGGCCGCGCATGCGTTGCGGGTCGTTGGGGTCCAGGCCTGCTTCGACGAGCTCGATGCGTTCGATCGGCCAATGGTCGGCTATGGTGCTGGGGGCGCCGCATAGGCCATGGTGCCTTCCGCATCCGTCCGGCCCGTCGCCGGGACAGACGCACCGCGGATCCCTTGCCAGCACGCGGGCGCGTGCGAGGCGATGCGCTTTCGACGTGTATGGATTGCGGCCTCGTGTCCGGCGCTTGTCTTTGGCTTTCCTACATTCGTCGCACAGCGAGCCGGAGGAGACCAGGTGTGGGCAACCGGAGGTGGAGCATACCTTGTACATCAATCCCCCACATCGGTAAGAAGTGTCCGGCATGTCTGGGGTACGTCTCCCGCGAAGGTCCCCCAGCTGGCCACCCCCGATTCATGGGCTACCGACACAACGGGTGTCGCCGCCATGGTCGACGTCCTTCGGTGCGACGGCTCCAAGGGTTGCTAGTGGCTCCATGCCGGACAGAGATGATTATAGCGACTGCAGCTGAATATGAAAAATGGTCCAACCATTTCTGGTTGAACCATTCTACGAACATACGACAGTATAGCATTTTAATTGTGACAGTCAAGCATGGCGGTTATTTCTCCGAGGTTGAACACGTACTCTCCTTTGTGTTTTGTCGGCGTGGCGTGCAGTTTGCCTCTGGTGAGCCATTGGCGGATCTGGTCGCTGGTGCAGTGGATGTCCATTTTGGCGAGGTAGCGTGCGACTTCGACTGGTTTTCCGGTGTATTCGAGTTGCCAGAGTTTGTTGTCGCGTTCGGCTTTGATGGCTTGGACTCCGCCTTGCCATTTGCAGTCTGGGCATGTCCATGTTTCGGCTTGTGGCGTGCTGGCGGCTTGGTGGCCGCATTTTGGGCAGGTGCCGATGATGACCATGGCTTCTTCCGGCGTCAACGCTTGTTCGTTGCGTCGGATGATGTGTTCCAGGGCGATGTAGTCGTCGGCTGCGGTGCTCATCGTCAATATGGTGTGTTTGTTGCTGATGATGGCGTACCATGCTTTCCGCCAGTCGTATCCGGCGTATGCAGCGCGTATTTTGCCTGCCTGTTCGGCCAGCCATGCTTCCGATTCTGCGATGAGGTCTTGCGCGTGGACGTCGATGGGCAGTGGCGCGTTGCCTTTGTTTGGCGTGTGGCCTGTGGGGCCGATGTGCGCCTGACGGAGCATGATGCTTCGCAGGGCTGGCAGTTGGACGTGTCCGAGCTGGTGAATCAGCTGCCAGTAGTCCGTGCGGCATGATGTGCAGAGCATGTTCTCCATCGCCGGTTTCATCGGCTTGCGGCAGTGCTGGCAGTCGGTCAAAGTCGGGTCTCCTTGTCGTGCTGGTGGATGATGGCGGCGACTTCAGCTTTCGGGACTTGCGGCACGAGCGGCGCGATTTCGTCGATCGCATAGCCGGCCTGATGCCACTTGACGATCATGTCCATAAGGGTTTTCTTCACTTTCATTTCGTTTCCTTCTTTGTTTTGACTGTGAATGCGGCCAGTCCGGTATTGGCATGGAACACCTTGACCGGCTCGCCAGTCCTCAAGGACACGGCCTGCGCGTAGTCGCCGGCATCGTCGATGTTCTCGAACGTTCTGACGCCTTGCCGGGTGACGACGTTGTAGCTCATCTTGCCGGCTCCTTGTCCGCGCCGCTCACATGGCTCCAGTCGCATGACATGCCGCCCCTCTGGTAGCCCGCGTAGACGACGCAGACCACTTGCCTCGTGTCGGACAGTGTGACGATGCATTCCTTGATGCTGTCGCTGGACCTTTTGGAGCATGTGGTGCCGGTGGCGGCGATGGCGTGGGCCGGGGCCGACGTCTTGGACGCGCTTCCGCATCCCGCGAGCGCGAGGAGGAATACCGGCGTGAGCAGGAGCATGGTGATGGCGGTAGGGCCGATGCCGGCGGGCGCGAGTGGTTTGCGTTTCCTTCTCATTTCGAGTGTTTCCTTCCTTGTCTGGCGGTTGACGTTGTCACTCATTTTTGGAACTCCTTAACTGATCGTGAATATGATGATCGGGGCGACGCACAGGCAGACGGTCAATACGATGCCGAACGCGATTTCAAACGGGTTGTGTTTCATTCGATGGTCTCCTTGTATGGGTTTTCGCTTGTGTGTGGCGGAAAATCGCATTCCTGGTCTTTCCAACCGGCCGCGTAGCCTTCCTGCCATGCCTTGCGGCGCTCGTGTTCCAACCATTCCAAGCTGCACATGGTTTCCGGTTTATCGTGTTTCATGATTTCTCCTTGTTGAGTTTGTCGGCTAATTCGCAGGCCTTTTCGTCTGCCTGTGCGGTTTCTTCGTCGCGTCCGAGTGCTTCGAGCACGTGGCGGCATTTCCACGTGTGTATGTGTCGCTTCGAGGGTGGTATGCCGCTCATGTTGGCGCGGCGTTGGCACCAGCCTTTCCAGAGTCGCGTCCAGTCGTTGACGGTGCGTGTTTCGCCGTGGTGGTGCTGCATGAACGCTCCCCATGCGTCGGTGAGGTCGAGGTTGGGATATTGGCCGCTGATCTGTCGGTCGGCTTCCGGCCTGCCGGTTTCCAGGTATTCGTCTGCGCTGGTTTCTTTGGAGAAAGAAGAATATTCTTCTTTCTCTTTCTTATCGGGTACGGGTACGGGAACGGGGCATGAGTTTGCCATCGACTTGCCATCGGTTTGCCATGCGTTTGCCATAGGTTTGCCATGGCATTTGCCATCGGTTTTGCCATTTTTGCCATTTTCGTCAACGGTTTTCCGTTTCCAACGACTGTTCGCGCCCCTCTTGCCCGCTTCGCTCCGCTTCCGGCGCAGAGCGTCCACTTCCTCCCCGTCCGGCTGATAGTCGCTCCAATCATGGAACCAATAGCCATCCCGTTCATCGTCACGCTCCCACAATCCAACATCGCACAGTTCGCGCACGGAATCATCGGAGCCACGGAACATCGGCACCATGCGGGCGGGAATGAACCCGTCCGTCAATTGCTGCGCCGACCATGAGCCGGAACGGAGCCACAATGCGGTGGCCCCGTCCGACAGCATCGCGGTCTTCGGGTTCGAGAAGAAAGAATCATCCACCTTGAACCACATCTAACCTGTTCCCTTTCCTTGAATTGCAGGAGCGGCACATGGTTTGAAGATTCTCCATGGTGTCCTCGCCGCCAAGACTCCACGGAATGATGTGGTCCAAGCTCAGGTGGTCAGTTGCTCCACATTCGACGCAACGGTAATGGTCACGCTCGTATACCGCCTTGCGTAGCTTCTTGCTTATCGGCTCCCTTGACCGTGGGTCGAAGCGTCTGAAGCTCTTGATGTGGTAGACGGGTTCTCGAAGACGAACCTTGTCTGTCTTCGTCAGGAAACCCGCGTCGATAATCGCCTGTAATTCATCGTCTTCGCCATCGAGAACGTACCGGATGACAGTGTATGGAATATCACCGTAGCTCCTGTTGTCGGAACACCAGGAAATCATCATCACGTAGAGGCCAATTGATGCCGGACTCTTTCTCATGAGTTCCAACATTGTTTCGTCTCGATACCATGAGACCGGAATCTGGAAATAGCCCATTTCATTCAATCTCCTCTTGTGATGCCGTTGTATTCCATCCAGATTGCTTCCTGACGTGGCGTGGTGCAGGGCAGGTCGGTGTAGTTGGTGTTCTTCCAGCCGCTTCCCACGTGTGGTTTCGCCATCGCGTCCAGGGCTTCGGCGATTTCCACGATGTCGGGTTCCGGGTCGAGCGTCACCATGCCAAGCCATCCATGACCGCCTGCTGAGCGGACACCAGGCGGTATCCGCAGTACGGGCATGTGACGTAGTATGTGCCGACAGTCTCACCGCAGTGGGCGCACTCGACATATCGGATTGCCTTGCTCATTCGCTTACCGCCTTCCGTGCGATTTCGAGCATTTCCCGAGCGTCCCTGAGATAATTGGCTCGCATCTCCGGCTCGGCCAGAGTCCAGAAGCAGTCCTCACTGGGCATGACGTCTTCCCAGGCTGGCGCCATGTCCCACCAGATCAGTTTTTTCGCCACGGCCTCCACTTCGGCGTCAGCCGGTGGTGCTGCGCGGCCGCGCAGGTACGCTTCCTGCAAATCGTCCGTGTCGCAGTAAAACTGTTCCTTGACATGCGTTCCATTCCAATAGCGGGTCGGATACGCCTTCTCAGCTTCATCATCCGCGACGCTCATTCCGCGTCCTCGCCTTCCAGGAATGGGTCATCGGCCTGCATTCGCTCGTATTGCCTTGCCGTCTTGCGTGTGATCCATTCTTCCAACTGCTCGTCGGTGATGCCGTACATTTCCTTGAGCAGGTACAGGCAGATGGTCACGTCGGCCATTTCCTCCGCAAGATTGTCGATAGCACCGGGCTTGCCGCGTAGGCGCTTGCTGATGGCTTGGATGAGTTCGCCGCATTCCTCCATGCAGACGATGCTTTGTGTCTCTTTGCCGTATTTTTCGATGCTTTCACGCCACACCGCATGCTGCTTATCGCCGTTCATCGGTTTGTATCCTTCATGTTCGTATCCTCGTTTTGCTTGGTGGTTTCGGTTTCATGTTCATCGAATGGGACTGCTAGCTTCACGTGGCTCTTCATGATTGCGATGCGACCAGGACCTTCAAACCACGTAATGACTTCAGAACAATCCACGTATCCGCAAGCAATCCCATAAATCCCGTCCCAGCGTTCCGCCCATCCGCTTTTCAGGTAGTATGTTTCGTTCGTATCAAGTTCCACGCGCAGACCCATGTCATGCGGGAGAAGGTCTAGCACGCCGTTCATTTCGCGTCCTCGCTTTCCTTTTTCGAGAATGTAGACGTTCGTGGCGCTGAGTGCGGCACATGGGACTTCCAGTGGCGGGATGGTGTCCATTCGTACAATCTTCCAACCATCATTCAGAGCTTTTTCAAGCAACTCCATATTGGATAAGCAACGATTAATGCCACTGCCAGTCCAAAACACCGGGAAAACCTTGTATTGACAGCTCATTTCGTGTCCTCGATTCTTATGGTGATGTGGTAGACTCCCTTCTGCGTGCTGGGCTGGCCGAGCCGGTAGTCGGGGCCTGTCACGTATATGGCGTTGTCGTCGGGCCAGTAGCCTGACTGGGTGATGCCGTCGAGTATCGCCTTGACCATGGGGGCCGCGTTCTCGGGGTCGAACCGTCCGTGGGTGAGCGGGTGGATGATGGCTGTCACGTGCACCGGCCAATGCGTCGGGCGCGTGAGTCTGCCGGCGTTGATGAGACTGCGGAAGGTGATGTGGGCGGCGGCCTTGACCTTCTTCTTCCGCTGGTATGGCACCGCCCAGCTGCGGCTTCGACGGTTCTGCGTCCACCACAGTTGCCTGCTGATCGCGATGTCAATCTCGCTCATAATGGTCGGCCTCCTCTTCCTCGGCTTCGATCTCGCATTCGGGGCATGGGATGGTGCGCGCCGGATACAGCGCGCACCCATGTATCGGACATGTGGTTTCCACGTCCGGCGGTTCAATCCATTCGCGCATCAGAAGTCAGGCTCTCCGGCTGGCGCGCCCCACGGATCATCGGCCGGAGCCTGCGACTGCTGTTGTGCCTGCTGTGGCTGCTGATAGCCGCCACCGTTGGCGTTGCCGCCCTGGTATCCGCCTGACTGCATCTTCTGCACCTGCGCCGTCGCATAACGCAGGGACGGGCCGATTTCATCAACCTGCAACTCGACGACCGTGCGGTTGGAACCATCATTCGCCTGATAGGAACGCTGCTGCAGTCGGCCCTGCGCGATCACACGCATGCCCTTCGCGAGTGAGCGGGCGCAATGTTCGGCCAAGTCGCGCCACGCGGAGCAGCGCATGAACAAAGCCTGACCGTCTTCGAACTGGTTCGTATTACGGTTCCAGGAGCGCGGCGTGCTGGCGATCGTGAACGACGCGACCTGCGCGCCAGCGGACGTCGTGCGCAATTCCGGGTCGGCGGTCAGGTTGCCGACGATCGTGATAACGGTTTCTCCTGCCATCACTCAGCCTCCTTCACGTCGGCTTCTGTATCCTCCGGCGTATCCGCTTCCATGACCTCGGCGGTCACGTCATCGGCTTCGTCGGCGCTATCGTCATCGAGCACCGGCTGGAACACGTCGCCGTAATCAGGCGTGATATCATCGGCGGCGACGGCGGTCTGCGCCTGCACGGTCAAAGGCAGGTACGGGGCGGCACGACGGATGGCGGTCTTCTTCGCCATGGCCTCGTAATCGGTCTTCCACGGGCCGAAATTGCCGCTCTTGCTGCGTGCCCTCGCCTGCTCGATCTCCTGACGGTTAAGGACGAGGAAGTAGTGTCCGCCGTCCTTGAAATGCGCGACCATGTACACGTGGGTCAGTTCGCCGGGGTTGGCGCATGGCACGTGGTGCAGCTCCTCGTTGAGGCCATAGCTGTACGAGAATTCGTCTCCCTGGTGTACTGCTCGGGCGCTGATGTCCACGAGCTGGCCGCTACGTCGCGCCAAGTCGATCATGCCACGGTAGCCCATGATGAACGTGGCTTCCATTCCGCCGGATTTCTTGTTGTAGAAGGGAAGCACGTAGGCGCGGCCCAATCCGTCCACGTTGGACGGTTCCAATCCGAGCGCGCTGCAGGTCATGAAGCAGGAGAGCACGCTTTGCGGCGAGCATTCCGCGAGTTTCGGTGTCTTGTTGATCGCGGACACGCACATCTGGTAGAGGCGGTCGGGGCTGATGTTGTTGCCGACGACGCTGGCGATACGCGGCCAGCTTTTCCGCATCAGCATCTGGAGGTTCTTTTTCGGCGTCATTTCGACCATCTGCCGGCCTTGCGCCTGCTGTGCGATTGCTCCCATGATTATTGCTCCTTTTCTTCGATGGCTTTGAATGCGAATTTGCGGTATGTGGCGGCTTTGACGACGTATTCCTTGCGGGTCGTCGGCTTGTAGGTGGCTTGGAGGTTGCCGCAGCGCACGCCCGTATGCGAGCCGATGCGCAGGATGATCTGCTCCTGTAGTTCCTTTTGCGTGGCCTTCATGTCATTGAGCATTCTGATGGCGCTCTCGTATCGTGCGAGCAAGTTGTAGAGGTGATCGTCGTCGCTTTCGTCCACGATGTCCGGCGTGGGTTCCGGCCACGCCTTCTGCACGTCACCGCCGGTCAACTGCGGTGGAGTGCCGGTGGTGACGAAATGCCAGAAGTCGGCTGCGGCCTTGTCTATCGCGGCTGTATCCTCCACGTCGGCCTGGAACGGGATCTCTATTGGCTCGTCGTCCCCGATGGCCGCGTACACGACTCCCCACGTCCATCCAGTGACGAGCGCATAGAACTCGACTTGAGCGAGATAGTAAGGTGGAATTCGGAGGTTGCCGTCCTCGTCATGCCAGTCCCCCGCTCGACGGTTGCTCGCAGTTTTGATTTCGAGGATTCCGAAACTTCCGTCCTCCCCTTGCAGGATGCCGTCAAGGGAAGCGCGTAGGTAGGGCTTTTCGCGGCTGATGAACTGCTTGTCGGTGCCGTCCGTGACGAGCATTTCCGGATGATTCGAGCGGAAACGCTTCCTGAGCTCGTTTTCCAAGGCATTGCCCTTGACGATCGCCCACTTGTCGGAGATGTCCTCCGGTTCCACGCGGCCGGTCTTCTCAAGCCACAGCTCATACGGTGTCTTGAAGGAATTCAGGCCGAGGATCGTGCTCATGTCGGAACCGCCCACGCCGGCCTTACGGCTCTTCAGCCATGCGAGATGACGTTCCGTCTTCTTGCACTGCCGGAACCGTTCGATCGTGTAACGTTCCGTGTCCTTGAGTGGGATGCGTTTCATTCCTTCGCCACCTTCATTTCCTGGACTTCACCGTTAAAAAAATCGATGATGAGATTGCAGATGGCAGGTGCCGACGTTTTGAGCGCGGTTTTTTCCTCTTCGCTTTCGGCTTTGATGGCGAAAACGCCATCCTTGCTGTTGAAATTGAGTCTCATTTCGCCACGTCCTTCGAGTAGTTGGCTTTCAAGTCCATCAATTCGCCGTTCAGCAGCTTGGTGGCGAATCCGTAGACCACTTTGTCGTTGGTCTGGAACGCGGTTTTCTGCAGAGCGCTGATGGCGTCGTAGATGTAGACCAGCGCGTCCGTGATGGCGGCGCGTGTATGCTCGCGCTCTTTTTCCGGTGCCGTCACCGCGTTGGCGGTGAGTTCCTGGCTCATTGGTTCCTCCTTGTTGGCGGCTGGTTTCGATGTGGTGGTCATGGTTTCTTTCTTCTTTCCGGTTGTGGAGTTTTTCCGTGTTGTCTTGCGTGGTGAATGCTGGTTGAAGGCCGGCAGCAGTCCCTCCTTGCGGAGTTGACCGAGAATGTTGCCGACGGTTTTCGGGCTCAGGCCGAGCGCTTCGGCTGTTTCCTTGCCGTCGAACGGTTGGCCTTGGTCGATGCGTTTTTGGCAGTGCGCGAGGATGAGATCGCGTTTCGACGGTTCCTCCGGTTTCGCCGGAAGGCCTTGCGTGAGGAGTCCGGCCATGCGCAACGCCCGCATTTCGTCGAGTTCGAGACCGGCTTCGCCTGACTCGTCGTAGATTTTTCTCAGTTCGGCGAGTTCCTCGAACGTGTATTCATGTTTCAACGTGTTCCCTTTCTAAGTTTTTCGATGAGCGCGTGGTTGTCGTGGATGAACTTGGCCACGTCGATTCCCTGCTGGGTGAGTGTCGGCTTGCCGGTGTCGACGCGTGCTTTCCTGTCGCTTGTGACGGTCGGACGGCTTTTAATCCGTGTGCCGGGATGAGCGTGCCGTTTTTTCATCTCGCCACCGTTCTTCGGTATTCGTGCGCCTGCGCCCACCGTTCGGCCACGGCGCGTTGGTATCTGACCTTGCGCCTGTCCTGATGGCCTTCTGGCGGTTCCACGCCGATTTTCAGATATGGCGGGCCTTTGCCGGTACTCCGCCAGTTGGCGAGGGTGCGCACGCTCATGCCGAGCATGACGGCAAGTTCAGATGGCGTGAGCAGATCGGTCATGACCTGCCATCCCGAATGTCGCCCATCGGGTCGATATGGAGGCCGGTGAGCATTTCCGCGGTGTCACTGCCGCCGCCGCGTTCGATATGCCTTTTGAGCGCAATGTCGATGGCCTGACATGCGATTCGTGCGGCAAGCGCGGTGAGTTCGCCGAGTCCGTCGCCGGGCAGTTCGACGCTGTACACCTGGTCTTCGGATGCGCCTAGCGGCATGATGAATGTGCCGATGGTCGAGCGGGTGTCGTTCTCATTTTCGATGCATTCGGCCGAGAGCGTGAATCTCAGCGTCCTGCTTTTCTTGCTGCTCATTGCTGTTTCCTTTGCTTGTTGACGTTGCGTGCCCCGTCCTGACGAGTGGATGGGGCTGAGTGGCTGGCATTGGAGTCGAACCAGTGCCATCCTTGGATTCCGAACGCCCCTTTGACTGTTGGAACAACGACCTGAACGTGTTCGCGGCCGGTGGCGTGGCCGACGGTGACTGGCCGTCAGGCGGACTTGAAAGGGTCTGCAAACACCGGAATGCCTGCTTCTTGATAGTTAGAGAGAAGAAGATTGGAATCCGTGGACGGGCGAACCGTCGCCCAGCCGAAGCCACGACAGAGTGATGTGCATGTAAACGCCGTGGCGGATTTGTTGTTTGTCGATATTCAGTTATGGTTCCCGCCAGCCGACTGGTGAACGTGGATGTCCGCGAAAACATCCCAATGGTTTGTTTTGTTGGACTGTCGGCTGGCGGGAAGTCTTTTAGTCGCGTGGGGCGAACCGCACGGTTAGCCATAGGCCGGTCAACAGGTAGACGACGCTCACGAGGACGGTCGCGGCCTGCGAGTCCACTGTCCGCCAAGTGAACAGCAGGGTCACGCTGCTCACGAATCCGATGATGGCGAGCAGGGTCTTGATACGGCGGAGCGTGTAGTTCGGCTTCCTGGCTTCGGGCTTGCTGCCGTGGCTGGTCATTTGTCTGCCTCCATTTCCTTGAGGATTCGATTGCATTCGCGGCGGACGCGCTGCGCCTCGGTCTTGGTGAGGATGAAGCAGGTTGGGCCTGTCGATGTGCAGAAGACCATTCGCGCCATCGGCCTGCCATCCTGGGCGGTGAATGCCTGCATCTCGAATCCGCCGTCATCCATCCAGCTCATCTTGTGTTTCCCACCTTGTCGTTGAGTTCGAGCAGGTCGAGTTGTTCACGGCATTTCGCTTCGATTTGCGTCCGCCTGGTCTCGTCAGTCTCCTCGCTGAGCTGGGTGAACAGGTCGCGCAGATTCTGGAGGATCTGATCTCGTTCCAGGAATGTCATCTTGTTGCTCCGATCTTGTTGGAGAGGTTGTAGGCGATGTCTTCGATTTCCGCCGAGGTGAAGTCCGCGAGGGTGACGTCTTGGATGCCGTCCACGAGGCTGGCGCTGCCGTCCTCATGGAGACGGATGTAGAAGCCGCTTGATGCGAGCAGCAGGCTTCCGGTTTCGTGGAGTGTCGGCGGTTTTGGCGGGTTGAGTAGTTGGCTGGTCATTTATGCGCTTCCTTGACGATCGTGTCGATGATGACGTCCACGAGGTCTGGCACGTCGATGTCCATCGGTCCGGTGATGTGGCCGAGGAATCGGCTCGCGTCGATTTCATCCCACTGTTCCGCGTATTGCGGGCGAATCATGTCGCCATGCTCGGCGAATTCGTCGAAGACGGCTTCCACGCAGGTCTTGCGCAGGTCTTTGTTGTAGGTCTTGCTGTCCATCGGATGCTCCTTTGGTGTTCCTTTAGGCTTTGAATTGTTTGATGCTGTCGATCGGTTGAAGCAGCACCGCAGTGAATTGGAAGAGGGTCATTCCAAACATGTCGGCGATTTTTTCCAGATCGCTTACGGTGAAGTCTTTCTTGCCGGTGAGTTTCTTGTTCGCCAGCGGCCTTTCGCATCCGATCGCTTTGGCTATGTCTTCTTGCGTCATACCCCTTCGAGCCATCTCCCCTCGGATGTTGGCTCTCATGAGTTCCGTTTCGCTTGTCACCCAACCTCCTTTCTCGTTTCGTTGCTGATTACAGATAGTACTTATTTGGATACTCTTACGAGAGTACTTAATTGATTACTTTACAAAAAGTACACAATTGGGTATTATGGAGCCATGGGAACAAGAGCTAACACTGACGTCACCGCCGGAGCGCGGAGCGTCATGGAATACTGCAAAGCACTGCAATCCATGAGCGGTATGACCGCTACGGATTTCGCCGCGAAATGTGGATTCAGCCGCAACTATTGGTTCGTCCGCGCTCGGTTCGACGCGCCCTTGACGGTATCGGACTGCGAGCGAATCGCCAAGACATGCGGGATGACATTGCGTCAGCTATTCGCAAACGCGCTGGCAGCACAGGAAGAAAAAAGAACCGCCGAAACCCTCAACAAGCTGCAGAGGGGCGACGTGGCCCTTGCGGCGTATCGGGCCGCTGGCAAGCAGGAGGCCATCAATGGAGAGGCTGGGCCGGATTACGACGAGCCTGCCTGACCTGCCGATCGACCGGCGCATGACCTACGGCGCCATGCGCCGCGCCATCATCGGACTGCCCGTCACCGTGTCCAGCGCCATCCTGCCGGACGGATTATGGGGCTGCTACGACGACGAGAATCATGTAATCCTCATAGACCGCAGGCTCACGTATACGGCCAAACGCTGCACGCTGGTGCACGAGCTCTTGCATTGGAGGCATGGCGACACCGGCTGTTCGAACGATAGTTCGAAATTGGAGCGGCGGGCGCGAACGCAGACCGCCCTCACGCTCGTCAACCCAACCGAACTCGCACTACTCGAACGCATGTACGAGTACGAATGGCAGATCGCGGACGAACTCAACGTGACCACGCAAGTCCTCGAAGACTACCGGAGCACGCTCGCATCGGCGTAGAATCGGCTGCATCCCCCGTCCGACGGAAAGAGAGAAGAAACCAATGAGAATCAGACAGAACAATACGATGCTGGTCAAGCTCAAGGCATGGCTCGACAAGGACGTGAAAGTGAAGTCGGCGGTCTGCTCCGGCATCGCCGCCGTATGCGCGGTGGCGTTGGCCGTCGGAGCGGCCACCTATGCCGCCAGTGTCCATTCCGCCGCGGTCAAGGAAGCCGCCGAGACGATCGAAGCCGACAATGCCGACTATTCGAAGCTGATAGACGAATACAACAAGCTTGTGGACGAATACAACTCACTGTCGGATGATTACGATACCGCCTCGGAGACGATAGACAAGGCTGACGGCATGAAGGCCGACATAAAGAAGATGGAGGCCACGCGGGACAATTTGCAGGCGCAAATCGAATCGTTGACCGGTCAGGTCGACAACGCCAAGAGGACCAGCGCCTCCGATGGCGTGTGGCAGGTCGGCAAGGACATCGACGCCGGAACCTATCGCGCAAACAATTCCGTGACGGACCGCTGTTACTGGGAGATCTCCGTAGGCGATGACATCGTGCAGAACGATATCCCTGGCGGTGGTTATCCGCAGGTGACGGTGAGCGATGGACAACAGTTCAAGCTCCAGAATTGCGGCACGTTCACCAAACAGTGACGTTCTCTTCGATTTGCCCCACATTTGTGGGGCTTTTATATTGGGTATGTAAAATAAGTGGCTGGAAATTGGTAAATATCTGGTTGGACAATCAAGATGATGCCCACCGAATCCCAACCACTAATTTAACGAATATTATCTCTAAAAATCCAACCACTTTTTTAACGATAGGAGATTCGGCTTAGCGGTCTGAAATCCGTCACACCTCGACGGTCTATCCCTGTCTTGATGCCTCTTTCGCAATCCCGCTCGGGATCTTCTTCAAGGAACGAGACGACGCCCTTGGCCATGCGAGAGATGAGGCCTTCGAGCTTGATAACGCAGTCGTATGCGCAGGCCTTCAAGTTTTCCGCACCAACTCCGGTATGGCCATAGCTCGCGACGATTCCGCACTCGTCGCCTTGGACGCATACCCCGATGACTTTGTAGGGGCTGTAATCCTTTCCTTTGCCCTCGATGACCGAGGACCCCGCATGGACCACTGCACAGCGCAGCTGGTAGAGGTCTGAGGCGGTGAATGCACCTCGCGCCGTTATGCCGTTGAGCTCATCGCTAATCTCGTCTTGGCTCTTCTCGTCTTTTCGCTCGGCGTTCATCTTCTCGCCGGTATTTGGAAGATCCAGGTATTTCACGCACCAATCGGTGTACTTCATACCGACGGCTTTTGCGCAGACGTCGGGTATAGTCACGACGAGGCTCAGCGCTGCAAGCAAAAGCCCTGCGTCGAAGGCTACCTCGCATTCTTCCACGAGCCTGCTGGGCGTGCGATGAATCACGGTCGGGGAGCCGTATTCGTTGGCGGCGCTTTCCAGGCCACCTGAAGGCGCAGGCCTCCAGGCTGCAATTTCGTCGAGTCTCGCATTCATAGGATCTCCCCTTCCTTCTCTCTGCTTCAAGCTACCGCAGATGGGGATTGGACGTGCCGATTCTTCTATTTCAGCGCATTGGCGCTGTATGAAAGAATGAAAATAATGTTACATATGCATGTATGTATATTTCATGTTTGCAAGTTAGTATTTTCCACTTGCAAGGTTAATATGCACCCTTGTTTACAACACGCCATACACACATGTTTGCAAGTTAGCATATAATGTGTTTCAGAACAAAAAACCTCCGCAGTGTTAACGGCACCACGGAGGTAAAACATGAAGCCTCACTCAAAGACTTCCGAAACCATTGTAACGCATGGCTTGGAGGTCGGAAATGGACCGTGAAATGGGATACCGCAACATGCTGGCAGTCGAAGAACTCGCAAGCCAAGGGAAACTCACCGTCACCCACAAGGGCGCACGCAGCTTCGACTTCGCTCAATACGCCCTGCTCAGCCGCATGGCATGGCTCACCGCTGACTGGCCGCTGGACAAAGCCGCCAAGGAAAAGCACATGCTTCCGCGCACCTACGCTTCCGGCTGGCTCAAAATCGCCATCGATTGGGGCATGACACTTCCCCAGTCAATAGACGAGCTCGTGGCGATCGGCAATGAGCCGCGCAATCCGAAGCGAGAGCAGCTGGCTTACAACCGCATAGGCAAGATCGCCAAAAAACTCGAATCCGCAGGACTCATCAAATGCCTTCGCAAAGGCAATGTTCAGCGCAAGAACAATGCCGTGTGGCTGCTGACTATCGGCACGCCGGAGGAAAATCGCGAGGTCGAAGCCTACGTGCGACAGCACATGTACCTCTGATTCCGTGCCCACATTTTGCCCACACTTTTCCGGTAATTGTAGTGATTTGCAGTGAATTGGAGTGATATGCGAACCATGCGGGAACCGTTGGAAACACTGGGAAAACGGCGGAATAACAACGATCGGGAAAACCGAGCGCAAAGGGTTCGAGTCCCTCATCGCCCACCTTTTGTTTCCGCAAAAATAAGCCGTTCCGACTCTTCTGATATTCCCAACTATCTCGTGCGCGTGTCAGCAAAATCATGACTTTTGTCAATATAGACAATTTCATGGAAACATCTTCTTCGACTGCTTCCGCAAGCAAAAAAAGGCTCGGAATCGTGTGATTCCAAGCCTTTATATGAGCGCCCGACCTTGGCCATGCGTGCCAAGGCAGGTAAAACGAATACGATCAGCGGCCTTTGCCGAATGCGCGCAGACGGATGCCGTTCCAGTCACCGCTGACGGTCAGCGGCGTGGCTGCATTCATGCCGGCGGTCTTCGCGGCGGACTGCACGGTGCTTGAACTTGCCGCGCCCGGGCGCCCCGGCTTCGGGGTGAGCACCCACAATGGACCATCGTCTCCAAGGACCGCATACGCATCGACGATGGTGTCAGACAGTTCGTCTTCGTCATCGCCGTCGCGCCACCAGATAATCACGCCATCAACGGCGGAATCATAGTCCTCGTCGACCAGCTCTTCACCGGTCAGCTCCTCGATCTTGGCGCGGATCGAGTCGTCCACATCATCGTCCCACAGCCATTCCTGTACCAGGTCGCCGGCGTGGAAACCGAATTCTTCAGCGTTATCAGATGCCGTTTGATTCACGTTCGTCAATATACCAACACTGCTCGAACATATACGTTACGAACCGTGGAATTGCTCACTTTGCGAGATTGTTTTTTCTTATATCTCGGAATGCGTCACTCTCCCGCGGAGCATTGCGGCAGGGATGCACCCTTGCCGTCTCGGACGGCAACCAGCGCATCGTACGCCTCCTGCAAAGTGGACACCTTCACCACGTTCAAACCTTCCGGAATATGATCCACAACGCTGGAACAATTGGATTCCGGGGCAAGGAACCAAGTTGCTCCGTCGCGTTTCGCTCCGAGCATCTTCAAACGGATGCCTCCGATTTCACCGACTTCACCTTTGTCGTTCATAGTGCCCGTTCCCGCGATGATCTTACCCCCAGAAAGTTTTTCACCGGTCACCTTGTCGATCAGACCAAGCGTGTACATCATGCCCGCCGACGGCCCGCCGATGTCGTCCACATGCATGGACACCTTCATGCCGGACACGTCATAACCATGCTCTTCCAGGAACTTTTTCGCCGCTGCGGTGGCGGAATCCTGCGATGACGTCATCTCCTTGTCGCTGGACTGCTTGTATTCCTCTGCGGTCTGTCCAACAGGAACCACCGCTTCCTGAGGCATCACCGTGGATTTCGAATCGGCCCACGCCACCAATGCCTGCGCGTTCGACACCGGGTACCCTGGCACGCCTGAAGCATTGACCGTGACCAACAGCAGTTGGCCTGAATCCTTATACGTTTTCGCACCGGAAACGGCGATGACCTGCTTGCCGGAAACCTCCCCGAGCACATTCTGCGTCGGGCCGGGCACCTGCACCACATACGCGCTGGGCATAATCAACACCAATACGCACAGTACCGCCACCAACGGTCCTGCAAGATAACGCCATGAACGCGCGGACAGCCAACCTTCCGCGCCTATCAGCCATCGTTTGACACGTCCCGGAGCGCCGCTACGTGTGTTTTTGCCGTGAATTCGTCGTGTTTCCTTCATCTTGGGCATACCTCCCATAACATAGTATGGAACCAACCAAACTTGAAAAAACGCTTAGGAAAAGGCAGGGCCGGCATGGACGAGAACGCGATCCGCCAATGGTTTATCGATTGTTTCGGACCAATTCAAGGCGAGATGGCATGGAACCAGTTTTCCAACATGCCGGAAGAGTTGCGCGACCAGTTGATGAGTCAGGATGTGAGCAAGCTTCCCAAGCCGGCCGAGGTCAGGTCGATGATGCAGGCGTTCACTGCGGGCGGGCTCAACACTTTCGGAGACATCCAGCACATCACCGAGGAAGGTCCAATCAACGTCAAACTGGCGAAATCATTGGCATTGCAGCAGGCCAATGGCGAAGGATCGGAAACCAGTGTGAGCGCGGAGTACGGCGAGATGGCCCGGCGAGCCATCAGCGAGGCGAATCTGTGGCTTGACACCGCTTGCGAATTCAACCCCGCGCAAGGCGAAACGCAGGTGCTTACCCGCGCAGGCTGGGTGGAAGGATGCATCGATTCCTGGGCGCAGTTTGCATCCCCGATTGCCGAGTCGATGAGCGACGCTCTGGCTTCGATTTTGTCACAGCGTTTCGGCGATTCCGAATTCCATACGGAAATTTCCGGCATTTTCGCCGGTCCGGTGCAGATTCCGATTCCCGATGATATGAAAGATCCGGCAAAACTCATGCGTTTCGTCGGCAATACGTCGTTCGCCATGCAGCTGGGACGTGCCGCCGGCGATTTGTCGCATGAGGTGCGCGGCAGTTTCGACCAAAGCATTTCGTTGCTGAAGAATCCGGCTGGAGGCCTGATCGTGCAGAATGTCGTCGAATATGCGAAATCCTTGGAAATCGACGTGAACGAAGTAATGAGCTATCTTGCACTGCAAGAGCTCGCCCATTCGCGCCTGTACGCTTCCGTGCCGTGGCTGATGCCACGCTTCGAGGCGCTGTTGGGCAAGTATGCCCGTGGCACCAGCATCGATTTGGACGCCATGGAGGAGCAGATCCGCGATGCGCAGTCCGTCGACCCGGATTCCATGGCCGACGCGGTGAACATCACCAAGGTGGCGTTCCCTGACACGCCTGAACAACAGCAGGCCATGAAATCGCTGGAGAATCTGCTCGCCTTGGTAGAGGGTTGGGTAGACACCGTAGTGTGGCGCGCCGGCATGGCCCATATTCCGCATATCGAACAGCTTCGTGAGATGCTCCGCCGCGAGCGCGCCATCGGAGGTCCCGCGGAACGCACCTTCGAAAGCCTGATCGGCTTGCAATTACGCCCGAAGCGCATGCGTGAAGCGGCCGCATTGTGGGATAACATCTGCGCTACGGAAGGCGCGCAGGCACGAGACGCGAAATGGTCACATCCCGATCTACTGCCGCAACTGCCGAATGATGACGATGACAACACCTCACAGTCGCAGAACAACGGATCGTCGGAAAACACGGAAAATACGACGTTCGCCGCTTCCAATGCCACCGATATGGCGTCGCAGCCCCTTGGCGACGCCGATGGCATGACCATCGATTGGGATGCCGAACTCAGCAAGCTGCTTGACGAGGAAGAGCACAAGGGCGGCGAATCCGATACCAATGGCAGCGACTCTGACGATTCCGCAGAATCCGGCAGCAACAACGATACCGACGCCGAGTAATCGCGCTATTCCGTTCGCAGTATCAGCGGAAGAAGCGCGACACCCGTCGTGCCCTTTCACCCTCATTGCCTTCACGGGTACGCGCATATGAGACATCAAGCGTGTCTTCGGCGCGCGTCACGGCCACATACATGAGCCGGCGTTCCTCCTCAAGCACGTCGTCATCCTGCGGCAACCCATACGGTATGAGTCCTTCCGAGCAGCCGATAAGGAACACGTGCTTGAATTCCAAACCTTTGGACGCGTGGATAGTGGAAATGGTCACGCCGCTCAGATCCGCGCCGACGCCCAATGCCTCCAACATGGCCAGTCTGGTCTGCGTGTCGTCGGAAAGTGCGGAATTCTGCCATCCGCTATCCCTGCGCACGCGATATCTCAAATGCTGTTCGGCCAATGCCTTGCACAGGATTTTCTGCTGCGCGTTGACTCTGGTGAGAATCGCGCAATCGGCCGGCGACTCCCCCGCATCCACCAGTTTGCGGATGCGCGCCGCCACACCTTGCGCTTCCTCCCAATCGCTGCCATATATGGTTTCCACGACCCTCCGTCCTTTGCTCCTTTCAGAGCTGAGCTTCAGATAATCGGCCCGCTGCGGCGATGCCGCAAGCACACGATTGGCATAGTTGACGATCTGCGGCGTGGAACGGTAGTCGTTGTTCAGATTGATGTCAGCGGTGAGCGGACCGAATTCCGAATCGAAGTTGAGCAGACTGTAGCTACTTGCGCCCGCGAACGAGTAGATGGTCTGCGCCGGATCGCCCACCACGCAAATATTGCGGTTTGAGCCGAGCCATCGGGTGAGCAGACGGTGCTGCAATGGCGAAACGTCCTGGTACTCGTCGACGGTAAGCCATCTGATGTTGGAGCGGATAGCTGAGGCCACTTCCTCGTCGCTTTCCATCAGATGACAAACGATCAGCAGAATATCGTCGAAATCGATTTCGTTGCGGTTGGTTTTTTCTGCCTCATACGCTTTGTATACGTCTACGAATTGGCTTGGTTCGAGGCCTGATGGCGGCTGTCGATGCGTTGCCGCGCAAACCCGCGCGTAATCTTCCGGTGCGATCAGTGAGATTTTGCACCAGTTGATTTCCGCTTGCAAGTTACGTATGGTGTCGTCATCCACTTGGAAGGTGGTGACGCGGCGCAGCGAGTGCTCCACCAGTTCACGTGGATTTCTGGAAATGAACGGCATCGGCCCCTCGCATACGTCCGGCCACACTTGGCGTAGCTGATGGAGGGCCGCGGAGTGGAAGGTGGCTGCTTTGACGTCGGCTGCGACATCGAGTTTCGATAGGCGGCTACGCATTTCCGCCGCCGCTTTGACGGAGAATGTGACTGCGATCGTGCTTCGTGGATTCCACGCTTTGGTGGCGCACGCATAGGCGATTCTGCGGGTAACGGTTCGCGTCTTGCCCGCGCCCGCGCCCGCGATGATGCGCACTGGACCGTCCACGGCCGTTGCGGCCGCCCTTTGCGCCTCATCCAATCCGTCAAGAATCTCTTCCGCTGTTGCACTCATACGTTCCATTGTGGCAGATTGCCGTCGCCATGTGACGATTTGCCCGCGGTTCACCTGCAGTTTTACTGGCAAGTCGGCAACGCTTCGCCCTTATTGTGTATTAAGGTTGGAATTGTGACCGAACGAAGCAAATTTATGATAGCTGCCCTGACGAGTGCGGCGATGCCGAACGCCGCCATTGCGGGCGCGCGTGCCAGCGAACAGACCAACCCGACCGACGAGGGGTACGGCGTCGACCATGCCGTGGTTCAGGATGCAGCGGGCAAGCTGTATGACGTGTTCGCATCCAACACGCCTGAAGGCCGTAAGCGTCTTGCCGGTCGCGTGCGCGCTGCGCAGACGCTCTCGCAAGCCCGCGAATTAGGCGGATTGGGTTTTGCCGTCGATAGCATAGTAGCTTTTTCAAACGGCGATTTGAAGCATTCCGCCACTGGAGATACGTCCGTGCTGGTGGCCACCCACCATGTGGGTCAGGCGCGGCCGTTGGAGCTGCTGACTTTGGATGATTGTTCCAGCGTAGGCACCGCTTTGGGCGCGACTCATCGCCTTCGTCCCGACTTCCTGCAGGAAGCGGGCTATCCGACGTTTGTCACCGGCCAGATTCGCGCTCAGCTGACCGCTTGGATCAAGCGCCTGCGTCAGGCTGGTCATGTTCCGCAGGAGATCACCACTAGTTGGGCGAATATTCTTGAGACCGACGGCCTGTGGTCGTTCTCCACTTGCCCGGTGCATGGCGGGTTGCGTGACGGCGATGTGCTTTTTTCCGGTTCGTCCATCACCGCGGTCACGAATTGGCAGGATATGCAGGTCAACGATCCTGCCCGCGATTTGGCTTGGATTTTCGCCAAGCTTGACGAGAACCACCGCAATGCCTTGCTTTCCGCATACGGTCGCATGTTGGGCAATCGTTTGGATGATCTGATTATGCTGCGGGCCAATCTGTGGCTGCAGATGGAGCAGGTCGGCGATTTTATTTCCGCTTTGAACAAGGCAGACAACGCCAAGATTATGCAATTCAAGGCGCAGGTGGAACGCCTGGCCCACCAGTTGGGTGTCGCCACAGCGAAGAATCGCGTGCAAACTGAAACGAAGCAGGAGTCCAAGGATCGCCCCCAGCGCCCGCCGAGCACAATCACCGTAGGCACGTTGCTGAACGAATCGGAGCGTCGCCGTAACGCGGCCGCACAGCAGAATGATTCCGACACGACCGGCGAACGTCATGTTGACGCTGTGGATATGGATGATTCCACTGGCGATTTCGACGCGACCGGCGATTTCGACGTGACCGGCTCCCAGCCGGTCCGCAAGACGAAGGAAATCGTCAACGACGCGACGGAAGCGTTCGCACCGGCCGGAGCCCAGCCATCACAAGCACCGTCCGGCAATACGAATGAACATGAGGCGACCTCGGTCAGCACTTTCATTCCGGAACATTCCGCAAAAGAACGGCACGAATCCATGCCGTCAAGTTCCACCATGGTAATCAGCAGGCTGGAAACGGCCGACGACAACGACGATACGAACGAGGAATCGATTCCCGCATCGCACAGCGAGGCCGCGACAGTACTCATTCCACTGTTGGAGCGAGATGAGGCGACCATGCAGAAAGCGCAGGCGCAGATCAATCAGTGGGAGGCGGAAGACGCCACCGATGAGAAGCTACGCGTAGAATAGGCGCACATAACCCGTACATACACGTGCGCATGCATTGCGCATTATCACGAAGGAGCATCCATGGATATTGAACTCGGCATTCAGAATGTGGCCCGCACCGTCACCTTCAGCACCGAACAGAGCGCCGATGAGGTCAACGCGGCCATCGCCGACGCCGTGGAGAACGGCAAGACCATCAATCTGACGGACGACAAGGGTCGTCGCATCGTGGTGCCGGCAGGCTCGCTCGGCTACGCCATCATCGGTTCCGAAACCAAGCACGCCGTCGGTTTCGGCAACCTCTGACCCGTTCGCATCACCAGATTTCAGCTTCGAACTGAAACACACGTTTTCGACGTAACAAGAAAAGCTAGACGTTCGCGCCTGGCTTTTCCATTTTGGGCGATCAACTCGTTTCTGGTTTCATATCTCAATTACGCGTCGATGATTGCGTTTCGGTTTTTTATTTTCGCCTTCGACGATTCTTTGCTCAAGCGGACGCCTCGATTGATGATTTCCTGAACCGTTTCGTCGCTGGTGAGGTTCTCCCCCAGCGCGTTCGGCTTGCCTTTGCCGTGCCAGTCGGATCCGCCTGTTACCAGCAGATCGTGCCGGCGCGCAATGGTGAGCAGACGTTCACGCTGTTCTGATGGATTGCCGCGATGCCACACTTCCAAACCGTCCAAGCCTTCGGTGATGAGAGATTCGATTTGCCGGTCGGTCAGTAATGTCCGATTGCGCCGGGGGTCTCCGGCGTGGGCGATAACCACCACCCCGCCCGCACCCTTGACCGCGGCCACCACGTCGTGCGTGGTCGGTGATGGCGTGGGAATGTAATATTTCGACGTTGCGCTCACCGCATCGGCGAAAGCGTCGGATCGTGTTTCATATACGCCGGCAGCCACCAATGCGTCGGCGATATGCGGCCGGCCTATCGTGGTGCGTTTGCCTTCACGCACCTGCGCGAGCACATCATCCCACGTAATCGGAAAATCCTGCGCCATCAGTTCGACCATGCGCTTGGTTCTACGCAGTCGCGCCTCGCGGGTGGACGCGAACATCTCGCTGATATCGGCGTTCAGCGGATCATATTGGAATGCGAGCATGTGCACGGATACGCTCTCATCGACGGCAGTGATTTCCGTACCGCGTAACAACGGCAATCTGACCTCCCGCGAAGCAGCCAACGCATCCTGCCAACCGGAGGTCGTGTCATGATCGGCAATCGCAACACCATGCAATCGCAATGCTCTCGCTTCCTGCAACAACGCACGCGGCGTTTCCGTACCGTCGGAAAAAACGGTATGGCAGTGAATGTCCCAACCTTCAGCGGGCGGTGCCGCAGTGCCTACGCGAATCATGTATCCATCGTAAGCTGTTTTTGGCGCGACTCGGCACAATACCGCGTAAACTAGGCGATGACAACGTTTGTATTTTGATTCAAGGATGCACGATGAGCGATTTTTCCGGCGAACAGGTTGCCGAAGCCACTCTCGACGATGATTATACGAAGCCGCGCGGTTGGCGGCATACCGCGACATGGACGTATCTAGTCATGCTGATCGCCTCGGCGGTAGCGCTGGTCGTATCGTTCGTGCTTTCCGCCGAGACACTGAAATTGGCGCGCAATCCCGGTCAGAAGCTCAGCTGTGATGTGAATGCCGTGATGTCGTGTTCCGCGGTTGCGGAATCGTGGCAGGCTGAGGTTGTGAAGTTCGCCGGTTTGAGTTTCCCGAATGCGTTCTTCGGCATCGCCGCGGAATCAGTGTTCGTAACGATCGCGGTGATCGGTTTGACGAAGGTCGCCGTGCCCCGCTGGTTTGCGTTGTGCACATGGCTGGGTGGATTGGCCGCGCTGGCTTATTCGTATTGGCTGACCTCGCAGTCGTTGTTTGTGATCAACGCGCTATGCCCGTGGTGTCTGTGCCTGATGTTCTCCACCACCGTGCAGTTCATGGCGTTGTCTCATGCCACGGCGGTGGTTCAGGAGATTCCGGCCAAGCGCGAGGGCGTACGCACCTACTACCGTCTTAATTACGATCTGATGGTCGATGCCTTATGGATCGTGACATTGATTGTGATCATTCTCGTCGAAGACGGCCCCCTGCTGTTCAGTTGACGTCAAGTAACGTCCAATCAGCAGTAGGGATTCACTCGCCTACAAGAGAAGCCGACTGGAAACAGCCGGCTTCTTTCTTTTGCGTATCCGCAAATTTCAGTGTTATGCGCAAAACCTTACAGCAGTTCGATTTTGCCGACGATGGTGGCCGATCCGGTGAGTTTCACGTCGTTATCGGTCACGTCGACGCGCAGGGTGCCGCCACGCACGGTGATCGTCCAATGGTCGATGCCGGTTTTGGCACGCAACGTGATGGCGGTGGCGCACAGGCCGGTTCCGCACGACAGGGTTTCGCCGCAGCCGCGTTCGTTGACGCGCATGGTAGCGTTGCCCTCGTTGTCGCCTTCGCTTTGCTCGTCGATGCGCACGAACTCAACATTCTGGTCGCTTTCGATTCGGGGCGCGACCACCGGCTTGGTCACCAAATCAAGCTGTTCCACCGTCGGCAGGCTGGAGAACGCGTCTTCGATGACGGCCACCACATGCGGATTGCCCATGTCCACGAACGTGCCGCGTGCGGAACCGGCCGTGCCGGGAATCGTCACTTCGTATCCATCAAGATCGCCACGCTTCCATGAACCCATCTCAACCTGGAACACGTCCTTGCCAAGAGTCGGCACATCGCCAAGTGAAGTCAGAACCTTCACACCGGCACGGGTGCCGAGACGGAACGGTTCACCGCCCGGCTGACCGGCAATACCCTGCCGTTGCGCGAACAGAGTGATCGCACGCGTGCCGTTGCCGCACATCTCAGCCAACGAACCATCCGCGTTGCGGTAGTCCATGAACCAATCCGCATTGTCGGCAGCACAAACGGCAATCTGCTTGTCGTTCAAATCGGACACCGCCTGCGGATGAGTAAGGCGGATCAAGCCATCGCCACCGATACCGAAATGACGGTCGCACAGGAATCGCACTTCATCGGCGGTAGGCTCGTACGTGCCTTCGGCGTCCAGATACACCACGAAATCGTTGCCGGTGGCGTGCGCTTTGTAAACAATGCTTGGAATGCTCATACCGATTCACTCTACACGCGGTAGGCTATTGAAGAAGTTGGACACAACACGTGTGCGTTATGTTGCAGTATGTTTGCGTGCGGAACAAGGGAGGACGTATGACTTCAACGGCACCAATCGGCGTTTTCGATTCCGGTTTGGGCGGGATTTCCGTGGCGCGCGAAATCCGCCGCGATATGCCGAACGAACGCGTGCTGTATTTTGGCGATTCCGCGAACGCTCCGTACGGAACCAAATCACCTGAACAGGTACGCAAGCTGTCCGACGCCATTGTGAAACGTTTCGTGGAACAGGGAGTGAAAGCGGTTGTCATCGCTTGCAATACCGCCACTTCCGCCGCAGCCAACGAGTTGCGCGACAAATACGACATTCCGATCATTGGCATGGAACCAGCGCTGAAGGTGGCGTGCGATCGAGGCCATGGCAATCGTCAGCGTGTCATCGTCGCAGCTACTCCCCTGACGTTGCGGGAACGCAAGTTCGCCGTGCTGATGGATCGTTTCAAAACAGACCATACGATCTTTCCGGAACCCTGCCCCGGTTTGGTGGAGATCGTTGAGCACGGCCAACTCGACGATCACGATGTTGTGATGCACACGCTGCACCAGTATTTCGACCAGTATGATTTGTCGACGATCGATTCGGTAGTGCTTGGCTGCACGCATTTCGTGTTTTACCGTGACTATTTCCGCGAACTGCTGCCCGACACAGCGGCAATCATCGACGGCAACGAAGGTACCGTGCGCCATCTTGGCGTGGTGCTTGAATCGTTGGGCAAGCTCTCTCCGGAAGACGCGGACGGTGGTATCGAGCTGGCCAATTCCGACACTTCCACACAAATCGCGCAATTAGCGCAATCGCTGCTTGATCGCTGAGCGCGAATGTTCCGATAGACCGCGTAAAGTCGATTGAAACCCGCAAACACTGCTCAACCGTTATCAGACGTACAACGACGAAGTGGCGCTGGCCAAGGAATACGAGCAGGACGGCCGCGTGCTCATCCTCGCGCCGGAAAGCCTGTACGGCCTGAACACGTTGAGCAAGTCGTTCGAAGGTTTGGAACGCATGTACCGCGCGGGCTATGCGGCGGCCGAGGCCATCCCCGCATTCCTAGAAAGCTGAAGATAACGTCCATATCCAACGCCTGCCAGCGGTTCGTTTCCAAATTGAGACATGACACGAAAATTTTATAAAACTCCCATATTATGTCCTATTGTTTTTCGCCGACATAATCGGCGGAAATGCCGACATTAAAGGAGAATGAAATGAAGAACAACACATTCCGTCGACTGCTGGCCATGGCCGCAGTGGGCGCCATGCTGACGTCGATCGCCGCATGCGGATCGTCTTCCAACGATGACACAGCCTCCAACGGCTCCGATAGCACATCGCTGATTTCAGTGAACAACAGCGAACCGCAGAACGGTCTAATTCCAAGCGACACCAACGAAATGGGCGGCGGCAGAGTTATTCGATACCTGTTCGAAGGTCTGGTGAGCTTCGACGCAAAGGGCAAGCAACATCTCGAAGTCGCCGAGAGTATCACCCCGAACGAGGATGCCACCAAGTACACAATCAAGTTGAAGAAAGGCTGGAAGTTCACCAACGGCGAGGCGGTAACCGCCCATTCCTTCGCCGACACCTGGAGTTTCGCCGCCAACGTGAAGAACGCGCAGAAGACCGCAAGCCGATTCTCCACCATCAAGGGCTATGACGAACTGCAGGATCCGAACGTCGATCCGAAGGCCACACTTTCCGGTCTTTCCACCCCGGACGACTACACGCTGGTCGTCGAGCTGAACAAGCCTGATTCCGTATTCCCGACCAAGCTCGCGCACCAATCCATGTTCCCGCTGCCAAGCGTGGCATTTAAGGACATCAAGAAGTTCGGCCAGGCTCCGATTGGCAATGGTCCGTACAAGTTCAAGTCCTGGTCCCACGACAAGAACATCATCGTCGTACCAAACAAGGATTATAAGGGCAGCCGCAAGGTGTCCAACAAAGGCATCGAATACCGCGTCTACACGAATGAGGATTCCGCTTACTCCGACGTGCTGTCTGGCAACCTCGACGTGATGGATCAGATTCCACAGTCCGCGGTGAAGACCTTCCGTCAGGATTCCAGCGTGATCGCCTACAGCCAGGCAGGATCCTCGTTCCAGTCCTTCGTCATTCCGGAACGTCTTGAGCATTTCGGCAACGACGAAGAAGGCCAGTTGCGTCGTCAGGCCATTTCCATGGCCATCGACCGCGACCAGATCGTCAAGAAGGTTTACAACAACACGAAGACCCCTGCCACCGATTTCACTTCACCGCTCGTCCCCGAATATGTGAAGAAACTGGAACAGAACGGCAGCAACCTGAAATACAACGCTTCCAAGGCCAAGGAACTCTGGAAGAAAGCCAATGCCATCAAGCCGTGGTCCGGCAACTTCCGAATCGCCTATAACGCCGATGGCGGCCATAAGGAATGGGTCGATGCCGTGTGCAACCAGATCAAGAACACGCTCGACATCGACGCCGCTGGCGAGCCGTACGCCACGTTCAGCGACGTGCGTAACCAGGTGACCAACCGCACCATCAAAACCGCGTTCCGTGCCGGCTGGATGCTGGATTACCCGTCCGCTGAGGATTATCTCAATCCGCTATATGCCTCCAGCTCCGCTGACGGTCATGGTTCGAACGATGGTGATTACAAGAGTGCGGAATTCGACGAGCTCCTGAATGCCGCACTTGCCCAGACCGACGTAAAGAAGCGGACCGAGGACTTCACCAAGGCGCAGGAAGTGCTGGCCAAGGATCTTCCGGTGATTCCGCTGTGGAACGACAACGTCGCCGCCGCGTCCGCGACGAACGTGAAGAACGTGTCGTTCGATTACACCAATCTGCCTACCTACAACACCATCACTAAGTGATGTTTCTGGCCGGCGGACGAACGATTCGCCGGCCATATAGGGAGCTCAAGTACAGTGGGGTTCGAATCCTTCATGGATTCGAACCCCACTGTACTTTTGTGGCTTGTTTTGCCGGTTTGCCACTACAGCATCAACTCTGCACGTAGCTGCCCTTCGGAGACTTCCAACCGCAGTTCATCATCTCGCTATTGAACACCATTGCGCCTTCACCATGAGCCGGAACGACGATCATACCGCCATCTCCATGATGACGGGCGACACCATCCAGCGCCGCCTTCGCAGCCTCGATCGGCTCCTCCTTGGCGTACAGAACACGATCGGAAACCTGATGCGCAGCGACTTCCTTGACGAACGCTTCACCGATGCCGGTGCAGGAGATCGCGACGGAATCGTTGTTGGCATAGGTACCACAGCCCGGCAGAGGCGAATCGCCGACGCGTCCCGGCATCTGGTTGGTGATGCCACCGGTGGAGGTGCCGGCAGCGATGTTGCCGGACGAGTCACGGGCGACAGCGCCGATGGTGCCATGCTTCTCCCATTCATCGCCGTTGGATTGCGCCTCGCGCAAGGATTCCTGACGTGCTGGAGTGATGAAATATTCACTGTCGCACAGTTCGATTCCCCACTCCTTGAGCAAATCATTACCGGGCTTGGCAAACATGACATGCTTGGTCTTTTCCTTGATGGCACGCGCTACGTTGATCGGATTCTTAGACGTGGTCAGACCGCACGCGGAACCAACCTCGCCATCGACACCAGTCATCAGGCAGGAATCCATGGATACGATGCCTTCACTCGTCAATGCAGCGCCACGACCAGCGTTGAACTCCGGAGCATCCTCCATAACACGGATAGCCGCGCACACGGCATCCTCCGCCGGAGCCCCCTGCTCCAGCAACGCATAGCCAGCTTCAAGAGCCCTGTTCAAATCCTGCTCCACCTGGGCACGACGTTCCGGCGTATCCTTTTTGCCACGATTGCCGGCACCCGCGTGAATCACCAGCAGAATCCCGTCCGGATCAGCTTGGGCGATGTGGACCGTCGACTGAGGCAGTGCAGCTTCGTTCATTGATATCTTCTCCACTCCATTTTTATTGATTATTCGCAGATATCTTACGTCGTCCTTCGATAAGAAATGACCGAACACGCAAAAATACGTCAATTAGACCGCGTAAAGTCGATTGAAACCCGCAAAAGGGACGAACGGCGAAAGGACGGGACGCATATGGCTCACAGGACGGCAATGATCGACGTCGGCGGCGGTTTCCGCGCGATCTACGGTGCGGGCGTGATGGACCGCATGCTTGAGGACGGCATCAGCGTCGACCACTGCTATGGTGTTTCCGCCGGCAGCGCCAACATGGTTTCGTTCATCGCGAAGCAGCATGGGCGCAACCACACGTTCTACACGCAGTACGCGTTCCGCAAGGAATACGCGAGCTTCGACAGCTATGTCAAGAACCATAATTTCGCCAACCTCGATTACGTGTATAGCACGCTCAGCAATCATGATGGCGAAAATCCGGTTGACTACGCGGCTTTCGAAGCCAACCCGACCGGTTTCACCGTGGTTGCGTGCAACGCCGAAGACGGCTCCACGAAGTATTTCGGCAAATCCGACGTGGGCTACGACAATTTCGACATCCTGAAGGCGTCATCAGCGGTGCCGGTAGCTTGCGAACCGTATGCGATCGATGGCATTCCCTATTACGATGGCGGCATCGCCGATCCGATTCCGGTGCAGAAGGCCATCGATGACGGCCACGACCGCATCGTGGTGATACTCACCCGTCCGAAAGACACCGTACGCGAACAGAAGAGGGACATCGGCCCCGCCAGGATTTTGAGGCGCACGCATCCACAAGCCGCGGAAAAACTGCTCAACCGCTACCAGACGTACAACGACGAAGTGGCGCTGGCCAAGGAATACGAGCAGGACGGCCGCGTGCTCATCCTCGCGCCGGAAAGCCTGTACGGCCTGAACACGTTGAGCAAGTCGTTCGAAGGTTTGGAACGCATGTACCGCGCGGGCTATGCGGCGGCCGAGGCCATCCCCGCATTCCTAAAAAGCTGAGCACTACCCTCATATGAACACTCCAGCCGATAGCAACACGCGTGAAAACACCAACACGAACACCGACATCAGCATCACCGCGAATGCCACGGGATTCAGCACAAAAACACTGAACCCGCAGATTCTGGTGACCTTGTGGAACGTGGAGCGTTTGGGCTCGTTCTCCGCGGTCGCGCGTGAAACCGGATGGTCGCAACCGGCCATCAGCCAGCAGATCCGCAAGATCGAACGTGAACTTGACGCAAAACTTGTGCAGCGCACGTCGCATGGCGTGGAATTGACTCCGATCGGCCGTATTCTGGCACGTCACGGGCAGCTTATCGACAATCGAGTCACCCAAGCCGTCAAAGATGTGGAAGAGTACCAGCGCAACGGATCGACGCATATTCGTTTGGTCGCTCCTCCATCGGTATGTTCGTCGTTCGTGGCACGCGTGCTCGTGCATATCAGCAAAACGTCCGACATTCGCGTGAGCCTCATGCAGATGGAGCCGCCTGAGGCCATGGAGGCGTTGGAACAGGGGCTTGCCGATTGCGCGATCATCTTCCAATACAATTCACTCCCCGCTTTGGCCGGACCGGACGATTTGGAAGTCGCTCCTTTCGGCGTCGATCCGCTGATGCTGCTGATCGGCGCGAACAATGCGATCGCGCGCCAGTACGAAAGCTCGCACCTGCCGGTCCAATTGGTTTCGGCACGCGGCGAACAGTGGATCGCCGGCTGCGAAACCTGCCAGGCGAATCTGGTGTCGTTGGCGCGTGCCGCCGGCTTCACACCGGAAATCACACATTCGACCGACGATTTTTGGGCCACGCAGAATCTGGTGGAAGTCGGCATGGGCGTCTCGATCATATCTCGCTTAGCCACAACCGCTGGAATCCAACCCGATTTGGCCGCACTGCCAATCGCCGACAACAACGCATTCCGCACAGTCTGTTTCGTCACAAGAAAAGTGGACGACCGACCGGCAGTGGCCCGCGTCAAAGACGAAATCGAAAGGGCGTCACACCAGTATTTGGAAAACATCTGATTCATCGTTTGATATCCGTGCTTATTCGCAATCGCGGAATACTGCAGCAAACAATTGTTTCCAGTATTTTGCTATATCGTCATAATCAGATTAATAATTGAATAGCAAAAGCATCTGATATAAGAAAACTTCATAACAGTCTTTGCTTTCAGTACAAGAACACACTGTTCGTGCAAGCATCGGTACGTCATGCTGGAACCATGGAAGAAATCATGGAAATGAAGCATCGTACCGGTTCCGGCTTTGACGCCGACGCCATCGACCACACCACCGCAGCCGATCTTGCCGCAGTCGGCTCCGACAAGTGGACACGCTACCCCGGCTGCATCGGCGCGTTCATCGCCGAAATGGACTACGGCCTGGCTCCCTGCATCCAAGAAGCCATCGACAACGCCTGCGACCATTGCAAACTCGGCTACATTCCCGAACCCTGGAAACAGCGCGTGGCAGCAGCATGCGCAGGATGGCAACGCTCGCATTACGGATGGGATGTCGATCCGAGCATTATTCGCGTGGTTCCCGACGTACTCGAAGCTTATGAGCTTTTCCTGCGTGAACTGGTCGGTGCGGGCAACAGCGTGATCGTGCCGACGCCTGCCTACATGCCGTTTTTGAGCGTTCCGAAACTGTACGACGTTGACGTGATCGAAATCGAAATGCTGCAAAGCGGCGACGCCGAAACCGGAGAGGCGCAATGGGTGTTCGACTTCGACGCCATCGAACGCGCGTTTGCGGCCGGATGCCATGCGTTCGTGCTCTGCAACCCGCACAACCCGATCGGCAAAGTGCTCACCTTGGAGGAGGAGCTGCGTCTGAGCGATCTTGCGGCACAGTATGACGTGCGTATTTTCAATGATGAGATTCATGCGCCGTTCGTGTTTGAGGGCAGGCACATTCCGTTCCCCACCATCAGCGAGCAGGCCGCATTACAGTCGATGACCGCTACCAGCGCGTCGAAATCGTTCAATATTCCGGGCACGAAGTGCGCGCAGGTGCTGCTTACCAATCCTGCGGATCGTGACATGTGGGCGGTCAAGGCGGAGTGGAGCGAACATCAGACCGCCACCATCGGCGCAATCGCCACCACCACCGCATATAACGAAGGCGACCTGTGGTTCCAGGATGCGTTTGCCTATGTGCGCAGGAATTTGGCGTTGTTCGACGAGCAGATGCGTGAAAGGTTCGCCGACGTCGGCTATATCAAACCGCAGGGCACATATATCGCATGGCTTGATTTCTCGCCGCTTGGCATCGACGATCCGGCCGCATACTTCCTTGAGAAGGCGCAAGTGGCGTTGACCGACGGGCGTTCATGCGGCGAGACCGGTGCCGGATGCGTGCGCGTGAACATAGCAATGCCGTATCCGCTGCTGGTCGAATGCCTGGACCGCATGTATGGCGCGTTGCATGCGGATGGATTGCTGTAAACTTCGCCACATATTCAGTGTTTTCCTCAACCAACGGCAGCATAACGGTGAACGTCGTGCCCTTCCCCACTTCGCTGTCCACCGTTATGGTGCCGTTGGAAATCTGCATACTATCGACATGCGATGGGAGGTTGATATGCGTTTGAACGTGAGCACCAGCATTGAAACGGCCGCCTGCGAAATAGCCGGCGATGATCTGCTGTTCTTGGGATTTCATGGATTCAGCAATGATGAAAATGAGATGATCCGCATTATTGATGCGATTTATGATGTTCCGAAGCGAGACGCATCTTCAACGGACAACTCCATTGCTCCTGCCCAGCATCCGAATTATCTGTCGTTCCGAGGCACGTACGAACGTCCTTACATCGGAAGCTACTACTGGTATCCAGATGGATGTTCAGTAGAAGAGCGTCGACGTGAGTGCAGTGCCGTAGGCGACGCCGTCGTACGATTGCTGGATTCGCCCGCATACGCGCATTTCCGCAAGGTACTGATCGGGTTTTCGCAGGGCGGATACCTGTCGTATCGCATGGTTGCGGAACATCCCGATGCGTTCGACAGGGCGATTCTGATGAGCCCATCATTCAAAGGCGAAACCGCTGAGCCTTTGCCCGCGACCGGACGCACGCGATTCGCACTCTGCTACGGCAGCGAAGACCGCACAATTCCTTTAGCCGACCAACAGTGCGCGCACAACAAACTTGCGCAAACCGGCAATCTCACGTATTTCGAATATCCGGGAATGGTCCACGGCATCTGCGATCAGGAAATTCGTGACCTACGCGCCTGGCTGGGATTGTGATATGCGCTGCGTGAGGAGTTCTGCGCATCTGAGACTCCGCACGCGTGCCCATAAACTCGTTTTCACCCCCTCGGATTGTCATTGAAACCAACTCGGAACTCTTGATACACCCTAATCGTCGAAATTTATGGACATACACCCAGTTCATCTGAACTGAACCGCGATATCTGGCTTATATATGGCAGATTTGGCATCTTGACCTGAAGTTTCTCGCTCATATATGGCACATGCCCTTCGAGAAAAGCCACTTAGGGGGCATGTTTTTGACACTTTTCGCACGAACACCTGCCATATATAAGCGAGAAGCCTCCGTACGAACCTCAAAATCTGCCATATATAGGCGAGATAGGCGGCATAATTAAGCATTTTCCCTCACTGATGAGCCGCAGAACAAACCAGACGACCGAAGTTTTACGATGTTATGTACGTCAAGCTCACCACGAACATCTCTCCACATATGTCGCAACAATATGGTCAGCGATCGCCCTTTTCCAATGCTCGGGCGGCCACTGCATGATGGTCGTAAAGTCAAGCTTATGCGGGTTGGATTGTCAGCCTGCCGCCGAGAGCGTGCACGATCCCTTCATAATGGTATGGAAGCTCGGGTTGACATTCCTGTCGAGGCTCTTGTAAAGACTTTCACGTCCCACACCCGCCTCCTTCGTGATCTGCCCCATACCCTTCGCTTTGGTCATATCGCCGATTACGGCCTGCCGCAACGCCGAATCGTCAAGCTCGGCCACCGATAAAGCAGCAACATGAGCGAGTCGCTCTTCTGCGCGGAGCAAACACGGTAGCCGGGACCGAAATTGAACCTCAGCGCGCTGGCCCCGTCACCAACCGTATGCAGGTCACCCACCGGCCGCCCCATCTAGAAGCGCAATCGGAGTCTCGCGCTGATTCGGGCTTTCGCGTTCCGGTCCTTTATCCGGCTGAACCATTGGCGATATTCGCCAGTCATATGTATTTCCATATGACATGTTGCATCCCATGAGACACAATATGTCTAGCTTGACGACCACTCACGAGATGAACGACCAAAGTAAAACAGAAATTCGACAGGTTAGCCAATTTCTCGTGCATCCGCACCCACCCGACCGTTTTCACATACACTATTTCTTTTACAAAGCTTTCAGAAGCGACCCCATGCGAAACACCCAGTCGCAGTTCCTGCTCGTATTACCGTTGAAGTCGCCCCGAGCGGACAAAAACCCTGGTTTTCCGTTGCTAGCAGTCCCGCACATGTGGAATCCCGCATGTGCGGGGAACACTGGACATAAACAGGGAGAGCAACATCCACGCGGCGGCCGGAACGATGCAGACACCGATTTCAATCCACGCTCTCCATGAGGAGAGCGACTGATACGACGCTCGAAAATCATCTTAATCGTATCATTTCAATCCACGCTCTCCATGAGGAGAGCGACCCCTTGTACGGCGCGAACGCACTGCTCCCAGCTATTTCAATCCACGCTCTCCATGAGGAGAACGACCGACGATGATCCTGGGCAGCGCCATGGCTATCGTATTTCAATCCACGCTCTCCATGAGGAGAGCGACATGTTGCGGGAGTCGGAGGCATACGGCCCGTCTTCATTTCAATCCACGCTCTCCATGAGGAGAGCGACTTCCAGACGTGGGCACGGCGTAGCGAGTCGCATATTTCAATCCACGCTCTCCATGAGGAGAGCGACACCATAAAACGGTGCACGCCCCTACGCTTGTCGGGATTTCAATCCACGCTCTCCATGAGGAGAGCGACGTATCCGCCGGAATTGTTGACCGTCACGCGACTATTTCAATCCACGCTCTCCATGAGGAGAGCGACGATAAGTTCATCCAGCAAAAAGCGCAGGTGACTAACATTTCAATCCACGCTCTCCATGAGGAGAGCGACGTCGGCGCTGAGCGGGTCGCCGTCCTGCATGAGATTTCAATCCACGCTCTCCATGAGGAGAGCGACATGGCGTTCTGGTAGTCGCCTTGCGCTGCGTATATTTCAATCCACGCTCTCCATGAGGAGAGCGACTTAATGATTTGATGACTAAGAACAATGTTCTGACGATTTCAATCCACGCTCTCCATGAGGAGAGCGACTGTTGGCCGTGTCCGTAATAGCGGCATGCGGAATATTTCAATCCACGCTCTCCATGAGGAGAGCGACCGCCTCGAACGCTGATACCCCTCGCTATTATCTCGATTTCAATCCACGCTCTCCATGAGGAGAGCGACTATCGAGGGCATGGAAGCCCGTGAGACGCATGATATTTCAATCCACGCTCTCCATGAGGAGAGCGACAATTTGTTGTCGTCCCTTGTGATTGCGAAATACGATTTCAATCCACGCTCTCCATGAGGAGAGCGACCGGTGACGTTTCCGGCGAGATGCCAACCGAACGAGAATTTCAATCCACGCTCTCCATGAGGAGAGCGACGTCGTTTCGTTTGCGCAGTTCCCAGCAATTGCCGATATTTCAATCCACGCTCTCCATGAGGAGAGCGACATACCCCGTTTCGGCACGGTGCGAACAAGTGTACATTTCAATCCACGCTCTCCATGAGGAGAGCGACGTGACTTCTCCGCCAAGGTATCGCATGTTATCGGGATTTCAATCCACGCTCTCCATGAGGAGAGCGACCGGACGTCGAGGCCAGCTGGGCCGCCGCTGCCTATTTCAATCCACGCTCTCCATGAGGAGAGCGACTTACAATGGCTGACAGGATAGCAATACTCGGCGGCATTTCAATCCACGCTCTCCATGAGGAGAGCGACACCGTTCCCAAGCATTGCAAAACACATTCAGCCGAATTTCAATCCACGCTCTCCATGAGGAGAGCGACTTGCTTTTGCAATGCCTGTCACATAGTCCACTATGATATTTCAATCCACGCTCTCCATGAGGAGAGCGACCGCTGCGGCCACCGGCTCCGGCAAGCTCACCAAATTTCAATCCACGCTCTCCATGAGGAGAGCGACTTATACACTTGAGTGGTGTTATAGTTCAAAACATTATTTCAATCCACGCTCTCCATGAGGAGAGCGACTCGGTTTTCTGATACGGCGTATTGATAATGTCATGCATTTCAATCCACGCTCTCCATGAGGAGAGCGACCGCAAACTTTACCGGCAATCGACGACCATTGATATTTCAATCCACGCTCTCCATGAGGAGAGCGACTCGGTTTTCTGATACGGCGTATTGATAATGTCATGCATTTCAATCCACGCTCTCCATGAGGAGAGCGACCGCAAACTTTACCGGCAATCGACGACCATTGATATTTCAATCCACGCTCTCCATGAGGAGAGCGACTTACGCCAGTTACAACATGTTCCGCGTGCTCAATATTTCAATCCACGCTCTCCATGAGGAGAGCGACGCTCGGCTAACGTAGCATTGAGCAACACTAACCATTTCAATCCACGCTCTCCATGAGGAGAGCGACGCGTGTTTTTCAGCACGCAAGCGGTGACTACATCATTTCAATCCACGCTCTCCATGAGGAGAGCGACAGTGCAGCTGGACATTTTTGTCCGCTTTTTGAGACGCAAGCCAGCTGCCTAGCTTTAAGCATATCAAACAACACCGCCGATACGACGAACAACATGTCTAAAACGAGCAACTGGCTTTCTGTCTCATTTTAATGTCCATTATTTAGTTTTCAAAACGCCCCACGAAAATCACAATTCGGATTTCGATAGTTTTTCAGGTGCGAAAGACGTCCCTTATCATGAGCGCTTACACTTCGCACAAACACCATTCCAAGACCGGCCACCTTGCCGAAAACACAATACTGCTGGCTAGAAAACACACTCTGAATACCGGACGGCACACTCAAACGCTCAACCCAGCATACCCCACACCATATCGTTATGGCACCATGCCATTTTGCCTGTGCTATATCATCATCACATCATTAACCGGCAAACTCCGTTCACGTCCATAATGCTCAATCCTATCCGCATATCGAGCGCCAAGTTTATAAAAGCGCAGGCTGTCCTCATCGGTATTGGCAATCTTCAGCAAATCGTGCACCAACACCAGATAATCGGAAGGACTCACCGAGCATTCGAAAACACTGTTCTGCACACGCTGTCCGTATTTCACGCATGTCTTCGCCACCAAACGAAGACGACGCTTCCCCTCAGGGGTTTCCGTACTCACATCGTACGCAACCACAACCATCATGGTTTTTCACCTCCAATAACGTATCACCACGAATCATCGCATACCGCCACACACAGCTACGCACCTTTTACTTCCACATAAATGGCGGGTAATCATCAAGATCACCCCGCAACGATCGAGCTAGCAGCAGCGCTTGCACATACGGAACCAACCCCCATGAAATTTTTTCTTGCAGGAACGGATGAAGAATCTGATCGCTCTTCTTTTTCTGCCACGCCGTAAGCACTTTCTTCCGCCCGGAATCAGACAGCAGCACACCACCATTCTCCCGTATTTCAAAATCCCCCGGCTTAACAGCGCCTGTATTAACCAATGTCAGCACAAAGCGGTCAGCCAACACCGGGCGAAACTCTTCAACCAGATCCAATGCCAGAGAGGCTCTCCCGGGCCGATCCGTATGCATAAAACCAACATACGGATCCAGCCCCACGCCTTGCAAAGCCGCAATGCAATCATTCGTCAATATGGAGTAGCAAAAAGACAACAATGCATTTAGTCTGTCCAGCGGAGGCCTCCTCGACCTATTGGTGAAAAAGAAATCATCTTTATTCTTCAGGACCAAATCGTCAAAAGCGTAGAAATAATCTTTGGCAGCAAGCCCTTCGACACCCCTCAACTCATCAACCGTCAAACTTTTCCGAGCTTCTAACAATGCCGCCGACAATTTGCCGCTCTGCTCGGCAAGTCGGTCAATATTTACCCGCAAAGCATGATCACGTTTCGTACGTTCGAGCACCCATTTCGCATTGTAAAGTTTTCCAACAATGAAAGATTTCGCGTAACACAAAGATTTTTGTTCGTCATCCGCGACTCGAAATTGTTCACGGCGAAGTAGCACATTACGATTCTCCTCCCCTAACACGGAACAGTAATAATGGCCTCTCGGTGAATAGAATGCCATAGAAACGCCCAGTTTGCCGCAGCGCCCCATAAGAGCAGGCGAAGCACCCTTATACGAGAAACACATGATTCCCTCAATTGACCGTAACGGCACTTTCGCCAAGGTTTTGTCATTCTGATGAATCACAACATTGTCGTTCTCCAAAGCAAGATAGGCATCTTCCGTCATCACAAACAGCGTGTTTAACAGCTGCTTCATCACTCCCCGCTTTCCTTGAGCCGTTCTTCGATATATGCTTTTGCCGATTTCACCTTCCGTAATTCAGGCAGGCACAAATCCCGTAGAGAACATGACGAACACGATCTGGTCTGTTTCACTTTAGGAGTCCATCCGCGGGAGAAAAGATCATGCATTTGCAAGAAGTCAGCTTCGACCATGTTGCGAAGATCTTCGTCCAATTTTACCCGCTCACGACGTTTTGTCTGCCGATAGAACAAAGCACCTTCAGGAATATCACACGCGAGCATTTCTTCCAAGCACATCGCTTCCGCGCATAGCTGTAAACGATCAGCATCAATCGTTTTGGATTTGCCGTGTTTGTATTCAATCGGATATGGCAACCACAATCCATCTCTTCCGTGAAGCGGAACACCATCATTAGACTTATGGAATTCCACAACATCACAGGCTCCAGTTATGCCGAGCGCTCGCGAATAGACTCTCAAATCCCGCATGATCAGCGTATCGCCGCGAGATTCAGAAGTCGCATAATCGTGGGCGCGTTCATGTTCCAGATGCCCAGCTGTGGTCAAATAATTCTCTGACCACAGCTGTTCGATATGGATAAGAGCCCACTGTCGTTTGCAGAATGAGAAATGCTGGATGCCCGAAAGGGCCAGCCAATCTTCTTCCGGATATCCTTCTGGCCCTTTCATGCAACACCCCTTACTCTCTCAATTCCAAACGCTTCAGCGTCCTTCAATCACTTCGTACCGCAAGTCGGGAATAGAAGATCCATTCACTGCCACCGTTCCGTCCACATTAACGGAAACGGAACGATGAACTTTGGCGGAAGAGTATTGCCCTGACTTGCTGTTGTGCGTGAACCACACAACGTCCAACACTTCCATGGACCCCGCAGGACGAGCCGAACTTTCATCATTCTCAAACAACGTGACGAGAGCTTCCTTGATTTTTTCGGCGTCTTCTGCAGTAAACCCGGTTTTTTCGGCAAGCTGTGGGCTGATGCTGCCATACGTCGCATACACCGCACGGCCGGAAACACGGTATTTCATTCCCATGGTATCGGAGGATTTCTTACCGGTGTCCGTGGTTTCACTGTTCACTGACTTAGTGATCTGCACGTCGTCAATGGCGATGGGTTCAACCGAGAACGCAGCCTGAATGGAAACCGGACCGCGCACGCCCAAGGAAACTTCGTCAACATCCTTAGCTTTTTTGAATGCGAATACTTGTCCGAACGCACGTACGTCAAGCCACTGTTCGCACACTTTCTGGAACACCAGGTTCTTCTGTTTCTGCTCTTCTTTCGGCAAGGTTTTCAAATATGTGTTGAAACGGTCCGACAATGATTTTGCGCCGTCATCGGAACGGTCATCGGACTGCACGAAAATCGTTTCACCAGCATCTTGCAGGCGATTGCGAATCTTCCTTTTCAGTGCAACGTCAGAAACCTCGCCCAGCCCTTCCGATGTGGTTCGTGGACGATTGCCATTCAACGGATCACCATTAGGATTGGCATTATTAGACGCAAAAACGACTGCGAAATCAATCTTGTTTTCCAAAGCTGCCATGATATGACTCCTTAACTTTTTCTTTGATAATCAACGTCGATAACTTCAAAAACTAAACACTAGTTTTCTTTGCTCTTCTGGGATGCTTCTTGCGCTTTACGCATAGACTCCCTTCGCTGGCATGAATAACCGAGCAGAAAGAGCGGTGAAAGTGCACGGTTATCTTCGAAGTCTCCTTCTTTGAAAAGCGCCATGACCTCATCCACGCTGTTCTGGAACCAGGGCGCGCCATTCGCCGATTTCAGGTAGGGCATCAGTTGCTTCCACAGCGTTCCCCATGTTGTAAACGGCTTTGCGACGAAATTGCTCATGAGCTTAACGGCATTGGTCGGACGGGTGTCACTGATTCCTTGCTTATACAGGACACCGTTTTCAAAGCGGTCCGCGAGTGCCAGCAATCTCCCGTATAAGTAGTCGCGGTCATTTCGTGTTGGTTCAAGGTACATGGATATCGTGTCCTCCTGTTTGTTTTGCTTCCTCGCGTCGTCAATGTAATGTTTTTTCCATAGGCTGCATGCGATTTCAAAATCTCTTAGCCATGCTCCTGGAGCGTCATATCCCATAGGTTTAGTGACTCTGTGGTATGTGGCGTCCAATATGAAGCGGGGAAGCGATTCTCCTCCGAACATGCATTCTATAAGCTGCTTTTTCGTGTTTTTCGCAAAACGTTTATAGGCTTTGCTGCTTCTGTCTGACACGTCATATGCGCAGCTGATGATGTCGGCAAATGGTGGCGCACCTTCATATGCGACAAACTTCTTTTTTTCTTTGTCGTACATTTTCAACGGCCATGCCGCATCAACATGCCACCGCAGGATACTTTCGACATATTCGTCTTTTGAAAGTTCACGGTAATATGTAACGCTCAAACGCCCTGATGTCGCCGCATCCAGAATGACAATCATCATTGGGTCGGCATGCTTTTTGAGTTTGTTAGCATTGCCATATCCGCGTAGTACCTTCGAAAAAACTTGTGCGTATTGAAAGTTTGTTGCGGTCAGCGCATCTGCAATATCGTTGCGGGGAGCTTCCGGCTCGTCCACATCCGATGAGAACAAAGAGCCAAAATCATAAGAACCTTCCTGAGGGTCAAGCTTCGGCTTTTCGTTGGGGTTTTTCACCGAGCAGATGACTATGGCCTGGGTATCGGTAATCGTTCCATGATTATTGACCAACCATTGCAGCGTCGAATGTATCTTCTGCGATGTTTCACCATCGACTTGCAAAGCCTCCTCTTTGGATGCGAAGCGCCCTCGATAGGTGAAATTCGTTGAATCGTTTGCCGATAACAGTTTGGCGTTGCCATTTACGCTGACAATTTTCTTAGGGAAGTTCAATATCGGAGCATATAGGTCCTCTCCGAACATATCCTTCCCTTTTTTCTGTCGATCATGGTACAAATAAGAAATCCATTGCGCCTGTATATCGGGATCGTTCGAGACATCTGAGTTTTGCAGCCCAATTTCAACTTCGAAGCAAACACCTGCTTTCCGGTCTTTTTCGGTTATTTCCACATTGAATCGAGCGGCTTCTTCGCTGATGCTGTGTTCCGAGACGCATCGATAGATGGCATTGAGTTTGACGTTGTCGCCTTTCCAAGCGGCAAGCTGCTCCAAATACATGGAGGTTTTCTCCTTGTCGAAATGCAAGTCGAGATATTGGAGCTGATCAAACAGAGGATGCGGTACCGGCTTGATGGTGCGTCCCATGGAACTTTCTGTGCACGGGATAACAATCGTTTGTTTTTCCCTCAGAAGCCGTAGTATCTCACCATTCTCGTTTACCCCTAGCGTCAATAGTGTCGGAAGTGTCGTATGCCCCGGAGGAATCAAGGCTTTCCTAATGTCAAGCGTAGAACCGTCGCCACTTCTCGGAATTTTTCCGGCGGCGTTGTGCACAGATTCGTTGATAAGCAACAGATTGTTCGACAGGCTCATCACTCACTCCTCTCCCACCGGCTGCAGATTGCTCCCCAAAGCGAATTCCTTGACGCTCTGGTTTTTCCTGATAATTCGTCCATCCAATTTCGTGGATTCCGGACGCTCAAATTCGATGATGCCGTCGGACATAACAGGCGACCAGAATCGGGCGATAAAATCGTGGTCCTCGTTTTCATCCGGATACGTGAATCCATGGAACATGTATCCCATATTCCACTCGCCATAACCGTCATAAAACCCTTCGCCAGATCCGAACTCACATGGTTCCACATACCCCTGGCACTCGCGCGTCCCCAAGAATACGTCTCGGCGACCGCCTTTCTGAACGGATCTCAAGGCGATATTATGATGTTTGTTTTCGTCGCGGTCAGCGACAAGATCTTCACGCTGATCATTCCATTCGAAATGAGCCAAAACCTGATAACGCACGTCTTTGAGATACGTGTAGTACGAAAGATCATTGCCACCGCTCATTTTGATGGGTCGAATTCCCTTTCCTTCAGTCTGAACTCTGTTCATCACACGAACAGCGTCAATAACCCACATAAAAGTTGGCTTCCAATAGATGCTTTCCGTAATGCCTTTCAAAGCTTGGTACGTTGGCACCTGATACGAAAATTTCTCACCCCCAACACGTGTTGCTGCTTCCGAGAACAACGCATATCTGCCTGATACCTCATATTCAATTGAGTTGCGATGTCGTTGCATATAACTCCTTCGTTAATCGTTCCCTCAACCAGCCACTGTCAATATAGCACATTTTACGCTTATTGTACATAGAACTCTTTGAGTGTTTCTCAATCAACAATCAACCAGTTATTCTTGTATAAGTAGGTTTTCCTACTGTCGCCACATTCATGGCGTGGATTGAAAATATGTACAACATGCGTATTTACCAAACGAAACTCTCCTGCAGATTCCCATCGACCTGCAGGAGAACCACTGCCCTTTCATATCATCAACAGAGACATGTCCGTCTCTGTCACCACGCCATATTCGCCTTTGTAATAATCTCCATTCAGAACGCAAATATCGAAATCCTCGCTAGCGATGGAAATCGCATGTTTTTCGTTCAAAATCTTGTATTCGTAATCGAAAAGGGAAACCGTGTATTCCTGTAGCCGCCGCAGAATCGCAATCTTCTCCCTCAACTCACCGTGGCCCAACATATCCAGTAATTCCATCGCATTGCCATAGGGAACCACAACATTGTGCGTGATTTTCGGAATCACACGATATTCATTGCCGACCGTTTTGAACGCCTGGGCAAAAAACGGATTGTATCTCTCCCCCATCGTATTGTTCTCGAATTGCTTACGTTGGCTTTCGTTGTATGCCAGCAACTCATAAATCGTTTTTCCAGCGTTTTCCTTTTTCCAAAGCGGACCATCCAGCAAACTATTGCCGCCATCTCGATCCTCACTTTGAAGCAGCATGCCATAAAACTCATTGAGCATGCCAGTAGAAAGCAGATCAGCATCAGGATGCTCACCCATAATCTGCAAAGTGAGCTTTTTGCCTCTGTGAATCTCTGGAAGATAGTCCTTGAACCTTTCCTCACCTTGCAACGGATAGACATACACATCCTTGATTTCTTTCGATTCACCATTCCTGTTGCACCTGCCAGCCGCTTGCATAATGCTATCCAGACCAGCCATCGCCCTGACTACGCATGCGAACGAAAGGTCCACTCCCGCTTCGATAAGCTGCGTGCTTACGCAAATCACCGGTTTGGAATCATGAGGATCAGTTAACACCTTTATTCTCGCTAACTGGTCTGCCCTATGTTTGCCACACATGGCAGTACTCAAATGAATCAACTCAAACTGCCCGTCAGCATTGAGCTCTTGCAAACACTGATACATTTTGCGCGCTTCACTCTTCGTGTTGACGATAGACAGACAATTGCCGTTCCGAAGTGCCTGCTCATATATGATGTTCGCAAGTTCCTCGCAACTCTTGCTTTCCTGTGAAGCAATAATCCGGGTACGCTTGAGCTTCTCTTCGTAACCATCAGTATTGTCGATAAGATCAGGCTCGTCTGACAGACGCAGATTCTTTCGCGCCGTTCGTTCCAATAAAGGCTGCGTAGCTGAGCACAGCAGAATAGTCGAGTCCAATATCGTCGAAAGAAAACTCACAACTTCATTAAACGGATTGATGATATTCAATGGAAGCGACTGAATCTCATCAAAAATGATGACGCTATTGGCCATGTTGTGGAATTTACGAAGTTTCGTACCACGCGCCGACATAACCGTTTCCAAGAATTCGACCATCGTAGTCACGATAATCGGATTATCCCAACGTTCAGACGCCAGTTTACGTTGACGTTCCTTCGCATCCTCTTCCTCACTTGTGCCGATAGATCCCGTGTTACCGGAATTCTGAAGGCCCGCGGTGGAGTAATGCTCCAGCACAATATTGCTGTCAGCATCCAGACCAAGCATATTCCGGAATGTTGCCACGGTCTGTGACGTAATAGACAAGTACGGAATCACATAAATGATTCGTCTTTTCCCTGTTTCCAAAGCATGATGCAAGGCGAAATTCAACGAAGCCAACGTTTTACCGCCTCCGGTCGGAACCGACAATCGGTAAATCCCTGTCTCTCTGCTCCCAGCTTGACGGCACTGTTCCGTAATCTGTTGACGGATTTTATTGATTTCGGATGTCGAATCGAATGATTTCATGCTTTCGTCAAGACGGCGAATCAGTTCCGACCAATCCGCCTTGATCGGATGATATTGCTCTTTCGTCTCAAAATAAGCCGTATCTGTTCTATCGGCATCAATCAAACGAGAATAAACGTATTTAACTAGTAATCCCGAGTAGAAATAACGACTATCTTTCGACAATTTCAGCAATTTAGTTCGTCCTACAAAATCGAAAACATCTTTTTCGGCCTGCTGGAAGGTGTCTTGCAAGTCGAGGTCCAAATCATGTAGCCCCTGTTTGATTTCCCCATACGCATATTTAGGATTCTGTTTATCTGCTTCCGTAAAACCTGTGAGAAAAGCCTCATCACCGATTTCATTGATGCAATCAGGAAGCTCTCCATGATGTTTTGCAATAACAAGTTCAAGAATCTCTTTCACGATTTCCGCTGCCGAATTCGAAATCGGCAGGTCATTGACGACGAACGCACCCTGCCTCGCGTGAGGAATCTCACCACGACGTCCCTTGCCTGATATCAGATACGTTTGAAACTGTTGCGCGACCTTTCCAACATCATGCAGGAGCGCCGCCATTCGCGGAATCTGAGAAAACTCCGATTCATAGCTTTCCGCTAAGTCACCCGCATTGTGAAGATGGTCACGCAACGTCTGCACACCGCCATCCGCGTCCTTGTGCGCCAGCAAAGTCATAATCTGCTCCTTCACAGATATGTTCAAGCACCCCTACATTACCATAGCGTTACAGTTCTCACGAGCATTGCAACGAGGTTCGACATATAGAGGCATAAGACTTTCAAGTGGAATAATCCGCATATACGCATACTCATTGGTATACCTATTCATATCTTTCCATTTTCAATTCCAAATGGAAAGATATGAATATTTTTGCGTTAGCTACACTTAATCGCACATAGAAAAAGCCGGACAGCGGATTCTTGGAATCCACCCACTTGGGCGAACCCGTTGAATCCGCCGTCCGGCGGCGCGACTGCTTCTCAAGAATGTGTGCTTGACTCACATGGATGGTACTGAGAACCATTCGCTTAACGATCTGTTTCCGTGCGCGCCAACCGCGTAAGGAACGCGGCTGCGCGGCACGGACACAAATCAAGTCTTGAGTGGACTCGAGCCGCGGTGGGCAACGCCACGGCGGCTCGAAAGCCAAGGGATTACTTTAGCCGCAGCTTGGAATAATCGCAAGCCGACCGAGCTTTGTTCAGTTCAGGCCTTGGCAACCTCCACGCTGAGCTCGGAGCCGCCTTCCTTCACTTCGAAGGAGGTGGCGAGTGTCTCGGAGGAGACGAGCTCCTTGAACTGTTCAACCTTGGACACGTCTTCGGCGGGCACAACGAGCTTCAGTGCGATGCGGTCGGAGATCTGCAGACCGGCGGCCTTACGGGCGTCCTGCACGGCGCGGATCACGTCGCGGGCGTAGCCTTCGGCGATCAGATCATCGTTCAGCTCGGTGTCGAGGATCACGAAGCCACCGGTCGGCAGCGCGGCGGAAACGGAGTTGGCGGCCTCTTCGGCGTTCTTCTCCTCCACGCTGTTGATCAGCTCGTATTCGCCTTCCTCAAGCACGATCTCGCCGTTCGGCGTCTCGCATACCGGAGCACCGTTGGCGTTCACATGCCATGCGCCGGACTTGGAGGCCTTGATGGCGAACTGTACGTCCTTGCGCAGGCGCTTGCCTGCCACGCGAGCGTTCACGCGCAGCTCGTTGATAATCTTCAAGCCTTGGGCTTCGGCATCCTCAAGCGTGCACAGTTCAACGTTCTTCACGTTCAGTTCGGATTTCAGAATCTCGTCGTATGCGGCCACGGCATCAGTGTTTTCCACCACCACGGTCAGCTTATGCAGTGGCTGGCGCACGCGGATCTGCTTCGTCTTACGCATCGACAGGGTGCCGGACACGACCTCGCGCACCTTCTCCATCGCGTCAACCAGAGCCGGATCGTCAACGAGCACACGGCCCAGTTCGGTCGCTTCGCCGGTCTGTTCGTCGGCAAGGAACGGCCAGTCGGCCAGATGCACGGATTCGCCACCGGTCAGACCACGCCACACGGCTTCCGCTTCCATCGGAGCGAGCGGTGCGATCACGCGCATGAATGCTTCAAGCACGGTGTACAGCGTGTTGAACGCGTTCGCATCCTCATTCCAGAAACGGTCACGATTGTTGCGGATATACCAGTTGGTGAGCATGTCGATGAAATCAGACACTGCTTCGCAAGCGTCGGAGATCAGGAAGTCATCCAGCGAGCTTTGCGTCTTTTCGATCAGACGGCGGGTACGTGCCAGCAGGTAGCGGTCCATTTCCGGCAGTGCGGCGACCTCATCGGCACGCAACGCACGAGCATCGAAACCGGCACCATTATTGGCGGCGTTCGCATACAGGGTGAAGAAGTAGTACGAGCTCCACACTGGCAGCATGACCTGACGCACGGTGTCGCGAATGCCATCGGCGGTCACGATCAGGTTACCGCCGCGCAGGATCGGCGAGCTCATGAGGAACCAACGCATGGCGTCGGATCCGAAATCGTTGAACACACCGTTCACATCCGGGTAGTTGCGCAAGTGCTTCGACATCTTCTGACCATCGGAACCGAGCACGATGCCATGGCAGATCACGTTCTTGAACGCCGGCTTGTCGAACAGTGCGGTCGCCATGATGTGCAGCACGTAGAACCAGCCACGGGTCTGGCCGATGTATTCCACGATGTAATCGCACGGGAAATGCTGTTCGAACGTTTCCTTGTTTTCGAACGGGTAATGGTACTGGGCGAAGCTCATGGAACCGGATTCGAACCAGCAGTCCATCACGTCGGTGATGCGGTGCATGTGGCTCTTGCCGGTCGGATCGTCCGGGTTGACGCGGGTCAGCTCGTCGATGTACGGGCGGTGCATGTTGACATTGCCCTCATGGTCGCGCGGATAATCGCCAAAATCAGCCTTCAGCTCGTCCAACGAACCGTACACGTCAACGCGTGGATACTTCGGATCATCGGAAACCCACACCGGAATCGGCGAACCCCAGAAACGGTTGCGGGAGATCGACCAGTCACGGGCGTTGGCCAGCCACTTGCCGAACTGGCCGTCCTTCACATTGCCCGGAATCCAGTTGATTTCCTGGTTCAGTTCGAGCAGACGATCCTTGATCTTGGTGACGGACACGAACCACGAGCTCACCGGCTTGTAGATGAGCGGCGTGGCGCAACGCCAGCAGTGCGGGTAGGAGTGTACGTAGCTCTTCTCCTGGAAAAGGATCGCGCGCTGGTCTTCCGGAATACGCTCCAGCGGGCCGTCACCGGCACGCAGGTTACGCAGAATCGGCTTGTTCGCATCGAACACGTACATGCCCTCATAGTCCGGGCACAGCGCGGTGAACTTGCAGCCCGCGTCGAGCACGTCAACGCTCTTGATGCCCTTGGCGTTGAGCGTGTTCATATCGTCTTCGCCGTACGGAGCCTGGTGCACGAGACCGGTACCTTCAACGGTATCGACATAGTCGGCGGTGAAGATCTGATAGCCTTCCGGACCCGGAACCTTGCCTTCGACGGCGTTCTCGTCGCCTGCGAAGTACGGGAACACCGGGTAGTAGCGCCAGCCTTCCATCTCGGCACCCTTGAGTTCGCGCACGATCTCATAGTTGTCGCCGAGTTCCTTGGCGTAGGAGCCGAGCAGTGGCTTGCCCAGGTAGAACTTCTTGCCCGCGAACTTGCCTTCGGTCGGACGCACTTCCACATAGTCGATGTCTGCGCCGACCACAATGGCGAAGTTGGTGGGAACGGTCCACGGCGTGGTGGTCCAGAACACCGCATAGGCGTCTTCCTCGTCGCGCAGCTTCACGGCCACGGACACGGTGGTGTCCTGACGATCCTGATACACGTCGGCGTCCATGCGCAGCTCGTGCGCGGAAAGCGGCGTCTGATCCTTCGGACAGTACGGCAGCACGCGGTAGCCCTGATATGCGAGGCCCTTGTCGTACAGCTGCTTGAACGCCCACATCACGGATTCCATGTATGGAATGTTCAGCGTCTTGTAGCCATGCTCGAAATCGACCCAACGTGCCTGACGGTGCACGTAGTCCTTCCACTCGTTGGTGTACTTGAGCACGGAGGCACGGCAGGCGTCGTTGAACTTGTCGATGCCCATTTCCTTGACCTGATCGACCGAATCGATGCCCAGTTCCTTCTGGGCTTCAAGCTCGGCCGGCAGACCGTGCGTATCCCAGCCGAACACACGATTGACCTTGCGGCCCTTCATGGTCTGGTAACGCGGAATCACATCCTTGGCGTAACCGGTCAGCAGGTGGCCGTAATGCGGCAGGCCGTTGGCGAACGGCGGACCGTCGAAGAACACGAATTCGTTCTGGCTGTGATCGCCGGAAGGACGGCGTTCAATGGACTTCTGGAAAGTGTCGTCCTTCTCCCAATAATCAAGGACTGATTCTTCCAGCTTCGGGAAACTGGGGTTCGGCGCTACATTGGCGCTCTGCTCACCCGCAGCTGCCTTCGGATACACGTTGTTTTCGCTCACCGTATCTCCTCGTAGGTTCTTGCTATCTATCTCCTACGAGGACGATGGCCGTAACGTCTGCTGGACGCCGCCACCGCGGTACCACCTCGTTTGCCGCACTTTCAAATATACGTGCGACCGCTTGTATGTTCGGCTATTCGGGCCTTCCCGCCGGGTCTAATAAGTCGCTCACGCGACCGTTCTTCCGGAAGCTCCCCGCTGATAACGGATCATCGCTCGCATTTCGGTTGTCACTATAGCATGCAGCGCGAACTATTTTCGCTTGTTTTGCATGATTATGGACGATTTCACAATAGGTTTCATGGCGATTCACAATAGCTCTTATGTAGGATTACATACAACAGAAATGCCGATACTGACAGCCCATCAGTATCGGCATTGTAATCGTATTTTCAATATGTATTTTTAGAACATACTATGTTCGATCATTCGGAGATTTCACCGGAAGCAAGCTTGGCTTCGAGCTCTTCGACAATCTCGTCGTGCATCTTCTCGGTGATCTTCACCTTGAAGAGGAACACGAGCAGGCTCAGCACGATGATGCCCAGCGGCACGTAGAATGCGCAGACCTTGAACATGCCGATGTTCGCGGCGGTCATATCCGCGGCGGTTGCGTCACCGACCATGCCTGCGGCTACGGCGATGAAGCCGACGATACCGTTGGAGCATGCGCCTGCGATCTTGTCGAGCATCGGGCGGACGGACAGGGTGACGGCCTCGTTACGCTTGCCGTTCTTGAGCTGACCATATTCGATGGAGTCGGTCAGCGACAGGATGGCGGTCATCTGAATGAAAGTCTGCGGCAGGTAGAAGAAGACCAGACCGACGATGACCATTGCCAGATTGCTGGAGCCGACGGCGAACAGCAGGTAGCCGACGATCATGAGCACCATGCCACCCAAGTACAGGTAGCGGCGCGGAATGCGCTTGTTCAGGATCGGGTACAGCGGAGCCATAACCAAGCCGGTGATGACCGGGATGACGCCCACGATGGAGTATGCGGCGGTGTTGTCGAGGATGTACTTGAACAGGTACATGAGCACGCCGGTGGTGGCCACGTTGGCGATGGCGTACAGCAGGTAGCTCAAGGCAACCCACAGCAGCTGATCGTTCTGGGCCAGAGCCTTGAAGGCCTGCAGCGGGCCGCCGTTGTCTTCGGCCTTGGCACGCAGCGTGGTGGTGCTTTCCTTGGTGCCGAACGCCACGGAGCACACGGTGAGGATGCCGAGGATGGCCACGATGATGGCGAAGCAGGTCCAGCCGGACTGGCTTTCGACGTACTTGCCGGTGAACACCCAGCTGAAGTAGGTGACGATCGGGATGACCACGATGGTCAGACCGTTGTAGCCGATGGAGCCGCCGAAGGAGCCGAGTGCGGTGTAGGTGGAGCGCTCGTGGGAGTCGGAGCTCAATGCCGGGATCATACCCCAGTAGGAAATGTCACGCAGCGAGTAGAACACGTCGAGCACAATGAAGGTGATGACGAACAGCACGATGAACAGGGTAGTATTCACGTTCACCAGACCGAACAGACCAGTGTAGACGAGCACCAGCAGGATGGCGGAAACGGTACCACCGATGAGCTGCCACGGCTTGAAGCGACCCCACTTGGTGTTGGTGTTGTCGATGATGTTGCCCAGCAGCGGGTCAATGAAGATTTCTGCGATACGAATCACCACGACCAGGCCGGTGATGATGCCAATCAGCTTGGTGGCGACGCTCTTATCGACGCCAGAGAACAGCGAGCTCGTCACGTAGACGATGAAATAGGTGCTCAGTGCGTTGTAGAACGCGGACTGGCCGACGTTACCGAACGAGTACGCCACGCGAGACAAGAGGTTCCCGCCTTTGGAACCGTTGTTGCCATTTCCCATCTTTGCTTCTCCTTAGAAGTCAGATACAGGTCCTTCCTTGACCTAACTATCAGTATATCCCCTTACCTAAAGTTAGTAAAATTTATCACTGAACATATCGCCTATCGGCGTGTCATATTTTGTGAGCTTCTGTTCGAAAGATAGCCAAAAACGTTATTTTTCGCCATTTACACAACAAAATAGGCAAACTGTCGCATTATCTTGTGGCAGCTTTTACCAAAATCGATATTTACGATATGCAAAAGCTTCCACGTCGAAACGAAACCAAGCCAATCTGGAAATAGCCCGATTACTATACAGAAGTAAAGAAATAACCGCTATTTTGCCGGCACAAAACTATCGCGCACCACCAGCGACGTCGACAGGTACGCATGCTGACGAATCGTGCGTTTGCCGGAAATGGCATCACCCAACATCAGCGTCGCCACACGCGCAAGCTCGTTCTGATCGATGGAGAATGTGCTCAACGGCGGCGAGGTCAACTGCGAAATCGTTTGATTGTTAATGCTGATCACGCTGATATCGCGCGGCACCAGCACGCCAACCGCATTGAACGCCTGCAGCACGCCAACCGCAATCACATCGGCAGCTACGATCACGGCATCAGGCAGCACGCCATTATGGTCGCGCACGAATTGCTCCCCCAACGCACGGCCGTTGCTCACGGTGAACAAGCCGTCGGAATACACCAATCCGTCGGATTGAATACCGAAACGCCTTGCCTCACGACGGAAATATGTGGCGCGATTCTCCTCATCGACCTCATAAAAGTTCATCAGGCAGCCCTTGCCTCCGATGAATCCAACGCGCTTCATGCCCTTGGCAGCACAGGCCGCGACCGCATCATGCATGGTCTGCTGCAAATCAGGCTGCACGGAATCGAACAGATTCGGCGCCGGATTCACGTCAATGAACACGCCATACGGCATGGCCCTATGCAGCCGCTCCAAGTCTTCCTCGCTGATCTGGTCGGCGCCTATCGCCATGAACCCGTCGAATTTGGAACTGCGAGCGATCATATCGTCGAGATTGTGGAACACCGTCATTTCCATGCGTTGCTGTTCCACATTGCGTTCGAGCGCTGAACGCAAATCGGTGAAATAGGAGTCCCGCAACGCCTCGTCGGACTTTTCATTGTCAAGCAATGCAACCTCATGAGGGATGACGATGCGCTTGGTCTGCACGCTATAGCCGAGGTCCTCGCTCGCCTGAATGATCTTGCGACGAGTCTCTTCACGCACCGATAGGGTGGGATCCCCGTTCAGAAGTCGAGACACCGTAGCCTGAGAAAACCCGGTACGTTGCGCAATCTCTTTAATCGTCGCCATGTCTCGCTCTCCAATTTAGTAAATCGTTTACCCATGAAAGGATAACCTATTATTGACATAACGACAAACCAAGCGAGATTTATGCAACGATTACGCAAGCCAATTATAATCGCTGCTCATGCAGCAGTCTCATGAACGTATGACGGAACCGCCTTCACGGAAGGCGGGCTGGCCGCAGCCGAATACCATGCATGGCAAAGACAATAAGAAATCCCTTGCTTCAAAATCGCAATTTCAAAGCAAGGGATTTTCCAGAGGATCCGTGCCGTTCAAAGCCACCGGCCATAAGGGCGGTATCAGCCGACAGGGATCGAAGCGCGGCTAGTGTAGAACGCTAGCGTGTGCTCGCATCGCTCCAATTCAGGAGACTATTAGATTATTCGAGTTCTACGGCACCTGTGTAGAGCTGATAGTACTCGCCCTTCTGCGCGATGAGCTCGTCATGCGAGCCGCGTTCGATGATGCGGCCATGGTCGAGCACCATGATCACGTCGGAGTTGCGCACCGTGGAGAGGCGGTGGGCGATCACGAACACGGTACGACCCTTCATGAGGTTGTCCATGCCGGCCTGCACCACCTCTTCGGTACGGGTGTCGATGGACGAGGTGGCCTCGTCGAGGATCATGGCCGGCGGATCGGCCACGGCAGCACGTGCGATGGAAATCAACTGGCGCTGGCCCTGGGACAGGCCGGAGCCGTCGCCTTCGAGCACGGTCTGGTAGCCGTTGGGCAGCATGCGGATGAAGCCGTCGGCGTTCGTGAGCTTCGCGGCGGCGATGCATTCCTCATCGGTGGCGTCGAGGCGACCGTAGCGGATGTTGTCCATCACCGTACCGGTGAACAGGTTCACGTCCTGCAGCACCACACCCAGCGAACGACGCAGATCCGGCTTGCGGATGCCCTTGACGGAAATGCCGTCATACAGGATCATGCCGTCCTGAATGTCGTAGAAACGGTTGATCAGATTGGTGACGGTGGTTTTGCCAGCACCGGTTGCGCCCACCAATGCGATCTTCTGTCCGGGCTTGGCGAACCAGGTGATGTCGTGCAGCACCGGTTTGTCGGGGTTATAGCCGAAGTTCACGTCGGTGAAGCGCACATCGCCCTGCAGGAGGGTGAGGCGACCGTCCGGTGAGGTAATGGCGGTTTCACGGGCTTTCATGGCCACTTCGGCGGCACGCGGGCTCAAGGATTGCGCGGCCTTGAGCGAACGGGTGCCGTCATCGCCTTCCTCGCGCTTCCACGCCCAGTGACCGGTTTCATGGTCAACTTCGGTCATGGTGCGTCCATCTTCGCCGAGTTCCACGTTCACCAAGGTCACGGAACCGCCGTCGTCCTCCGGCTGCTCGTCCATAAGCGCGAAGATGCGGGATGCGCCTGCAAGCGCCATCATCACCATGTTGAACTGCATGGACACCTGGCCAAGCGGGTTCACGAAAGAGCGGGACAGCGTCAACAGCGAGATCAGCGTACCCAGGGTGAGCGGGCCAGCACCGGACAATCCGAAGTTGCCAAGTCCGGAAATCGCTGCGGATCCGCCGAAAATAGCCAGCAGAATGTACAGCAGGTAACCCATGTTGCCTACGATTGGCATGGTCACGTTGCCCCACGTGTTCGCTTCGGCGGAAGCTTCGAACAGTTCTTCGTTCTTCTTGTCGAAGGTGGTTTGGGTGGCGTCTTCATGGTTGAAGACCTTGATGACCTTCTGGCCGTTGACCGCTTCCTCCACGAATGCGTTCACGTCGCCGATGGCGATCTGCTGCTTGACGAAGTAACGTCCGGAGCGGGAAACGACCTTGCGTACCACCACAAACAGGATCATGGTGAATGCGAGCACGAAAATGGTGACGGGCACCGACAGCCACAGCATCGACACGAGCGCGGCGATTGCGGACACCGCGGACGAGAACATTTGCGGGAACGATTGGCTGATGGCCTGGCGCAACGTATCGGTGTCGTTGGTGTAGCGGCTCATGATATCGCCGTGTTCGTTGGTGTCGAAGTAGCGGATCGGCAGGGTCTGCTGGTGGGCGAACATGTCGTCGCGGATCTTCTTCAACGTGCCCTGCTCCACGGTGACGATGACCCACTGCCACAGCCAACTGCAGAAAATGCCGGCCGCATACAGGCACGCCATGAGCGTCAACGCGCGCAGCAGCGGCATCCAATCAGGATCGGAGGCGCCGACCATGGGCAGAATGTACGTATCGACCAGCGACTGTAGGAACAGCGACGATCCGGCCTGGGCCGCGGCACCGACGAGAATGCACACTACCACAAGTGCCACACGCCACTTGTATTGGAAAATGTAACCGAAGATACGCTTGGTGGTGCCCGGTGCGGCTTTCTGCATCGGCGGCTTGCCGTGCGATTGCTGCATGCCGGCCGCGTTGTTGTTGTCTTTGGATTTCAATGCGGAAGTTTGTTCAGTCATCTGTTGCCTCCTTTCACTGCAGTTCCTCAGGCTGGGCCTGATTCTTGGTTTGCGATTCATAGATGGAGCGATATTCGTCGCAGGTTTCCAGCAGTTCGTCATGCGTGCCGGCCGCCATGATGCGGCCATGATCCATGACGAAAATCATGTCGGATTCCTGCACGGAGGCCACACGCTGGGCGATGATGATCTTCGTGGTGTCGGGAATCTCATGATGGAATGCGGCGCGAATCAGCTGATCGGTTTTGGTGTCGACCGCGGACGTGGAATCGTCGAGAATAAGGATCTTCGGCTTTTTCAGCAGCGCACGCGCAATGCACAAACGCTGGCGCTGACCGCCGGAAACGTTGGTACCGCCCTGTTCGATGTACGTATCGTACTTGTCGGGGAATTCCTGAATGAAGCCGTCGGCCTGCGCAAGCTGGCATGCGTGACGAATCTCTTCATCAGTGGCGTTCGGATTGCCCCAACGCAGGTTTTCGGCAATGGTTCCGGAGAACAGCACGTTCTTCTGCAATACCATGGCGACCTGATCGCGCAATACTTCCAAATCGTAATCGCGCACATCCACGCCGCCGACCTTCAGCGAGCCTTCGGTCACGTCATACAAACGTGGCACAAGCTGCACCAAACTGGACTTTGCGGAACCGGTGCCGCCGACGATGCCGACGGTCATACCGGAACGGATCTTCAAATCAATATCGTCAAGCACCGGCTTTTCGGAAGTGGCGGAATAACGGAAGGCGACATGGTTGAAATCAATCTCACCATTCTTCACTTCCATAACCGGATTTTCCGGATTCGTAACCGTGCTTTCCTCGTTCAGCACCTGGCAGATGCGTTCGGCGGAGGCCTGCGAAATAATGCACATCACGAAAATCATGGACAGCATCATCATGGCCATGAGGATCTGCATGGCGTAAGTGACCAGTGCGGTCAGATCGCCGGTGGTCAAACCCAAGGCCGCATTGTTGCCGGACGCCACGATCTGCTGGGCGCCCATCCATGCGATAAGCAGCATGGACACGTACACGCACAGCATCATGAGTGGATTGTTGAAGCTCATAATGCGTTCGGCCTTGGTGAAGTCCTTGAAGATGCGCTGCGAAATGCGGTTGAACTTTTCGGTTTCGTGGCTTTCGCGATTGTAGGACTTGACCACGCGGATGCCCTGCAGGTTCTCGTCGACCACGTTGTTGAGCTTGTCGTATGTGTGGAACACACGCTCGAACACCGGGTGCACCAGCACCACCAGGCCACACAAGCCGATGGCGAGCACCGGAATGCAGCCGAGGAACACCAAAGAGATGGATGGGCTGATGCGGAAGGAGAAGATCCACGCCACAATCACCATGATCGGAGCGCGCACACCCATGCGGATGATCATCGAATACGCGTTCTGCAGGTTGGTCACATCGGTGGTCAGTCGTGTGATGATCGAACCGGTGGAGAAACGGTCGATATTGGTGAAGCTGTAACCTTGCACCTTCTCGAACTGGTCGTGACGCAGGTTTTTGGCGAATCCTGCGCCCGCAATAGCCGAGAACTTTCCGGCCAAAAAGCCGGATGTCAGCGAAACCGCCGAACAAATCAGCAGAATCAAGCCGAATTTCAAAATCGCCGGCATGCTGCCACCGCTGATACCCTCATCAATCAGCGATGCCATGACAGTCGGAATAAGGATTTCCAGCACGCTTTCCACGGCTACGAATACCGGGGAGAGCAGGCTGGCTTTTTTGTATTCGCGCAGGGATTTGCCCAGTGTGCGAATGACGTGTTGCTTTGGTTTTGACGTTGTGGACGTCGTTGCGTTTGCCGCTGTCACTCCTTGTCCTTTCTTTTTCGTACTTACTTGCTTACGTGTGTTACCTGAGGTTGTTTGCGATCGCCATTTCCTGCGACATTCGCAGTATGCGCGAAACGTATTCATCATGAGAATCGCGATTATGCGGATTCCGCCCATCGCATGATTCTTGCGATTCTTGCGAAACCTGCGGCTTTTGCGAAACCTGCGATTCGCCAAAATCCTGTTCCTGTATTTCCAAGCTTGAATATCGGCTTTCGTCTCCGATCAAACCTGTTTTCACCAGATTCGTCTGCATGACGTCAAGCATGTGCATGAATTGGCGGATCTGGTCGTCATCAAGACCTTCCAACAGGATTCGTTCCATGTTTTTCGCATTGTCGTGCAGCACTTCGGCAATATGCCTCGATTTGTCCGTCAATACGATCTTTTTCAGACGTGCGTCACGCTTCACCGACTCGCGGGCGATCAGCCCCTTCTGCTCCATCAGTCCCAACACTCGGCATGATGTGGATCGGGTCACGCCGAAACGTTGCTCGATGTCTTGAGGGAAGATCTCCTCGTTATCATGTCTTGCCAAGTACACGATGATGTCAACGTTGCCGTTGCTGACGTCTTCCGCCTCTTCGGGACGGGTGACGCGCAAATACCGGTTGACCACGTTGTGCAGCGAGCGAATGGCCACGCTGGGAGGCTTGGTCAGGCCACTTTCCCAGACTTCGGCAAGTCGTGAACCTGACGGTTCCTTGTATTGTTCATTCGTCACTTCTGTCACACCACACATGCTAAACCGTTGCATATACAACTGTTGTACATGCAACGATTAGCGTGTCGCGCATCTCATCGTCCGCGACAAAAAAGGCCGAGGAATCAGATCCGCACCGGTTCAGCGTTAACGGATCGAATCCCTCGGCCTTAAGCCTTGAATCCTACGAAACTACTTGGTGAGTTCAGCGTACTTCTCAAGCATGTATTCGAAGATCTGCTTGCCATCGGCGCCCATCAGCACCGACATGCTGTTGATCGGCATGGAATCGAGGAACAGGCGGGTCATGTCGTTGTCGGGCACCACCGGCATGCGGCCGGCTTCGCCCTCGGCACGCAGGATTTCAAGCACCTTGGAACCGAGCGGATCCTTACGCCATTCCATGAAGTTGGACCATTCGGTGAGCGGCTGGGCCTTGCCGTCGCCGTCGAGCTCCACCACCGCGGAACCGGCAATGTCACGGCTGGACGTGCCGACCTCGATGGTGTATTCGCCGCTCTCCACGTGCCAGTCATTGAACCTCTCAGACCAGTAGGCAAAGGCGCGATCGTCGAGCTCGAAGGAGACTTCTGCGGATTCGCCAGCCTTGAGGAATACCTTCTTGAAGCCCTTAAGCTCGTGTTTCGGGCGAACTACGTCGGCCTTGCCAGGAGCCACGTACACCTGCACGGTTTCGGCGGCGTCAACGTTCGAGGTGTTCTTGACCACTGCGCTGACGGATGCGGTACAGGCACCGGTCTTGACAGCCTTCACGTCACTCACTTCGAACGTGGCGTAGCTCAGGCCGAATCCGAACGGGTAGTCGACGGCCTTGTTGTAGGTGTCGTAATAGCGGTAGCCCACGAACACGCCTTCGCCGTAGTCGACATGCCCCTCTTCGCCCGGCCAGTTGATGGTGCTCGGATCGTCGTTGATGTCGAACGGAATGGTCTGCGCGAGCTTGCCGGACGGGCTCACCTTGCCGAACAGCACGTCAGCGAGCGCCGGACCGCCGGACTGGCCGAGCAGCCAGGATTCGAGGATGCCCTTGGCGTTCTTGGCCCACGGTGCCACGGTGACGACGGAGCCGTTGGAGAGCACGACCACAACGTTCTTGTTTTCGGCTGCGACGGCTTCGAGCAGTGCGATCTGCTTGGCCGGCATGTCGAGGGTCTCACGGTCGAAGCCTTCGGATTCGGCTGCTTCGGGGAGCCCCAGGAACATGAGCACCACGTCGGCGCCCCTGGCAGCGTCGACGGCTTCGGCTTCGAGTGCCGGATCGGCCGGTTCGAGATCGAGGGTGAAGCCTGGGGCGAACTTGGCATCCACGCCGCGTTCGGTGAGGGTGTCGAGGAAGCTGGTCATCTTGGTTGGGGTGATGTGCGAGGAGCCGCCGCCCTGGTAGCGCGGAGTGCGTGCGAATTCGCCGATGACCGTGACCTTGGCATCGTTTGCGACCGGCAGGATGGCGTCGTCGTTCTTGAGCAGCACCATGGATTCGATGGCGGCCCGGTGGGCGACTTCGTCGTGGGCTTCGATGTCGAAACGATAGCCTTCGATGCTCATGGCCGCGCGGGTCTTGTTGACCAGGTCGATCATGCCTTGTGCCATGCGGTCGAGCTGTGCCGGCTGGATGCGACCGTCGCGTGCCGCGTAGACGATCTGGTCGTCGGTGTAGCTTGGCGGCATTTCGAGGTTGAGGCCCGCGTTGAGGGAGGCCACGCGATCATGGTCGGCACCCCAGTCACTCATAACGATGCCTTCGAAACCCCATTCGTCGCGCAGCACGTCGGTGAGCAGCCAGTGATCCTGGGCGGCATGCACGCCGTTGATGCAGTTGTATGCGCACATGATGGTCCACGGCTGGGCCTCCTTGACGATGTGCTCGAATGCCGGGAAGTAGATTTCGCGCAGCGCACGCTGGGAGATGTTGGCGCTGATGCGCAGACGGTCGGTTTCCTGGTTGTTGGCGGCGAAGTGCTTGAGCGAGGTGCCCACGCCCTTGGACTGCACGCCTGCGACGATGCCGACTGCCTCATGGCCCGCCAGATACGGGTCTTCGGACCAGTATTCGAAGCAGCGGCCGCCAAGCGGGTTGCGCTTGATGTTCACGCCGGGACCGAGGATTACGGCAACCTTCTCCTGAATGCACTCTTCGGCCATGGCTTCGCCGACCCGGTAGATGAGTTCCGGGTTCCACGAGCTGGACAGACCAGCGGCCGGCGGAAAGCAGGTGGCAGGCACGCAGTTGTTCAAATCGACTTCGCCGGTGGTGGCCGAGTTGGACTTGCGCAGGCCGTGGGGGCCATCGGTGATCATATAGCCGGGAATGCCCTTGGCTTCAACACCCTGCAGATGCCAAGCGTCGCCGCCGGAAGTCAGGGATGCCTTCTCTTCAAGCGTCAGATCATTGATGGAAGGATAGGTTTTTTCGCTCATACGTTCCTCTTTCGCATCGTTTTCTTGAGTTCGTATCGGTTAACCGATCTGCATGAGACCTCAACCCCGAAATCTCTACTAACCGGTTGGTAGGTACTTTATCAAAACCAACACCGCAACACGCCAATCTTCTTTGAAAAATCAATTAACCGACCGTAAAGTAACTGCAGTATTTACAACTTGAGAGAAATGACGATTCATAAGCATTGCAGCGCACATGAATCGCCATCAATGAAGGGCAAGAGAGGGAATCATCATGGCCAACGAAGAAGTCGACCGAAGGGCGGAGATTCTCAACGCGGCCGTCGAACTGTTTGGGACGCTCGGCTATTACGGCACTTCCCTGCAGAAAATCGCCGATCGCGTAGGACTCACCAAGGCTGGCGTACTGCATTATGTCGGCAGTAAGGAAGGACTGCTCACAGCCGCGCTGGACGAAGTCTACGATTCCGAAACGGAAGACATTCTTACCGACATGGTACGTGAGCCACGACCGTTGATCGCCGACATGTGGCGCAGAATCGTGGCGGTGAACGCACGCAGACCGCTTCAGGTGCACATGTTTTCCACGTTGAGTGCCGAAGCGATCGACCCGAACCACCCTGCACACGAGTACTTCGCCAATCGTGAGCTGCATAATGCCGATACCGCGCTCAATATCCGTTGGTGCACGCCCGAAGGCGTTGATACGCGTCGGCTGCTTAATGCGGGATTCGCCATGATGGATGGCGTGCAGCTGCGTTGGCTGCGCACGCCCGGCCAAGATCTGAACGCCATGTGGGCGGAATGCGAAGACACCCTGTTCCCCCTGCCCATGTGGGAGGGCTACCGCTAAGCCTCTGCCCCGGCACTGCATTACTGTATGGATGCAGACGTAGAAGGAGGCATGTATGCGGATTTTGCTGGCACCGGACTCGTTCAAGGAGGCCGCTTCGGCTGAAGCAATCGCACAGGCGATGGCTCGCGGCATTAAGCGCGGCGACCCGCAGGCCGAATGCCGGCTTTTGCCGCTTTCCGACGGTGGCGAAGGATTGACGCACGCCTTGGTTCATGCCACTGGCGGCACGTTGCATGATGTTGAGACGGTTGATGCGGTCGGTCGCCCGATTATTGCGCAGTTCGGGTTTCTTGGCAATAAGCACACTTCCCGTACCGCCGTGGTCGAGTTGGCTTCGGCAAGCGGACTTGAGCAGGTCTCCCCTGCCGACCGTGATCCAATGGCTGCATCCACGTTTGGCACAGGCTTGCTGATTCGCGCTGCGATCGACGCCGGCGCGGATCGCATTGTGCTCGGCTTGGGAGGTAGCGCCACCACGGATGGCGGTACCGGATTGGCTCACGCATTTGGATTTCGTTTTCTCGATGCGCATGATTCCGACATTCCGCTTGGTGGCGGCGCTCTTGTTGATTTGGCAAGGATTGACGATTCAAGAGTTTCCGATTCCATCAAAAATGTTCCGATTGTTCTCGCTTGCGACGTCACCAATCCTTTGACCGGCCCGGAAGGTGCCGCCCATGTGTTCGCCCCGCAAAAAGGCGCGACCGCAACACAGGTCGAGCTTCTCGATCAGGGGCTTGCGAATCTCGCGCGCGCGATCATGCAATATAACGGCCGCGATATCGAGCACACTCCGGGAGCGGGCGCTGCGGGAGGTACCGGAGGTGGCGTGCTTGGCCTGTTCAACGCAACAGTGAAGCCGGGAATCGAACTCGTGCTTAATCTTGCACATGGCCGTGAAGCGTGCGCTTGGACTGACGTCGTCATCACCGGAGAAGGTTCTATCGACAGTCAAACGCCATACGGCAAAGTGCCAAGCGGCATTGCAAAATTGGCGCAATCGCAAGGAAAACCAACCATTGCCATCGGCGGAACGGTAACCCGTGACCCACACACCGTCGAAGCACTGAACGAAACCGGCATTATCGCAACATTCGGCATTGCGCCCGGGCCAGCAGATCTTACAACGTTGATCGCCAACACGGAACGCAATGTCGAAATCACCTGTGCCGCAATCGCCAGCACATTGCGCATCACCGCAGCTACTTCACCCTGCGAATCAGCATGATGAACACCGCACCCAGCAGCACCGCGACCACAGCGATCGGGAACAGCGCCGCATAACTGCCAGTGGCAAGCACAATCGCACCGACAACCACAGGCGCAAGCACCTGACCAACGGTGTTGGCAAGATTCAGAATGCCCAGATCCTTACCAGCTTCTTCCTGACTTGGCAACACATCGACGTTCAACGCCTGATCGACGGCAATGTAAATGCCATAACCGGCACCGCCGATGCCTGCAAACAGCATCATGCCCAAAGCATTCGGCATGAAACACGGAATGGCCACACCAATCGCGATAATCACCGAACCGATCGCCACGATGACCTTGCGGCGCTGCAGACGGTCCGACAGCGGACCCGACACCATGGACGTGACGATCAGCACAACCATGGAAATCACCGACATGGTGGAAATCGTCGCCGCGGAATCCTTTACGCTCAACCCGCAGTATTTCTGCAGAATATACAGCTGATAGCCGGAAATCATGTTCCAACCCAAGATAAGCAGCAATCTGCCCATCAATGCCAAGTAAAAATCTCGGCAATTCTTGGTAGGAGGAATGAACGAACGCAGCAACTGCTTGACGTCGAGCTTTGCGGTGGCATCCGAAGACTCGACGGAAGCCACAGAAGCAGCCGAGGAGCGTTCGCGCGGCCAGATCAGCACGGTCACGATACCGGTGACTGCGAACAGTGCCGCACCGATCGCAAATCCGGTGCCCATGTTTTCAATGAATTTCGATCCGAGGAACGTTCCGGCGGATGATCCGACGATCTGCGCACCACCATAGAATGCGGAGAACGTACCACGCACGTTTTCCGGAATGCGGTCGGACAGCACTGCCACAGCCGGAGCGATCATCATGTTGACGCCGACCTGCACAATGCACCATCCGGCCACAATACCCACCAACTGCGCACTGGAGAAGGCGAGCACATAGCCGGCTGCCGTAATCAGACCACCTGCCACAATCCATGGCGTGCGCTTGCCGAAACGCGAGCGCGTGATGTCGCTTAACGCACCGAAAATCACGTTGGAGAACAGTGCGAATACGCAGCCTACGGAATTCATGGTGCCGAGAATCACTTCGGGCATGCCTATGTTCAGTTCGGTGAATCGTTGCGGCAGCAGCACGGCCGATCCGGAAGTGCCTGCGACCATCCAAATCAGCGAGAAGAGCACGAAGCCGACGCCGAATCGCCATTTTTCGGTGGATGTCAGTTTGCGGCCGCTGTCAGGTGCGATATCACTCAATACTGCGGTGCTTGGCTCGCGTGATGCGTTTGCTGTCATGATTCCCCCTTTGGAAGCATGTTCTTTTTGAAATATTGAAATGATTTGAAATATACGATGAAGAAAGCTTTTTTCATTTTTGGTATGATCGCAGTCCTGCCGACGCCGACTTTTATTTGGCTTCAGCTTCGGCAGGACTTTCGTTCATATGATTTCACACGATTCCGTACGATTACAGCGCCATCTGCAGATGATGCGTTCCCGCAACAAGATCGACGCGCTCATGGTCGACGATATCCACGAATGCCGTGGTTCCGGCAGGTACCGCAACCGTCAGATCAAGCACATTGTCGTTGACTTCCCATTGCACTTCCGCCTTGCCATATGGGGTGATGTGAGAGGTTTCGGCATGGGTGAGATCTCCCCCGATCACCGGAGCGATACGGAACCGCTTCCAGCCGGGTTCAACGGCTTCAAGGCCGCCGATATGCGCATGCATCCATTCCGCCACCGATCCGAGCGCGTAATGGTTGAACGAGGTCATGCCGCCGGGGTTCAGCGAACCATCGGCCCGCATGGAATCCCAACGTTCCCACGTGGTGGTGGCCCCCATAACCACTTGGTAAAGCCAGCTTGGGCATTCGGTGGAGGTAAGCAGCGCGTAGGCCTCGTCGTTATGGCCGGTCATGGTCAACGCCGGAAGCACGAATGGCGTGCCGGCGAATCCGGTGCTTACCTTGCCGCCGGATTCGCGCACCAGGCAGGCGAGTCGATTGCCGGCCTTCACGCGACGCACCGGTTCGCCGTCAAGCAATCCGAAGGCGATGGCGAGCGCGTAGGCGCACTGGGTGTCGGATGTCATGGTGCCGTCAAGGTTGGTGAAACGCTGCAGGAATCCATCAATCACACGGTCACGCAGGGCGGCGAATCGAGTTTCATCATCGGTTTTGCCGAGAATATGCGCGATATGCGTGCCTTGCATGCAGCTGCGTGCGTAGAACGCGGTGGCGACCAGTTCCTTTTCGGTCATGGCCTGCGTAGGATCTTCCGGAGGCGCGGTCGGATCAAGCCAATCGCCAAGCTGCCCGAGCGGATAGTCCGGCTTGCGATCCCATACGCCATCGGGCGAAAGGTCCCCTGCCACTTCATCGATCCAATCACGGATCAGATCGTAGGAATCGGCGAGCACCTGCACGTCCCCGCTTTCCATGTACAGCGTCCACGGCACTTCCACCGCCGAATCGCCCCACGTGGAGATGGCTTGTGGATGCGCCCATACGCCCAACGGCACGAACGGCACGTAGAACGGCACAGTGCCCCACTTGACCTGGTCGGCACGCACGTCTTTCAGCCAGCTTTTCAGGAACCCGTATACGTCATACAAATAAGCCGCGGTAGGCACGAACAGGCAGATGTCTCCCGTCCAACCCATGCGTTCGTCGCGTTGCGGGCAGTCGGTTGGAATGGACACGAAGTTGGAACGCATCGACCATACGGCGTTCTCGTGCAAACGGTTGAGCAGCGGATTCGATGTGGTCAGTTCGCCGGTGCGTTCCATCACGGAATGGTAGACGCGGCAATCCATGTCGGCTGCGGTCAGTTCTCCTGCGAAACCTTCGATCTGTGCATAGCGGAAGCCGTGCATCGCGAATCGTGGCTCCCACCAAGCGTCGGAACCGTTGGAAGTGTACACATCGCACTGCTGGCCTCTGCGCAAGGTTCGCGTGGCGATGGATCCGTCCGGTTCCAACACTTCCACATGACGTAACGTCACGCTTTGTTCTGCTTCAAGATCGCGCATGTGCAGGCGGATGCGCTGCGAACAGTTCTGTCCGAAGTCAACCAGCCATATGCCACGACCATCTTCCGTGTTGCCGATGCGTTCGACGCTGACCGGCTCATGCGATTCATGCGCGCGCACCGGCGATGTTTCAGGATTTTCAATACGTGCCGGGTCATACATGACTTCCGCGACCGGCTGCCAGGAGCTGTCGTCGAATCCTGGTTTCGACCATCCCGGCTGTTCCAGTCGAGCGTCATATCGTTCGCCTTCGCACAGATCCGAGCAGACGATCGGTCCGAGCGTCGCCTTCCATTGGCGGTCCCATGCGTTGGAATATATGTTCTGCATACTGCCGTCGGCATATTCGACCTCAAGTTGCGCGAATACGGCAATACGATCGCCATAGAAGTTGGAGTAACCGCCATCGAAGCCGAGGCGTCCGCGGTACCATCCGTCACCGAGCCAGAATCCCAATGCGTTGGCACCGGACTGCAGTTCGTCGGTCACATCGTAGGTGAAGCATTCCACGCGCTGGTTGTAGTTGCTCCAGCCTGGTACGAGCGCGTCATTGCCGACTTTGACGCCGTTGATTTCGGCTTCCACAAGACCGAGTGCGCTTAGATATAGGCGTGCGCGTTTGGGTTGTTCCTTCAGTTCGACTTCGGTGCGCACTAATGGCAGGTGACGATGGTCAGTTTCGGATTCGCTCCACGATGGTCCGACAAAATCGGCGACATGCTCATGTTCTTCCAATAGTCCGACTTCGAAATGCAGGGTTGCGCTCGGTTTGCCCAATGGCTGGTGACTTGCCGAAACGGCCTGCATGGTGGCGAACACTTCTTCGCGTGAGGCGAGCGGCGCGAACTGCCATGGAATAAGCACGGAAGTGTCAGTGGGCAGGTAGGTGCGTTCTTCCACAGGTTGCCCGCCGGGAACACGTCGTGTCACTTTGAGCAGGATCTGCGCGTCGATTGGCAGCATGCCGGAGCACACCCACGTCATGCGTGGGGCTGCGGTGGCGATGCCGAGCGCATCTCCCGGGTAGTGTTCCACGGTGAAGCTGATGATGTCAAGATCCGAAGCCAGCGTACTGGGCACAATCTGCGGATCAGTAATGGCCATGATGACCCCTTTGTCTACAAAAATAATAGATCACTTGTTTGTGATGGTGGGAAGCCAAAGTCCGAGCCATGCCGCAAGGAGAGAGAAACGAACGGCGACGATGGCTGGGACTTTGGCTGGCAATCGCAAGGTATTGCATAACTGACTTGCGATTGGAGATATTGAGTTGTTATGTGATTGCTGTTGCTAATCAGGCTGCGATCTTGTGTGCCTGACGTTCTTCGTCGGTGCCGTACTTCTTCTGAGCACGGATCATGATGGTACCGGCGATGCCTTCGATGATTACGATGCCGAAGAAGCACCACATAGTGGTCTGAATGGTTTCAGGAAGCACCAGAGCCGGGGTGATGAGCGCGAACAGGCCACAGCACAGGCGGGAGAAGCCGTTGATGAAGCCCTGGATGGAGGCGCGAATCTCGATCGGGAAGGATTCCTGGGTCCACACCTTGTACAGTGCTTCGCCTGCCAGCGGGGATCCGAGGTTCATGAAGGCTGTCGCGCCGACGATGACCCATAGGTCCGCACCTCCCATGGCCATGGCGGCCATGGCGATCAGCGAGATCACGATGCCCGCGAAGAACGCCTTGTTACGATATTTGCCGCCTGCGATGGACGCGAACACGATGTTGAGCACGAGCGTCACGAAGTTGAGGATGATGCCCAAGCCGGTGGCCAGGGACTGGGCGGCTCCGGCCTTGGAGAACATGTAGGTCTGGAACTGGCCCCACGTGTTGGCTAGCAGGTTCCAGCCGACGTAGAAGATCACGATGGCAAGGAAGTAGGTGAGCAGCACCTTCTTGTCGGCGCCGAACAGCACCTTGGTCACGGAAACCTTGCCGTTGCCTACAGCAGCCGGACGTGCGGCGTCACGAACGTCGGCAGCTTCATGGAAGCGGCGGAAGGTCGGAGAAAGCAGTCGCCACAGCCATGCGATCACAGCGAATACTGTGAGGATGGCGAACACCACACGACCACCGGTGGCACCCTGCATGGCGGAAACCAGGAACGCGCAAATGAAGGAGATGAACACACCCACCTGCCAGAACACCTGGGTGGTGGAGACGAGCTGTGCGGCGGTGGCCTCGTCTGGAGCATCATGGGAGACGATGGTCATGGAAACCGGCAGATCCGCGCCGGAAGCCAAACCTGCAATGATCAGGCCGATCAGCAGTACGGTGAAGTTCGGGACGAACACGCAGATGGCGGCACCGATGGCGTAGAACAGGTTGATCCAGTTGAAAAACAGCACGCGGCCGATCTTGTCGGCCAAGCGGCCTCCGAACAGCGAGCCGAAGGCGATGGCGAAGGTCAGAATACCGGAAAGCAGGCCGACCTGCGTGGTATCGAGTCCAAGGCCTTCCTGCCAGACCACAATGGTTGCCGACAGACCGACGATGATGCCGGATCCCAGCATCGATCCGATGCCTGCGGCGAAGGCGAGCGGCATGTATTCGCCCAATCCTTTGCCCTTCTTGGTTGAAGTATTCATTGCTCTTTCCTTACTTTTTCATACTTGCATGCGTTTTTTCACACAAGTATGTCCTTCTTTTTCAAATGGTTTTCACTGCGTTTTCAAATTGCCGAGGCATCTCCTTTGATCTGTCCAGCATTCAGAAAACACTGCGATTCCATTGTTTTATACACCAGAACATCCTGCCGTTCTCAGCAGCACCTCCAGTGATGTTGTAGTTGAAATGCTACATTCGTTTTTGAAAATTTCAAAATCGTCGCGCGTTTTTCAATATACAATTTCAAAAGAGAGCGCGTAGACTATTGATACATCAAGGAATAACCGGTTTATGTACGAACAGGAGCAATCTCATGCCAGCATCAAAACGTGTGGGCGTTTCCGACATCGCCAAACATGCCGGCGTCTCCATCGGCACCGTATCCAACTATCTCAACTACCCCGAACGCGTATCGGACACCTTAAAAGAGAAAATCGGCGCAAGCATCAAAGAACTGGGCTACACCCCCCGCAGAAACACGCTTCTCCCCCAGCGAGAGAACGCCGGACCGCGCCTCATCGGCTATATCATGACCGATATCGAACATTCCCTGTTCACCTTCATCCATGAAGGAGCGCAGGAGGTCTGCGAAGAAAACGACCTGCAGCTTATCGCCTTGAACGCATCATCCGACGCGCAACGGCAAAACGAACTGGTGAAAACACTCATCGACATGAACGTGGCCGGAATTCTGCTCAGCACCATATCCGACTCCCCCGAAGACGTGGCCGCGGCACGAGCGGCCAACATTCCCATCATCCTGCTCGACCATACCAATCCCCGTCACGCCGATCAGGTGTGCTGCGTGCTTGAAAACAATATGGCGGCCGGGCAGATCGCAGCCGATGAACTCATTCGCATCGGATGCAGCCGCATCGCGTTCGCCGCACACTCATTTGACTATGAATCCGTACAAAATCGGCAGATGGGCGTCGAAAAAACCATTGCGCGCACGCATGGAAGCACGCAATTGGAACTCATCAATTCCAAAGGTCTGATGTTTGAAGACGGTTACCAGCTCGGCCTGGACATCATCGACACAATGAAGCGTAGCGGCCTGGACGCCATTCCAGACGGCATCATCACCGTCTCGGACGCGCTTGCCGCCGGCGTGCTGTCGGCATTCCATGACCATAACGGCCCACGGGTTCCAGAAGATGTTTGCGTCATCGGCATGGAGGGGGCACGGTTGGAGACCAAATGCCCCATGTCGCTGACCGTAGTGAACGCGCCCGCTATCGACATGGGGCGCAAGGCCATGGCGCAGATGCTCGACTACATCGACAATCCCGCCGCACACGTGCACAGCACCACGCTTATCGAGCCGACTCTAATCCGACGCGAATCCACACGCGCATAATCGCATGCGGAACACTGTTAGCACAGCCCAACTCGACGCAATACAACGGCAAGGTGGGTCTCCTTACCTGGCGAAACCCACCCTTACTACTATTCTGCAGCGTTTGAAAATTTCAAACCATCAGACTGCGGCACGGGACTTGTCTTGCAAGTCACCGAATACCGGTGTGGCCGAACCAAGCCAGTCGCGCTGTTCCTCATTGCCCATGGCATTACCTCCTACCGCCATTCATCGTCGAAGCGGCATATCATTCAGGCTCCGCATCCTCACGGAGCAACCTCACGGAATGATAGACTTTTTGCCCCGAGGGCAAGGTCAACACGAACAGTGAAGCCCACGACAAGGAGACAATACGTGGCCGGCGATGATGACGAGCTGCTGACGATTGGCGAAGTGGCCAAATTGGACGGCATCACCGCCAAGGCGTTGCGCTATTACGATGCGCATAACATCTTGAAACCAGCCGCGGTAGACCCGGCTACCGGCTACCGGCTACCGGCTACCGATACTACACCCCCGATCAAATGCTTGACGTCGATGTGATGCGTATCTGCATCGCCGCCGGCGTGCCATTGGATTCGTTGGAGAAATTCCGTTTCGAAGACGGTTCGCTTGATTGGCGAGCGTTACTTGCCGCAGCGCAGTCGCAGGTGGATGAGCGCATTCAGCAATTACGACGATTGCAGACGTCAATCACCGATTATTCCGGGGAATTGGTATGCAAGGCCTTCTCCCCCGAAGATGGGTTGGTGCGTGCCGATTTGCTGCCGACTTGGCTGGTTGCACAACCTTGCCTCTACGGTAATGTTTGCGATATAAAACGATATTTACGCATAATGACGTCGTTGCGTACCTTGATTCGCGATGCGCAGGCACCGCATTTGCTGCGCAGAGGCATACTGTTGGATTTGGTGGAATGCAAGGCGTTCGCTTTTCAACAGTTCGCGCCAACGCAGCGCATGCTTGATATTTTCCATTCCGGCGATCGTTCGCAAGTAACCTACGATTACCACTTTCCCACTGGAACCGTTGTTATCAATCCTCCCGGAGGTCCTGCGGAAAGTCGCGTAATCGAGCGTGAATCGTTGGCGCAATGCTTTGAGGATGGCATGGCGTTGGCTGAATCGCTCGACGCTGAGGATTGGCCGCATGTCACCATGACTGAGATTTGGGGCAGTCATGCCCCAAATGGTTCGGCTTGCAGGCTACTCCTGAGCACGCTTCACCGAGAAGCGGAACATGAGCAACGCCAGAATCTCACCGCATACGGCCATGCCGAAGAACACCCACATGCTGGTGGAGAAGCCAGCCACATAAGCGTCAGCCTGCTGCATGCCGGCATTCACGTTGGCGGCCGAGAATTCGGAAATCAACGTGGATGCCACAGCCGTGCCGATGGCGCCTGCGAGCTGCTGCATGGTATTCATCACCGCGGAACCGTCGGCGTTCATGGAAGACGGCAACTGGTTCAACGCATGCGTCTGATCGGGCACCAGCACGAATCCGGAAGCGGCCATGAACAGCGCGTATGCCACGGCAATGGCTCCTTCGTGCGAGCCGCCAAGCATCATCGCCACATCCATCACCGCCACGCCAACAAAACCGCAGGCGATGAACTTCGGCGGGAAATGCTCTTTCAACGCGCCGCCGATCAGTGGAGCCGACACCGCGCCAATCACAGCGCCCGGCAGCAAAATCAAAGCGGCCGCCATCGACGTATGCCCCAATCCTCGCTGCAGCAGAATCGGCAGCAAGAAGTTCACACCAAGCACACCGCCGGAAGACATGAGCAGAATCACCATGCCGAGCGTGAATCCCGAATATGCAAACGTACGCACTTCCACCAACGGATGAGCCATACGCAACTGCAATACGGCGAACACCGCCAACACCACAATGGCACCGATAAGCACACTCCAGAATCGCCAATCGCCATTCCATTGCGCGAAGAAACTGGCCGCAACAATAATGCCGGCCAAGCCAACAGCCACCAACAGCAGTGATGGCACCGACAGATAGCCCTTCTCACCGTGACGGATGTCAGGCACGGTAGCCGCGCCAAGCACGAACGAAATCACCAGGAACGGAATCATGGCATAGAAAATCCAATGCCAGTTCAGGAATTCCATCACCAATCCGCCGAACACCGGCCCGATGGCCGGAGCCGCGCACGTCACCAAACTCACCAACCCAAGCATCATGCCGCGCTTGTGGAATGGAGCCTTGTCGAGAATGATGTTGGTCAGCAGCGGCAGGGAAACACCCGTGCCGAGCGCCATGATCAGTCGTGCGGCAAGCAGCATCGGAAAGTTCAATGCGAGCGCGCCGACGAGCGTTCCCACGGAAAACAGCGCGATGGCCATAACAAACAACGCTTTGGTCGGGAATTTGCGCACCATGAACGGTGACGTCGGAATGGCCACGGAAAGCAACAGCAGATACCCGGTGGTCAGCCATTGCACCACGTCGGCGGAAATCGCAAACTCTTCCATCAACGCCGAATATGCGATGTTCAGCGAAGTTTCCGACAGAATGCCGAGGAAGGTGAGAATGGCGAGCGTCACCACCACGATGGTGAGTTTGCCTTCGCTCATACACTTGTCGTTGATTGCGCCGCTTTGTACGCCGTTGGTGGCGGAAACCGTGCCGTTTTCGGCATGTTCGATGGGTATGTCTGATGGTGCGTTCCTCTTATCCGTAGACACTCTGCTCCTTCGATAGAAAGGTTGTGTAATAGTTTTTGCTTCGAAATTGTCGACGATATTCGCATGCCGGCGCGGCTACAGTTTGCGCCGGCACACACCACACATTACGTAAGGCAGAACATTATGTAAGGCAGAAATGTTACGTGAAATTGCATGAGCCGCCTACGATCAGCATTTCGTAGGCGGCTCATATCAGTCTGGCGTGTCGATTATCGGGTTCTGCGACACGGTTTATTTTGGTTGCTTATGCGACGGTGAAGGTGGTGCGCTTCAGGTCTTCGCGGCGGCTGGAGTGACCGATAAGCACTTCGAATTCGCCCGGCTCAACGATTCGGTTAGCTTCAGAATCGACGATGGTGCAATCGGAAACCGGAATATCGAAGGCAACGGTCTTGCTTTCGCCCGGTTCGAGTTCCACGCGCTGGAATGCTTTGAGTTCACGATCCGTCCAGCTATAGGAGGTCACGATGTCGCCGATGTAGAGCTGCACTACTTCCGTGCCCTTGCGATCGCCCGTATTGGTGAGGGTGATTTCGGCATGCACGGTGTCGGTTTCGCCGAATGCGCCGGATTCCGGAACGTTGGTGACCGTCGGTTCGCCGTATTCGAACGTGGTGTAGCTCAGGCCTTCGCCGAATGCGAATGCCGGATCCTGTGTGAGGTCGGCGTAGCGGTTGCCGTGCTGGCCGCGAATCTGGTTGTAGTAGACCGGCAGCTGACCTGCATGGCGTGGGAAGGTGATCGGCAGTCGTCCGCTCGGCTCGGTTTCGCCGAGGATGATTTCGGCGATGGCCTGGCCGCCCTTCATGCCCGGGCTTGGAGCCCACAGCAGAGCCGAAGTGCCTTCGGCCGGTGTTTCGTCAACAATCACACCGTTGGTACCGATCACGGATGCCGGCAGCACCTGCGGCTTGGAGCTGACGAGCACCACCACGAACGGCTTGCCGGTTTCGCGAGCCACGTTCGACAGCGCGTCGATCAGTGCATTCTGGCCGCCGAGCAGTTCAAGCGTAGCGGTGGAGCAGCCTTCACCAATGGCTTGAATCACATCACCCACCACGGCCACGATCAGGTCGCTTTGGCGAGCGTTTTCCACGGCTTCATCGAGCAGTGCGCGGTCGAGCTTGGCGGAAACGCCGATCTTCGGGCGAGGCTGGCCATCCGGGTAGAACTCGCCTTCCGGATCAGGCACCAAATCCACGATATTGGCACCGCGGGAGTACACGACCTCGCAGCCTTCCGGAGAGAGCTGCTTGAAGCCATCAAGCACGGTGGTGATCATCTCGCGCGGGTGGCCGTCAGGCATCCAGTTGATCTGACCGGAGCTGCCCGCCCAGTCGCCCAGCTGAGTTTGCGCATCGTCGGCAAGCGGACCAACGACCGCGATACGCTTCGCGCCAGCCGCATTGAACGGCAGCGAACCATTGTTCTTCAGCAATGCCACGGCTTCGCGAGCCACTTCGAGATTGAGCTGCTGGTGTTCTTCGGAGCCGATCACCGCATTGATGCGTTCCTGATCAGGCAGACGCGGATCTTCGAACAGTCCAAGACGGAACTTTAGTGCGAGAATACGAGCCACGGCGGCATCAATCAACGATTCGTCAAGCAGACCGGTCTTCACGGCTTCGATCGCACCCTCGTAGAACTTCGGGGTGGTCATCACCAAGTCGTTGCCGGACTTGACCGCGTCAGCGGCGGCCTGCACATAGTCCGGCTTAACCTTCTGCTCCCATACGGAACGTCCGACGTTGTCCCAATCGGTGATAAGCGTGCCCTGATAGTTCCAAGCGCCACGCAGCCTGTCGGAAAGCAGCCACTTGTTGAAGGTGACCGGCACGCCTTCGATGGATTCGTAGCCAAGCATGAAGGTGCCACAGCCTTCCTTGGCCACGCGTTCGAACGGCGGCAGGAACCAGGATTCCAGCTTGCGGTGGCTCAGATCGGCTTCGGAAGCGTCACGGCCTCCCTGGGTTTCGGAATAGCCCGCGAAATGCTTGGCGCATGCGAGAATCGCGTCTTTGGCAAGCGGCTCGCCCGCCTTGGCACCACCCTGATAGCCTTTGACGATGGACGATGCCATTTCGCCGATCAGGTACGGGTCCTCGCCAAAGGTTTCGCCCACGCGACCCCAACGGGTGTCTCGCGCGATGCACAGCACCGGAGAGAACGTCCAATGCACGCCGGTAGTCGACACTTCCTCGGCGGTGGCACGGCCCGCGGCCTGCACTTTTTCGGAATCCCACGTGGTCGCCATGCCCAATTGTTCCGGGAAAATGGTGGCTCCCGGCCAGAAGGAATAGCCGTGAATGCAGTCGTCACCGATCACCAGCGGAATGCCGAGACGGGTTTTGGTGTTCACCGTTTCCACGGCTTTCGGCAGGTCGGACGGTGAGGTGTGCAGAATGGAACCGACATGCTTGTTGACGATTAGATCGTCCAAGTCGCCGCTTCGCGCGTCAAGTTGCATCATCTGTCCGACTTTTTCCTCAAGGGTCATACGGCCAAGCAGATCGGCGATGCGTTCCTCAGTGGGAAGTTCCGGATTCTTATAGGGCAGATTTACCGTATTTTCAGTGGTTTCGGCCATGGATTGCTCACTTTCCTCATTGAAGCGATTTCCTTTAATTACCAATTGGTAGTTTAACACGATGCAGGCACGCACGCAACTCAACATGACCATACCAACACAGAAGGCGAGAAGCCCGTCAGCCCCCTCGCCTTCTCACACGAATACATGCAATGCAATCTTAAATAATCAGCGATATGCATCCCATAATGGAGCGGGAAACAGCATGTTTTCCATCTGAGCCCACTCTTTGCACAAATCAACTTCAGGTTCACGCAACCACCATAATTGCACGCCATCCATGATTTCCATGGCCTTACGCACCACCGGACGCATACTCGACTTCCACGAACCCAATTGCGGAGGAATCAGCCAAGGATATCGCGAATAATGCTCCCAAATATCGTCCATACGGGCAGTGAATTCATCATGCAACGGATGATCCGGGTTCAGGGATTCCGCCGACAGCACGGTGAACAGCTGCACCATCATGCGTCGGCGCGAGTTGTGTTTCACCAGGTAGCGCAGATACGCGGGAAAATGCGGCGCGGCAGGATCACTGCCAGGCATACCGGATGCGAAGAAATCCTCAGGAGTGCCCGTTTCACCGTAATACTCGTTGAACACCATCGCCAGCATATGGTCTTTATTACCCACATACCGAAGCACACCCTGCTTGGAGATGCCAACACGATCAGCCACATCCTGAATGGAAATACCGTTGAACCCACGCTCGCTGATCAGCTGCACCGCGGCATCCAGCACTTCCTCACGCCGCTCCTGCGGTGATTTTCGGATACGTTTCGGAGTCTCTTCCTCTGCCATGATTCCGAGTCTAATGCACCTTATGTCGATTGCCGTTGATTGACTGACTATGGCATGTCATCGTGAGAGGTATCCGCCCGAATCCATCCATGACGCCATACGCGAGTCAGATCCCACGCCTCAAGATTGCCGCCGTTGCGAGGATCCCGCGGCGGTTTCCCTTCGCCACTACCCGGTTTCGCGGAGCGCGCAAGCTGGTAGCTCCAATAGATCTGTCCCGCCGACACGTCCCATGCCGCGCGTTGCAATCGTGACACTTGGCGGTATGCAGCCGATCGGTTTTGGCTGTGTAGGGCCCACTGATTCTCCACGCACCACTCGCCCACCAGCACGGGAATACGACGAGCCGCCGAACGAATGGCGATACCACTCGCGCCCACCAGCATCCGGTACAGCCATGGCAGTCGCCGCGATCGCAGGTACAGCCGGCGTGCCGGTCCCGAAAACAACGGATCCTCCATCGCGATGAGATACTGATGGGTGTCGAGCATGACGTTGCGCATGCCAGCACGACGAAACCAACCGCCCCAGCGGAGTAGTCGGAAACCGTCATGGAATACGATCACGGTTTCCGGACGCAGCACGGCGCGCAACCGGGCGTAAGCGTCGCGGTAGAAGCGCTTCAGAAACCGCAGTGAGACATACGTGCTACCGGAAGCCTCATGAGAGTCTTTCGCCGTGTTCGACGTGCTATGGAACACCGACCAGCTCACTGGTTCGTTGAGTACTTCGATGCTGTGCAGGGCCGGTTCGTCGCGGTATCGGCGAGCCAATCGCTCCAGCACGTTCAGCGTGTACTCCACCAAGTCCGTATTCTGCGCCCATTTGCACACACCCGTCAGACCGCCGTTGTCGAAACCATTCTGCGATTCGGGAACGGTATGCAGGTCAATCATAATCTTCAATCCCGTCTCCCGCGCCCAACGGAACGCGCGGTCGAGGTACGTGATGCAGCCCGGATGCCCGGGCCAGTCGCCGAAGATGAAATACGGTATGGGAATGCGTACGAGGTTGATTCCGTGACCGACGATAATACGGAAATCCTCCAGGGTGATGTAGGTTTCGCGGTGCCGGCGCAGTTCCTCGGCGAGATTCCGTTCGGACCAGAGGGATACGTGCGTGCGGTGCATCCAGATTTCATCGTCTTCGGCGCTGCGGGTGAACGGTTTCGGATCCATCCATTTCTCCAGCACCAGCCAGTTGCCGAGGTTCACGCCGTCGATTCGCTCATCGATGCCTAGCACCATGCGTCTCACCGCCCTTACGCTCGGGGGTTGCCCGACTTTTCGTTTCCGTCCATCACAACCCATGGCAAAACCCATTCGGCCCAATGGGCCAAGGAACCGTGCGTCATTCGCAACATTCCTTGGTCCATTGTATGTGCCCCGCGAGCGGCCACACGTCCGCTCGGAATCGGATCACGACCGGATCAGGGTCGTTGAATGATCGTGGTGGCCGCCCGGGCGGGATCAGTCGACAGGCTTCGTTTCGTCCGCCTCATAATCGAAGAAATCAAAATCGGCGGTCTTCTCATGCAACGAAGCATCAGTGACGGCAATACCGACCATAGTGCCGGTGAACTCACCGAACTTGCAGTATTCGTCAGAGAACGTGGTGGTATCGAAATCCGGACCGATCTTGGTCCAATTCTCGCCATCATAACCCCATTCGAACCAAGTGCGACGGCCCTCAATGTTCAAACGGAAGTAAATCGGCTTATCTTCCACGGCAACACGAGTGTCAAGCATTTCCGTCTTTTCGCCGTTTTCGAGACGCACGATCGAAATCGCGCTGCCGCCAAGCGTCTGCGAATAATACTTGCGCAGGAAAATGTTATTCATGTTGTCGTAGTAGATGGTCAAGCCAGCGCTGTGCTGGTAGACTTCCGGCTCGAACTCCATCTTGGTGGTCACCGTGGCATACACGCTCGTCAGCTTGCGAGTAAGCAGGCTCGTACGATTCAGCGAGGCAAGCGATTCTTCACCGCGAACACGCAGCCAGCCCGGGCGTTCCGTAGCATTCGCAAACGTGCTCGGCATCTGACGCGGCGAGTAATACCAGTTGCCCAATTCGCCGCCATCAAAGTCATCAAAGTTCGGAATCTCCGGCATCGGCACATCCGGCAGATTCGGTTCCTCAACCTCAATCTTCGCCAGATTGGAACCGTCAGCCATACGCAGCCAGCCATCAGACGTCCACTGCATCTTCTGGATAGCGGTTTCACGGCCAAGCGTGCAACGCAATTCCGGCACGAACGGACGGCTCGTCAAATGCACCAGATAGGTTTCGCCATTCGGCAGGTCAACATACGAGCCATGCCCGGACTTTTGCAGCACGGAATCCGGGTTGAAATAGCGCGGCTTCAGATGATCGTCATCGGCACGCTCGTTCGACTCCTTCGGCTGTGACGTAACCAGCGGGCCATTCGGATCCGGCTCGTACGGACCCCACACATTGCGGGAACGCCCCATGGTCACGGAATGGTTGTAGCCAGTACCGCCCTCAGCGCACATAATGTAATACCAGCCGTCACGCTTGGTCAGATGCGGAGCCTCAATGCAGCCACGATCAGTAGCACCACGCCAAATACGCTTCGGATAGCCAACCACATGCTTGGTTTCCGGATCATATTCCACGCAGCAGATCACACCCGGCTTCTCATAGCCTTCGCGGGTCTCCCACTCCAAGCTGACGATGTACTTCTTGCCATCATCGTCATGCAGAATGGACGCATCGAAACCGGAGGAAGTCAAATACACCGGCTCGCTCCACGGGCCTTCAATATTCTTCGACTTAATAAGATAATTATTCACGTCGAAATAGCGCGCATTCATGGAATTCATAACACCATAAATCACGTAGAACATGTCCTCTTCCTCACAATACGTGAGGCAAGGAGCCCAAATGCCCTTAGCGCTCGGCAGCTTGGTAAGGTTCGGATTCGTGTCATCGGTAAGCACATGGGTAAGCAGCTCCCAATGCTTCATATCCTTCGAATGGTAGATCGGAATGCCAGGGAACCATTCGAATGTGGAGACGGCAACATAATAGTCGTCACCTTTACGGCAAATGGCCGGATCAGGATTGAAGCCTTTAAAAATAGGATTCTGCAGCATTATCTCTCCTTTGATTTCTGCTTTTCTTTTTTCGTTTTTTACTTATTGCGATTTTGCTTTAGTTATTGCGGCGCCCGCCGCTTACTGCAGTGTTATTTGGTTACTGCAGTGTCCGCCGGAGTCTGCGATGCTCTATTGCTGACACGCTCCAAGGCCGCTCTGGCCAGTCTTTACGGTCTCAACAGAGCATCGCAGACTCCGGCTCGTAACGCTTTTGCGTTACGTTGCGTTGCACTTACGTTGTGTTACGCAAGTTGATGTTTTTAGTGAGTTTTTCCTTTTTTAAAGGATGGGAGGGAGGGGGAACCAGGATTGGGCTATGCAGCGGCCTAGGTCCCAAGAGTCCCAGCCGATCCAGCCAGGGGTGTTGACCGTGTCGGTGAGCAGCTTGTAGTTCCAGTAGTAGAAGCCGCTGCCGTTGCTCCATGCTTCAAGCTGCGACTTGGCAACGTCTTGGTAGAGCGCACGCTTTTCTTCGGCACTGAGCGTTTCCGCCTGCGCACCTTCCTCGCCGTTGAGCACGCTCTGGCCGCCGTGGGTGTCCACACCACAGCCGACCGAGTTGAACAGGCACCACTCGCCCACAATCACCGGGAAGTATTCGCTCATTTCGGCGACCATCGGAGCGTACGTGTTGCGCACGAAATCGTCGTAGCCTTCCACGGTCTGCGGGCAACCCATCATTTCCGCGGCCATCAAGTACTGGTGGGTGTCGAGGATCACGTTTTCGAACTCTGACGCAAGCTTGCCATCTGCGCCACGCATGAAGTCCTTCCACTGTTCGATATCGAATCCATCATGGAATACCACAGCCTTATCAGTCGGCAAAGCACCCTTGTCGACGTCGCGCAGGCGACGATATGCGGTGATGTAGAAGTTCTTGAGCCAGTCGAATTCAATCGGACCGGTGCCTTCCGCAAGTTCGGCATCGACGGCCTTGTATCGTTCGGTCACGTTCATCATCGGCCAAGACGTGGTGGTGTTCGGCTCGTTGATGATTTCAATGCCCATCAGCGGTTGTCCCATCGAACAATGCCGGGTTCATCCACTTTTCCAGAACCAGCCAGTTACCCAGGTTCACGCCCTTGATGTAATTGAGGTCCATATGCACTCCTCCGTACGTTTTCGATCGCAGTTTCTATTACTTAGTAACCACTTAGTTAAATGATAATACATTTTTCTTCCTTACGCAACTCGACTACACGAAAAGCCCCTTTCTTGCGGGAAGAAAGAGGCTTTTTACAACCAGAAAGAAATAATTAGCTAGCAAAGCGTCACGCGAAGGGCATTCACCGAAGCGGCGGGCAGTGCCACCGTCAGCTCGGCGCCGCCAGCGGATTCACGCACGGTCACAGCAGTATCAACATCCGCAGTATGGGTGCGCACGAGATCCGGATACCCCACAGTATTGCAATCATGCGGATCTTCGGAAGCGAGCGTTTCCATCGATTCGACTTTGGCTCTGCACGGAAGCTGCAATCGTACTTCAGCAGCATCGTTCATGTGTGCATTAGTCAGATTGACCAGCAGCTGAGTGCCGTCTTCATTGCGTGACGCAAACGTATATACGGCGGAATCTTCGGAATCGTTGCGATTCACATCAAGTGCGATCATGCCACGATGCGCCCTGTACATCATGAATACGTCATAGTTAGGCGTAAGGATGGTACGATCGCCTTCAGTCAAGATCAGTGAGTTAAGCACATTGATGGTCTGCGCGTTACACGCCATGGTCACCTTGTCGCAATTACGCTGCAGCAGATCCAACGTAAGCGCGGTGGTGATGGCGTCACGCATGGTCACCTGCTGCTTGAGCGCAGGGCGTGCGAAGAATGCGGTCTTGTGCCAATTGCCCCATTCGCCGATGATTAGATCGACATGCGCGAGCTTGGAATCCATAGCCACCTCCGGCTCATGAATAAGCGCCAGGCCGTCATTCATCAAACGCCACTGATCACGCAGAATATCTTCAAGTTCGAGGCATCCCTCAATCACCGCATTCCAGCCGTCTTCATCGAACCGGGTGGGAGTGTCGGCATCGTTGTCCACATTCCAATTGTAGAAGTGCAGATCATAGCCGTCGATATTCGGCTGACGATATTCGGCAAGACCACGGAAGAAATCCTGGGTCCACTGCACGCGTTCGCGCGGCTTGTTGCCGTCAGGACCACTCGCAATAGCATACATTGGGGTCGGCGCGAACACATCGGTGGTGAAGCTCGGCATGGCGGATGCGAACCTGCGGTATTCATTGAGGTAAGTCCGCGGAGTCATGGTACCGCCGCCAGCCCACACTTCGTTGCCGATCCCCCAATATTTCACCCCGTAAGGTGCCTTATGGCCGTTAGCCTCACGTTCCTTGGCAAGATCAGTGGGCTGCGCACGATTGCAGTACTCCATCCAATCCTTCATTTCGGCGACTGTGCCGGAAAGCATGTTGATATTGATCCACGGTTCAGCGCCGAGCATTTCACACAAACGCAGGAATTCGTCGGTGCCGAAGCTGTGATCGTCCAGCTCATAGGTGGCGAAATTCTCGTTGAAAATGGTTTTACGTTCGCTTTGCGGGCCCACACCGTCACGCCAATGGTAGGTATCCGCATAGCATCCGCCCGGCCAGCGAATAACCGGCGGCTGCAATGCACGCAAAGCATCCAATGTGGCCTTGCGGTAGCCACGCTCGTTTTCGATCGGGGAATCCTCTCCCACCCATAGACCTTCATCAATGCATTCGCCAAGGAATTCAATGAATTGGCCATGCAGTTTCGGATCGATACGACCAATCGTACTGTTCGGGTCAATGCAGACAACCATGGTTTGCTCCTTTTGCCGTAGTGCTCACATCTGCAACGTTCGTAATTCGTATGGTTCTTGTAGTTATTGTGCCGCACAATATATGCGAAATGGCCGAAGATTCCAGGAGAGATAATGAAAGAATCTCCGGCCAAGTTATTTCGAAAAGCGCCGACGCTACTTCACCTTTTTAATCATCAGAATGAAGATGCAGGCGAGCGCCACCATAATGATTGCCGTCGGGAACACCAGTCCGTACGAGCCGGTAGCTACCACAATGGCGGAGGTGACAATCGGGCCGACCATCTGACCGAGAGTAGTGGCAATGTTCAAAATGCCCAGATCCTTCCCGGCCTCTTCTTCATTCGGCAGAACGTCAACATTGAGCGCCTGATCGACGGAACCGTACATGCCGTAGCCGAAGCCACCGATGGCGGAGAAGAGAATCATGCCCAACGCGTTGTGCATGAGCCATGGCAGAGCATAACCGATGGCGAGCAGCACGCTTGCGGCCACAACCGGAATCTTACGGCGACCGATTTTGTCGGAAATCGGACCTGCGGAAAGCGCGGAAATCAGGGAGACAACCATCAGCACCAAGCTCATGGTAGAAATGGTGGCCGCGGAATCTTCAACACTTTGACCAATGTAGTCCTGCAGAATATACAGCTGGTAGTTGAGAATCATGTAGTAGCTGAACAGCAGCAGGGAACGGCCGATAAATGCCAGCCAGAAGTCGCGAGCGCCTTTGGTCGGCGGACGGAAGCTCATGATAATACCCTTGAAATCAACCTTTTCCTTAGGCATATCCTTGCTGGACTTTTCCTTCGGCCAGAAGACCACGGCAAGCACACCGGAAAGACCCATAGCCACACCGGACACGATGAAGCCCGGGAGCTGCAGGGTGATGAACTGCGCACCAACAATCTGACCAAGAGCAGAACCGAACAACGTACCTGCAGAGATAAATGCGGACATGGTGCCGCGCATATCTTCAGGAATACGGTCAGACAGAGATGCGATGACCGGTGCGATCATCATGTTCAGACCAACCATGGAAATGCAGTAGCTGATGCCAATGCTCACACCGTCCGGCAGAATGCCGATGAGGAACAGCGAAATGCCCGCAACAATGCCGCCCGATGCGATCCATGGCGTACGACGTCCGAAGATCGAGCGCGTACGGTCAGACATGTTGCCAACCACGAGGTTGGAAATCAGCGAAGCCAATGCCGTGGCCGAATTCAGCACGCCGAAAATGGCGTCTTTGCTGTCGGGCGCGATATCAGCCAAACGCTGCGGCAGCAGCACTGCAGCAACGATCTGTAACGCCAGCATCCATGCGAACGAGAACACGAAGAACGCTACGCAGAAACGCGTTTTGTCGATTTTGGAAAGCTCGTTGGCATGCTCCGCAGGCCGTACGTCAGTCATGCTTGTCTCCTTATCTTTCTTTTTCAAAGTCAGCCCTCTACGTTTTTTTGCCGAATCTTCAATGATCATGCAAACAACAGGCAAGAGAGGCGTTGTGTTGAAGTCAACTCTCATCGGCTTCGTCAGTTATCTTATATCTTAAAGATATAAGATAACAAATCGGCGTGTCGAACAACGACCTACTTTCAAGCACAGCAATCAACCGCATAACCGCAATATCGAAACCACATGAAAACGCATGTGGACAGCGGCAATAGTATTCTTCAAATCAGTATGGAATCACAGGAAAACACATCAGCAAACAGCATCAAGAGCCGTCCAATCAACCAAAGAAAACGACTCTCCCCAGCGCAGCGACGAAAACAAATCACACAAGAAGCGGTAACCCTAATCACGCAATACGGGTCATACGGCTTCCCAATGCAAGCATTAGCCGATGCAGTTGGCATGACCCTGCCCGGACTCAACCATTACGTCAAAAACCGAGAAGAATTACTCTCATTGGTCATCGAAACGTTCTACGACTCCGAAGAAGGCAATGCCCACACGACATTGGGCGCAGCCATCAGCCACTGCGACCAAACAGATTCAGCAACCAAAGAACGCCGACATCTGCCCGGCGCATTGCACGAAACCGTGCGCTTCAACGCCAAACGTCCCGAACTTGTCGCACTGTTCATGCGCCTCGCCATCGAAGCGTCCGATCCAGAACACCCAGCCCACGAGTTCTACCAGAACAGACACAATTCGATTTTGACCGACATGACCAGCGTGGACTGGGAACTACCGGAAGAATACCGCGATCCAGAACGCCTACATGACCTCATCGTCACCGCGTTCTTTGCCATGGACGGCGTGCAAATCCAGTCGTTAACCAATCCCAACGAATCCATGATGCAACTATGGGAACGCGCAGAACACATCCTATTCCCCTCCCCCACATGGGACGGCTACCGCTGAACAGAGCGCAAACAAGCAAAGACACCGCAAACGCAAAAAGGCGTTTGCCTGCGGCGACCGGTAACCGATCACCATAGGCAAACGCCCCGCAACACAACACCGGCTTGCGAAGATGGCAGGAAGAGAAGGGAAACCTGCCATCCGGCATTCAAAAAACCGCTGCCACAACCAAGCCGACGCGTTACGCACACATTCGCATCAGCCAGGCAGCTCCCGTCAGTCCAGCACAAACGTGTTGAACGAACGCGGAGCAAGCGTTACCTTGATACCGCGATCGGCATTGCAAGGATCGGCAAATTCAAACGGACGCTCCTCTTCGAGAGCGTTCTGGGCCACCACCACAATGGTGCCATCCGGATTACGGAACGCAATAGCCATCGAATTGAAATGACCCGTAGTGCCAAGCACATGCGCACCCGGCTTAACGAAATGCGAGAAATGACGCATCACATAATATTCCGGATTACGGCGAACCTCATGCGTATCCGCAGTAATGGTGAACAGTGAATTCTGCCACCACCCCCACGTAGAATCCTGATCGTCAAGAATCATATTCCAATAAGTGTAAGCAGTCACGCCATTACGCAAATAATGGTTGATCAAGTGGAAAATATACTCCGCATATTCCCACGTATTATCGCCCATACCGCATTCGGATTCAGACTGAATCAGCTCGATTTCAGGCCAGGATTCATGCGTACGCGCAATACAGTTCTGTCCGGCCCACTGGTAAGCGATGCCCTTGATGTACTTGCGAGCGCCATCGTCGAACAGAATATTGTCGACAAAACGGTTGTAATTATTCAGCTTCATGCCGTAGCCGCCGGTCCACGCCATATCTTCCGGACCATTCAGCGTACCCAGCCAAATATCGGTGTCAAGACCAGCTTCGTCAAAAGCAGGTCCAAGATAATCGCGGATGAACACCTTGAGCGCTTCGGAATCCCACAATGCACTCGGGAACTTCTGATCGGCAAACACCTCATTCTGCACATGCAGCTGGTTCACGGTAATGCCATGCTCGGCATAAGCCTGAATGTACTTGACGAAATACTTCGCATACGCCTTCAGATTCTCAGGAGTCTGCACCAAACGGCCATAGTTGTAAGCCTTCGGACGCTTCATCCACGTCGGCGGGCTCCACGGGCTGGAGAACAGCTGCATGTTCGGCTGCCATTCCTGCGCGCGATGAATATACGGAATCAGCGTCTGCTCATCATGCTCGACGGAGAAATGCTCCATCTCGTAATCGCCGTCGGTCTCGTTATAGCTATACCAATGATCGGCGAAATCATTGGCGCCGACCGGCGCACGATTGAAGGTGAAGTTCATCTCATCCGGGCTGAACAGTTCCTTGATGATCTGATCGCGTTCTTCCTCGATGACCGTCTGCAGAGGAAGCCAGCCAAGCTCGTTGAAGCAGCCGCCGAAGCCGCGCAACGCCTGATATTCGTTGCCGTCAAGCTGCAGATCGGCAGCGGAAGTGGCATGCGTGGATTCGATTTCTGATGATTTGTCGGCAAGCTTGTTGTCTTGCGTTGTTGCGATCCAAGTAGTCATGGAAAGTCCTTAGTATCGTCGTTGATTCTTTGGTTTTATTTTTATTCGTTTTTGAGTTGTTTTTTATTTGATTATTGGGATTTAGTTATCGATATTGAGTTTTGAGATTGAATTATTGAGATTGAATTATCGGCAACGCAATTTCATTTCAGTAAGTGCAAAAACCGCAGGATGCCGCGATAATCTATTCACGACACGCTCCAGGCCGCTCTAGCCAAGTCTTTACGGTCTTAAACAAATTATCGCGGCATCCTGCTCGTAACGCTATGACGTCACGTTTGCACTGTTATTTAGTTTTGCATTGTTGTTCAGTTTTGGAAAAACTTCCTATTCCTTCTCTCCCTCTCCTCTCTCGAAATTGAGGGGAGGGAGAGGAGGTGGGGTTACTTGACCTTCTTGATGGCCATGATGAAGAAGCAGCCGATGATGGCCAAGGCGATGGCGGTCGGGAAGGCGAAGTTGTAGCCGAGGGACACCACGATGGTGGACATGATGACCGGGCCGCACATCTGACCAAGGGTGGTGCCCATGTTCAGAATGCCCAGATCCTTGCCAGCCTCTTCCTTGTTCGGCAGCACATCAACGAGCAGAGCCTGATCGACCGCGGAGTAGACAGCGTAGCCGAGGCCAGCGATGCCAGCAAACAGGTACATGCCCAGGGTGGACGGGATCAGCCACGGCATGGCGATACCGATAGCGAAGAGCACGGAAGCCACGACAACCGGAACCTTACGACGGCCGATGAGATCGGAAACCGGGCCGGAGATGAAGGAGCCGACCAGAGACATGACCATCATGAGCATGGAAACGACGGACACGGTGACAGCGGATTCCTTGACGGACTGACCAATGTAGTTCTGGATGATGTAGAGCTGGTAGACGTTGATCATCTGGTAGCTCATGATCATGCAGAAACGGCCGGCGAAAGCCTTGTAGAAGTCGTGGGCGCCAGCGAACTTCGGCGGACGGAAGGATACGAGGACGTCCTTGAAGGAGCCCTCTTCCTTCGGCAGGAAGTCAGCGGACTGTTCCTTCGGCAGGATGATCACGGCGACGATGCCGCCGAGGAACATGAGCACGCCCGCGACAGCGAAGCCGGCAGTCAGGTTTTCGATGAAGAACGCGCCGATCATGGTACCGATCGGAGCACCGATGGTGGAGCCTGCGCCATAGAAGGCGGACATGGTGCCACGAATGCCAGACGGCACACGGTCAGACAGCACGGCGACCAGCGGGGCGATCATGCAGTTGAGGCCGAACATGCAGGCGCAGTAGAAGATGGTGAGCAGCACCGCGTTGTGCGTGGTGCCGGTCAGGAACAGGGTGACGCCACCAAGCACCGCACCGAAAACGATCCACGGAGTACGACGACCGAACCTGGAGCGGGAACGATCGGAGAAGTTGCCGAACATCAGGTTGGCAACTAGGGATGCCACTGCGGTGAACGCATTGACGATGCCAACGAGAGCATCCGGATCGGCGCCTTCGATGGTCTTGTAATGCATCGGCAGAAGCACGGCGGAGACGATGCCGAGACCCGACATCCACAACACGCCGAACAGCAGGAAGCCCGCACCGAAACGGATGGTGTTGACCTTGCTCAGTGGCTTGCCGGTTTCAGGAGACAGCTGCGGATCCTTGTCTGCAGCGGCGATGTTGGCGTTATAACGCACCAAACGCTCCTCTTTGCTTGCGATTGCTTCACTCATGAAACTCTCTCCTTCGATTCATGTTTCAGTAGTGTTTTCTGTGATATTCCTGTTTTCCGATAGGGCTTCTCTGCCCAATCAACTAACTACCACTTGGTAACTAGCTGGTTTTCATCATAGATACCCTTTCGAAAGAACGCAAGTCAGACGCGAATTTTTCCAACGGCAGCGTTTTTTCAAATAGCAATCCACAACGATTCGCCCCATACGGCAACTTCAGTTTTTATTACTTAGTAACTGCTTAGTTAAAGCATATTACAATCTCTTGTATCTGTCATTTTCCGGCGTGTCCCAACGTTTCCAACACACTTCCTCTCCCCCTTCTTGTAACTTAGTAAGCACAAGAAAGGAAAACGCATGCGTCGCCACATCGAAAGCAAAACCAAGAAACGAATGAGCGCAGAAGACCGCAAGAAAGCGATTCTCGAAACCACGGTCTCTTTCATCTCACAATTCGGATTCTGGGGATTTACCATTCGCGACGTGGCACAAGCTCAGAACATCACCGAAGCAGGCCTCCTTTACTACTTCAAATCCAAAGAACAACTCCTTGAAGCGACACTCAAATACGCCGATCGCACTAACCAAATCGCCATTGCAGAGCATCTTGGCGTCGAAGGCGTGACCGGCGAAGTCTTACAAGACGGCATCGCATACCATTGCGATCTCGGACTCAAGGCCATCTCCACGGGAACCGTGGAAACCAACGCAGGCCGACCCGAAATGGTTCGCCTCTACACCCTGCTCGAAAGCGAGGCCCTAAGCAAAGACCATCCGGTGCACGAGTATTTCGAACAGCGCGAAATCAATCTGCTGAAGGAATACACGTTCGCAGCCAAACGAGATGGCGTCGTCGATCCGGAACGCACCGCACTGCAGGTGCTATCCGCCATGGAAGGCTTGCAATTGCGGTGGCTCAACGAATCTCACGATATCGATTTCGTTGGAGAATGGAAGGCCCTGATCGGCCTTCTCATTCCCTAAACGTTCTCTTCTCGAGCTCTCTTATCGCAGATTTCAGCCGGCGATCACCGCAACATTCCAGCGGCCGATCGTCAACGGATCACCCTGCTTGACGGCTGCACCTTCCTTCAGCACGACTTCAGCATTTGCAACCTCATCAATACTGCCGTCGGTGGCGATGACGACCGGAGCGACCACTACTTCACCCTCAATCGGGCTTGCAACAGTAACTTCGTCGGCGGAATAGTTGAGCAGATACGTCACGTTCTCGCCACGGGCATTCACACCCTGGCGAACCGCGACCTGTCCCGCGAGCGCGGTTCCAGCGCCCTCGACGCCGGCATGCTCCACGGCCTCTCGCATAACCGCACGAATGGAATCGGCGTCAAGCAGTGTGGCGACCCACTCGGCATCGCCTTTGCCGAATGCGTGACGGGTGACTGCGGCGTAATCCTTCCAAGCGTAGTGTCCATAGGATGCGAGCACCTCAGTATCGGCGTCGGCGTTCAACAGTTCGATCAGCGACTGAGCATCGGTGGACGCGGTTTCGGCGAGCGCACCTGCGAATTCCACGGAAACGTGGCCGTTTGGGCGGGTGAACTGGTTGTACGTCATGCCGAACACGTCGGTGAGGTTGTGCGGCGCGCGGTCGTGCCATACGGTCACCTCGTCGTCGGTCACGAAGGAGCGCATGGTGGAGACGAGGTGTCCGCCGTTTTCAACGAACGCACGCAGGCGATCCGTAGTTTCCTGAGATGCGCAGTAGAGCGCCGGGGTCACGATCATCTCGTATTTGGCGAGACGTTCGGCCGGAGCATCGGACGGCACGAAATCGCATTCGACGTTGAGCTCGAACAGCGCGTCGTAGACATTGCGCACCACGTCGTTGTATTTGAGGGTGCCGCCGAATGGGAAGCCGGCTTCGATGAGGAACCAGTCGAGCGCGGTCAGCGATTCGTTGCTGACCATGATGGCTACTTTGTTGTGCTTCTTCAGGTGGACGAGCCGCTCCCCCACTTCCGGTTTGGCGATCTCGCGACCGAATACGCCGGCTTCGCAGTACGTGGGGTTCGGTTCGAGGTCGTGGCTCAGCAGGCCCTTCCAATATGTTTCAAAGGAATTATGGATGGAGTGCCAGTGCCAGTATTCCACCATGTCGGCGCCGGAGGCGAGGTGGGAGTAGGCCTGCAGGCGCAGCTGGCCGGGGAATGGCACCCAGCCGTGCTGGCCTTGGGCCTCGGTTTCGAGCACCAGGTAGTTCTGGCCGTTCTTGGTGGAGCGGGTCATGTCGCCGCCGAAGGCGATCTCCTTGCCGGTCAGGTCGTCTTCGGTCGGGTGGTAGATGTCCACGCCGGTGATGTCCACTGCGGTCGCGGCCTTGAAGTGGTCGACGGCCGGCTGCACGCCGTAGGAGTATCCGCGCCATTCGAAATCGAAGTTGTGGGTGATGAACTGGTCGTCATGCGCGTATTCGCGCACGATGTCGGCCTGCCACTGCAGGAAGGCGCGCACCTGATCGCGGCGGAACTTGTCGAATTCGCCGCCCAGGGACTCGTTGATGGTGGCAGTCACGTCCGGGAAGTCCTCCCAGGAGTCGATGCGGTTGGACCAGTAGTCGAGGCCGAAGTGGTGGTTGAGCTCGTTCAGATCGCCGTGGAACTTCTCATGCAGATACTTGACGAACAGACGCTGCATGTCGTTGGACACGGAATCGTAGTACTTGGTTTCATTATCGACTTGGTAGCCGATCACCGCCGGATGGTCGGCAACGTGGGAGATCAGCTTGCGGATCACGCGCTCACCGTAGAAACGGTAGGTGGCATTGACGATGTCCATGATCTGGCGGGCGCCGTACTTGCCTTCGCCGTTCGGAGTGACCGCGAGCACGCTCGGATCGATTTTGACGAGCCAGCTCGGCACCGCGTAGGTTGGAGTGCCGACGATGACATCGATACCGACACGCTGTGCCGCGTCGAGAGCACGATCCACATAGGTGAAGTCGAACGCACCCGGCTGCGGTTCGCAGGTGCTCCATGTGGATTCGGCAATACGGATAACGTTCAGTCCCGCTTCCTTCATCATCCTCATGTCTTCATCGACACGGTCGATGCCTTTCATCATGAGATATTCGTCGTAATATGCGGCACCGAAAAGAATGTGATCTGCCTCGTAACGACCCATGGATCCTCCATCGTCTTCATTGACTTGTTACTGATTGCTACTGTTTCTGCGTCTAAGGCTGTTCTTCTGCGATATCCCTGGGATATATCCTTGGATGCATCCTCGGAACTCTTATATCTAACAACCATTAGATATAAGAAATATAAATCTTCTAGATTCACTTGTCAAGAACCGCAAAATTTCATGGCGTGTCTTACCTAACAACCATTAGATACAGCGTTTCCCCTTGACCAAAACCAACCAATCACCGCACGCCACACAAAATGCTATCCCAGCAGGCAAATCCATCCAGCCACTGGAGGAATCACCCCGCCCAAAACCTTCCAAAAGTCCTGATTCTTCCAGCGAGTGGAAGAATTGGGACGCGAAAGGCTATAGAAACACAGCCCGCAAGAGAGTTGCACACGGCTTAGCGGTAGCTGTCCCAGACAGGTGAGGGGAAGATCATCTTTTCGAAGGCGAGCCATTCATCGTAGAAATCGATGGGCGGCTTACGCGTCCAACGCAGTTGAATGCCGTCCATCGCTTCCAAGCTTTGACGCACAATCGCACGCATATTCTCCCAACCACCGATTTCAGGCGGCAATTTCCATGTGTACTGGGAATAGTGTTCCCACACGTATTTCGGACGATTCTCGAAATAGTCGTGCAACGGATGGCCCTCGCTGAACGACTCGGTTTCCAGCACCATGTATAGCTGCAGCAAGCTACGTCGACTCTCATTGTAACGTACCAAAAAACGCAGGTATGCGGGAAACAACATGCCTTCCGGATCGCTGCCCGGCAATCCGGATTTTGCAAAATCAGCCGGAGTGCCTTCCTGATCATAATTGTCGGTGACTAGCAGCGACAACAACCGTTCCTTATTGCCGATGTAATGCAGCAGTCCAGGCTGGCTCATGCCGATCGCATCAGCAATGTCTTTCAATGACGTTCCGTAATACCCCTTTTCCCCGATAAGACGGCTCGCCGCAGCGATGATTTCCTTCTTACGTTCCTCAGGTGATTTACGAACACGTTTCTTCCCCTCATTACCCATAAGGAACAGTGTACTATCTACCGTTCATTAGACAGGCAAAATCGTATCGGACCGTTGCATTTCCACTCGCCACACAAAAACGAGCCGATCTTCAACAGACCAGCTCGAAATCACATTCAGTCAGCCTCGACCAACCAAAAATATTCGAAAAGCAATTTTACTTCTGGAACACGTCAGGGTGTTTCGGATCACCAGGTTCGTCGGCGAGGACGCCCTCGAGCCCGAGGAACTCCTGCCAGAATTCCAGCGAATTGCCGTACGGAGCTGCCTGATGGCCGCGCGCCTGCAGGTTCGCCTTCGCCTCGAACACATCCTCCTCGCGGATGCCATCGAAATACGATTCGAGACGCTCACGGTTCGTCGGATCATAGAACAGCGATCCGATGATTTCCGTCAGTCGTTCCGCGCGCACTACCGGCAGTGAATCCCAGTGACGGAATTCAATGAAGTTCTTCAGACGGACATCGTTGAAATGCGTGGAAATCACATGATTGATTTCGTATGCGTTGAGTTCTCGATCAGGATACACGTCGTTCGCATTCTCATAGAATGCAGGATGATGCAGATCAGTTCCGGGAGTTTCCAACGCTTCCGGAGTGTGCGTCAGATCAGCGAACATCATCGGCGTGCTCAACACGTCGACCGCATAATCTTCCCAACCGAAGCGAGGATCAAACAATCCCGGAATAACGTTCGTGCGCTGCAAATCCAAATAATCCCACATGCGTTGGCGCAGCAGCGGATACGGATTCTCCTGTCCCTCGAAATACGGGGTGTTACGGAAGAACCATGCGAGAATCGGGCCGACCACCGTACCCAACCGCAGTTTGGAAATCGCGTCCTGTTCGGAAACATAGTCGATGCTGACCTGCGTCGAAGCGGAGCAACGCATCATGCACGGACCGAACTGGCCGACGCGCCCCAAATACGCGGTCATCGCCTTGTAACGGTCCTTCGGATTGACAGGAATGTCGGCATAGCCGGACTTCGGCTGATACCCGTAATTAACCAAGCGGAAGCCGAGATCGTCAAGCACAGGATCGACTTCGCGGCGGAACGCACCATAGATCGTGCATAGATCTTCCGGCTTGTGCAGAATGCCCAGCGAGCATTCCAGCTGACCGCCCGGCTCAAGTGACACGGAAATACCTTCGCGGCCAAGACCAACAAGCCTGCCGTTCTCCCAGTATTCCTTGCTTTCGTCGTAATATGGGCGAATGCGGTTCAGCAACGCCTCGATACCGTTCTCCTCGTAATAGTTCACGGCGGTATCATCGCTGTTATGCACCGGCAGATGCTCGATTTCCACACCGAAACCACCGGTTCCACGCTCTTGGCAGCCTGATTCGAAGAATTTGACCAGACTTTCCACATGCTTCGGATTCGGCTCGGTAAGCAGGTGCGCATAAGAAATTCGTGGCGTTGTCATGTTGGCAATCCTATCGAAACTCGTTGATGAGCACGGCGCGATTGCTATACGAAAAACTGATAGCCAACTCTTGCGTATATCGAATCGAATACACATTTTCGGTTAAAACAGACATGCTCTGCAAAGCCGACCAATAATAATTAACAGCTATTAATAAAGTCAGAAGCAATTACCACTATTCGAAGAATTGTTTGTACATATCGAATAAAAATACCGACGCTGAAGATGTTGTCAGCGTCGGTATTTTAGTCAATTCCGGTCAGTGCTTATTGATTTATCCGCCTATGATCAGGCAGCTTTTTCGCTTTGCGCCGTCTCACCCTGTTACGCAGCCTTGTGGGCCTTCTTGGCGGCTGCGATCATCAGTTTGATGCGGTTGAGCTGGTTCGCTTCGGATGCGCCAGGATCGTAGTCGATGGACACGATGTTGGCTTCCGGATGCAGGCGGCGAATCTTGCCGAACATGCCTCGGCCGGTCACGTGGTTCGGCAGGCAGGCGAACGGCTGCGCACAAATCACGTTCGGGCAGCCGGATTCGATGAGCTCAAGGATTTCCGCAGTTAGCAGCCAGCCTTCACCAGCCTGCACACCCACGGAAGTGACCTCGTCGGCCTTCTTCACGAGTTCCGGCATCGGCAGGTCCTGGGAGAACTTGCCGTGTGCCAAATCGATCGCCTTGCGTACAGGAGCGTTGTACAAGTCAAGCGCCTTGCGCATCAGCGCGTAGCCAAGCTTGTTGCCGCCCATGCCGAGGTAATGCTCGTTCCAGTCGGAAATATACGGGCGGGTGGTCATGAATTCCATGATGCCCGGCACCACAGCCTCGCAATTCTGCGATTCGATCACGTCGACCACATGGTTGTTGGCGTCCGGCTGGTACTTGACGAGAATCTCGCCCACCACGCCGACGCGCACCTTGCGCGGTTCGTCCTTCAACGGCAGTGAGTCGAACGATTTGACGATTTCTTTGACGAGCGTCGAATATGGCAGGTATCCCTTGCCAATGAACTTACTTGCCGTCTTCGAGCGACCGTGGTTCTCGAGCGTTTCACGCACGATGGTGTTCCATGTCTTATACAGCTGATTCGCACTGCCCGGCGTCACCTCGTACGGGCGCACGCGGTACAGACATTTCATCAGCAGGTCGCCGATGATGAGCGCCTTGATGACGCGATGAAGCAATGCCGGCGTCGCTTTGAAGCCCGGATTGTCTTCAATGCCCTGCGTGGAAATGGCGATCACTGGAATTTGCGGATAACCAGCATCGATCAGCGCCTTGCGAATCAGACCGAAATAGTTTGTGGCTCGGCACATGCCGCCGGTCTGCGTGATGGCGAGCGCGGTGTGTTCCGGATCGTATTTGCCATCCAGAATCGCGTCCACGAGCTGGCCGATAACCATGATGGCCGGGTAGCAGGCGTCGTTGTTGACGTATTTGAGGCCGGTTTCCACGTTTTCGCGGCTGGCGTGTTCGAGAATGTCGAACTTGTAGCCGCCGGAGCGGATCACGGATTCCACTAGGGAGAAGTGAATCGGGCTCATCTGCGGAGCCACGATGGTGTAGTCCTTCATGTCTTTGCCGAATGGCACGCGGTTGGCGTATTTCGACATGGTGGCGGAATTGTGTGCGGACTTCTTCGCTTCGCCGACGCCGTTTTCCGCGGCACGCTTGGATGCGGCTTTAACGGCTTCGGTGAGTTTCGGATTGGCTTTCATCACGGTGTCAAGCATGACTTGACGGCCCGGAGTCGGCGCCTCAGACCCGGTCTTGCGGAATTCGCCCTGCTTGTTAGGCGCACTGTCTTGTTTGTTAGGCATGACTGCGGCGATTCCGCGCTGCTTGTTGCGTTCGCGTTCTTCGACGGCTGCCTTGAGCGAGCGCAGTCGGATTTTTGCCGCTCCCAAGTTGGAGACTTCGTCGATCTTCAGCATGGTGTACACGTCGGCCTTGTCGGCGAGGATTTCGCCCACCTGGTCGGTGGTGATGGCGTCGAGACCGCAGCCGAAGGAGTTGAGCTGTACGAGTTCAAGTCCCGGATAGGAGGCCACGAAGTTTGCCGCCGAGTACAGGCGTGCGTGGTAGGCCCACTGATTGGTGACTCGCAACGGCATTTTGGTGACCTTGCGGTCTTCCACATGACGGAAGCCGTCCGCGTTCTTCTTGCGCGGATCGTCTTCGTCCGCGGCGAGGAAATCACTCAGGTTGAGCTTCTCCCCCGGCTGCAGTTCGCAGATCGAATCTTCAGACAATACCACCATGCCGAGCGAGCAGATGGTTTCCGGAATGCCATGGTTGACTTCCGGATCGATGTGGTACGGGCGGCCTGCGAGCACGATGCCTCGGCAGTCGTGTTCCTTCATGTAGGCGAGTGCCTTGAGGCCTTCCATCTGCACATCGTGCTTGAAGACTTCGTTTTCGGCATAGGCCGCTTTGACTGCGGTTTCGGCTTCTTCACGGGTCACGTTGGCCCAAGCGAATTCTTCGACGATACGGTCGACCATGAGTTCATGGTTGGCCATGTTGAAGTATGGGCGCATGTAACGGATGCCCTCTTCGCGCAGTTCCGGCATGTTTGCGCCGATGACCACGGGATAGTTGGCTACTACCGGGCAGTTGTAGTGGTTGTCGGTGTTGGGTACCAGGTTCTCTTCGTAGCTGACGCACGGATAGAAGATGGTTTTCACACCCTTGCTCAGCAGCCATTTGATGTGTCCGTGCACAAGTTTGGCCGGATAGCAGATGTTTTCGGATGCGATGGATTCGATGCCTGTTTCGAACAGTTCATGCGAGCTTCGTCCGGAAATCATCACTTTGAAGCCCAGCGAGGTGAGCAGTGTGAACCAGAACGGATAGTTTTCGTACATGTTGAGTACGCGCGGAATGCCGATTTCGCCGCGGGTTGCGTTTTTGTCGGTGAGTCTGCGGTAAGCGAAGCAACGCTTGTACTTGTAATCGTAGAGGTTCGGGCGATCGGAACGCTTCTTTTTCGCGTCTCCGCCTCGTTCGCAGCGGTTGCCGGTCACGTAGCGGGATCCGTCTTGGAAGGTGGTGATGGTGAGCTTGCAGTGGTTTTGGCACAGTTTGCACACGTCTCGTTCGGAGGTCATCGACAGGTTGTCGAGTTCTTCGCCGCTCAAAATGTTCGATGCGGTATGGCATACGCCTGCGATCACCGCCTCTTTGGTGTCGGTGGTATCGACGTCTTCGTCTTCCGCTTCGTCGGCATAGTGCATGCGTGCGGTCAGTGCGGCACCGTATGCGCCCATGAGTCCTGCGATGTTCGGTCGGGTCACTTCACGTTCGGTGAGCAGTTCGAATGCGCGAAGCACGGCGTCGTTGAGGAACGTGCCGCCCTGCACTACCACGGTGTCGCCAAGTTCGCCGGAATCACGCAGCTTGATCACCTTGTAGAGGGCGTTGCGCACTACGGAATAGCACAGGCCTGCGGCGATGTCTTCGATGGACGCGCCTTCCTTTTGCGCCTGCTTCACGGACGAGTTCATGAACACGGTGCATCGGGAGCCCAAATCGACCGGATGGGTGGAGTTGAGCGCCGCTTGGGTGAATTCCTGAATGGTCAGACCCATGGAAATGGCGAACGTTTGCAGGAACGATCCGCAGCCGGACGAGCATGCTTCGTTCACTGCGATGGAGTCGATCACGCCATCGTTGATGGCGAGATATTTCATGTCTTGGCCGCCGATATCGATGACGGCGGTAACGCCCGGGCTGACCATTTCGGCACCGCGATAGTGAGCCATGGTTTCCACTACGCCTTCGTCGAGGTGCAGGCCGGTGGTGATGAGGCCTTCGCCGTAGCCGGTCGCACAGGATCGTGCGATCCATGCGCCTTCAGGTAGTTCGGCTTGGATTTTTTTGACGATTTGCACTGCTGCCGTCAGCGGGCTGCCTTCGTTGGTCGCATAAGAGGACCATACGATTTCTCGATCGTCGTTCACCAACGTCGCTTTGATGGTGGTGGAACCGGCGTCTATGCCCAGGAAGTGCGGTCCTTGGGCTCCTTCGAGCGTGCCTTGATGGATATGCTCGCGATGATGCCGTTCGTTGAATGCGGTGCGATCCGCCTCGGTAGCGAACAGCGGAGGCATGGTCGGAGTGTTGGACGGCAGGTTTTCCAGTTCGTCCAGTCGTGCCAGAAGGTCGGCGCAGGTTCGTGCTTCGTAATGCTTAGTCAAGGTCGTCACCATCCTGATCGGCCTGCAATGCGGCACCGTATGCCACATACAGGTGAGCGTCGGTCGGAACAATGAATTCGTCCACTTTGCCGTCGAGCGCCCGCTTGAACGCGGCTCTCAGTTCGGACATGAAGAACAACGGACCACCCAGGAAGATCACGGTTCCGTGAATCGGGCGTCCGGAGGCAAGGCCTGCAATGGTCTGCGTGGCCACTGCGGTGAAGATCGATGCAGCCAGATCCGGCTTGGCCGCACCATCGTTGATAAGCGGCTGCAAATCGGTTTTGGCGAACACGCCGCAACGTGATGCGATCGGATATAGGGTTTCGTATTGCGTGGCCATTTCGTTCAGGCCAGCGGCGTCGGTGTCGAGCAGTGTTGCCATCTGATCGATGAATGCGCCGGTACCACCTGCGCAGGAACCATTCATACGCTGTTCCGGAGTCGGCTTGAGATACGTGATTTTCGCATCCTCGCCACCAAGCTCGATGATCACGTCAGCCTGCGGATATTCCTTGTCAATGGCTTCGGTTTCGGCGATGACCTCCTGAACGAAGGGCACGTCGAGGCTGTCTGCAAGGGCAAGACCGCCTGAACCGGTGATAGCCAGGCGAATCGGCTCGTCGCCTCGGCCAAGCTTTTCCAGCTCCTGGTGGACGTCGGCCAATAGTCCGGCCACGGTGGCGCGCACGTTCGCGTGGTGACGCCGATAATCGGAGAACAGCGCGTCCATGAGCGCGTCGGACTGATCGAGCACCACCGCCTTCACAGTAGTGGAACCGATATCAAGACCTACACGCAACGGCTTTGTGCCGTGCGTTTTGGTCACGGCTTCTGCTGCTTCAACCATGTCTCAACCTCTATCGTTCTATCCGCCGGGCTGCATTCCATGGCAGGCATGGAAGCCCCTACCCCGGGTTATCCAATCATGTAATCGTAGTCTGTGCCCACGCCTAAGTGCTTTGTAAATGCTCGCAATCAGCATAAAATGCACGACACAGCGCACAAATTAGACAACTAATCCAGTCAACGTGCCTAATTATGTATCTGGACGCTCGACGAATGTCGAGATCGCAAACCCTTCCAAGCATTTCCATGTCAGGATGCGCTGCCTTCCCCTGCAGAACGGTCTTTGCCGTATATTTCGGGAATGAATCGTGTTTGATCATGTAGTTTCGGCCAGATCACCACTTGTCCGCTTTCCAGTGATTTCGGTACGTCGATGATGCGTTGGTTGCTGCTTCCGCGGAATTGCAGCAGGGAATCATGCAGATCTTTGATGTAACGGCCATCCACGAGAATGTCGATCAGTTCGAGCAGCTCGCGCTTGTCGGGGCTTTCGCCTTCGCGCATGAGCTCTTCCCACGTGTAGCCGGTCCAGCACCAAATATCTTTGGTATTACCGAACCGTTCGCGTATTTTGCGCGCAAGGGGCAACAGCACGCCCGTGTTGAGCAATGGTTCGCCTCCGAGGAAGGTGATGCCTTGCACATACGATTGGCTTAAGTCATCCATGATTTGCGCTTCGAGCTTGTCGTTGTATTCGTGGCCGGCTTGGAAATCCCAGATTGACGTGTTGTAGCATTCCTCGCAATGGAACGGGCAGCCGGACACGTACAGCGAGCATCGGATGCCTTCTCCATCGGTCATGAGGAACCGTTTGTAGTCGGCGATCATATTGCGGCTCATGCGGTTGGTCCATTGCCCTGCTTTGGGATTGTTGGAACGAGTTGTGGGGATGAAAGGTCCGCGATTGGTTTCGTCCGCCGCAAAGTCACGACGTTGAATTGCTGGATTCGCGCTGCTGATCATACGTTGTCCCTTCATGTTTTGCCGTTACGTCGCGTTTTTGCGATTGCTGCTTGCCTCATGATTGTCACAGAATGAAAGAGGGTGGAAACCCACCCTCTTTCATATTTCGTTTATGTTTGCTACCGACGCGGCCCTTACTTGGCTTCCTCGAACCATTCACGTTCGGAACCGTCACTCAAGGTGACATGACCGGTTTCGCCGCTCATATGCTTGACTCGGTGCGCGATCTCCTCGTGACGCCCATGCACCATCGGGCGCTGCACCGGGTTGCCCAAGTAGCCGCAGGTGCGCTTGGTCACGTTGCAGTGGTCCGGGTCGGAGTTGCCGCACTCCGGGCACTTGAAACCTTCCTCAGTGGGCTCGAAGTCGCCTTGGAATCCGCAATCGTAGCAGCGGTCGATCGGCGTGTTCGTGCCCAGGTAGCCGATGCCGATGTTGTAGGCGTAATCCCACACCGCTTCGAGTGCCTTGGGGTTGGACTGCAGGCACGGGAACTCGCAGTAGTTGATGAAGCCGCCGGACGCGTAGTACGGGAAGTCCTTCTCGTAGTTGAGCTTTTCCATTGGGGTTGGCTGCAGCCAGACCGGGTAGTGGAAGGAGTTGGTGTAGAAGTCGTGGTCGGTCACGCCTTCCACTTCGCCGAACTTCTCGTGGTCCATACGGTTGAAGCGGTCGGTGAGGGATTCGGCCGGCGTGGAGTACACGGAATAGTGGTAGCCTTCCGCGTCGCTCCATTCCTTGCACAGCTCGTTCATGCGCTTGACGATGGACAGTGCGAATTCCTTGCCTTGCGGATCCCAGCCGTGATCGCGCATCCAGTTCTTGCCGTAGAACACGCTGGTCGCCTCATACAGGCCAATGTAGCCTAGGGAAACGGTGGCACGTTCGTTGCGGAACAGCTGGTCGACGCTGTCGTTGGCGCCGAGTCGACCGAAAGCTCCGAAACGGAACAGGGTCGGCGCATTGACCGGCGCGGCCTGCTTGCAACGCATGATACGGAATTGCAATGCCTGATGAGCCACGGCCATACGCTCGTCGAAGATCTTCCAGAAGCGATCCTTGTCGCCGTGGGATTCCAGTGCGATGCGCGGAACGTTCACGGTGACGACGCCAAGGTTCATGCGTCCGTCTTCCACGTCCTTGCCGGTCGCCGGATCAATCCAACCCTGCAAGAAGGAACGGCAGCCCATCGGGGCTTTGAAGGAGCCGGTGATCTTCACGATGTTCTCGTAGAAGATCACGTCCGGATACATGCGCTTGGTGGCGCATTCGAGGGCGAGCTGCTTCAAATCGTAGTTCGGATCGCCCGGATCGGCGTTCACACCATGCTTGATGGTGAACACGAGCTTCGGGAAAATGGCGGTGTGATGTTCGGAACCGAGGCCGCGGATACGGTTCAGGAAGATGGCACGCTGAATCTCGCGGGCGAACCAGTCAGTGCCCAAACCGAAGCCAACGGTCACGAACGGGGTCTGGCCATTCGACACACGATTGGAGTTGATCTGGTATTCCATGGTCTGCATGGCATCGTAGATGGCCTTGCGGGTCTGGATCTTCGCCCACACCTCACGCAGCTGCTGCAAACGGCTGGCATCCTTATTGAACGGCTCGTCCATCGGCAGGGCCGGACGGTCCTTTTCGAAATGCAGACGCTTCGGTTCGACATCCTTGGCCAAGCGCACCTGACGTTCGGCGATTTCGATCGGCAGGTCGTCAGGCATGATCTCGTGGGCCTGCTCAAGGAACTTGTCGTAATCCTTGCGCGCGTATTCGACGAAGTGCTCGTCGGCACGGTTGGCGGTCTGGCCACCATACTGGCTGGATGCCACGTCCTTCATGATCTGGGTGATCTGCGTGGCGGCGATGGAAATGCTGTTCGGCGATCCCATCGGCGCGTTGCCGAGGGTGAAGCCGTTGGCGAGCATATCCCAATAGTTCGGCAGAGAGCAGTTGGATTGTGCGGTGAACGGCGAGTAGTCGGCGTCATGGAAGTGGATGTCGCCCTTCATATGGGCGTTGGAAACCGCGTCCGGCATCATGGAGAAGGCCGCGGCCTTGGAAACCGCGCCCGCCAGCAGATCGCGCTGGGTGGAGTAGACGTTGGAATCCTTGTTGGCGTTCTCGCGCACCAGAGCCTCGTCACGGTTCACCAGACGCTTGACGGCTTCGTTGATGTCGGTGGCCTTGGCACGTTCGATGTCTTTGTTCAGACGGTAGTTGGTGTACGTGCGCGCCACATCGTACAGGTGGTCTTCGATCAGGCCGTGTTCAACGAGATTCTGGATGTCTTCGATCTTGGCGGGACCGTTGTAACGATCCTTGATTTCGGCTTCGACCTGATTGGCGATGTCACGGATCAGCTGTTCCTCCTGCGGCCCGATCTTCTTATCAAGGTCGGCGAAGGCGGACTTCACCGCGCTGATGATGTTGATCGGATCGAAGTCGACCACACGACCGTCGCGCTTCTCGACGAGTACCTTACCGGTTCCCGTTTTAACGGTTGCGGAGACGGCATTCAGAGCCTGCGTTTCCATTCATCGTCCTTTCCGGGTCGGACCCCATCCGACCAGGTTTTCATGCTTCGTTATGCATGCCAGATTGTTGCTACGTCCATGACTGTACGCCATAGCCAGCACTAAATGTAGTAGCGGCACGCCGGCAGTAAAACTATATATTCCATTTTTCGGCTTGATTCCGCCATTCCTTAACTTGTGTGACAAAGGTAACGATTTTGCCACGGAGTGTCGCCCGAGTGTCGATTTGACGCAGGCACCGAAGAGGGACTATACAAGGCGGGGTACCCTCACACGATTCGAACATGTGTTTCATTTGTCCGCAAGATGATGGAATCTTGAACTATGACTTGGAACCAGGATTACACACCCCCGGCAGCGCAGCCGAACAGCAAACCGCTGCCGCGACTGGCCGGCGAAACCACCGCTGACAACCCCTGGCCGGTAAGTCTGCTCAGCGAGAAATTCCATATGGCCGTTGAACGGTGGCCATCGGTTTGGGTGGCCGGGCAGATCACGCAGATCAACACCAGACGTCAGGGCAGCGCCTATATCACTCTGCGCGATGATTATCAGGACATTGCGTTGGAGGTCAACGGTTTCGGGCAGTTCGCCGCAGCAGCCACTCCTTTCGTGCAGGGCGATCGTGTCATCATCCATGGCAAACCGAATCTGTGGATGAAGCGCACCTCGCTTTCCCTGCGCGGTGACGCCATCATTGCCGCAGGCGCAGGAGGCAGCCTGAAGGCCATGATCGACGAATTACGCAAGAAGCTGAAAGGCGAAGGCCTGTTCGACGCTGACCGCAAGCAGCCTCTGCCCGAGTTTCCGCATTGCATTGGTCTGATTTGCGCGCCGCAGGCTCGCGCCGAAGGCGATGTCATCACCAACGTGAGATTGCGTTGGCCTGTTGTCGATTTCAAAGTGACGCATGTGCATGTGCAGGGTGAGCAGTGCCCTTCCGACGTGATCAAGGCGATCGCGCAGATGGATGCCGATCCTGATGTCGACGTGATCATCGTGGCCCGTGGCGGCGGCGCTTTCGAAGATCTGATCGGGTTCTCCGACGAAGGCGTGGTACGCGCCGCGGCAGCCGCCCATACGCCGCTGATTTCCGCGATCGGCCATGAGGATGATTGGACGCTGCTTGATCTGGTTGCCGATCTGCGCGCATCCACGCCAACGGACGCGGCGAAGAAAGTCGTGCCGGACGTGCGCGAGCAGATGCAACTGATCAACGTGAACATCGAACGCATGCGCATGCGCATCGACGCCACCGTCAACAATGAAACAAGACTGATTGAAGGCTATGCGAACCGTCCAAGCCTCACACAGCCGCTCACCATGCTGGAACCGCATCAGCGTCTCATCGATGATGCAAGAACCCGCATGAGAATCGGTCTGACACGTATTCTTGACGACGCAAGCCTCACCATCGAAAAAGCGCATGCCTCACTGACCGCGCTTAGCCCGCAATCCACTCTCAACCGAGGTTATGCGGTAGTGCAGGGAGCGGACGGCCATGTAATCGACGATGCGAACGCCGTGAACACCGGCGACCAACTCACCATGACATTGAAGCACGGCGTGATCGTGTCCGAAGTCACCACCGTAACGAAGGAGTAGCAATGATCAACGAAACCACCCCCGCATCCAGCCTGACCGACAAGGAACGCGAAGCCATCGCACAAATGCCTTACGAAGAGGCTCGAGATCAGCTCATTCAGGCCGTGCAGGCACTTGAGGCCGGCGGACTCAACCTTGACCAGTCCATGCGCCAGTGGGAGCTTGGCGAAGCCCTCGCCAAGCGCGCTCAAAGTCTGCTCGGCGAAGTGCGTGCCAAGCTTGACGCAGCCCAGGCGGAACAGGCCACTGCGGCCAATACCGCTGGAACGCAAGACAATCTGGCCTGAAAATCTCAAAAACCGCCAATATATCGTTTCTACATGACTGTGCGCCACGTACTTCATGCAGCGCACAGTCATGTAGAAATTTCGGATTTCTTCATTTCGGCACCACACTCGTCCGGATGGTGTGTAGAATGAAGATTCGTTGCCTCAGTAGCTCAGTGGATAGAGCACTTCTCTCCTAAAGAAGGTGTCGTAGGTTCGATTCCTATCTGGGGCACTTTGTTTTATGCGGATACGCAGCCGATACGTAGTTGCGCCGGCACTCTTCTCACACGTCGAATTGCACGGTTGCCAGCAACGCCTTGTGATCACTTCCGTCGATTTTCAACGATTTGACCCGACCTGCCAACATGCCGGAATCCAATACGATATGGTCAATGCCCGCAAACGTCGGCACATAATCGATATTCGCAGGCCACGTGAATACCAATCCCCCGGCCGCTTGTTTGGCCGCATCCGCGAACCGTGTTCCCAAGAAATTACGGAACGGTGCATGATCGTCGGTCGCATTGAAATCGCCCATGAACACGTACCTACGAGACGTATCGTACCGGAGTCGACCAAGCTCATCCAATGAACGCTTCCACTGCTGCCAATATCCATCGGTCGGAGACGTGGTATGCACCGAAACGAAACGGATCTGCGTCTGACCATCATTGAATGCAACCGTGGCTCCTGGCATGAACGACGCGCTCGAATCAACATCATCATCAGCTGAATCAACAAGCGGACCCGCCGACCACAAACCATTGCCATACACGCCGTCTGAGCTTGCCACCTGCGCATACGGCAGCAAATCGCCAATACCAGCCTTGTTCAACTCGTCCACGAAAGCATCGGTCGTTTCTTGCAATGCCAGCACTTCCACACGCTCGCTACGCACCACATCGACAATTTCCTGCGCGTCGGCACGACCCTTAAACACATTGCATGTCATCAAACGGGCATAATCATCCTGCGTATTGGCGGACGCTCCCGAAACCGCTGCAATCGCGGCACGCGGAAGCTTCGTCTCATTGTAGAAAAACGGATACTGCCACCATACTTGCAACGCGATCGCCGCAATCGCCAGCAATACCGACATTGTTCGTTTCGAGACAATACCGCAAATCAGCGCAATCACCGCAAGAATCGCAAACCAAGGCACCAACGAAACGATAATGGGAACATACGGCCACGCCTGAATCTCAGCAGGCAGTATGTGCGAAACAGTGCCCAGCAAAGCTGCAATCGACAGAATGCCAGCCAGAAAACCGCATATGATATTGCGCACGCGATGCGACTTAGCTTTCTTCAACGTACGAACGGGTTTAACAGCCTTCCCCTGCGCTGTACGAGGTTTTGCACCACCCATTGCCAATCGCCCTCCCCAAGTTCCTCACACACATCTTATAGACGCATTGAAACAGCATCTATTCCTTTGGTGGCCTTCATGGCCTAAGCACCGCCATCAATTGCCACCCGTTCACCTTCGCGCATAGTACAGACTTGGCATTGACTTATGACTCATACAACAAAAATCCCGAGGAGCAGTGCTCGACTCGGGATTCAAAAAAGTTTAAGTGCGGCAACGTGCTACTCTCCCACACCCTCTCGAGTGCAGTACCATCGCCGTGCTAGGCCTTAGCTTCCGGGTTCGGAAAGGGACCGGGCGTCTCACCTAGGCTATGGTCACCGCAAGAGAAAAGAATACGCGCATGCGCCTCAATCACCAAATCACGGCGTGTCGCACTATGTTGCCGTTCTTAAATTCTCAAGAACACAATATTTCTGCGCTAAAGTCGAAGGCATGCAAGCGTAACTTCCATGAAAGAAGGCAACAATGACGATAGCCTCCTGCGGATCGGTTTCCGCAATCACTCTTGGACTTCCGAATTCCACCGCAATCTCCTCAGAAAAGGCGACGTTGCCCAAAGGGCTGTTTGTTGCGAAAGTTCCGGTTTCCGCCAAAACGAAGCAGCGTCTAGCCACTGAAGTCGAATCGATCACGATGCTTTCTCTGTTGCGACCGCAGAATACTTCGCTCGCTGCAGGCAATCGCATTCCTGAAATACTGGTGTTGGGATTACGTTTGCATGGCAAGAATGCTTCAGTTCCTACGGATGTCGTCGAATTGATCGCCATGCAACGCAAGTCAGGCATGCTGTTCGCCTGCGTACGCGATGCCGAAATTGACGGTACGGTACAGAAGGAATGCGCGTTTGCAGTGCGCCGCGCGTTGCCGGGACGCGCCGGGCATACTCCAACATTCAAGGTCTTCGCCTCCGCATGGGTTCCCGCCGATGAAGCATTGCTGGATATTTCCGATCCGGCTGTGGATTCCATGGATACGCTTTGGGAATCATTGTGCGCACAGGTGATTCTCGGTGATTCATCCCCCGCAGAAGTGGATGCCCGTATGGTACGGAACGCGCAAATCGCGCAGTTGAAGGCCGATATCGACAAGCTGACGCGAGATCACCAGCGGGTCAAGAATTCAGCGCAGCGCAACGAAATCTTCGCAAAACTTCACAAGGCGAAGAAACAACTCGAGGAGCTGCAGGGCTGAACCAAGCACCCGCTGGCAGTTAGGCGAATAATCGTCAGAAACCGAGGCGAGTGCGACCAAATTGGTCGAGCCAGCGCAGAATCGCGCCCTCTCGCAATGCCCACGGGCAGATTTCGATTTCCTTAACGTCGAGCGCCTTCATGATTTCGTCAACCACCAGACCGCCGCCAACGATCTGATATGTACGCTCGGGGGTTACACCCGGCAGCGCCACACGCTGGTCGGGGGAAATGGCCGCGAGTCGCGGAAGCCAGTCTTCCAGCTGGTCGAGCGTCATAATCGACGTGTCCACACGACCTGGCTGGCGCATCACCGCGCCGGCGAGACGAGCCAAGGATCGAATGGTTTTCGATGTGCCGACGGCATGCATCGGATGCTTCGACTTCGGGAAGGCCTCGACCATCGGGTCGAGGATTTTGCGGATGTTCCTACGCGCGTTTTCCAGATCCTTTTCGCTTGCAATACCGTTCTCCGGCAGGAATTCGCGGGTGATTCTGCCAGCACCGGCAGGCACGGACAACGCCACGGTCGGATCTTCGTCAGAACCCATGGCCACTTCGAGCGAGCCGCCGCCAATGTCGATCACCAGCAGGCGACCGGCATCCCAGCCGTACCATCGGCGAGCCGCCAGGAAGGTGAGGCGTGCCTCGTCAACACCGGAAAGCACGGTGACCGGCTGTCCGATGGCGTCTTCGATGCGGCGCAGGATCTTGCCGCCATTCGGCGCTTCACGCAATGCAGACGTGGCGAGCACCAGCAGCTGGGTGATCTCGTATTCCTTAGCCAGCTCCATGGCCTTCTCCACTGCGGAGATCACGGCTTCGACTCCGGCTTTTTTGATGGTGCCATCTTCTTTGAGGTACTGCATCAGGCGAACGGTGCTTTTAGCGCTCGCCTCAGGCTCAGGTCGGGCTCCTGGAGCCGCATCGACGATGAGCATGTGAACAGTGTTCGAACCGATATCAAGCACGCCGAGTCGCGTGGCATGCGAATGCAAACTGACCATAATCCAACAGCATACTTACTGAAGCGCTTAATATGTTGCGCGACATGCCATTGACAACCTTTGCATTTTCTTGGCGCAAATCAGGAGAAAAAGGGTGTCCGCCCCTCTTATAGAGCGAAAAACAACGATTGCAATCACTGAAAAGCCATATGAAAAAAGGCGGCTCCAACCGATGTCGCCATCGCGCAGGACCGCCTTTATCACACAAACAACAGTCTCAACAGACCCCGTAAGAATCAGCCACGCAGCTTGTCAACAAAATCGCCAAGACGACGCAACCCCTCACGCAACGCCTCGCGCGAGGCCGCATACGACAGTCGCACATGCGTGTCCGCGGTCGCCTCGCCGAAATCACGACCAGGCGTCAACGCGATATGCGCTTCCTTCAGCGCACGTTCGCAGAACGTCCACGCATCAAGACCAGTGCTGGAAATATTGAAATACGCATAGAACGCGCCATTCGGCTCAACCTCCAACGGCAAACCGATCTCAGCCAATCCGTTAACCACAATGCGACGACGCTCCAGCAACTCCTGACGGCGTTCCTCGCACACGGCCAACGTTTCCGGAGTGAAGCACGCGAGCGCCGCATGCTGGGTGGGTGTATGCGCGCACAGGAAGAAGTTGGTGGCGAGATCGTCCATGGCTTCGAGCGCGCATTCAGGCACGACCATCCACCCCAGTCGCCAGCCGGTCATGCCGAAGAACTTGGAGAAGCTGGAACATACGATGGCGTCCGGGTCGCAGGCGAGCACGGATTTCACGTCGGAGCCGTCCGGTTCGCGGTCGGCCAGGTCAAGGTAGGTTTCGTCGACGATACGCCATGCGCCGCGTTCTTTCGCCAGGTCGCACACGGATTTCAGGGTATCGAAGGCGATGGTGGTACCGGTCGGGTTCGACGGCGAGGTGATCATCACCGCTTTGGTGCGATCCGACCAGTATTCGCGGCACAGTTCCGGCGTGAGATGGAATCGGGTGCCCGCGTTCGTCGGCACGTCCACGACTTTGCCGCCGAACGCGCGGACCAGTTCGCGATTGCACGGGTACGACGGGTCGGCGATCAGCACCTCGTCACCCTCGTCCACCGTCAATGCGGCGGCAAGCAGCAGTGCCGTGGAACCTCCGGCCGTAATCGCGATACGTTTCGGATCGACGTCCACATGGTGGCGTTCCTTGTAGAAATCGGAAATCGCCTGACGTAATTCCGGCAAGCCCATTGCGGCGGTATATGGCAATGGACGGCCATCATACTGTTCGCGCATTGCATCACGCACTGCGGGCGGAGCGCCGAAATCCGGCTCCCCCAAGCTCAGCTTGACCACATCGGTGCCTGCGGCGATCATCTCGTCGGCCATCGCACCAAACACCATGGCACGGAACGGATTAGCAATCTGGGCGCGGTGCGACATCTGCGGCAGCGCGCTGTTCTCAGCATTTCCCATAGTTCGTTTGTATTCTTCAGACGCGACAAATCACGAACACCGTCTCACTGCCATTACGCCTCGTTTCGAAAACAGAAAATCACATGTCACGTAAAGCTGGGATCACAAGCATCATGCGCCAGCGGCAAGAATCACGCTTCGACGATGTCGCAGTACAGTCTCTCCAACCGTTCCTCACGCACTTTTTTGGCGAGCTCGCATTCCCACACCACGATCACTTTCCAGCCCATCGCTTCAAGTTCGGCATGCTGTCTGATATCTCGTTCGTGGTTGCGCAGCAGTTTCGCACTCCAGAATTCCACATTCGATTTCGGTACGCGTGTGGCTTTCGGGCAGTTTTCATGCATATGCCAGAAACAGCCGTTGATGAACACCATCGTGCGGTATTTCGGCAACACCACGTCGGGATGCCCTGGATACCGCTTGTCGTTTTTGCGGAATCGTAGGCCTTTCGAAAAAAGAAAACTGCGTACCATCATTTCGATGGAGGTGTCTTTGCCTCGTATATGCGACATGATGTAGCTTCTCGTGCCACGCTCATATTTCTCTTTTTTCGCGGATTTCCGAGGTTTTCCGGTCTTCTTAACGTGTTCCTGCGCTGCCACAGCACACCATTATGGCAAGATCCGGCAAAATCCGGCAAATCAGAAAAGCATCCGGACAAAACGCAATGCAAGTGCGAGACGGACCAACGCGCGTTGCGATCATGCATGGCGTACGCTGGGACTTGCAACGCAGCAATAATAAATATAAATGAACCAACACTATTCATGCAGTTTACGAAAGATGGGGGTTGATATGGCTCGTATTCATGTCGCGATTCTCGGCGCAGGCCGGATCGCACAACATATGGCTGACACGTTGGTGAAGATGGCCGCGGACAGCCGTTATGCGGATTTGGTTGAACCGTATGCTGTCGCCGCACGAGATGCGGGTCGTGCAGCTGATTTCGCCGCGAAATACGGTTTTCCAGTTTCATACGGTTCATATGAGGAACTTGTGGCCGATCCGAACGTGGACTTGGTGTACATCGCTACGCCGCACAATCTGCATGCGGAACAGGCGATATTGTGCATGAAAGCCGGCAAGGGTGTGCTGGTGGAGAAAGCGTTCGGCGCGAATGCGGCACAGACCCGTGAGATGTTAGCCGTTGCAAAAGAAACCGGCATGCTGTGCGCGGAAGCGATTTGGACGCGATACATGCCGTCTCGCGCCATTATCGATAAGATTCTCGCCTCCGGTGCGATTGGTGAAATACAGGCGATCGATGCGAACCTGTGTTACCCCACCACCGCGAAGACGCGAATCACTGATCCCGCGCTTGCCGGTGGCGCATTGTTGGATGTTGGCGTATATCCGATCAATTTCATCGACATGATCATGCATAATGCGCCGATCGCTCGCATTGAATCGTCGATGCGAGCGTACGAAACCGGTGTGGATGCGCATAATTCCATGACGTTCTATTACGAGAACGGTGTGATGGCGACCGCGCAAAGTTCGATTCTGTGCCATAGCGACCGCATGGGATCCGTGTGGGGAACCGATGGTTATATGGTGTGCCAGAACATTAATAATGTTGAGGCGATTGACGTGTATGACGGCAATCATACGGTTGCTGCACATTACGATGTTCCCGCGCAGCTCACCGGCTACGAATACGAGGTGGCGGCCGCCGCACAGGCCGTAATCGACGGTCGCACCGAATGCGAGGAAATGCCCCACGCCGACACCCTGCGCATTATGGAACTCATGGATTCCCTGCGCCGCGACTGGAACCTCACTTACCCCTTCGAACGTTAAGCTCCAATATTAGTTTCAGCGTCGGCGGATTGCGATTCCGTTCACACAGCCGACGCTGAAGCATTCATTGGCAGCACATATAATTTCTCCTTGCACTGGTTGAGGAGGAGCATTATGGGATTGCTGAGCAAGTTCATGAACGCGCTTATTGGAGAACCGTCTGTCTCCAAACCGGCGACTCAGCCCGCCCTCAGGACCGCTCAGCAAAACGTTCCCAATCCCACGCAACAGCAGACGACGCAACGCAAGTCCACTGTACAATCACGTCAAACGCAACAGCTTACGCAACCATCCCAATCATCACAGTTGGCGCGATCGTCATACCGCGCGCAAACACAAACCACAGCTCGCAATACTTCTGTCACAACGAATCGTTCGCGAGCGCAATCTCATGCCAATTCACAACCGGCTCAGAAACTTATGCCGCAACCAATGCTCCCTGCCGAGCAGATCGAACGGGCGCGAAATATCATCGGCAAAATCGAAAAGCATGAGTTAAGCGACGAGCAGATCAGCGCCATCGCCGGAGCGGGTCACAATACGCTAGTGCTCGCAGGTGCGGGAACCGGCAAAACCACTACCATCGTCGGCTATATCGCATGGCTGCTGAACACAGGAACCGCCACTCCCGAAGAGATTCTGGTGCTATCGTTCACCAAAGCTTCCGCCGACGAAATGTCGAGCCGCATCACGCAAAGCACCGGCAAAGTCATTCGCGCATGCACCTTCCATAGCCTCGGACTGGAAATCTGCCGTTCCTCCACCATTGCCAATCGTCCAATTATTGACGGGCACACGTCAAACAATGTGGTGCGTAACGCATTTGAATACCTGCTTGAACACAATGTTTCCTATCGTCTTCTGGCATTTAAACTTATGTCGCAACAGTTGCTTGATAAATATTCCACAGCTGCACGACTTGAGAATTTCCAGCTTCCAACAGACGATTATGCATTCAATCAATATCGTCAGAATCTTATCGATACCACACAAACTATTATTCAGCACATGCGATCAAACAATATTGACATTTCCGGAATGCAAACCCTTAACGAACGTTATGGCGGTAAAAACATCGGTCGTAATCGTGAGATGCTGCAGCTTATAGAACCGCTTTATCATGCCTATATACAGAATTTCAAAACCAATAATGGCATTGATTTTCCGGGAATGATCGTTGATGCCATCAGTTGCGTCAATAATGGCTCGTACCGGCACCCATATAAATATGTGCTGATTGACGAATATCAGGACATGTCACGACCGCGCTATGAATTAATTCGTGCGCTTCGCTTACAACATGATTTCTCACTATTCTGCGTTGGCGATGATTGGCAGTCGATTTATCGTTTTGCAGGCAGCGACATTCATCTCATTCTCGATTTCGACCGAATTTGGCGCGCCTGGGGTCCGACCCGCATGTTCCAGATCACCACCACACGGCGCTTCCGTCAAAGCCTTATTGACGCAAGCGGAGCATTCGTGATGCGTGACGCCAATCTGTATGTCAAACACTTGCATAATCCCAGCGATAAGAAGGATTATTCGTTGAAAGCACTTGGCGGGCATACTGAGGAAGAACGATTCAATGTGATCGTCGAGCAGTTGCGTAAACTGCCGAAAACCGCGTCCGTACTACTGCTGGGCCGGTATCGCAGCGATATCAATCTCATGATTCGTTGCAATCAAGACGGTCTGTTCTCCATTGACCAGAGCACTGGTAATATTCGTTTTCTTGAAAAACCGGATATGGATATTCGTTTCATGACCGCTCATGCTTCCAAAGGATTGCAACGCGATTTCGTATTTCTGCTGTGCTGTTCCGGCGGATTGAAAGGCTTTCCAAGCACGATTCCCGAAGAGCCGCTGCTTGGTCTGCTATTGCCGGAAGTGGAGCGATGCCCGCATGCGGAGGAACGGCGACTGTTTTACGTGGCGATGACCCGATGCAAGAAGAAACTGTTCTTCATCGTGGATCAGACCCGCCCGTCGCGATTCATGTATGAACTGCATAGCAAGATCTGCCCGAACATTTTCCGAGGAGTCAAACTTCCTCCGCAATGCCCGAATTGCGGCGAAGCCCTAAGCTTGCGGCACAATCGCAACGATCCGAACCGCTCATTCTACGGGTGCACCGGCTTCCCAAACTGCCGCTACACCCAACAAGCAAAATAAGCGTGGCATACGTGATGTGAAAGTTTTTTGCTTCCAAAGATCATTTCCAGCTCTTCGTCAATGTCTGCATGCCCTATACTGCTATTTTGTTTCAATCTTTTGGGCCTGGCGCGATCGCCCCCGTTGTATCCTGGATCTGATTTTCCGACAAGAGAGGAAGCCACGATGCCACGTAAGATCATCAATGTTGTGGGCGCGGCCATTATCAAAGATGGCGAAGTATTGTGCGCACGCCGTGGCGAAGGTAAGTCACTGGCTGGATATTGGGAGTTTCCCGGAGGCAAAATCGAACTTCACGAAAGCGCTTCGTTGCACCGATGATGAGCTTGGATTATTTTCCGGAACGAGTAAAAAGCATGATCGTAAATATGTGTTTGCCACTGTGCAAACCATGTCTCGTCCGGAAATTCTTGCACAATTCAGCAAAGATGATTTCGATTATATTTTGATCGACGAAGTTCACCATGCCGCCGCGGATTCATATAAGAGAATTATCGATTATTTCACTCCTGATTTCATGCTTGGCATGACGGCAACGCCGGAACGTACTGATGGTGCGAATATTTGTGACGTGCTCCCGCCACCTGACCGCTTCGCGGTCTGAGGGGGCTTCCTGCTCAAGGCTCCTAGCGGAGTCAGTGTCTACAGGCTATTCCCGTGCGCCCCACGGTTCTCGTAAGTTTTTTGTTATCATTCCTGCACGAGTCGTCGTGTTTCGTGCATGATGTTGGTCGCGGCGTTCACGTCCCTGTCATGCCAGACCCCGCAATCGGGGCATGTCCATTCGCGGATATACAGGTTCTTCGTATCCTTATTGCGGTAGCCGCAATCGGAGCATAGTTGACTGGACGGGTAGAACCTGTCTACCGTGACCAGCTGCTTGCCTTGTCGTTCGAGCTTGTATGCGAGCATGGTGCGGAACATGCCGTACCCGTTGTCCATCGTGCTTTTGCCGAGTGCGAGGGATTGGCTCATGTCCTTCATGTCCAAGTCCTCCACGCCGACGCAATCATATCGGGCGGCGAGCCGGTTGGCCGTCTTGTGCAGGAAGTCGGCTCGCTGGTTCCTGACCTTGGCGGCGAGCTTGGCGATGCGCCGCTTCTGTTTCACCCAATTACCGGACCCCTTGACCATGTGGCTGAGTCTGCGTTGCTCGCGCATCAGCCGTGGCTCCATCTGCCGGTAGAAACGCGGGTAGTCGGCTTGTTCGCCGTCGCTGGACACGTACAGGCCGTGGGAGGCGTAATCCAATCCGACGATATGCACGGGTCGGACGGGTTCGGGTGCTTGGGTCTCGTACTCGAACAGTATCGTCGCCGTGTATCCACCGCTCTTGAGATGTTCCACCGTGGCGCTTTTGAGCTTCCAGTCATCGGGAATCGTCTTGTGCTGGCGGGCGCGCATCACGCCCACTTTGGGAAGTTTGAGGTATCTGCCTCCTTCGATGAGTCGGATGTTGCGGTTGTTGTTGTTCGTCGTGTACCGCCATGCGCTGCGATGCTTCGCCTTGTATTTCGGGAAGCCCACATGCTTGGGGTCGCGGAAGAAATTGTTGTACGCCTTCGCCACGTTCAATTGGGCGTTGCATAGTGCGAGACTGTCCACTTCGCGTAGGAACGGATACTCGTCCTTGTACTGGGCGGGCGTGGGGTTGCATGACTTGCCGGTGCGATTGTACGTGTCGATGCGGGTTTCGAGCATGAGATTGTAGACGAGTCGCGCGCACCCTATCGTCCGGTCGATGAGACCGGCCTGGGCCTTGTCCGGGTAGATGCGGTACGTGACCGCGCAATGCCGTGTGACCTGCATGACGCGCCTCCTACCTGCGTCCCTGATTCTCGATGTAGCGTCGTACCACTTCGATGGGAGCGCCGCCCGTGGTCAGCAGGCAGAAGCTGCGGCTCCAGAAATACTCCTTCCACAGTTTCTGCCGAATCTGCGGAAACTCCTGCTTGAGCAGACGACTCGACGCGCTCTTGTAAGCGTTGATGAACTTGCTCAACTCACTCTTCGGCTGGGCGCGGAACAATACATGCACGTGGTCCATGTCGTGGTTCCATTCCTCCACGGTTATCCCATACTTGGGTGCGATGTACTCGAATATCTCACGCGCACGCGCCGAAACGATATCGTCGAACACCTTGCGACGGTATTTCACGACGAGCACGAGATGATAATGCAACAGGAACACCGAATGATGATTCGACTCCAATTCCATTGTCACCTCCTCGATTACAACATGTACGACTGAACATCATTATAACATGCGAACGCACGCCAATTCATCTCCCGCCTACGCTCCGCTTAGAGACGGGAGAATCCTTGGCGAAATCAGTTGAATTATTTGGCAATAACGTTGCGTATGAGATTCGCTTGCAGCAGGCGCTTGAAGAGGATATGCTCTGCCCGTCCCACTATTACGGGGTTGGCGAATACATTAGCAAGTTTATGGGGCAGCAGGTTTCCGCTGATTCCATGACAGACAAGGATCGCACTGAGTTTTCCCGTTGGCTCGAACAGCTCACCGACCCTAATCGCGTGCGCTATATCATCGACAAAATCCAGATTTACAGCGAAGCCGGAACCGATGTGCGCGGTTTGGTGTTCTGCTCTCGCCGTGATGAGGCGAAACGTCTGTCCGCCATGTTCAACGAGCAGGTGAATCAGCAGGTGGAACGACCGTATCGCACGAAAGCCATTACCGGCGAAAACTCGCAAGCCGAACGTGACGAAGCTGTCAAACAGCTGAAAATGGCGAACTTGACTATATCTTCACCGTTGATTTATTCAATGAAGGTGTGGATATTCCTCATATCAACCAAATTGTTATGCTTCGTCAAACGCAGTCGAGCATTATTTTCACACAGCAGCTCGGCCGAGGTTTACGTAAGGCAAGCGGTAAAGATTCGGTTGTAGTGATTGATTTTATTGGCAATTACGCCAATAATTATTTGATTCCGATCGCATTGTATGGCAATACTGGCGATCGTGATGTGGCCCGTAAGAATCTTCAACGCGAGTCCATCGGCATTTCTTCGATCAGTTTCGATAAAATCGCCCGCGAGCGCGTGCTCGCGTCACTCGATACCGCTGATTTGTCGGATATGAAGCTGCTGAGCAAGCAGTATCAGCAGATGCGCTATGAGTTGGGTCGTATTCCGATGCTGATGGATTTCGCGCATCGCGATGCGTCTTTAGTGTTCACGTTGGCTTCGAAGAATAACGATTATCTGTCGTTCGTGGTCTCTCGTGAGAAGAGTCTGTCGCGCGGCAAGCATGCGTCGGCTTCGTATGTGGAGCAGCTTGAACCGGTGTCAAACGCGCAGTCTGGTGTGCTGAAAATGTTGACTGCGACTCAGTTGCGTGGTTTGCGCCCGCATGAGTCGCTGATTCTTGCGGTGTTGTGCGATTTGGATTGGCGTCGCATCAATCCGGATTGTTCCGACGATGATGCGTCACTGTTTGAACGTTTTTCCACACAGCACAGCTTGAGTTTGTTTGATTTGCAAACATTATTGTCTACGCTGTTTCCGTATGTCGATAATAATATTCAGCAGTGCGGTTCTGCTTTTTCCACATTGAATTATTCGTATTTCACAAGTGCGAATCGCACTCGTTTCGGCAATACTTCTTTGGTTTGTATGTGCGACAATGAATCGTATGCATTGACCCAGGAATGCGAGTCAATGCTGCATCACGCAACATTCCGAACGTTCTTTACAGATACCATCGAAGCCAGCTTGTTCAATGCGCTTGCACTGTCAAGGGAAGCTCGCAAGCGTCGCATCATGCCGGATCATGGGTTCATATATGGCGAGAAATATAGTCTTGCCGATGTCATGCGATTGTGCGCGTGGAAGGATGAGCAGATTCCGCAGAATGTGGGCGGATATAAGCTTGACACCGACACGAATTCTTTGCCGATCTTCATTAAATATGAGGCAAGCCAGTATGGCGATCGTTTCTTGAATCCTGGAGAAATTGAATGGTTCAGCAAAAACAATCGTTCTTTGCAATCTCCGGAATTCAAATGGCTGCTTGATGGAACCGAGCATACGTCGGAATGGAAGAATCGTCATTTTGTTCCCATTTTTATTCGACGTAAGGCCGAGGAAAAGGAGAAATCCTACTATTATGTCGGTTCGGCAGTAGCTGTAGACGATGCGCATGAGTCAGTGAATATCGCAGATGACGGAACCCAATCAAAGGTCGTGATTTCCACACTGAAACTCGCGAAACCGGTTGACCCCGAACTCTACCGTCACCTCACCGGCAACCCAGCATTCTAGTTCCAGAAAATTGCTGACGTGGCGAAAAGTCATTGTTGAACCGACGGCCGCCACGCCTCAGACATGGAAAATGTCACCTCATCCGCAAAAAGTGACACAGTGCATCGTCGATGATCGCTCAAGCCTTTTCAAACCACCTTTTCACACGTGCAATCCACCCTACAATCATATGCAGATGTTCGTTTGAACAGAAAAGTAACATGTTTTTGCAGAACAAAAAGAACACGCTCAATGTTACTTTTTACAATGTCATTTTCAAGACCTGCAATCATTGCAACATCAACGATTCCCAGCATCATCAATTGCAAAAACAGTATTTTCCGCGGTATCACAGCTAAAAAAGCGTGCTATCGTTAGTCACGGATACAGCAAGCATCCATCAACAACATGAACCAGACTTCAAGAAATGATGTTCGTTTGCTTATCTAAACGAACATTAAAACGAACACTACTGATGTTCATGACATTATGCGAACACATCGCAGGAAAGGAATTCATCATGGCAGATGAAAAGACCGTCATCAACGTGGATCTGAACATGTTCGGCCAGGACGCGGACGCCAAGACCGCCGCAGCCAACGAGGTTGCCAAGAGCCTCGGCATCAGCGACGAAGCCCTCGCTCAGGTGGAGGAATTCAAGGCAGCCCTCACCGCGCATAACGCTTGGGACCTGCCGTTCATGGGCTACGTGAACGAAGACGGTTACGGCTACGCCTATGTGCCGGACGCAGCCATCACCATGAACCCGTATTGGGATGCGCACAAGGAATTCATGAACCTGCCGGAAGACGTGCAGACCGCTTTCGCCATCCGTATGCTGTTCACCCACCGCCCTGTCGACCGCTACGGCGCCGACATGTTCCTGCACTACCACCGCGGCTTCCAGGTCAACTTCGTCGGCAGCGGCGCCAACAAGTACTGACCGCCCCAGAGGACGTTGTATGAGCGCCCCATAGGACATATAACGATTCCCATACCGCCGCGGCGGTACTCTCCAGAAAAAGAAAGGCGCTTGGCTCGAGCCAGAAAAACCAGCTCAAGTCAAGCGCCTTTCGTATGCGCTGAAACGAAACTACCGCGCGTCTCTACAAATCGCCCATATCAGGCGCATCGAATCCCATGCCAGGTCCTTCCGGCCCCGGACCGCCCGGACCTCCGAGGAATTCGCGCGCTGACATGCCATTTTCCTTACGGGATGAGTCCACGGCCTCCTGCATCACCCGGCGAACCTCAAAACCATGCACCACGTTCTTCAGTACCACAACACCGTTGCCGGAAGACTGGTCGCGCGTATCAAGTACCAGCGTGCTCAAACCGAACAGGCGCTGCAGGAACGTGCGCTCCACACTAATATCCACGATGCGGAATAGTTTGATGAGATTGAATTTCTCGTTAAGGATGCCGGTTTTGATGCTCATTTCCTGATCAGTGAGCATGTACACGGTGAACGTGAACGGCGTACGACACCAATTACGCTTGCGCTGACGCCACAGAACATTACCGCTTGCAACCTTCATATCATTCCCTTTTCCTTCGATGGAAAGCCGCCCTGTTGCGGCAACACTGCCATTCTACCGGGCGCCGCCGTACGGCCATGCCGCTCATTCCAAATCATGTTTCACACATCGTTTCACACAGTATTTCGGCATAATCTTTTCGCTCAATCAAAAAGAAATGCAACAGCATTCAAGCGACTATTCAAAATCATCGGCTTTTCGCCGTGAAAAGAGCAAAAAAACATGCGCGACAACGGCAGCATGATATAGGCTGAATAAGGATATGTCTTGTTCCACGAAGCACCCGTCGTCAACGCGGCACATGCAATCCATGTTTTTAAAGGAAAGGCATGCAATGAGCAACGAACACGGTAGGATCAACCGTCTGCAGGAAGTCGAGGATCTCACCGAGTACATCAACAATGGATGGCTGCATTCCGGCGAATCCGACGGCCCGACGTTCCTATGGAACGACATGATCCGCGAGGCCAGTCAGGAAGATGCCGAAAACCGCAATAATGTGCCCGTAGCACAGCTTTCCGACGCGGACATGGTAATCAGTATGCCCATGCAATGGTATTTCGATTCCATCGCCGCCATGGTGCCCACAGCCGAACGCACCGATACCGGCGTGGAGATTCCAAGAATCGACATGCCAACGTTCCATCTTGATTCGCAGGCGCTTTCCGGCGTGGACGCGGTGGTCGGCAATGCCATCGTAAGCACACGTTGGCTGGATGCTGTCGGCAATCTCGCCAAGGCAGTGGAAATGACCGCGCGATTCGTTGGCAACGTCGCAGATCGAGACAATGAGGGCTTCGACTATTTGAAAGACCTGATTCAGACCGTGCGCGTGTACATGGACGCCGTGGCCTGCAATGCCGATCCCATGACCGGCGAACAGGCGCTGAATATCATCACGCAAGTGGCCTGCAATGAGGATTTCCGTCTTAACGCCATGCAGATGGTTGAACTGCTTTCGTGCGGCCTGTCGTTCGCGCAATGGGACGATACGCGCATGTTCGCTTACGATGCGTTGAATAAGGGCATTGCCACGATGAGTGATTTCGCCACGTCTGCTTCGACGTTGGCAAACTCGGCAGATGATTCCGACAGCCGCGACATGCAAACTGATTCGCAGTCTGTTGCGCAAGTGAAAACCGATTTGGGTTTGTTTGAAGACGCTGATTCCTTATCCGCAGAAGATTTGAATAATCTCGCGATGCTTGATCCTGCTTTGCTTTCAGAAAAGGAGATTGCGCAGGCCGCGCAGAATCAGTTCGATCATGCCGTACAGTTTTTGCGACATGACTTGCTGCGGATTAGTGGTGACATTGATGAGGCTGATCGTTTCCTGCGTGACAATCATACTTCCGAACCGCTCGCCGATGCGTATGCGGCACGTCTGATTGCTGCCGAACGTTGGCAGGATCTGCTCGATTTTGTCGATCTGGTGTTGCGGGACAAACCTAATCAGGTCACGATGATGTTCCCCGAAGAAGTGGTGCCCTACGAGTGGGAGACGATTCGCGAGGCCGCTTTGGAAGCGCTGGGACGCAGCGACGAACTGGTTGCCATGTATCAGGAACGCTTGGATGATACGTATGATCCCAATACCGCGCTCAATCATCTGAAACTCCACGCCTGGTTGAATCAGCAGTAGTCCCGATTCCTCCACTCACTGGAACAATCCTCCCGCCCACGGGCCTTCCGGCGTCCGTTTCCCTCCACCGAATGGAGGAAGACACCCGTGCGCGGGAATAAAAAAGGACCTTCCGGGAACCCCGATGGGGCTCGACCGGAAGGTCCATAAGTTGAATGCGGCGGCGTGCTACTCTCCCACACCCTCTCGAGTGCAGTACCATCGCCGCGACCAGGCCTTAGC